>OKVX01000133.1_pt1 | contig 41860 bp, 56 predicted proteins | sample 1606941 | NCBI WGS metagenome assembly OKVX01 (sample SAMN03281016, study PRJEB24777) | human gut metagenome | isolation source: fecal sample PR161 from 1 month old female Malay infant, caesarean... | reverse complement strand
ATTGTTAAAGGTATGGAAGGCGCAATCAATGCGAAGACCGTAACCTATGACTTCGAACGTCTGATGGAAGGCGCTAAACTGCTGAAATGTTCAGAGTTTGGTGATGCAATCATCAAGAACATGTAATTACTACATGTGTTAAATATTGTAACGGGCGTATAACACGCCCGTTGTTTTATGTTAGTACGCTAATGGTTATCAAAATTTTATCAAAATTAGTTATCAAAACCCTTCTGGAAGATTCATGTTATGGACTGCATTTCAAAACAAAAATTCACAATTATTTTAATAGTGGTGTTAATTGCCTTGGGCTGTGCTGCTTATTTTGGAGATGGTGAAGGATATTTTATAGGTAGCTTTGTGCCTGAATTTACTGGAGTGTGCCTTGAGCTTCTTATTATTTTAAAGGTTTTTGAGGTCTGGCAGCAAAGAGATGAGAAAAGGAAGCTTATTAAGGTTGAAAGACGATTAAGGGAGTTTCTTATTTTCTTTCTGAACCATACGTGCATGGATTTTCCTCCATCCTGCCGTCCAGGTCGTTTTTATGGAATTGACTATGAGCAAAATCAAAAAGCATTAGAAAAATTAATCAATCATATTGAAGAAAAAGGATTAGCTGAAAATCTTGTTATTCAAGTTCAAATGTATTGTAAGAGTGAATGTCAAATTATAAATAATTTAATCCCAGTTTCTTCTGAGCTTGAAAATGATCACTTTAAATCATGGGTTCGGATTGCCTATTATATGAATGCCGTTGCTAATGGGCAAGAAAAGGCTAGTGTTGCAATGATTAAAATACTTGAAAATATAAAAAGATTTGATAAGGAATCTCATGATAAAAAACTTTATGTTGGTGCAAATTAGATAACAATAGCTCAGTCTTTCCCTTGGTCATCATAGTGGTGAGCAGTTTGCTACTGGGTCTTATGGCCCAGTAGCTTTCTGGTATCAACCCCTTGTTCCTTGTAAAGACGCTCAGATAAAGAATTTTGTTCATGAAAAGTTGCTAGAGTTCATGTGCCCTGGTCATTTCCTGCCAAATCCCTCGCTTTAATGAAATTCACCGTCAACGAATTGGATTTAACCTGTGCACCACGCTCTGTCTGTGAAGTTAAACGGAAAAAATCATGTGTCTAAAACGGATCTATTTACAGATTGCACTAAAGCCGTAGACCTGATTGTTAAAGGTATGGAAGGCGCAATCAACTCCAAGAGCGTAATCTATGACTTCTAACGCTAGATTGAGGTTACTAATCTGCTGAAATGTTGAGAGTTTAGTGAATCAATCACAGAAAACATGTAATTCACATTCTGGAATATGTGAGAACGGTAGTCTAGCGGTTCCAGTTTTTATTATTAGATTTTGAACGGTTATCAAAACAGGTTCACTTTGATTCAATTTTGAAACTTTTTTTAACCACTAAAATCATGCAGCTAATCACTTCTGCAATGAGGTTAAGAGATAGCACGATAGCAAAAAGTTCTAAAGCAGTAAATAGCTTGCCTTTAGAAGGGATAAATTCGTGCTGAGGATAATTTACTAGTGGTATGTCATAATTACGTAAATAGGGAAGGAAGATTGTTACTGCCAGACACATGACCAGTAATTTCAAATCTAATTCTAAACTATCTAAATAGTCCGTAAAGTCTGTGCTTTTCTCGCCCTTATTAATGACAGCCAAAATTCCGAAGATAACGGAGATACCTGCGGCAATACCTCCAAGTATTGAACCTATTACTCCAGCAGAAGCCTGCTCAAGTAAGGTATAAATGGTTTTATCAGTCGATGCTAATGCTAAGCACAAAAAGAAGGTAGCTATAGCTTTAATCCAGACAGTTAGATTTTGCATTTTTGAACGTATACCTGTTTTGATGTAATGCTATGATCTCTTTAATATCATTTGCTGAGTAGCCATCAAGTTCAATTTCTGATATCTCACCTTCGATCAGCACGATTTTGGCTGTCTGATTACTGGATACCGTAGTAGATTTTGACTTGAGTGTCTTACGTCCTTTAATCAACCATGACCCGCCACCATCTTTGACCCAGTCAACAAGAGTCTCAGCCCAATGAGAACCTTTGAGTTTCAAATTGCCATCTTTGTTTTCAAAAATAGTGGTCACAGTATTTGCATTGGTATCTTTTTCAAGCTTCCGTAAATCATTGGTTAACGCTTGCTTACTGCTTCCGAAGATATTCGGAGTAATCAGCGTAAAGCTGACTTTGTCGATAAATTGAAGCCTATGGTATTCTGACCAAAAATCTTCCATTTCAAGACAAGGCTCTATAAATATTCTAAGTCCTAACTGAGCCAAATAGTCGTTATTGGCTAGATCTTCGAATGCTTTAGCAACTTGTTGCGCATCCTTGAAAACAGCGGTTTTCCTCTCAACCAGTAACACCTGCTCTACTTTGTCCCAAATCCATACGATAGGTGGATAGTTGTCTACATCGTACTCTCGAAAGTCTTTATCATGTCCTTTAATCTTTTGCAGCTTTGATATGACTCCAGCCATAACACCATCAGTAGGTTTTATGCTCAATTTCAGGGTGTAACTAGTTTTCTTATGAACGGAAGGTGTTGATGACGTCATGTGTAAATTTTTTGCAGCGACAACCATAGCATTTTCAAAATGAGAGATATCTTTCTGAACAGCTCCTTTCGAAAAGAGGTCTGGATCGCGCGGTCTCATTAACACACGTAAGGCATACAACTGCATAAGAAAACTCCTGTAAACTATTTGGTTTCATTATTCCATAAAACCAAGCACTTTCAAGAGCTTAATTTTCTTTAAATTCTGTATGCATATACAGTATCATTCAATTTTGTAAAATTCAAACCTTGATTTTTGCCCATTCCTTACCACGATCATCATGGTATTTAGCTGTCTGGTTAGGCGATTTATGTCCCAGAAGTTTTTGGGTGTCGACGCCCTGAGCTTCGTAAAGTCGCTCAGATAAAGATCTTTGTTCATGGAATGTGGCGGGCGAACCTTCACCCCAGTCAATGCCTGCTAAATCCCTCGCTTTACTGAAATTCATCGTCAATGTATTGGCTTTTACTTGCGCGCCACGTTCAGCCTGTGAAGTAGTACGAAAAAAATGTACAAGGTATGGGCTGACTGCATAGTCACGGCAGCGGGCTACTACATCGCGTAAACTCCAGTTAATTGCATTGAGGCGAAGGGAAAGCGGGATGGCGATTTTGCTCCCGGTTTTTTCTTGGATGACGTGAAGATGATCATCCCAAATATCGCTAAATTTCATACGTGAGATATCACCTAACCGTTGGCCGGTAACCAGTGCTAACAGCATGGCATTCCCCATATAACGATGGCGTGCATCTGCGATATCAAAGATTTTTTGCCATTCTTCAAGACTTAACCGTTGTCGGGTAATTTTTCTTCTGGGTTGTTTGGTTGCCAGTGCTGGATTATAGCCCGGAGGGACTTCCCCATAGTGTTGTGCCTCCTTGAATACATCAATTAGAACGGAGCGGACTACTTGCGCCATCCTCGGTTGCCCGGCAGTGATATACTCGTCAAGTAATTGTGCTATATCCCTTACATCAACTGATGAAATTAATTTCATTCCTGCTCGTTCCCTGAGCAAGGATACTGGTTTGGCTTTCTGTTTATAGGTGTTTAGCTTTATATCGCCACTTTCCAGTCTGTCATCCTGGATTGCTTGATAGCGATCTAACCAGGTTGACGTTGTGATTGCTTTTCCTTTGCTGGTTGCGATCCTGTCACTGATAGCCAGAATCTGCCGGGTTCTTTGCTCAGCCAGGCGTGAATTTGCCTCAGTGGCAATAGCAATGGCTTCAGCTTCGTTTGTGCCTAAAGAATGAAACTTCCCGGTCACAGGATGTTTATATCGCCAATAGACTTTATTTACTTTTCTACTATAAAGCGGATACAAGTTCGGGACTGAAACATTATTTTTACGTGGTCTGGCTGCCATTACTTAAAATCCTTTGTAGAATAATAGAATCATTTTTCTTGATGACAGGAGTAACTAATTCCCCAACTAACTCTGCGTCCTCACGCACTCGCCATAGTCGACCTTGTTTCATTGCCGGTGGACAAAATAAATTCTGCTTAGCATAACGACGCAATGTGGACACGCTTGGAGGATTACTTCTGTATTTTTCCGCAGCCCATTCCTCAAGTGTCAGCATTTGAAGCATTTTTGATAACCTCATTTCTTTTGCTACAAAACTATTTCACTAGTTAATTTCGCTGTCTGGATTGTTTATGCATCTTATGCAGCTCTTTAAAGCGTTCCATAAACATCCCGTAGGCATGGCCCGGTGCCAGTGGAATCACGTTGAACATCTCTGTTGCCGGGATGCCTTCCAGTACAGGCCAGAAAGAGCCATCATCAAGCCCGAGATCGCGGCGTTCGGTTGCCAGCATGATGAGATCGGCATATTTCACGGGCGTACTCATAACCGGGGGTAACCCGTATTTCTCACGGATTACGGCGTCTATTTTTTCTTCCATCTGTTTATAGTCAGGAAGAAGGCGTTTCAGTGGAGCGGGGATGTCCTGGCAATACGCTTCTGTTGCATCATGCATTAACGCTTCAAAAGCAAATTCCTGCGGTACCAGTTGGCTGCAAAGAACCGCATGTTGGGCGACGCTGTAGAAGTGTGAAAGATGTCCTGCAAAGCGACAGATATTTGAAAGGGAAACCGCGATATCGTTAATAACGATGTCGTCTTTATTTATCCTGTCATAATAAAAATGCTTCCCAGAAAAAGTTTTAATAAATGACATTTTGTTCTCCACGTTATTTGCGCTGCACCGCACTGAATTCTGGTAAAAGGAAGCCCTCACCATCCGGAGATTATTGAGTTAATTACGTTTCCATAAATGCCCCCGCAGGGGCATTTGCAGTAATCAAATCAGGCGGTGAAAGTACCAATAAAGGTTTCTACTTTGCTGTCTTTGAATTTCTCAACAAGCAGATCGCGAAATTCGTTAGCCATTTCTTCCTGCACCGCCTCCAGCTGAATAATGCGCAGAACAAGTACAGGACGATCGCCAGTGATAATGCTGAGGCGTAATTTAAAAGAACGTTCTTTCAGACCTTCAAACGGAACGCATTTAAATTCAAATGCCACTGGCATAATGTCTTTGGTCTTCGCTTCGACAGACTCCATCAGGGAGCGTTTGCCGCTGAAGTCATTATCTTCAAAATCAGCGGTCTGGTTTGCTTCAATCGTGATTTTACGGACAGCCGCAGCCGCTTTTGTTGCCTGGATAGCGTCACCATTAGCATCAAAACCCACAAGGTAGTCGGCCCAGTCTTCAATCCATTCTGCCAGTGACTTCTGGGAGTTACGCTCGCTGTTAACAGACAACAGTGCAGAGAACGGTGCTGTCTTTTTCAGTTTGAGAGTGGCGGTGTTATCTGCGTGACCTGGTTCATCAATAGTACCCAGGTTAAGCACACTGACGGCACGCATATTATCAGCATCGATAAAGCAGCGGGTGCCTTCATCTGCAAGATCTTTAGAATAACGGGTAAAGTCATCGATGCTGGCAGTGGAAAGCGCACCACGGAAACGGAAGCGATTTAAATTAAATTTTTCCAGATCATGAATGCGGAAATTCTCAGGCAATGCTACAGCATCGGCACCAATCTTACTGATAATTTCATTAACACCCTGAGCAGAAATAATAGCATGGATTTGATTAATTGCGGTTGCGTCTAAGTTCTGAGACATAATAAGTCCTCACTATATAAAGATATTCAGTGATGAGATAAATAATCAGTTAATTAAGAACGATATTAATGACCTGCTGCGCGGAGTTTTCCGTCAGGTTCACCGGCAAGAGTCAGTAATTGTCCCTGGTCTTCCTGCAGAATAGTCAGGCGACCACCGCGATTGACATACATCGGCGTTTCGGTGGTGTCTTCTTCAGAAATTTTCCCGCGGTTAGTCGGGCGAACATATGAGAGTTTGTGTTTGATTTTCACTCGGTTCTCATCAAATGGTTCGATTTCCAGGTTGAGTGAGACCTTACCTTTGGTTTTCGTGTTCATCACACCGGAAGCGACTTCACTGAGAACTGCGCCGATTTTGGTTTCAAATACGCCGCCGTCCAGCTCCCCGATAAATGCCTGCACATCAGTACTGCGTTCGCTAGCCATTTTGCTGCTCCTCATCATATCGACCCTGCAAGGCCGATTAGTTTCTCCACAAAACAGAGAAGAACACCTGCGGTGGCAGCCGCCCGGATGGATTGAGTTATGAGCCCGTCGTCCGGTGATGCTCTTCTCTGTTTTGTAAAAAGGACGGTACCAGCCGGAAGCAAGGGTACAAGCTGGTACCGCCAAGACTACACACAGCATAAAGTTGTGGTGCCGGGTGCCTCCCGGTGCCTGGCGAAGGTTGCACACCAGGCGGGTGGGTATCCACAGAAGGTCGACTGTCAGCCTCAACCTTAACCCGCGTGCGCTGAGCAGCATTCACCACAACGCTAAGGATTCTCTCTGGTTGAAAATACTTAGCTGTTATGTGCCTGCTTTTAGCCACATCAGGCGAGGTGGACCTGGTTATTCCCCAACAACAAGGATTCGGTTAATCTGGTTATCCCCAACAACGCAAAAGGAAAAGAAATGTCCGGTAATATCTACACGTTGTACAAATCCCACTGTGAAAATGTTGGAAAGTATCGGGGCATTGAAATCAGTGGGGTAGTGTCATCAGTCGAAATAAGCAAAGTGGAATCAAGGGCAACATTACTTACTCTTCTGGATCTTGTCTTACATGAGCACCGGAAGAAATTCGGCACTCCCTATAATCAGTTGAATGGGAAAAAGGCTCTGGTTCACCTTATTCTGATGAAGCATCACTGGATGCCAAAACAGATTAATGAGATGAAATTTGATGAACTTCTTCTTTCAATTCAGGATGAACTCACACTTGATAAAATAAGCGTAACCGCCCAGAAATTTTTAGATTATCGAGACTGGAGATCACAAATTCATCACTTTGATGATTTTGACGAAAATGAATGGGATCCTAATTTGTCTGCACAATATCTAAAGTAACATCCTGTGATAAAACCGTGATTTCCTGATCCAGTTTTTTTAAGGAGTCTATTGTTTCCTGTCGATAAGACAGCACTTCACGAAGCTGGTTTATAGCTGCCAGCTTCTTTGCCATCCACTCGTAAATTTCCTCATTTGTGTATCCGGGCGCGACGATTTTGGGTTCTGTTTTGTGCATTTCACACCTCCTCAAGTTATCAGTTACTTGTTGATGGGGACCAGATTGTTAAAGAGCTAAGCGTCCTGTAGGGCGCTTTTTTGTTGCTAACGAATCATCCTGGACTTCATATGCCCCAGGCGGCTACTTCGTGGGCGTCCTGCCTGTTTGTTGTTTCTCTTAGGTACATTATGTATCTCAAGGGTACATTGTCAAGTATAAAAAAACCTGCCGAAGCAGGTTCATAAACATTGATTAGGCTTTGATTTTGTATCTTCTTGGTTTTCCTGAGAAAATCACAGTTCCAATTATAGAGCAATTACCGTTGATCTTAATGTAAGGCTCAGGCCAGTTTGGGTTTAACGCTTTGAGATAACGCTGTGTCCCATCTTCTATCAACCTTTTGAAGGTGGTTTCACCTGTATCGTGCATCAATGCAATAACGTCGTCACCGTGGCAGGCAGGTACTTCAGGATCGACAAAAATCATGTCTCCCGGGCGGTACTCATCAATCATTGAATCACCTATCACCCGCAAGATATAAGTCATTTCCCCACAGGGTACAGGGCAGGGATACGTTTCTGCTGTGCTCAAATCAACCTCAGAATATCCAACTTCTTTCCATGCTCCGGCCTGTACCCATGATATGACAGGGACTAATGTGATTTGTTTATTAGTGATTGAAACATCAGGTTTTTTTGTGATGTTCGTTGTCTGGTGTTCTTGATCGAGCCATCCGACAGGCAGGTCGAAACATTTTTCGATGTGTCGTGCCATGTTGTCACCGATATTTTTAGTAGCACCATCTCCCATAAACCTGCTGGTCTGGGTTGGCTCGCGATCAATCATAGTGGCAAAGGAAGAATTCCCGCCAACACCATCTCTCAGTTTTCTGGCGTTAGACCGCCGGATGTCATGGATTGTTTTCATAACGAAATTAAAACCCTTGTACCGTTAAGGTACAAGTATCTTGAAGGTTCATTTCAATCATGTAATATGTACACCGGAGGTACATATTGTATGAAAGCGTATTGGGACTCTTTAACCAAAGAACAGCAGGGCGAGTTGGCCGGAAAAGTTGGCTCAACACCTGGCTACTTACGGCTGGTTTTCAATGGCTATAAAAAAGCCAGTTTTGTGCTGGCTAAAAAACTTGAGCAATGCACGTCAGGTGCAATTACGAAATCTGACTTAAGACCGGATATCTATCCGAAAGATTAGCAGAACACTTTCAATTTTTAACCACAGAACGATGAGGCTAATCGTGGGTAAGCATCACTGGAAAGTAGAAAAACAGCCTGAGTGGTACGTGAAAGCTGTCAGAAAAACTATCGCGGCGTTGCCGGGTGGTTACGCTGAAGCGGCTGACTGGCTCGATGTAACAGAAAACGCTTTATTCAACCGCCTTCGTGCAGATGGCGATCAGATTTTCCCGCTGGGATGGGCAATGGTTTTACAGCGTGCTGGTGGCACTCACTTCATTGCTGATGCTGTGGCGCAGTCTGCAAATGGCGTCTTTGTGTCTCTTCCTGACGTCGAGGATGTGGACAACGCCGATATTAACCAGCGTCTGCTGGAAGTCATTGAACAGATCGGCAGTTATTCAAAACAGATTCGTTCAGCAATCGAAGACGGTGTAGTGGAACCGCATGAGAAGACAGCAATTAACGACGAGCTGTATCTCTCAATTTCGAAGCTGCAGGAGCATGCAGCACTTGTCTACAAAATTTTTTGCATTTCAGAAAGTAATGACGCCCGCGAGTGTGCAGCTCCGGGCGTCGTGGCGTCGATTGCTTCTGGTTGTGGAGAAACTAACGCATGAACAGTTTAACAACACACTACCGTCGCTCGCAACTGATTGCGCTTCCTGTACCGGGTGGAAAAGCGAAGGTGGAATATTGCTATGCAGTGAATGTACCAGGTGACAGGGAAATTGTAACCCACAGCTTTGCAGAGTGGGCTGTGGGTGATTTCAACCGGCAGAAGGAGACAGTCCTTTGCGACAAGTTAACCGCTGGTTCAAAGATCACTACGGAGTGCCCGTCAGAGTCATTCGTTGGGAGCCGGAAACACAACGGGTTATCTACCTCCGCGAAGGTTATGAGCATGAATGCTTCAGTCCGCTCGAACAGTTTCGTCGTAAATTCAGGGAAATAGAGGTCGGTTATGAGCACTAAATTAACCGGTTATGTATGGGATGGTTGCGCTGCATCAGGCATGAAGTTATCCAGCGTGGCAATTATGGCCCGCCTGGCTGATTTCAGTAATGACGAAGGTGTGTGCTGGCCATCAATTGAAACCATTGCCCGTCAAATTGGCGCGGGGATGAGTACCGTCAGAACGGCTATCGCACGGCTGGAAGCAGAAGGCTGGTTAACGCGTAAGGCGCGTCGCCAGGGTAACCGCAATGCGTCGAATGTTTATCAGCTTAACGTTGCGAAGCTTCAGGCAGCGGCATTTTCTCAACTGTCAGATTCTGACCCGTCAAAATCTGACGCATCAAAATCTGACCCGTCAAAATTTGATGCGTCGAAATCTGGCAAAAAAGCGGGTTTTCACCCGTCAGAATCTGGCGGGGATCCGTCAGTAAAATCAAAACATGATCCGTCAGATAAAAAACCTTCTCGTCCGGACGCTTCGCAACCGGACACGCAGACGGATGAACAGGATTTTTTAACTCGCCATCCTGATGCGGTTGTATTCAGCCCTAAAAAGCGCCAGTGGGGGACGAAGGATGATTTGACCTGCGCACAGTGGCTCTGGAAAAAAATCATCGCCCTGTACGAGCAGGCTGCCGAATGTGACGGCGAGGTGGTTCGTCCCAAAGAACCGAACTGGACAGCCTGGGCAAACGAAATTCGCCTGATGTGTGTACAGGATGGGCGTACTCACAAACAAATCTGCGAGATGTACAGCCGCGTCAGCCGCGATCCGTTCTGGTGCCGTAACGTGCTCAGCCCGTCGAAGCTGCGGGAAAAATGGGATGAGCTTTCCCTGCGCTTATCGCCGTCCGTCAGCACGTACACCGAAAAACGCGAGGACCCGTACTTCAAAGCCAGTTACGACAACGTGGACTACAGCCAGATCCCGACAGGATTCAGAGGGTGATCATGAGTCTGTTAAATGACGTTCAGAAATTCATTGAAGCCCATCCGGGGTGTACTTCCGGAGACATTGCGGATGCTTTTGCAGGTTACTCACGGCAGCGCGTTCTGCAGTCTGCAAGCAAGTTACGTCAGAGTGGGCGTGTGGCTCACCGTTGTGAAGGAGATACACGCAGACATTTCCCGCGCCTGACTGAGAGAGCGCAGGAACCGGAACCACAACCAGTTCGAGAAACCAGACCTGTGCGCAATTTCTATGTCGGCACTAACGATCCACGGGTGATTTTGTGCCTGACCCGCCAGGCTGAAGAACTGGAGTCCAGGGGCTTATACCGTCGTGCTGCAACCGTGTGGATGGCGGCATTCCGTGAAAGCCACTCCCAGCCAGAACGAAACAATTTTCTGGCGCGTCGTGAGCTGTGTTTACGGAAAAGCAGCAAGCGCGCTGTATCGAGTGATGAGTGGTATCTGTCAGGGAATTACGTGGGGGCGTAATGACGACGTTAACTCAATGCCAGCAGCAGGTGCTGGATATGCTGATTTCTTATCAGAAAGAGCGTGGCTTTCCGCCAACCAATCAGGAGGTGGCAACCATGCTGGGATACCGTTCAGTGAATGCAGCGGTAGAGCATCTTCGCGCACTGGAGAAAAAAGGCGTCATCACGATAAAGCGTGGCGTGGCCCGGGGGATAACGCTTCATACCGCGGTGAAGGACGACGACAGCGAGGCGGTCGGGATTATCCGCGCACTGCTTGCCGGTGAGGAAAACGCAAGGCTGCGTGCAACCCACTGGTTACATGAGAGGGGCCTGAAAGTATGAAGCTGATCCTGCCTTTTCCGCCCAGCGTGAACACGTACTGGCGACACCCCAACAAAGGGGCGTTTGCTGGTAAGAGCCTGATAAGCGCGGCGGGGCGAAAATTCCAGAGCGCAGCGTGCGCAGCAATAGTTGAGCAGTTACGTCGTCTGCCGAAACCAACGTCGGCACCTGCTTCAGTGGAGATCGTGTTGTTTCCTCCGGATAACCGGATCCGCGATCTGGACAACTATAACAAGGCGCTGTTTGACGCCCTGACCCACGCGGGTGTGTGGGAAGACGACAGCCAAGTGAAAAGAATGTTGGTGGAGTGGGGACCGGTTATCCCGGAAGGGAAGGTCGAGATCACTATCAGTAAGTACGAGAAACCGGCGGGTGCAGCCGCCTGATTAAGAGGAGAAAGGAAGTATGAATAATCTGATGGTAATTGATGGTATTGAAGTTCGTCGTGATGCTTATGGGCGTTACAGCCTGAACGATCTGCACAGGGCTGCCGGTTCTCTGGATAAGCATAAGCCTGCATTCTGGCTCCGCAATGAGCAAACTGAACGTTTAATAAGCGAGTTACAGATTTGCAACTCAGTCAATATAGAGCCAGTTAACGTTATTCGTGGCGGAAATAACCAGGGGACGTATGTCTGCAAAGAACTGGTGTATGCCTATGCAATGTGGATCAGCCCGTCATTCCATCTGAAGGTGATCCGTACTTTCGATATGGTAACCAGCGCACCGGAAAAATTATCCGGACAGGCTGCTGACAAGATGCAGGCTGGTGTGATTCTGCTGGACTTTATGCGCCGGGAATTAAACCTGTCTAACTCTTCAGTGCTTGGTGCCTGTCAGAAACTCCAGGAGGCTGTTGGCTTACCGAATCTGGCACCGCGCTATGCCATTGATGCTCCTGCTGACGCGCCTGATGGCTCAAGCCGCCCCACGCTGTCACTGAGTGCACTGCTGAAGCAGTATGGTATCCGCCTGACAGCTAATCAGGCATATCACCAGATGGTGACGCTGGGGATCGTCGAGCAGCGCGAACGATACAGCCGTACCGCGATTAACAACATCAAAAAATTCTGGTCGCTGACAGCGAAAGGCTGCATGTTCGGCAAGAATATCACCAGTCCCGCAAATCCGCGCGAGACGCAGCCGCATTTCTTCGAATCCCGATTCCCTGAGCTGTTAAAGCTGCTCGATACCGTTCATTGAGGTGACCGTGAGAGCACTACTGACTCCTGAAATTGCCCCGCGTATGGGGATCGTATTGTTCAGGCCAGGTTCAGAGCTGATGCCCCTGTTTATGCAGGGGCGTGTCCTGCTGGAGCCTGAGCCGGAATGTTATTCATCTTTCGCCAGTGGTGCCGTTCCGGCGGCATCACAACCGCTGGTGGATGATCCTGCCGTTCGGGCCGTGTTCCGCAATGAGGCAGTGATCCGTCGTGCTGGTGGCGTGGAATGTCTTGAAAGCTGGTTACTTCGTGAAAAGGGCTGTCAGTGGCCTCATTCCGACTGGCACAGCGAGAACATTACCACAATGCGACACGCTCCGGGCGCAATCCGTCTGTGCTGGCACTGTGATAACCAGCTGCGCGATCAGTTCACGGAACGGCTGGAATCAATGGCAACGGATAACTGTGCCCGCTGGGTGTTGTCTGTTGTGCGTCGGGATCTCGGTTTTGATTATAGTCACGTTGTGACAATGCCGGAACTGTGCTGGTGGCTGATTCGTAATGACCTGGCGGATGCCTTACCGGAAAGTGCAGCCCGTAAGGCACTGAGATTACCGAAGCCTGTTGTGCCGTCTGTCACCCGGGAAAGTGACCTTGTGCCTTCGGTTCCTGCCACCAGCATCATCCAGGATAAGGCGAAAAAGATGCTGGCGCTGAAAGTGGATCCGGAGTCGCCGGAGTCTTTTATGTTACGCCCAAAACGTCGCCGCTGGGTTAATGAAAAGTACACGCGCTGGGTTAAGACGCAGCCGTGCGCATGTTGTGGAAAACCTGCTGATGATCCCCACCACCTGATAGGCCACGGTCAGGGGGGAATGGGTACAAAAGCGCATGACCTCTTTGTGTTGCCTTTGTGCAGAAAGCATCACGACGAGCTGCATGCGGATACCGTGGCATTTGAAGAGAAGTATGGCTCCCAGCTGGAGCTGATATTTCGTTTTATCGATCGTGCGCTGGAAATAGGCGTGCTGGCCTGATTTTGTGGAGAAATTTGATGCGTGATATTCAGATCATCCTTGAACGTTGGGGGGCATGGGCAGCTAGTGATAGCTCAGGAGTGGACTATTCGCCTATAGCTGCTGGGTTTAAGGGACTTCTTCCCTATACCAGTAAGGCACGCCAAGCTTGTTCAGATAATGATGCGCTAATTATTGAAAGTTGCTTGGAGCAACTAAAAAAAAGAAAACCTTATGAGCATTCTTTACTGGTTGCGCATTATTTGTACGGGTTTTCAAAGCGGAAGATTGCCAAAATACAAGGAAAGGATGAGAAATTAATCCGTATAGAAATATTGTTAGCAGAGGGATTCATTGATGGTTGCCTTTCTACTCTCGATATTCATTTAGATATGGAGTTATAATAAAAAATAACCCCGTAAACTTTATGTTTACGGGGGAAGGTTATTTCTTTTTTTTATTACTTTCAGATAATCGTTGGTTTAATGTGTATTTTATTTGGTTCCTAATCATTTTTTCAGGAATGTCATATTTGTCTAAGAATGATATTATTTCATCCTCGTCAAGCAATCCATTCTTTATAATTTCATCTATCTGTTTTTGTAGATACCAAACATCCTTCTGTTCTACAGGAGTTAAATTCATATGGCTATTTATGGAGTTGATAGTAGCATCACGTTCAAGAACTCTAATCCTTTGATTTAATGAACGAGTGTTTTGTAATATTTCAGATAAAAGATCTTGTTCAGTACGTGGTTTTACTTCTTCAGTTGGAGGGTATTGATCTAAAGCTCGTTTAAAATTGTTTTCAAATTGCTCCCAGTATGTATTAAAAACTTGCTTTAGAATACGGTCATCTAAAGATTTATCGACAAGACAATTGTTTATTGTCCTTACTAATTCCCAAACACTCTCTTTATTTGGCGTTGTGTGATTGAATTGAGCAAGTGGATCTTTTAAATCTTCTGGTTTTAAGTCAATCAAGAATGTACAAACTTTATTTGTTGAAAGTCCTTTTGCTAGTGCTCCTGTTTCAAACAAAATCCATGGTTTATTTTTATTTTCTTGTGTCAAACATACAATGCCGACAGATACATCTTTTAATTTATCATTAATTTCAGAGAACCATATAGCGCCACGATCAATATCTCTGGTTGAAATCCATGGCTGCGAAGCTTGGATAACACACTTCAGCCAGTCGCTAATAAGTTCTGCAACAGCTTGACTTCTTTGCCCAGACCAACTTATGAACACTTTCATTATGTACTCCATGTAATCACTCAAAAGGAACTGAAATTTACATTAAAAATTAAATAAAATCACTCACGCGGTCCGCAGAAACCATTGTAATCTGTTATGAGTGGTTACTTCGCCACACAACTTAAACCCGCCGTCGAGCGGGTTTTGTCGTTTCTGGGCCTAGGGATTAATTGCTTCTGCCCTATCCCGCAGTTATCCATTGGCTCGGCTTCTTTTACGTTTCCGCTTCTGATTTGCGGTTCGTGGTACACCCTCAATTTGCACCTCCTTTATCGGCGAGGTGAGAGATAACTACAAATGCCTCATAACCCAAATACCTGGCTGGAGTTGTTCCAGAGCTGGTGGCGTGGAGACACACCACTGGGCGCAGTAATTATGTCGATCGTTATGGCTGGCTTGCGCATTGCCTATTTTGGCGGTGGTGGTGGCTGGAAGCGAAAAACGCTCGAGATTTTTCTCTGTGGCGCTCTGACACTGACTTTTGCATCCGCTCTTGAGTATGTCGGATGGCCTAAATCTCTTTCTGTTGCCATTGGTGGCGGCGTTGGGCTGATCGGGGTCGATGCTATTCGTGGTGCGGCAATGAGAGTAATCGGTAACAAGTTTGGTAGCTCGAAGGAGTAATTTATGCAGGAACTAAATCCTCAGCGTAAAGCTTTCCTTGATATGGTGGCCTGGTCAGAAGGAACGGATAACGGGCGACAACCGACACGTAACCACGGTTATGACGTTATTGTTGGCGGCGAACTGTTTACTGATTACTCCGATCACCCTCGCAAACTTGTCACGCTAAACCCCAAACTCAAATCAACAGCAGCCGGACGTTACCAGCTTCTTTCCCGTTGGTGGGATGCTTACCGTAAGCAACTTGGACTGAAAGACTTCTCTCCGAAAAGCCAGGATGCTGTTGCGCTGCAGCAGATTAAGGAGCGTGGCGCTTTACCGATGATTGATCGCGGTGATATTCGTCAGGCAATCGACCGTTGCAGCAATATCTGGGCGTCGTTACCTGGTGCAGGTTATGGTCAGTATGAACATAAAATAGGCGACCTGATTGCCCGATTTAAAGAGGCTGGTGGGGAAGTAAATGAAGCTGAGATATAAGCTGGTTATTGTTGCCTTCTTTGTTACCGTCATTGATTCCTTCATCTGGTCTACCGGGCATTACTACAGCAAATATCAGCACGAAAAGGAGCGTGCTGATGAGGCTGTACGAAATGCTGAATCAGCAACTGCCATTACCCGTAACGTTCTGCAATCACTGCAAATCATCAATACAGTTATAGAGGCTAACCAGCATGCAAAACAGCAGATCGTACTGGAGTCACAGAGAACCCAGGAAGATATCAAAGTGGCTGTTGCGGATGATGATTGTGCTTCACGTCATGTGCCTGCTGCCGCTGCTGACCGGTTGCGGAAGTACGCGAACAGTTTACGTACCGATTCCGGCGGTACCGTTGCCAGCAAGCCTGACTACTGAAACTCCCCAGCCAGTCATTCCCGAGCCGCTGACCTATGGGGCCAGTCTGGATCTGAATGTGAGCCTGCTTTCGGCGTTGGGACAATGCAATATTGACAAAGCGGGGATTCGAAATATCGAGATGCGCCGTAACGCTTTGCTGGCAGCAGGCAAATAGTCCGGACAAAGAACAGGAATATATTTATGCCCCCCCGAACTCCAAAAGCCTGCCGCGTTCGCGGCTGCCGTAATACCACGACAGACCCGTCAGGCTACTGCGAAAGCCACAAAAGCGAAGGCTGGAAGCAATACAAGTCAGGACAATCCCGTCATCAGCGCGGTTATGGTTCTAAGTGGGATGTTATCCGCGCGCGTGTCCTGAAGCGTGACAAAGGTCTGTGTCAGTTATGTCTGCGTGCTGGTGTGGTACGTGAGGCGAAGACCGTTGACCACATCATCCCTAAAGCGCGTGGCGGCACTGATGCCGACAGTAATCTACAGAGCCTGTGTTGGCCGTGTCATAAGGCGAAGACGGCCCGTGAATGGCTGAAGTAAGAACCAGCTCCCACTGCCAGAGGGGAGGGGCGGGTCAAATCCCTGTGACCTGACGTCTTCCGGACTGCCCGCCCCATCGTTTTTTTATACCCGCGAAAAATGAAATTTAACCAGGAGTGCCGCATATGGCTGGAACGGCGGGGCGTTCCGGGCGTCGCCCCAAGCCAACGGCGCGCAAGGCGCTGGCCGGAAACCCCGGCAAGCGAGCCCTGAACAAAGATGAACCCGTTTTTACGCCCATCAAAGGTGTTGAGCCACCGGAGTGGTTCGCTGAAGAAGAGCTCCCTCTCGCCACGATCATGTGGCAACTGACAACCAAAGAACTCTGCGGTCAGGGCCTGCTGTGCGTGACTGACCTCGCAGTGCTTGAGCGGTGGTGCGTAGCCTATGAGTTCTGGCGACGTGCTGTGAAAAATATTGCCAGACAGGGCAACACCATCACCGGTGCAATGGGCGGCATGGTCAAAAATCCGGAGCTGACCGCCAAAAAAGAACAGGAGTCCGAGATGAGCAGTACGGGGGCAATGCTCGGACTCGACCCCAGCAGCCGCCAGCGTCTGATTGGCCTGGCGGGGCAGAAGAAAGCCACTAACCCGTTTCTGAAAATTATCGAATCATGAGCCGGAAATCTTACCCCAACGTAAATGCTGCAAATCAGTATGCCCGGGATGTCGTGCGCGGAAAGATTGTTGCCTGCCAGTTTGTGATTCAGGCCTGCCAGCGCCATCTTGATGACCTGATGGCGGAAAAAAGTAAGTCGTTTCGTTACCGCTTCGACAAGGACCTGGCTGAACGGGCCGCCAAATTTATTCAGCTGTTGCCGCACACCAAGGGTGAGTGGGCATTTAAACGGATGCCCATCACGCTGGAGCCGTGGCAGCTATTTGTGATCTGCTGTGCGTTTGGCTGGGTCAATAAAGGCACCCGGTTGCGCCGCTTCCGGGAGGTGTATACCGAAATTCCCCGTAAGAACGGCAAATCGGCAATCTCTGCCGGTGTTGCCCTGTATTGTTTTGCCTGTGATAACGAGTTCGGCGCGGAAGTGTATTCCGGTGCCACGACGGAGAAACAGGCATGGGAAGTCTTTCGTCCGGCACGACTGATGTGTAAACGCACACCCATGCTGACGGAAGCGTTCGGGATTGAGGTTAACGCCTCAAACATGAACCGTCCGGAGGATGGTGCGCGGTTTGAACCGTTGATCGGTAACCCCGGTGATGGTTCATCACCCCACTGTGCCGTGGTGGATGAATATCACGAGCACGCCACAGATGCGCTTTACACCACGATGCTTACCGGGATGGGGGCGCGACGCCAGCCACTGATGTGGGCCATTACCACCGCCGGGTACAACATTGAGGGGCCGTGCTACGACAAACGGCGGGAAGTCATCGAGATGCTCAACGGCTCGGTGCCCAACGATGAACTGTTCGGGATCATCTATACCGTTGACGAAGGCGACGACTGGACCGACCCGCAGGTACTTGAAAAAGCTAACCCGAATATCGGTGTGTCGGTTTATCGCGATTTTTTGTTAAGCCAGCAGCAACGTGCGAAAAATAACGCCCGTCTGGCAAACGTCTTTAAAACAAAACACCTCAATATCTGGGTGTCGGCGCGTTCGGCGTATTTCAACCTGGTGAGCTGGCAGAGCTGCGAGGATAAATCACTGACTCTTGAGCAGTTCGAGGGGCAGCCGTGCATTCTGGCCTTTGACCTGGCGCGTAAGCTGGATATGAACAGCATGGCGCGACTTTATACCCGCGAGATTGACGGTAAAACGCATTACTACAGTGTGGCCCCGCGTTTCTGGGTACCGTATGACACGGTGTATAGCGTCGAGAAAAATGAAGATCGCCGGACAGCCGAACGCTTTCAGAAATGGGTGGAAATGGGCGTCCTGACCGTTACCGATGGTGCAGAGGTGGATTATCGCTACATCCTCGAAGAGGCCAAAGCGGCGAACAAAATCAGCCCGGTCAGCGAGTCACCCATCGACCCCTTCGGGGCGACCGGGTTGTCACATGACCTTGCTGATGAAGACCTGAACCCCGTCACCATCATTCAGAACTACACCAACATGTCCGACCCGATGAAAGAGCTGGAAGCGGCAATTGAATCGGGGCGCTTTCATCATGATGGCAATCCCATCATGACCTGGTGTATCGGCAACGTGGTCGGCAAAACCATTCCGGGTAACGATGATGTGGTGAAGCCCGTCAAAGAGCAGGCGGAAAACAAAATCGATGGTGCAGTTGCGCTGATTATGGCGGTTGGCAGAGCCATGCTGTACGAGAAAGAAGACACGCTGTCTGACCACATTGAGTCCTATGGGATCCGCTCGCTTTAACTGAGGTAATTATGATCATGCTGATTCTCGCGCCTCTGGTGGGCGTGCTGGGGGCGCTTTTGCTGGCTTATGGTGCCTGGCTGATTTATCCCCCGGCGGGGTTTGTTGTTGCCGGGGCGTTGTGCCTGTTCTGGTCGTGGCTGGTGGCGCGATATCTCGACCGTACACAGTCGTCTGTCGGCGGAGGTAAATAGTGTTCTTTTCGGGATTATTTCAACGAAAAAGTGACGCACCGGTGACCACGCCAGCAGAGCTGGCGGATGCTATCGGGTTGTCCTACGACACCTATACCGGAAAGCAGATCAGCAGCCAGAGGGCCATGCGACTGACGGCGGTTTTTTCCTGTGTCAGGGTGCTGGCGGAGTCGGTCGGGATGTTGCCCTGCAACCTGTATCACCTGAACGGCAGCCTGAAGCAGAGAGCCACCGGCGAACGTCTGCATAAGCTGATCTCCACGCATCCCAATGGCTATATGACGCCGCAGGAGTTCTGGGAGCTGGTGGTCACCTGTCTGTGCCTGCGGGGAAACTTTTACGCCTACAAAGTGAAAGCATTTGGCGAAGTGGCTGAACTGCTGCCCGTCGATCCCGGCTGTGTGGTACCGAAGCTTAACAGTAGCTGGGAGCCGGTCTATCAGGTCACATTCCCGGATGGCTCCACGGATGTACTGAGCCAGGAGGATATCTGGCATGTGCGCACGCTGACGCTGGACGGACTGGTGGGGCTGAATCCCATCGCCTATGCCCGCGAGGCAATATCGCTGGCGGCAGCGACCGAAGAGCACGGGGCCAGACTGTTCAGCAATGGCGCGGTGACGTCGGGTGTGTTGCGTACAGAGCAGACGTTGTCAGATCAGGCTTATGAGCGCCTGAAGAAAGATTTTGAGGAGCGTCACACCGGGCTTGGCAATGCTCACCGCCCGATGATCCTTGAGATGGGGCTGGACTGGAAGTCGATGGCGCTGAACGCCGAGGACAGCCAGTTCCTGGAAACCCGCAAGTTTCAGCTTGAAGAAATCTGTCGTCTGTTCCGGGTGCCGTTGCACATGGTGCAGAACACCGATCGCGCCACCTTCAACAATATCGAAGAGCTGGGGCTGGGATTTATCAACTATTCACTGGTGCCGTATCTGACCCGCATCGAACAGCGGATCAACACCGGACTGGTACGAAAAAGTAAGCAGGGCGTTTATTACGCCAAATTTAACGCCGGGGCGTTACTGCGCGGGGATATGAAGTCCCGTTTTGAAGCCTACGCCACCGGGATCAACTGGGGAATTTACTCTCCCAATGACTGCCGCGACCTGGAAGATATGAATCCGCGTCCCGGTGGTGATGTCTATCTCACACCGATGAACATGACCACGAAACCCTCCGATGGCAGTAAAGCCGGTAAGCAGAAGGATAACGCCAATGCAGACGAAACAACGTCTTGATGTACCGCTGAGTCTGAAATCTGTCAGTGACTCCGGGGAGTTTGAAGGGTATGGCTCCGTCTTTGGTGTAAAGGACAGCCACGATGATGTGGTGATGTCCGGGGCATTTGCTGCTTCCCTGCGGGCGTGGAGTGACAGAAAAGCGTTACCTGCGCTGCTCTGGCAGCACCGCATGGATGAGCCCATCGGTGTTTACACCGAAATGAAGGAAGACGATGTCGGGCTTTACGTCAGGGGGCGGTTGCTCATTGATGATGATCCCCTGGCAAAACGCGCACATGCACACATGAAGGCCGGTTCGTTAACCGGCCTTTCTATTGGGTACGTCCTGAAGGACTGGGAATACGACCGGACGAAAGAAGCCTTTCTGCTGAAAGAAATCGACCTCTGGGAAGTCAGTCTGGTGACGTTCCCGTCTAACGACGAGGCACGGATCAGCGACGTCAAGAACGCGCTGGCCCGCGGGGAAATCCCCGAACAGAAAAAAATCGAAAGAGTCCTGCGTGATGTCGGACTCTCCCGTACCCAGGCCAAAGCATTCATGGCCGGGGGCTATAGCGCACTGTCCCTGCGCGACGCTGAGGATGTGAGCTCTGCACTGAATGCACTGAAAAATCTGAACTTCTAATCAGGAGAAATACGATGGCGGTAGATATTAAAGATGTCGAACAGGTCGCGCAGGAGCTGCAGCAGAAGTTTGACGACTTCAAAGCAAAGAACGACAAGCGCGTGGATGCGATTGAGCAGGAAAAAGGCAAACTTGCCGGGCAGGTGGAAACCCTGAACGGGAAACTCAGCGAGCTGGAAAACCTCAAAAGCGATCTTGAAAAAGAGCTGCTTGAGCTGAAACGTCCGGCAGGTGGTGCGCAAAATAAACTGGCCACCGAGCATAAAGAAGCGTTTGTGGGCTTCCTGCGTAAAGGCCGTGAAGATGGTCTGCGCGATCTGGAGCGTAAGGCATTGCAGGTGGGCACCGATGAAGACGGTGGCTATGCCGTGCCGGAAGCGCTGGATCGCAACATTCTCACCCTGCTGAAAGATGAAGTGGTGATGCGCTAGGAAGCCACGGTGATCACCGTTGGCGGTTCCGACTACAAAAAACTGGTGAATCTGGGCGGCACGGCTTCCGGATGGGTGGGGGAAACGGATACGCGATCCCAGACTGCCACCTCCAAACTGGAGCTGATTGAACCTCTCATGGGGGAAATCTACGGCAACCCGCAGGCCACCCAGAAAATGCTGGACGATGCCTTCTTCAACGTGGAGGCCTGGATCAACAGCGAGCTGGCAACCGAATTTGCCGAACAGGAAGAAATTGCCTTTACCTCAGGCGATGGCACCAAGAAGCCGAAAGGGTTCCTGGCGTATGAATCCACTGATGAAACCGATAAGGTCCGGGCGTTCGGCAAACTTCAGCATATTGTATCCGGCGAAGCGACTGCGGTGACCGCAGACGCCATTATCAAACTTATTTACACACTGCGTAAGGCACACCGCACCGGTGCGAAGTTCATGATGAACAACAACAGCCTGTTTGCCATCCGTCTGCTGAAAGACAGCGAGGGTAACTATCTGTGGCGTCCGGGGCTGGAGCTGGGGCAGCCGTCCTCTCTGGCGGGTTACGGTATCGCTGAAAACGAACAGATGCCGGATATCGCCGCTGATGCGAAAGCCATTGCATTTGGTAACTTCAAACGGGGTTACACCATCGTTGACCGTATCGGCACCCGCATTCTGCGTGACCCGTACACCAATAAACCGTTTGTCGGTTTTTATACCACCAAACGCACCGGCGGCATGCTGGTCGATTCGCAGGCCATCAAACTGCTGAAGATTGCAGTGGCGTAATCACTCAGGGGCGCGGAACCGCGCCCCTGTTCTGACGGGTGAAGAATCATGATCCTGAAACAAGATCTGAAATGGTCACCGGACGGTATGCGTGTTGAGGTCATTCGGGCCGGTGAGTATGACGACGGGGCGCTTCCTGCCCAGGTGCAGGAGATTGCACTTCAGGCCGGGTTAGCAGAGCGCGGAACCAGTGCAAAAAGCAGTAAAGCGACAAAAGAGAAAAAAGCCACGACCAGTAAAGAGGGCTGAGTATGCTTCTGACAATGGAAGAGATTAAAGCCCAACTCCGGCTGGATGAGGATTTCGATGCTGATGACCGCCATCTGCAACTGCTGGCCTGTGCGGCGCAAAAGCGGACGGAAACGTATCTGAACCGGAAGCTCTATGCACCGGATGAAACCATTCCGGACAGCGATCCGGACGGGCTGCACCTGCCGGATGATATTCGTCTGGGGATGCTGATGCTTATCAGCCATTTTTACGAAAACCGCTCGTCGGTTACGGAAGTGGAGAAACTCGACATGCCGCAGAGTTTTGGCTGGCTTGTCGGCCCGTACAGGTACTTTCCGCAATGAAAATTCGTCAGGCGCAGACCAGCGCAACCTACATTCTGCCGGACCCCGGTGAACTGAATAAACGCGTCCTGATCCGCCAGCGGGTGGATATGCCCGCGGATAACTTTGGCGTGGAGCCTCAATACCCGGTTACGTTCCGGACATGGGCGAAGGTTGTCCAGACCAGTGCCACCACCTGGCAGGAAACCGCGCAGACCGGAGATGCCATCACTCATTACATCACCATTCGTTACCGCCGGGGGATCACCGCTGATTATGAGGTGGTCTGCGGTGACAGTGTGTACCGGGTGAAACGTCAGCGCGATCTGAATGGGGCGCGGCGTTTTCTGCTGCTGGAGTGTACGGAGCTGGGCGAATGTAGGCAGAGTCACGGAGGCAACAATGGCGACTTCCTTTTTGCACGTTGATTTTCAGCAGCCCGCGGAGATGCGCTTTAACCGCGCCCGTGTCCGGCGGGCTTTTGTCACGATTGGTCAGCGTCATATGCGTGATGCCCGTCGGCTGGTGATGCGCCGTGCGCGGTCGGCACCGGGTGAAAACCCCGGTTATCAGACCGGACGCCTGGCTCGTTCGATTGGTTACATGGTACCCAGAGCCAGTAAACATCGCCCTGGTTTTATGGCACGTATAGCCCCTAACCAGCGTAATGGAGAGGGAAACCGCCGTATCACCGGTGATTTTTATCCAGCTTTTTTGTTCTATGGCGTGAGGCGAGGGGCAAAGCGTCGTCGCAGCCATCATCGTGGTGCATCCGGTGGCAGCGGCTGGCGACTGGCTCCACGTAATAACTTCATGGTGGAAACGCTTGAAAAGAACCGCAGTTGGACACGCTATTTTCTGGCGCGGGAATTGCGTAAATCACTGAAGCCGGAGCGACGACACAGATGAAACTGACGCCTGTTATTGCTGCACTGCGTGCCCGCTGTCCGTATTTTGAAAACCGGGTTGCAGGCGCGGCCCAGTTCAAAAATCTGCCGGAGGTCGGAAAGCTGAAACTCCCGGCGGCATATGTTGTACCGGGTGATGATTCTCCGGGAGAAAACAAAAGCCAGACCGACTACTGGCAGGAGCTGAAAGAGGGTTTCTCCGTGGTTGTCATACTGAGTAACGGGCGTGATGAGCGCGGTCAGTTTGCCTCGTATGATGTGGTGGACGATGTCCGGCAGATGCTCTTTAAGGCTCTGCTGGGCTGGAACCCGGAGGCGTGCGGTAACCCGATTACCTATGACGGTGGCACGCTGCTGGATCTGAATCGTCATGAGCTGATTTATCAGTTCGATTTTTCGGTCATCAGCGAGCTGACTGAAGACGATACCCGCCAGCAGGATGATCTGAACAGTCTGGATGAACTGCAAACGCTGGCGATTGATGTTGATTATCTCGAGCCCGGTAACGGGCCTGACGGCGATATCGAACATCACACCGAAATAACCCTTCCTTCCTGAGGATCCTCATGTTTGTCAAACCTGTTAAAGGGCGGTCAGTTCCTGATCCTGCCCGCGGCGACCTTTTGCCCGCCGAAGGGCGAAATGTTGACGAGAACAACTACTGGCTGCGCCGTGAAGCAGCGGGTGATATCCGGCGCGTGAATAAAAAGGTGAATACCGATGACGATAAGCTTTAACACCATTCCGTCGAATACGCTGGTTCCGTTGTTTTATGCGGAAATGGATAACCAGGCGGCGAATACTGCACAGGACAGCGGAGCATCGCTGCTGATTGGTCATGCCAATAACGGTGCAGAGATTGTTGCCAACAGTCTGGTACTGATGCCGTCGGCAGACTATGCACGCCAGATTTGTGGTGCGGGAAGTCAGCTGGCGCGTATGGTCGAGGCTTATCGCCAGACTGACCCGTTTGGCGAGCTGTATGTGATTGCCGTTCCTGAATCCACAGGCGCGGCGGCAACGGTTACGCTGACGGTGACCGGGGCGGCAACCGAAACCGGCACGGTGAATGTGTATGTGGGACGTACCCGCGTGCAGGCACCGGTGACTAACGGCGATAACGTCACGATGATTGCCAGCAGTATCCAGGATGCCATCAATGCCGTTCCGACCCTGCCGTTTACGGCTTCATCTTCGGCAGGCGTGGTCACACTGACCGCGCGTCATAAGGGGCTTTGCGGGAATGAAATTCCTGTCAGCCTCAATTACTACGGCTTTGGTGGGAGCGAAGTGCTGCCAGCGGGCGTACAGATTGCCGTGGCGACGGGTACCGCCGGAACGGGTGCTCCGGTTCTCACCGGCGCGGTGGCTGCAATGGCGGATGAGCCGTTTGATTATATCGGCCTGCCGTTCAACGACACGGCCTCCGTTAACACGCTGGTGACCGAGATGAACGATACCAGCGGTCGCTGGAGCTATGCGCGTCAGCTGTATGGTCATGTGTATACGGCAAAGATCGGCACGCTGTCAGAACTGGTGACCGCAGGTGACCAGTTTAACCAGCAGCACATTACCCTGGCGGGGTACGAAAAAGACACCCAGACGCCTGCCGACGAGCTGGCGGCAAGCCGTACCGCCCGCGCAGCGGTGTTTATCCGCAACGATCCGGCACGTCCCACGCAGACCGGTGAGCTGGTGGGTATGCTGCCTGCGCCGAAGGGGAAACGGTTCACGATGACCGAACAACAGACCCTGCTGTCTCATGGCGTGGCAACGGCGTATGTCGAAAGCGGGGTACTGCGCATTCAGCGTGATGTCACCACGTACAGGAAAAACGCTTACGGGGTTGCGGATAACAGCTACCTCGACAGCGAGACGCTGCATACCAGTGCGTATGTACTGCGCAAACTGAAATCCGTCATTACCAGTAAGTACGGGCGTCACAAGCTTGCCAGCGACGGTACCCGCTTTGGTCCCGGTCAGGCGATTGTCACCCCGGCGGTGATCAAAGGGGAACTGTTGGCAACCTACCGTCAGCTTGAGCGTGCGGGGATCGTGGAAAACTACGAACTGTTTAAGCAGTACCTGGTTGTGGAGCGTGATGCCAGCGATCCGAACCGCCTGAACACGCTGTTCCCGCCTGACTATGTTAACCAGCTGCGTGTCTTTGCCGTGGTTAATCAGTTCCGTCTTCAGTATTCAGAGGAGTCTGCATAATGGCCCGTATCGGGGGAACCTGTTATTTCAAAATTGACGGTCAGCAGCTATCGCTGACCGGCGGCATTGAGGTGCCCATGAACAAAACGGTTAACGATGACATCATCGGCCTGGACGGTTCAGTGGACCGCAAGGAAACTCACCGTGCGCCTTATGTCAAAGGGACCTTCAAGGTGCCGAAGAATTTTCCGGTAAGCAAAATCACCTCGTCTGATGAGATGACCATCACTGCCGAGCTGGCGAACGGTCAGGTCTATGTACTGTCGTCTGCCTGGCTGCACGGCGAAGCGAACCATAATGCCGAAGAAGGCACGGTTGATCTTGAGTTCCACGGTGAAGAAGGGGATTACCAGTAATGAAAGAGCTTGAGTTAAAGAAACCGATTACTGCTCATGGCGAGACACTCTCCGTACTGGAGTTTGATGAACCCACCGGGAAGGATGTCCGCGAGCTGGGGTATCCCTACCAGATGAATCAGGATGAGTCAGTCAGACTTCTGGCGCATGTGGTGTCGAAATACATTGTGCGGCTGGCGAAAGTGCCGCAAAGCTCTGTCGACCAGATGTCTCCGGCAGACCTGAATGCAGCGGCGTGGCTTGTGGCTGGTTTTTTCCTCCAGGCTTGACGGCTGAATACCTCACTGATCGCTTCTTTGACTGCGCCAGCTACTGGCGCATTAATCCTTTCGAATTGCTGAATATGCCGATCAGTGAAATTCCCTTGCTGGTCAGTCAGGCAAACAGGATAGAGCAGGAGAAACGCACACATGGCGGAATTTGAGCTTAAGGCGTTGATCACCGGTGTCGACAGGCTTTCTCCCGCGCTGTCGAAAATGCAAAAGAAAATCCGGGGATTTAAACGCCAGGCGGAAGAAGCGTCACAGGGTGGGCTGGCGCTTGGTGGCGGACTGGCTGCGGGTCTGACGCTTTCCCTGAAATCTTATGCCGATCAGGAAAACGCCGCCACCGGGCTGAAAGTTGCCATGATGGATGCGAACGGTGAGGTCGGAAAGCGCTTTCAGGACATCAATAAACTGGCTATTGGTCTGGGTAACCAGCTACCCGGTACAACGGCTGATTTCCAGAACATGATGCAGATGCTGGTGCGTCAGGGGATCCCGGCAGAAAACATTCTTGGTGGTGTGGGTAAAGCGACAGCTTATCTTGCGGTACAACTGAAAAAAACACCGGAAGCGGCTGCTGAGTTTGCTGCAAAGATGCAGGATGCTACCGGAACGGCGTCAGAAGACATGATGGGGCTGTTCGACACTATCCAGAAGGCGTTTTATCTGGGCGTTGATGATACCAACATGTTGTCCTTCTTCACTAAAACCAGTTCTGTTCTGAAAATGGTGAATAAGGACGGTCTTCAGGCTGCACAGAGCCTTGCCCCTATCAGCGTCATGATGGATCAGATGGGGATGAACGGGGAGTCGGCAGGTAATGCCCTGCGAAAAGTTATCCAGTCCGGATTAAGCGTTAAGAAAATCAGGGACGTCAATAAAGTCATGGCCCGCCAGAAACTCGGAGTGCAGCTCGATTTTACTGACGGCAAAGGGAGTTTTGGCGGTCTTGATAACATGTTTAAGCAACTGGCAAAGCTGCGAAAACTGACCGACGTTAAGCGAACAGGTGTACTTAAGGCAATATTTGGTGATGATGCCGAAACCCTTCAGGTGGTCAATGCTCTGATCGATAAAGGAAAGGATGGTTACGATCAGATCCAGCAGAAGATGAATAAACAGGCTAGCCTGAATAAACGTGTTCAGGCCCAGCTTGGTACGCTGTCCAACCTGTGGGAGGCAATGACGGGGACCGCAACTAACGGCCTTGCGGCTATTGGCGGCGCATTTTCTGGTGACGCCAAAAATATCACGCAATGGCTGGGGGAGTTAGGGGAAAAATTCACGAAGTTTGCGGATGAAAATCCCCGGGTTATTCGCAGCGTCGTCGGGCTTGCTGCCGGTCTTGCGATTCTGAAACTGGGATTGATGGGCGTGGGCAGTGCCATCAGTATTGTCAGCAGGATTATGTCGATGACGCCGATTGGCATGATTGCGACGGCGATTGCTCTGGCTGCGGGATTAATTATCACTAACTGGGATGTTGTCGGACCTTATTTTAAGAAGCTCTGGGAAACCATTGGTCCTTATTTTGAGGCTGGCTGGGAACTTCTGAAGAAAGTTTTTGCCTGGTCGCCGCTGGGAATGGTGATCAATAACTGGGGACCGGTTGTTAAGTGGTTTCAGGATATGTGGGACAAGCTGAAGCCAATTATTGAGTGGTTTACCGACAGTTCCGGTGACACGGTCGATGCCATTAACTCGGCGCAGTGGGGCGCGGGTGCTTATGATGCTTATGGGACGGGAATACCGCCACGGGGATACACTCCTTATCCGGAGGTGGATCCGGCTCAGGCAAACAACGCCTCCGGTGCCACAGGCCCGAATCCCTTCATGATTAATAAAGCTACCGCGCCAAAAGTTGATGGTGAGATCAAGGTATCATTTATAAATATGCCATCAGGTATGCGGGTTACGGAAACACGCTCCAGTGGCATTGATATAAATCACGATGTTGGCTATACCCGATTTTGGTAGCCAGGATTCCCCTCACAGGTATTGCTGGTTGTAAGTCATAAATAGAGTGATAGAATTAATGCACATTTAGAAAAATGTTAATAGGCGAAAAATGAAAGGCTATATCACAGCAAGTGTAATTCTTGGAGCAGCGGCTATTTTTTCATCTCTCATAATCTCTGGCAACATCTCCTTTAAAGATGAACATATTATTCAGTTATCTGGAGGAGCCATAAAACTTGGTGATGTTTATAAAGAAAATAAATTGATAAGTGCAAAGATTATTTTTCCAGATAATCAGGGTGAACAGATTCTTGTTGTCGACGGCAATCCTGAAAACTTTAAGGAGGATTTTCAGGAGAAATTAAATAAAGTAATAAAAACTTTAAATGCGTCAAAGAAAAAAGATGAAGAGAAAGTTAGCCTGGATAATTTAAGTGTTGTTGAAGAGTCTAAACTAGAGCTCATTTCTGCGGTGCGTTACTCTGCTCAGTATGTTCCTATGTTTACTCTGACGCTGGACAAAAAAGAAATTACCATGCCTAAAAATACGGTAATATTTCCATTTGCCAGCGATGAAACAGCTAAGTATTTAAATGAACAACAGCAAAAGTATAAAGATTCGTTGTTTCTGACTCGCTAATTAATAAAATTCATTACAAGGCCACCTTCTAATAGGTGGCTTTTTTTTCGGAGTGTATATGACGTGGAAAGACAGGCTTCAGGATGCGTCATTTCGAGGTGTGCCGTTTAAGGTTGAAGAAGAAAGTGCGGGAACCGGCCGTCGTGTGGAAACACACGAATATCCGAACCGCGACAAACCCTATACCGAAGATCTGGGAAAAGTCACTTTCCGCCCGTCCATCACAGCTTATGTGGTGGGAGATGACTGCTTTGACCAGCGCGATCGCCTGATTGAAGCGCTGAATAAACCCGGTCCCGGCACGCTTGTCCACCCGACATATGGTGAGCTGAAAGTCTGTGTTGACGGGGAAGTTCGGGTCAGCACATCGAAAAGTGAAGGGCGTATTGTCCGCTTTGACCTGAAGTTTGTCGAAGCGGGAGAACTCTCTTACCCCACATCAGGTGCGGCGACGGCGCAGACGCTGATGTCATCCTGTTCTGCACTGGATGACTGCATCAGTGACAGTTTCAGTGGTTTCAGTATCGATGGCGTGGCAGATTTTGTGCAGAACGACGTCGTCGGTAATGCCGGCACAATGCTTGGGTATATTTCTGATGCGATGAAAGTGGTGGATTCTGCCGTATCGGATGCCGCCAGGCTGTTGCAGGGGGATATCTCGGTACTTCTGCCGCCGCCATCGTCAGGCAAAAATTTCGTTGAGCAGGTGCAGAAAATGTGGCGTACCGGGAAACGCCTTTATGGTAACGCCAGCGACCTGGTCACCATGATCAAAACGCTTTCCGGTGTCAGCCTCGGCAGCGATCTGCAACCGCGCGGCGTCTGGAAAACGGACAGTAAAACCACCGCCACGGCGACGCAGCAGCGTAACGTGGTTGCCAGCACCCTTCGTACGACCGCAATCAGCGAAGCGGCGTATGCCGTCACCCGATTGCCTGCGCCAACAACTTCCGCGGTGATGCAGAATGCCGCAGTGGGGCAGGCAACAACAGCTGCGCAGAGCACCGGCTGGCCTTCCGTCACGCATCCGGCACTGAACAATGCACCGGCGGTGAAAAACACGGTTGATCTGCCGACGTGGGAAGAACTGACTGACATTCGCGACACACTGAATACGGCAATTGATAAGGAGTTGTCCCGTACAACCAGTGATGCGCTGTTTCTGGCGCTGCGCCGGGTGAAAGCAGATCTGAATGCGGATATCAACACGCGCCTTGAACAGTCTGCACGGATCATTCAGCGCACGCCGGATGAGGTTTTACCCGCGCTGGTGCTGGCGGCGACCTGGTTTGATAACGCGGCGCGTGACGCGGACATTATCCGGCGTAATGCCATTACGCATCCCGGCTTTGTGCCGGTGATCCCTCTGAAGGTGCCAGTACAATGAACGATAACGTCACGCTACGGGTAAATGGCCGGGAGTGGAATGGCTGGACATCGGTGCGCATCGGTGCCGGTGTTGAACGACTGGCGCGGGATTTCAGTGTGGAGATCACCCGCCAGTGGCCGGGAGATGAGGGTATCACCACGCTTCAGCCGCGCATTAAAAACGGTTCAAAAGTGGAGGTGCTGATTGGTGATGAGCTGGTGATCACCGGCTGGGTGGAGGCGACGCCCGTTCGTTACGATGCCCGTTCGGTCAGCACCGGTATTGCCGGACGCAGTCTGACCGCTGACCTGATTGACTGTGCAGCCGAACCGACACAGTTTAACGGACGATCGCTGGTACAGATTGCGCAGGCGCTTGCTGCGCCTTTCGGCATTGAGGTGGTGAACAGCGGTGCGCCGTCGGGTGTTATTCCTGATGTCCAGCCTGATCACGGTGAAACGGTGATTGAGGTAATCAACAAAATACTCGGTCAGCAGCAGGCGCTGGCTTATGACGACCCGCACGGCAGGCTGGTGATTGGCGGTATTGGCTCAACGCGGGCACATACCGCGCTGGTACTTGGGGAAAACATCCTTTCCTGTGATACGGAGAAGAGTATCCGGGAGCGGTTTTCAGTTTACCAGGTGGCGGGGCAGCGTGCCGGAAACGACGATGATTTCGGTGAGGCCACCACCACCGCGCTGCGGGCCCGCACAGAGGACGCATTTATTGCCCGTTACCGTCCGATGTATATCAGGCAGACAGGGCAGGCCACGGGGGCAGGCTGTATTGCCCGTGCTGACTTTGAAGCCCGGCAACGGGCGGCGCGGACGGATGAAACCACCTATGTGGTGCAGGGCTGGCGACAGGGTAACGGTACGCTGTGGCAGCCCAACCAGCGGGTGATTGTCTTCGATCCGGTCTGTGGTTTCGACAATACCGAACTGCTTGTCTCGGAAGTCACGTTTACTCAGGACCAGAATGGCACCCTGACGGAAATCCGTGTCGGCCCACCTGATGCTTATCTGCCTGAACCCGAAGCCCCCGGCGCGCGGAAAAAGAAAAAAGCCAGAGTACAGGAGGACCCGTTCTGATGAAGGCGATTGAAACCATACAGCGACAACTCCTCGGCCTGATTGGGCGGGCGGTGGTGAAAAGCATCAGTGCCGCCACGAAATGTCAGACCGTGGATGTGTCCCTGATTGCCGGTGAACCCAAAGCCGGGGTTGAACATCTTGAACCCTACGGTTTTACCGCAAGGGCAAACAGCGGTGCGGAAGCGGTGGTGTTGTTTCCGGATGGCGACCGTTCTCATGCGGTGGTTGTTACGGTGTCGGACCGGCGCTACCGCCTGAAAGGGCTGCAGACGGGTGAGGTGGCTGTCTATGACGATCAGGGGCAGTCCGTGACGCTGACCCGGGAGGGGATCGTGGTGGACGGTGCAGGTAAAACGATCACGTTTCGCAATTCACCTAAAGCACGTTTTGAAATGGACCTTGAAGTGACCGGACAGGTGAAAGACCTGTGCGACTCCGGCGGCACCACCATGTCAGCGATGCGGCTTGCCTATAACGGGCATCGTCACAGAGAGAACGGTCAGGGCAGTAACACCGACAAACCTGATAAAGCGATGGAGGCATGATGGAACTGTGGCTGACGGTGAACGGTAAACGCACCTGCGCCAGCGCACCGCTGGATCCGCTGACCCGCGCCGTGGTGATTTCCCTGTTTACCTGGCGGCGGGCGGAGCCTGATGACAATGCCGACGTCCCGATGGGATGGTGGGGGGATACCTGGCCTGCGGTACAGAATGACCGTTACGGCTCCCGACTGTGGCTGCTTCAGCGCAGCAAACTGACCAATCAGCTGGTGCAGACGGTAAGGGGGTATATCCGCGAATGCCTGCAATGGATGATTGATGACGGCGTGGTGTCCCGTATTGATCTGGATATCCGCCGCACCGGGATTAATGAACTGGGTAACAGTATCACTCTCTGGCGTCGTGACGGACCGGTAATGATTTCTTTTGATGATCTGTGGAGTGCGATAACGCATGGCGGACAGTGAATTTCAGCGCCCGACGCTGGCAGAAAATATCAGTATGCTCCGTAACGATTTATTCGCCAGGCTGGACGTCAGCGACACGCTCCGGCGCATGGATGAAGACGTGCGGGCAAAGGTGTATGCGGCGGCGCTGCATACGGTTTACGGGTACATCGATTATCTGGCAATGAACATGCTGCCTGACCTGTGCGATGAGTCCTGGCTGGCGCGACATGCTGCGATGAAACGGTGTCCGCGCAAGGGGGCCACGGCTGCCAGCGGGTATATGCGCTGGGAAGGTGTCAGCGATGGCCTGAAGGTGACCGCCGGAAGTGTTATTCAGCGCGATGACCTGGTTCAGTACACGGCAACTGCCGATGCAACCAGCACCGGTGGTGTCCTGCGCGTGCCGATCGCCTGCTCAAGTGCAGGCGCGGTCGGTAACGCTGACGACGGTACGTCATTAATCCTGGTCACGCCGGTTAATGGTCTGCCGTCTTCCGGCGAGGCAGATACCCTGACAGGTGGATTTGATATTGAAGAGCTGGAAACGTGGCGCGCCCGCGTCATTGAGCGGTATTACTGGACGCCTCAGGGCGGGGCTGACGGGGACTATGTCGTCTGGGCTAAAGAAGTGCCCGGCATTACCCGCGCATGGACATACCGACACTGGATGGGAACGGGGACTGTCGGTGTGATGATAGCCAGCAGTGACCTGATTAACCCCATTCCGGAAGAATCAACGGAAACGGCGGCAAGACAACATATCGGGCCACTGGCCCCGGTGGCAGGCTCTGATTTGTATGTATTCAGGCCGGTGGCACATACGGTGGATTTTCATATCCGCGTGACGCCGGACACACCAGAAATACGGGCTGCCATTACCGCGGAGTTGCGTTCGTTCCTGCTGCGTGATGGTTATCCGCAGGGAGAACTGAAGGTATCGCGTATCAGTGAGGCGATTTCCGGTGCGAACGGGGAATACAGCCATCAGTTGCTTGCACCGGTGGACAATATCTCCATTGCGAAAAACGAACTGGCGGTACTGGGGACGATTTCATGGACGTGACAAACGATGATTACATCCGCCTGTTATCGGCACTGTTGCCGCCCGGTCCGGCGTGGTCAGCCAGCGATCCGGCGATTGCCGGTGCGGCACCTTCATTAACCCGTGTTCATCAGCGTGCGGATGCCCTGATGCGGGAGCTGGATCCGCGCACCACCACTGAACTGATAAACCGCTGGGAGCGTCTGTGCGGTCTGCCGGATGAATGTATTCCGGCGGGAACGCAGACCCTTCGCCAGCGTCAGCAACGGCTGGATGCGAAGGTTAACCTGGTGGGCGGCATCAACGAGGATTTTTATCTTGCACAGCTTGCTGCCCTGGGCAGACCAGATGCCAACATCACGCGATACGACAAAAGCACGTTCACCTGCTCATCGGCCTGTACTGACGCGGTGAATGCGCCGGAATGGCGGTATTACTGGCAGGTCAACATGCCAGCTGCCACCAACACCACTTGGATGACATGTGGCGATCCCTGTGCTTCCGCACTGCGTATCTGGGGCGACACCGTTGTTGAGTGTGTGCTTAACAAACTCTGCCCGTCGCATACCTACGTAATTTTTAAATATCCGGAGTAATCCATGCATCGTATAGACACGAAAACCGCGCAGAAGGATAAGTTCGGCGCGGGTAAGAACGGTTTTACCCGTGGTAACCCCCAGACCGGCACACCTGCCACCGATCTGGATGATGACTACTTTGACATGTTGCAGGAGGAGCTTTGCAGCGTGGTGGAGGCATCCGGTGCCAGCCTGGAGAAGGGGCGGCACGACCAGTTGCTTACCGCGCTTCGTGCGCTGCTGTTAAGCCGCAAGAATCCGTTTGGCGATATCAAATCGGATGGCACGGTGAAAACGGCTCTCGAAAACCTTGGTTTGGGAGAAGGCTCATTTGGGTTCAGAAATCTAGTTGCCTTCACAACGGCTGGAGTAACAAGCTGGACTGTTCCTGAAGAGTTGCGCAAAGGAAGAAAATGTTACGTCAAAGTTATTGGTGGCGGTGCGTCAGGAGGGATAGGTTCAATAACCGCTTCAGCCGTTACATGTGGCGGAGGAGGTGGTGGGGGCGGAGTTGCTGAGGGACTGGTAGATTTAACTGGTATTAACAGTGTTTCGATTACGGTTGGTGCCGGTGGTGCGCCTGTGTCTGGTATTTCTGTAAACGGTAAAAATGGTGGCTCGAGCAGTTTCGGGACTTACATGTCAGCTTCCGGAGGCTATAGCGGAGGCCAGCCTTCCGGAGGGTTAGGCGCAGTTGGTGTTGGGGGAACAATTAATACATCGCTTGGGCCAGGTTCTCCAGGTTCCATTGCGTCTGCCGCATCGGGAGCTGGTAATGGTGGTTCTGGTGGTGGCCCCGGAGGAGCAGGTTCATTCAGAGATACAGCTAACGGAAAAGCGGTATCAGCAGTTGGGCCTGGAGGTGGCGGTGCTGGATTATGTCCTAATTCATCAACGGGTCAGTCGGGTGCCGGAGCAGATGGCGCAGTTTATATTTACTGGTGAGGTTCATATGTGGGCAAGAATTGAAGAAAATAAAGTAGAAGAGATAACGGAAATTAATCCTGAAGGAAGATTCCATCCATCATTAATATGGAAAGAATGCCCTGCTGACACACAGCAGGGGGATTTATATATTGATGGTGAGTTTATTGCGCAGTCTCCGGCAGTTCAGGCCAGATGACATCCGGCGCGGTGCTGGTATCTGTTGCCGTTACCGCGTCAATGTAATCCAGCACCGTGTTAAGTCGGCTGGTTTCTGACTGCGTCAGATTCCGTCCGGCCTGTAATTTCAGTTGAATCAGACTGATGGAGGCCATTGCAGTATCAATCAGCGACTGGCGCTGTGCTTCTGCTGCATCTACTGCGGCGCTATGCTGTGCCACGGTATCCGTCACCCATTTCTCACCATCCCATTTATCGTATGGCGTTAACGGGGCGATAGTGGTTGTATTATCAGGGTAATCACCCGGAGCTGTGATTTCTTTTGATTCTCCTGTTTCAGTGCTATAGACAATTTCACCACGATGGTCTGGCACATATACCCATGAGTTAAAATCTTCAGAACGGCAAATTGCATAACCAGTTTTGTATGAGTCTGGAGCATCTAAACAGGAACATGCCGGAATGCCTACACCAATGGCAAGATATTCTGTTGATGTGGAAATATATTCCCGCGTTTCACCATTATAATTATAAACGGTTATGTCTCCAGCTTTTATGGCAATGAGTTCGTTATTTAAGACAACTTTATTCATCAGGCAGCCCTCACGATATAATTAAAGGCAATGTTACGAGGTCGGTTTTCGTTTGCAGTTGGAACAACTCTGGAAGCATCGAATGTTACTCGCTTTGCATAACCACCTTTAATTGAATCCGATGAAGCATCTCCGATGACGCTGGTTGTAAAAACGCCAGAATCAGAAGGATAGGTATTGAACCTGACATCCACTAATGCACCAATTATATTTCGAATGGCATCGCCCTGTGATGAAAGCAAGCTACGGCTAGTATCTATTCCTCTTCTGTCATCCCAGCCACGAATAAACTCACCGCGTAAATCAGGCAATTTATTTGTCAGGTAAACTTTTGCCAGTTCCGGATACTCTTCGGCAGAAAAAGGCGCACCGTTGCATTTCAGCCAGCCTGTTGGCGGAGTGGCTGAAGGCCACGGAACAGGCACCCCAACAGGTAATGCAGAACCTTCTCCCAAACCAACGTTTATGAAAATGCAGAAATAACGAGCAAATGGCATCATTCCTGCTTTTACTTGGGGGGATTTAACATGCTTATTAGCTATGTACGCGTATCAATAAATGACCAGAACACAGATCTACAACGTAATGCGTTGAACTGTGCAGGATGCGAGCTGATTTTTGAAGACAAGATAAGCGGTACAAAGTCCGAGAGCCTAGGGCTGACAGTGCTGTTCTTGATGCAAATTAAAGGATTTAATAGTGAGTTGCGGCCTTACTAATGTAAGGCCGCTATAATCATTTTATTAATTGCATTAATCGTATTTTGGCCATACTTTCAATGCAATTTCCCCCAACTTTTTACCTCGCTCCAGTATTTCACTCTCATCCCATTTATCCTTAAGTATAAGTGGTATGTTCAGTCGTAGATTGGTGTGGACGATGAGAGCATCACGTTTTTTCAGAAATACAGCATTCTGAACGGAACGGTTTACGCTAAGGTTAAGCAAAGTTAGATTTCCCAACGTAGCTATCGCTTGTTGCCGTTTCCTTACCAGTAGCTGTTCAGGGGTAAGATCGGTTCCAGACAGAACAATTTGGTTCATTACCGTAGCATCTGAATTTGTCACCATATGACCATTTTCGAGAGGCCAACAGGAATACCAACTTTGAGGCATAAGATGATCGATATCGAGATTAGAAAGATTTGGAACATCAGGCTTTTCTGTCTTCACTTGGCGACAAAGTTCTCTTTCAAGTTCCGTTAACATTGAGCGCATTTTCGGTGCGTCGAGCCTGCCAGGATAAAGTGGAGCATTGATGCAAGCGTTGAGAAATTCTGAGTCCCCAGGCCAACGTGAGGCTTCGCCATTTAAGCTATTGAGGATATTACGTAACTCAACACTGGAAATTTCCGTTTTAGACAAGTGTCGCAATACATTCATAAATACATTGTTGTAATTCTTTGGCGTCAGGCCACATACGGATCTTCGTACTACGTAGGAGACAAGATCATTATACATGGCTGCTTTCTCATCATCGGCGATGTTAGCTATCGAAATGAACAAAGCAAGCGGATAGAGTGTCGTCACATCATAGGCTGCGATGCGATGTCCAAAGTGTGAGATGGGGGTTGTGCCAAAACCACCAACCAATTCTTTATATTGTGATGCATATTGTTTGAGGCGCTTTACTTGCAGATCTGCTCGTTGTGAAGGCAAGTCCTTACTTACATAATCACGATACTCATTGTAAAGGCGAGACAGATCAATTTCACGCTGCCTTTCTGATTGCAATGTCGCATGTACAAGCCACTCCATGCGTGGTTTATTAATACGTCCACGGCGTTGCTTTTCCGACCAGTATTTATCTTCAAAGATCTTCCACTCATTTTCATATAATTCAATAGCATTAATATTTTCATGCTCAGCGCACATAAAGATATAGTTGCGAATAAGATCCGTTGCATGAAGTTCCGCTCCTCGCCCATTTAATGTTTCAAAAATTATTTGGGCATCATCTTCAGCTTCGAGAAATATGCTTACCAGTTTCAGATCCGTCAAGACAGCCTCAATTAGTGCTACAGCATTTTCTTGTGGTGAGTGGTTTTCTATTTTAATCCATTTTATAAAGGCTTCAGTAAAAAACCATAATGCCTCTAGTGACGGCGGGTGGTTGAAATGTTTACGTAACGTACCATGTTGCGTGAAGCTATCAGAAAATACATTACGGAGATCGTCAATATTATCAACATTAAGACTTTGAATAAAATGAGTTTGATCTCGAAAAGTTGGCCACAGTTTGAAGCATTCTACCTTTTTATTTCTCATCGTTGCTTCGTTTGTATTTTTCAAGCAAGTCAATACTAACCCTTCCAGTTCAGAAAGGCCTGTAGCACGCAATGATAATCGAATGGATGCCAGAATATATTGAAGAGTGGTTAAACGTTGCTGGCCGTCAATAATATGTATGGTATCTACACCTAACAAGCTGTTTTTGAGTTGAGGTTCCAGCACCACCGCGCCGAGGAAATGAGGGGTTGGTTTTGTTCCCGAAAGTCGGCTCTGTGCTTTTTCGAAGATATCCTCCAGCAAAGCTGACCATTGGTTTCGTTGCGTCCATACGTAGGCACGTTGATAGAATGGAACACGATATTGTCGTTGATTTTGGAAAATTTGCTGGATGGTTAGCGTTTCGGATTTCATTGTTTACCTATAAATAACATTAAGTGACATTCCACAAGAGTAAGAAATTCATCTGAGTCAGAACAATCATTTTTATGTAGTTATGATACAGTGTATTTGTTACTGGTGAAGTAAAAATAAGAAACCCCGCTTTTGAATGCTGACGCGCTACGGTTTCATTGGATATTTTTTGTCTCTCCTCCATCCCGTTGGTGTTCTGTTTAGAATGATAACTTGCTGTTTTTATTGATATTAGTTTATTGCGCCGCCCAATCATGGTTGGTGGGTTGGTGGGAGTTAAATCCACATTGGTATGAATAACATAGAATATGAATTAGTGTTTCAGAATTGCTTCAGCCATCACTTTTTAATACGTTCAATTTGAATGTTTATTTCCGAAACAATTTTTTCAGGTTTCAGTCCCTCGTTAGATTGCACAAAATCTCTAATTTGCATCATTCGATGTGCACAAATTTATAATTCGCTATAAACACTTAGCTCGTCAGATTCATTTTGAGATTGTTCACCTATTTAAAATTCTACATAAGTATGTGGCGGATTGTGATAAACACGAGAAATCGGGGTTGGCCACCATTCCTCACCGGTCACTACGTCCGCATCGAATAGTACAGTTTTGTCAATTTCCATTAATTTCTGGATAAGAACAGAAGTTTTCAAGCGAACCTCCATTTGGCCATAAAGTGGTTATCAAAACGCTACGTAAACTATACAAAATCAGCGAGTTATGGTGAAGGTAAAAAAACAAGTTTAGATGTTCGTTAAGCATAAAATTGTTTTAATTCAATTGGATATAATAATTTTCTAAATCTAATGTTACGCCATATGGGCTGGACTGAAGCCGCAGACTTGATTGTTAAAGGTATGGAAGGCGCAATCAATGCGAAGACCGTAACCTATGATTTCGAACGTCTGATGGAAGGTGCTAAACTGCTGAAATGCAGCGAGTTTGGTGATGCGATCATCAAGAACATGTAATTACTACATGTGTTAAATATTGTAACGGGCGTATAACACGCCCGTTGTTTTATTTATGTGGATATTATTAATATCATGTCGAGAATATTTATATGAAGGCCATTACTTGAGTCCATATGGGCATATTTTTATAATACAACTATTATGTAAACATTTATTTGTTATTTCGCTTTCTCCTGGAGGACACTCTTGACTGCTTTTGAGTAAACTCCATAAATTCTTGTTGAATGGTGCAATGTTATAAATAGTAATAGGATATTCTTTATCCTCAAGGATAATACCAGGCTTAACCGGTGTAAATATACTTCCAGGAGGAAGAAATATAGTAGATTGATACCAGATGATCATTTTCATATCACCCCATATGGCTGAAAAAGATATGCCGCATGTAGGTTGAATTACCGTGTCAATTACTACCCACTTCATTTGTTATGTCTTATCCCACGGTATTTAATATAGTTCATTTGGATGTTCATTTCTTTATTTTGCATATGAGTATATTACCCTTCAAAAAAATAAATTAATTAAAACGATTGCTTATATAAAACAAAATTTAAAGCAAGTAATCTCAATAGAGATTAAACAAAATGAGATTTAGTGAAAACATTAAATCATTCACTTCGTTTTAGATTTGTTTAGTTAAAATGTTATACATTCAAATGACTGAACATCCTGTAATTAAAACATAGCCTTTATGCTACTTTGCGCTAATTTGCTAAACATTATGATTGGCCTTTTTATATAACGATAATGATGAATATAAGCATGACATGAGAATAAGGTTTCAATTTTTGAGTTATATAGGAATGATTTAACCTGTTCCTGGCTAAAATACATATAACCGGATGATGACTAAACCAAAACACATGTGCGTTAAGTATTGAAACGGACGTATGGCACGCCCGTTGTTTTTATAAATATGTTAACCGTTATAAAATAACGTATAGAAAGTCAAGTAATCACATTTCAAATATCAATTTGATAGTATTGATCTGGTGATTATTTATGGGTGGCAATAAAAAGATAGTATTACTCATCCATATGAATAGTCTCTGCACTTTTATTTCCATTATGCTAATGCCTTACTGAATTATGAAGTATTTTTTAAGCATCCAACTTTAGCTAGATTAATGGTTTATTATTTTCTACATCTTCAATATATAAAAGCGTATTATCAATGGCGTAGTAACTGCGTTTGTTATGATTAACATCAGTAACCCACCGGAAAACGCCTGCGCCTGCCAGTGTTGAACAGTATTCCCGAAATGTAGATTTTCCGCGAATATGAAGCAATGCGGCCTCTTTTATTTTAGCTGGGTTCTTGGTCGTACTAACTTTTAACAGGTTCCTGGTTCCTCTTAATAACAAAACCGTGTCATCGTGAGTAATAATTCTGATGTTATCCGTAGCCAGATAATAAATGTAATGTGCAATACGGTGATGTTTTAATTCTGAATAAAACCAGGAGAAGTTTTGCTCTTTTCTCACTTGCTCAAACATCTTTTGAAAAACAACGACCTGATCCATCAGGATAATAACCTCTTGTTAGGTGTGAGACTGCGTAGTGTGCACGATCGGTTTTACCACTTCAATCTGGTCTGTCCTTTGGCTGTGATATGTACAAAGTGTCAAAGGGGGATTACCTGAATTCTCCCGGTGAGCATTTTGCAACGGACCAGCTCCGCTACAAACGCTGTTGTGGGTTCAGATTATAACATTCTGTCTAAGGGGCGGGATAAAGGTGAATTTAGGGGGCATGAAAGATGACTTTATAACCTTGCTCACCCCAGTGTTGTAAAAGTTCGTTTTGCCTTCTCGTTGGTGCCATGCCTGTCCAGACAATCAATGTTTGCGTTGGGAACAGTTCCGGGCGCGGCGATTCAATGGGATCAGCAAGAACAGAAATGTGCCATCCTGACAATGATAAACGCCATGCTTCCAGCCACAATCGTGCTCTCTCTTCAACATTCCACGCCATCAGAATGGCCTCTTTACCGGGCTTACGGCGCATTTCGAAAAGTGAGGCCGCTGCGTATTCAATTAATGCGCCGTCAAACATACTGCTCATAATGCGGGAGGTGTTGTGATCAAGCACGAGACGCTGGCGAACAGGAAGGTAAACATGATTAATCAATTGATCTACTGGGTACTCTCGACCCAGTGAAATAATTCGCGCGCGTAGTTTGGCTGGATTAGCCATACGAAGAATTGACATCATCTCTTCTTGCAGGCGGCTCCAGTCATCTTGCGTATCCTGGCGGGTAGTTTCCAGTAATGCTTTAACTTTGCCTACAGGAACGCCATTACTTATCCAACGCTTGATCTCTTCGATGCGTTGTATGTCTTCTTCATCAAAGAGTCGGTGTCCGCCTTC
>OKVX01000129.1_pt1 | contig 42341 bp, 42 predicted proteins | sample 1606941 | NCBI WGS metagenome assembly OKVX01 (sample SAMN03281016, study PRJEB24777) | human gut metagenome | isolation source: fecal sample PR161 from 1 month old female Malay infant, caesarean... | reverse complement strand
AACGGCTGCATAACTCTTTTGCTTCATTGTGTACATCCTGCTAATAAAATGCCAGTCCTTCTGACTGGCATTTTTATTTCTCGCCCCGCCTATTCTCGCGCCAGGGCATCCACCGGATCGAGCCGCGCCGCGTTGCGCGCAGGCAGCCAACCAAACAGCACCCCGGTCAGCGTCGAACAGAGAAACGCCGTCAGCAGCGCCAGCGGAGAAAAACCAATCTCCCAGCCGGGGAGAAACAGCTGTAAAATAAAGGCGATCATCAGCGACAATGCTACGCCCAGCGCGCCACCGACCAGGCAAACCAGCACCGCTTCAATGAGAAACTGCTGCAGCACATCGCTGGCCCGGGCGCCAACCGCCATGCGGATGCCGATCTCCCGGGTTCGTTCGGTCACCGACACCAGCATAATATTCATTACGCCAATCCCGCCGACCACCAGGGCAATCACCGCCACCAATGTCAGGAACAGCTGTAAGGTATGTGTGGTCCTTTCGGCGGTTTTCAAGACGCTGTCCATATTCCAGGTGAATACATCTTTTTTACCATGCCGCAGCTCCAGCAGACGCAGCAGCTGTTTCTCTGCGGTTTCACTGTCGTAGCCTTCATGAACGCGCACAGTGATGGAGTTCAGCCACGACTGGCCCATTACTCTTCCCGCCATGGTGGTGTAGGGCAACCAGACGCGGAGAATTTTGCTGCTGCCGAACATCGACTGTTTTTCATCCGCAACGCCAATCACCGTGGCCGGCATATTGCCCACCAGAATCACCTCTCCCACCACTTTCGCTTTATTGGGAAACAGCTGCCGACGGGTATTGCTGTCGAGCACTACCACCTGTGCCCGACTGTTGAGCTGCAGTTCATTGAAGGTATTGCCTTCGCTAAAGGTCATGCCGTAGACATTAAAATACTGTGGACCGACCCCCTCCGCACTGGCGGCAACGTCAATATTGTTGGCGCGCAGGCGCAGGCTTTTTGAAACCGCCGGCGTGGCGGAGCGCACCCACGGCTGCTTCTGGATCGCCAGCAAATCGTCATACTTCAGCGCCTGCTGATAGCGCGGGTCGTCGTCGCCAAAATCCTTACCAGGATACACATCAATGGTATTGGTGCCGATGGCGCGAATATCCGCCAGCACCATCTGCTTGGCGGCATCCCCCACCACCACGATCGACACCACCGAGGCAATACCGATAATAATGCCGAGCATGGTCAGCAGGGTACGCATTTTATTCGCCGCCATCGCTCGCCAGGCCATCACCAGCGCTTCGCGAAAGCCGCTGGTAAACTGACGCCACGCCGAAGGCTCCGCCTGCGGACGGGCGCGCAGTCCGCCGCCCTGGCGGCTGGCGGGCGGGTTGCGGACGATCTCGCCATCGCGGATCTCGACGATCCGCTCCGCCTGAGCGGCGACCTGCGGATCGTGGGTCACAATGATGACCGTGTGCCCCTGCGCTTTTAGCTGGTGCAGGATCGCCATTACCTCTTCGCCGGAATGGCTGTCCAGCGCGCCGGTCGGTTCATCAGCGAGGATCACCTCCCCGCCATTCATCAGGGCGCGGGCGATACTGACCCGCTGCTGCTGACCGCCGGACAACTGTGACGGTTGATAGTCGGCGCGCTCGCCCAGCCCCAGCCGCACCAGCAGCTCATGAGCGCGCGCCAGGCGCGCGCGCCGTTCACTGCCGGCATACACCGCCGGCACTTCGACATTCTGCGCGGCGGTCAGATGGGACAGCAGATGGTAGCGTTGAAAGATAAAGCCAAAGTGTTCCCGCCGCAGACGGGCCAGCGCATCGCCATCCAGCTGCGCGATATCGGTTCCCGCCACCCGATAGGTGCCGCTGGTGGGTTTGTCGAGGCAGCCAAGGATATTCATCAGCGTCGATTTTCCCGAGCCGGAGGCCCCGACGATCGCCACCATCTCACCCGCATGGATGCTGAGGGTGATCCCCTTCAGGACCTCAACGCTGCCGTCGCCGGAAGGATAGCTGCGACGTATATCTCGCAGCTCAAGCAGCGCCGTCATTTTGCCGCCCCGCTCGCGCTCTCGCCGACGATCACTTCGTCGCCCTCTTCCAGACCTTGCACCACTGCGACGTCGGTATCATTGCGGGCGCCAATGATAACCTCACGCTCTTTGACCTCACCGGTGCGCAACAGTCGAACGTGGTAGCGGTTATCGCCTACCGCGTCGCCCAGGGCGCTCAGCGGGATAGTAATCACGTTCTTCACCTCAGCCAGCTGAATGTGCACCTGCGCGGTCATGTCGAGGCGCAGGATCCCCTGCGGGTTCGGTACCTCGAAGCGGGCATAATAGAAGATGGCGTCATTCACTTTTTCCGGCGTCGGCAGAATGTCTTTCAGTTTACCTTCATAACGGGTAAGCGGGTCGCCCAGCACGGTAAACCACGCTTTTTGCCCCGGTCTGAGGTGGATGACATCCGCTTCAGAGACCTGCGCTTTAACCAGCATGGTGCTGAGATCCGCCAGCGTCAGAATGTTAGGCGCCTGCTGGGCGGCGATCACTGTCTGTCCCTGCAGGGTGGTAATTTGCGTCACTTCGCCGGCCATCGGCGCCAGGATCCGCGTGTAATCGAGGTTGGTCTTCGCCGTATCGAGCGTCGCCTGGTTACGCTTTATTTGCGCTTCAATAGTGCCGATCTGCGCCTGTTTCACCGCCAAATCGGTGGCCGCGGTATCAAGGTCCTGCCGCGAGACCAGCTGGCGCTGCGCCAGCTGCTGCTGACGGGCCAGAGTCACTTGCGCCAGTTTGCTCTCCGCGCGCGCCTGATTGAGCTGGGCGCGCAGCTCCATGAGCGTCGCTTCCACCTCTTTAATCTGGTTTTGCGCCTGCTCCGGATCGATAACCCCCAGCAACTGATCCTTTTTAACCTTATCGCCAATATTGACGTGCAGCGTTTTCAGCTGTCCGCTGACCTGGGCGCCGACGTCAACTTTTCGCAGGGCATCCAGTTTGCCGGTGGCCAGCACGCTCTGCTGGAGATCCCCTTTGCGAACTACCAGCGTCTGGTAGTTCGGCAGCGGCGCATTGAGGATCCGCCATCCCCAGATAGCCAGCCCCAGCACAACGATCGCCAACAGCCACCAGACGGTCCTGCGTTTTCCCTTCACTTTCATATTCCGATTCCTGCTGTTTCCCTGCCGCTCCAGGCGGTGATTCTATCGAAACCCGTTGGCAACAGGACACCCATTTTTCTCGTCAATGAGGTTTTGTTTAGCTGCCGGAGAGCTTTGTGCCGCCGTAAATGACGACGGCGGTGAGATTAATCGGCACGACCGCGGGCTAGCCACAGCACCCGTGAGAACATTTTCTTCAGCAGCGTCGGCACAGCGTCCACGCCACGGCGGCCGGCCTCCATCGCCACCTCAATCGCCAGGTCCGGCTTGGATGAGCGATGGATGGCTTTGGTGATCACCCGCCGCATATTCATCGGGACATTATCCGGGATCTGCGCCACCCGATGATAAACGTCATCAAATCCCTGACGATACATAAAGTGTTCCATATCCAGCGCCGGCAGACTGGTCAGATGGTCGCGCTCCAGCTCGCGATCGTTATTAAGCAGACCTCGTACCGTCGCGGCATATTTTTTCCCCGCCTCATCGCCGTCCACCAGCACGTGCCACTGGATCCCCATCCGGCGGGCAAATTTGATCAATGGCTTCAGGCCGGACTGGGCGAATTCGATCACCTTAACCCCTTCAGCATCAAAATGATGACCGCACTGCCGGGCCAGTTCGTTGATAACCCAGGTTTCCGTCTCTCCCTCCACCAGCAGCCAGCAGCGGGCGAAGAGCGATGAGGCGCGATTGAAGCGAATGTGAAAAGCAATGCGCCGGCTCTCTTCGGCATTCATTCCGCCCGGCCCCAACCGCCACGCCGATACCCGCGTCGACTCACGCACCAGCCGGCAGACCTGCTCTACCGGCGTCAGGGACAGCAGCTCTCCGGAGTTGGTGGTGGTCACACGCTGCAGCGGCAACAAATTCAGCAGGTGCCAGGCGACGGAAAGCATGATCGGATGCAGACGGGTCTCGGGATCTTCAATCAACAGCAGCGGTCGCGCGTCGCGATCGAGGCGCACCGTCCCTTTCGCCTGCAGGAGGGTGGCAAACAGCCCCAGCAGGATCACCCGATGGCTGCGCCCGCCGGGCTTGTCGATCATCCGGTTGATAATATCCAGATAACGCCAACTGCGCTGTTCATCATGGGAGCGCCGCCGCATCAGGCGATGCCGCGTCTGAGCGCTGCTTTGCTCGGCAAAGTAATGCTCAAGCAGTTGCACCATGGCCGATAGCCCCTGACGGATCTGACCGTCCGATAAATTTTGCGGATGGCTGACCAGTTCGCGGGAGAGAAAATCCAGCTGACGGGCGGTGATCTCTATCTGCGGCGAGTGCGGTACCGTCCCGTTATGGATGCGGCGCATAAAGCGCGCATCGCGCAGGCGCAGCACCGGCATCAAACGCACCAGGTGTCGGGCCAGCTCATCAATCTCCTCCAGCACCAACGCTTCGCCTTCACCATCGATAAAGCTCCGCAGGGTCATCACGCTGTCATCTTCGGCGAGCTCGCCCTCCAGGCGATAGAACACCCGGTGATACCCGTCATCGCAAGGCACCCAGCAGCGCTGAAGCGGACGGAAACGCCGGACCCGATGGCGGCCTGGCTCCGTTTCGCGGAAGGTCAGGATAATATGCAAATGGTGTTCGCGCCCCTGGATGTCGCCCGGGGGAAACCAGAAATCATCGCGAACAAAGTGATAAAGATCGAACTCCGGCGACAAAAGCAGGGTCAGCGCATCAAGCAGACTGGACTTCCCCCACGCGTTCTCCCCGATCAGGACGTTATTTTGCTCCAGCATCAACGACAAACGATTGATACCGCGAAAACCGACGATTTCTACGCGCTCAAGAAGCATATCCCCTCCGCTACACCACCACTCTCCTTCAGTAATCAACAGTATAGCGAGGGCGGAGGCAAGATGACACTCTGCTTAATCGCATCCGTGGCTCATATTCAGCGGATTAAATATATTCATAAAATTACTCACTTATCGCCTATTACCGGCCGTTGATTATTCATCAAACAAAATAGTTTTATTTCAGGCGTTATGATCTACACTATTGATAATCTTCCATGGATAAAGGAAAGGCTAAACTGGCAAAAGGAATCCACTCACCTTGCCCTAAATCAAATAATATCAATATATTTAACTGGCTCCGGGATGGCGATTATCTCTAGAATAACGCCGCTTTATTTTTATCGTCATCCCTTATCACGATAAATAAAGACCGGCACGGTCCGCTCGTGCGCGTAAACAATTTAATTGAGGTGGTTATGTTCAGAAAATTAGCAGCCGAATGCTTCGGCACCTTCTGGCTTGTATTTGGCGGCTGCGGTAGCGCCGTGCTCGCCGCGGCTTTCCCCGAGCTGGGTATTGGTTTTGCCGGCGTCGCGCTGGCATTTGGCTTAACGGTATTAACCATGGCGTTTGCGGTCGGCCATATTTCCGGGGGGCATTTCAACCCGGCGGTCACCTTAGGCCTGTGGGCCGGCGGCCGTTTTCCGGCAAAAGAGGTCATTGGCTATATTATCGCTCAGGTGGTCGGCGGAATTATTGCCGCGGCGGTGCTGTACGTGGTTGCCAGCGGTAAAGCCGGCTTTGATGCCGCCGCCAGCGGCTTCGCCTCCAACGGCTATGGCGAACACTCCCCGGGCGGCTTCTCCATGCTGTCGGCTATCGTCATTGAAATTGTCCTGACCTGCGGCTTCCTGCTGGTTATTCATGGCGCGACCGATAAACATGCGCCGGCGGGCTTTGCCCCCATCGCCATCGGCCTGGCGCTGACCCTCATCCATTTGATCAGCATTCCAGTCACCAACACCTCGGTCAACCCGGCGCGCAGCACCGCGGTGGCAATTTTCCAGGGCGGCTGGGCGCTGCAGCAGCTGTGGCTGTTCTGGGTCATGCCAATCGTCGGCGGGATCCTCGGCGGCGTGCTGTATCGCACCCTGCTGGAAAAACGCGATTAACGCTTTTCAAAGCCCGGGTCTCCGGGCTTTTTCTTTCTGGCGACAGCTTTACTCGGCCCGGTGATTTGGGTAGTGTCATGGGCGCTATTCTCATCATGCAAGGGCTGCATCGTTCATGTTTTCGGGACTCTTTATTATTCTGTTGCCGCTGGTCGTCGGCTATTTACTGCCTCTTCGTCACTCCTCCGCGCTAAAGCTGATAAACCGCATGCTCAGCTGGATTGTCTATGTAATCCTTTTTTTTATGGGTATCAGCCTGGCGTTCCTCGACAATCTGGCCAGCAACCTGCTGGCAATATTGCATTACGCCGCGGTGAGCGTGGTTATCATTTTACTGTGTAATATCGCCGCCCTGCTGTGGCTGGAAAGTAAAATGCCATGGCGCAGTCAGCATCGTCAGGAGAAATTACCCTCGCGCCTGGCCATGGCCCTGGAATCGCTGCAGCTGTGCGGTGTGGTCGTGCTCGGTTTTCTGCTCGGTCTGACCAGACTGCCTTTTTTACAGCACGCGACAGAAGCCAGCGAATATACGTTGATTTTTCTCCTGTTCCTCGTCGGTATCCAATTACGCAATAATGGAATGAGTCTGCGACAAATAGTCCTTAACCGCCGGGGAATGATCGTCGCCGTGGTGGTTACGGCCAGTTCATTACTCGGCGGGATACTTAACGCCTTTATTCTCGGTCTGCCGTTAAAGACCGGTCTGGCAATGGCCAGCGGTTTCGGCTGGTATTCGCTCTCCGGTATTTTACTCACCGAATCCTTTGGCCCGGTCATCGGTAGCGCGGCGTTCTTTAACGATCTCTGTCGCGAGCTGCTGGCCATCATGTTAATTCCGGGCCTTATTCGCCGCAGCCGCTCCACGGCGCTGGGGCTGTGCGGCGCCACCTCGATGGACTTCACCTTACCGGTACTGCAGCGTTCCGGCGGCGTCGAAATCGTCCCTGCCGCCATCGTGCACGGTTTTCTGCTTAGTTTGCTGGTCCCGATCCTGATCGCCTTTTTTACCGCCTGAGCACCCGCTGGCGGCAGCCCTCCTGCCGCCAAATTTGCGCTAAATCAATCTCCCTTTAAGTTGTCTGAGAAATACCTTTTCACCCGTTGCCGCGCGGCATAACCTTAAACATGTATATCAAATATAACTTTAAAGGTGTGACCATGTTTTGTGTGCAATGTGAACAAACCATTCGTACCCCAGCCGGCAACGGCTGCTCTTACGCGCAGGGGATGTGCGGTAAAACAGCGGAAACCTCGGACCTGCAGGATCTGCTGATTGCGTCACTGCAAGGCCTGTCCGCCTGGGCGCTTAAAGCGCGCGAATATGGCATTATCGATCATCAGGTCGACAGCTTTGCCCCCCGCGCCTTCTTCTCCACCCTGACTAACGTTAACTTCGATTCCCCGCGCATCGTCGGCTACGCCCGCCAGGCAATTGCCCTGCGTGAGGCGCTGAAAGCGCAATGCCTGGCGATCGATGCCAGCGCCGCGGTCGACAGCCCGGTCGCCGACCTGCAGCTGGTCAGCGACGATCTGGGCGACCTGCAGCGTCAGGCGGCGGACTATACCCCGAATAAAGATAAAGCCGCCATCGGCGAAAATATTCTCGGTCTGCGCCTGCTGTGCCTGTACGGTCTGAAGGGTGCGGCGGCCTATATGGAGCACGCCCACGTGCTCGGCCAGTACGACAACGCTATCTATGCCCAGTACCATAAAATCATGGCATGGCTGGGCACCTGGCCTGCGGATATGAATGCGCTGCTCGAATGTTCGATGGAAATCGGCCAGATGAACTTCAAAGTGATGAGCATCCTCGACGCCGGTGAAACGACCAAATACGGCCATCCGACGCCGACTCAGGTCAACGTTAAAGCCACCGAAGGGAAGTGCATCCTGATCTCCGGCCACGATCTGAAGGATCTGTATAACCTGCTGGAGCAGACGGAAGGCACCGGCGTCAACGTCTATACTCATGGCGAAATGCTGCCGGCTCACGGCTATCCGGAGCTGCGTAAATTCAAACATCTGATTGGCAACTACGGCAGCGGCTGGCAAAACCAGCAGGTGGAGTTCGCCCGCTTCCCGGGCCCCATCGTGATGACCTCTAACTGCATCATCGACCCGACCGTCGGCGCCTACGACGATCGCATCTGGACTCGCAGCATCGTCGGCTGGCCGGGTGTGAACCATCTGGAAGGCGAAGACTTCTCCCCGGTCATTGCCCAGGCGCAGCAGATGGCGGGCTTCCCGTACAGCGAAATCCCGCATCTGATCACCGTCGGCTTTGGCCGTCAGACCCTGCTTGGCGCGGCGGATACGCTGATCGATCTGGTCAGTCGTGAAAAACTGCGCCATATCTTCCTCGTCGGCGGCTGCGACGGCGCCCGCGGGGAGCGTAACTACTTCACCGATTTCGCCACCAGCGTGCCGGATGACTGCCTGATCCTGACCCTGGCCTGTGGTAAATACCGCTTCAACAAACTGGACTTTGGCGATATCGAAGGGCTGCCGCGCCTGGTCGACGCCGGGCAGTGTAATGACGCTTACTCGGCGATTATTCTGGCGGTCACGCTGGCGGAGAAACTGGGCTGTGGCGTCAACGATCTGCCGCTGTCGCTGGTGCTCTCCTGGTTCGAACAGAAAGCGATCGTCATCCTGCTGACGCTGCTGTCGCTGGGTGTGAAAAACATCGTCACCGGTCCGACGGCGCCTGGTTTCTTCACCCCGGATCTGCTGGCGGTCCTCAATGAGAAGTTTGGTCTGCGTTCCGTGACCACCGTGGAACAAGATATGCAGCAGCTGCTGAGCGCTTAAGGAGTCCCTGATGACTATGCCAACCTCCCAGTGCCCGTGGCGGATGCAGGTTCACCACATTCACCAGGAAACCCCGGACGTGTGGACCCTTTCGCTGCTGTGCCACGATTACTATCCGTACCGCGCTGGCCAGTACGCTCTGGTTAGCGTGCGTAACTCGGCGGAAACGCTGCGCGCCTATACCCTCTCCTCGACGCCGGGGGTCAGCGAATACATTACGCTGACCGTTCGCCGTATTGACGAGGGTACGGGTTCGCAGTGGTTGACCCGCGAGGTCAAACGCGGTGATTACCTTTGGCTGTCCGATGCGATGGGCGAGTTTACCTGCGACGATAAAGCGGAAGATAAATTCCTGCTGCTGGCCGCCGGTTGCGGCGTGACACCGATCATGGCGATGCGCCGCTGGCTGGCTAAGCATCGACCGCAGGCCGACGTACAGGTGATTTATAACGTGCGTTCGCCGGAAGATGTAATCTTTGCCGAAGAGTGGCGCAACTACCCGGTCACCCTGGTAGCGGAGCACAACGCGACGCACGGTTTTGTCGCCGGCCGTCTGACCCGGGAGCTGCTGCAGAGCGTGCCGGATTTAGCCAGCCGCACCGTGATGACCTGCGGCCCGGCGCCTTATATGGAGAAGGTCGAGCAGGATGTTGCCGCCCTGGGCGTCACCCGCTTCTTTAAGGAAAAATTCTTCACCCCGGTGGCTGAGGCCGCCACCAGCGGGCTGAAATTTACTAAACTGCAGCCGGCGCGCGAGTTTTACGCGCCGGTGGGCACCACGCTGCTCGACGCGCTGGAGAGCAATAAAGTGCCGGTGACCGTCGCCTGCCGCGCCGGCGTCTGCGGCTGCTGCAAAACCAAAGTGGTTTCCGGGAAGTACAGCGTCACCAGCACCATGACGCTGACCGACGCCGAAATCGCCGACGGCTATGTGCTGGCCTGCTCCTGTCATCCGCAGAGCGATCTGGTTCTCGCCTGAGGTCAAAATCCCCGGTGGCGCTACCGCTTACCGGGGCTACATCGCTGTGCGATTTGGTAGCCCGGAGAAGGCGCAATGCGCCGCCTCCGGGAAAATCCCTGGCGACAATAAACAAACGCTCAGGCGACATGAGATAAACGCTTTCCCGGACTGAAAAAATTGCAAATCGCCAACAGTATCGACTTTACGCCCCAGGACGAATGAGGCATTTTTACCGCCAGGCCGACTGACCGGCCAGCGAATAACGCCCCGCGCCGAGTAGCGCAATCGCCAGTGCGCCAACAAAGAAATAGACCAGATTCTCAATGGCCCACGCTCCCACCGTATCAAGCGCAAACGTCTTGCCGAGACCGACCATCAGCCACGCCACCACCATGGTGAACGCCAGCACCAACGCCGCCGGGCGGGTCAGGACGCCGAGAATTAACAAGCAGGGAGCGACCACTTCCCCCACCAGCACACCGTAGGCGATAAACCCGGGCAATCCCTGCGCCGCCAGCATCCCGCTAATGCCATCCACACCATCTATCAGCTTATGGATTCCATGGAAAAGCATTAAGCCGCCGACGGCAAGTCGTAACAAGAGTTTACCGGCGTCATCATGCGACAGCCTGCGATTTACTGTGTTTAACAATCCTTTAACCATTTGATGTGCATCCTGTTTTGCATCCTGTGTACTTCCAGAGTATGCGCAGCCGGAGAGGAATAAAACCAGCAAAAAATCAGGGGTAATCGGTTACATTGCGGTCAGTTTCATCTAAGCTTGAAGGCGTTATCAAAAAAAGGAGATGGAGATCATGAAACAGACCGTGGCGGCATACATTGCCAAAACGCTGGAACAGGCCGGCGTGAAACGTATCTGGGGCGTCACCGGAGATTCCCTCAATGGATTGAGCGATAGCCTTAACCGCATGGGCACCATCGACTGGATGCCCACCCGGCACGAAGAGGTCGCCGCTTTCGCCGCTGGCGCGGAAGCGCAGCTGACCGGCGAGCTGGCGGTCTGCGCCGGCTCCTGCGGACCGGGCAACCTGCATCTGATTAACGGTTTGTTTGACTGTCATCGCAACCATGTCCCGGTGCTGGCCATCGCCGCCCACATCCCATCCAGCGAAATCGGCAGCGGCTATTTTCAGGAAACCCATCCTCAGGAGCTGTTCCGCGAGTGCAGCCATTACTGCGAACTGGTCTCCACGCCGGAGCAGATCCCGCAGGTGCTGGCAGTGGCGATGCGTAAGGCAGTGATTAACCGCGGCGTCTCGGTGGTGGTGCTACCCGGCGATGTGGCGCTGAAGGCCGCCCCGGAAAGCGCCAGCAGCCACTGGTATCATGCGCCGCTGCCGACGGTCACCCCGGCGGAAGAAGAGCTGCGCAAGCTGGCGCAGCTTATTCGCTACTCCAGCAATATCGCGCTCATGTGCGGCAGCGGTTGCGCCGGCGCCCACCAGGAACTGGTGGAGTTCGCAGCCAAAATTAAAGCCCCCATCGTCCACGCCCTGCGCGGCAAAGAGCACGTGGAGTACGACAACCCGTACGATGTGGGCATGACCGGGCTGATTGGCTTCTCTTCTGGCTTCCACACCATGATGAACGCCGATACCCTGATCCTGCTGGGCACCCAGTTCCCCTATCGCGCCTTCTACCCAACCGACGCGAAAATTATCCAGATCGACATCAACCCCGGCAGCATCGGCGCACACAGTAAGGTCGACATGGCGCTGGTGGGCGATATTAAATCGACGCTGAAGGCGCTGCTGCCGCTGCTGGAAGAGAAAACCGATCGCCACTTCCTCGATAAGGCGCTGGAGCACTATCGCGACGCGCGAAAAGGGCTCGACGATCTGGCTAAACCCAGCGATAAAGCCATTCACCCGCAATATCTGGCGCAGCAGATCAGTCATTTTGCCGATGAAGATGCCATTTTCACCTGTGATGTCGGCACCCCGACCGTCTGGGCGGCACGCTATCTCAAAATGAATGGTAAACGCCGCCTGCTGGGCTCGTTCAACCACGGCTCAATGGCCAACGCCATGCCGCAGGCTATCGGCGCCAAGGCCACTGCGCCGGAGCGGCAGGTAGTGGCCATGTGCGGCGACGGCGGGTTCAGCATGCTGATGGGCGATTTTCTGTCGCTGGCGCAGATGAAGCTGCCGGTGAAGATTGTCATCTTTAACAACAGCGTGCTGGGCTTCGTGGCGATGGAAATGAAGGCCGGGGGCTATCTCACCGACGGTACGGAGCTCCACGATACCAACTTCGCCCGCATCGCCGAGGCCTGCGGTATCAAAGGTATACGCGTTGAAAAAGCCTCCGAGGTGGATGAAGCGCTGCAGACCGCCTTCCGCACCGACGGTCCGGTGCTGGTCGACGTCGTCGTCGCCAAAGAGGAACTGGCGATCCCGCCGCAGATCAAGCTGGAGCAGGCCAAAGGCTTTAGCCTGTATATGCTGCGGGCGATCATCAGCGGGCGCGGCGATGAGGTCATCGAACTGGCGAAAACCAACTGGCTCAGGTAAAACAGAAGCAATACGTTGAACCAGACCAAGGAAAAGCCGTGATCGATTTACGCAGTGATACCGTTACCCGTCCCGGGCGCGCCATGCTGGAGGCCATGATGGCCGCCCCGGTCGGGGACGATGTGTATGGCGACGACCCTACCGTCAATGAACTGCAGCGCTATGCCGCCGACCTGGCCGGCAAAGAAGCGGCGCTATTTCTACCCACCGGCACCCAGGCCAACCTCGTTGGCCTGCTCAGCCATTGCCAGCGCGGCGAAGAGTATATCGTCGGCCAGGGGGCGCATAACTATCTGTACGAAGCCGGCGGCGCGGCGGTCCTCGGCAGTATTCAGCCGCAGCCGATCGACGCCGCGGCGGATGGTTCGCTGCCGCTGGATAAAGTGGCGGCGAAAATCAAACCCGACGATATCCATTTTGCCCCCACCCGCCTGCTGAGCCTGGAAAACACCCATAACGGTAAGGTGCTGCCGCGCGACTATCTGCAGGAAGCCTGGGCGTTTACCCGCCAGCGCAATCTGGCGCTGCACGTCGACGGCGCACGCATCTTTAACGCCGTGGTGGCCTACGGCTGCGAGTTACGCGATATCGCCCAATACTGCGACTCCTTCACCATCTGCCTGTCAAAGGGGCTTGGCGCTCCGGTAGGCTCGCTGCTGCTCGGCAGCGAGGCGTACATTCGCCGCGCCGTCCGCTGGCGGAAAATGGTCGGCGGCGGGATGCGCCAGGCGGGCATCCTGGCCGCCGCCGGGCTGTACGCGCTGAAAAATAACGTGCAGCGCCTGCAGGAGGATCATGACAACGCCGCGTGGATGGCGGAGCAGCTGCGCGCTATCGGCGCCGACGTCACCCGTCACGATACCAACATGCTGTTCGTTCGCGTCGGCGAAGAGCAGGCCCCGGCGCTCGGCAAGTTTATGCAGGCGCAGGGGGTATTGATTAACGCCTCGCCTGTTGTCCGTCTGGTCACTCACCTGGATGTCAACCGTCAGCAGCTGAGCGAGGTGGTCGCCCACTGGCAGGCTTTTTTACAACGCTAAGGAGTCAGGCGTGTCGCAATCAGTTCTGGTGCTCGGCGCCAGCGGCTATATTGGCCAGCATTTAGTGCGCGCATTAAGCGCGCGGGGCTATCCGGTGCTGGCGGCGGCACGCCATATCGACCGATTGCAAAAACTCGCTTTGCCCGGCGTTACCTGCCGGTCAGTCGATCTCAATCAGCCGCAGGACCTGCCTGCGCTACTCACCGGTATCGATACCCTTTATTATCTGGTCCACGGCATGGGCGAAGGCGGTGATTTTATCGCCCATGAGCGGCGGGTGGCGACGTATGTGCGCGATGCCCTGCGTCAGTCATCAGTGCGCCAGGTGATATTTCTCAGTTCGCTGCAGGCCCCGGCGCAGGAGCAGTCCGACCATCTGCGCGCTCGTCAGATTACCGGCGATCTCCTGCGTGAGTCGGGCGTGCCGGTGACCGAGCTGCGGGCCGGGATTATCGTCGGCGCCGGCTCCGCCGCCTTCGAGGTGATGCGCGACATGGTTTATAACCTGCCGGTGCTAACCCCTCCGCGCTGGGTACGTTCGCGTACTACCCCTGTCGCACTGGAAAACCTGCTCGTTGACCTGGTTGAGCTGCTGAATCATCCCTCCGATGCGCACCGCGTCTTCGAAGCCGCCGGTCCGGAGGTGTTAAGCTATCAGCAGCAGTTCATTCGCTTTATGGCCGTCAGCGGTAAACATCGCCCGCTCATTCCCATTCCCCTGCCGACGCGCTGGATCTCGGTGTGGTTCCTCAATGTCATCACCTCGGTGCCGCCGACCATCGCCAAGGCGCTGATTCAGGGGCTGAAGCACGATCTAATCGCTGACGATCGGGCGCTGCGGGCGCTGATCCCGCAAACGCTGATCCCCTTCGATCAGGCGGTTCGCCGCACGCTGAAAGAAGAAGAGCAGTTAGTAAACTCCAGCGACTGGGGCTACGACGCTCAGGCTTTCGCCCGCTGGCGACCGGAGTACGGCTACTATCCGAAGCAGGCAGGTTGCACCGTCGCCACTCAGGCAAGCCGCCAGGCCCTGTGGCAGGTCGTTAACCAAATCGGCGGTGAAGAGGGGTATTTTTTCGGCAATCTGCTGTGGAAAACCCGCGGCGCGATGGATCTGCTGGTCGGCCACCGGCTGGCCAAAGGGCGGCCGCAGCGCGCTTATCTGCAAACCGGCGATACGGTCGACAGCTGGAAGGTAATTATCGTGGAGGAAGAAAAACAGCTCACCCTGCTATTCGGTATGAAAGCGCCCGGGCTGGGCCGATTAAGCTTTACCATTAACGATAAAGGCGATCGTCGTGAACTGGACGTGCGCGCCTGGTGGCACCCGCACGGTATGCCAGGCCTGATCTACTGGCTGCTGATGATCCCGGCGCACCTGTTTATTTTCCGCGGTATGGCGCAACGCATCGCCCGGCTGGCCGAACAAATCTCAGGCAGAGTCGAAGGATAAGCGTTATTCTTTCATGATTCTCATTGCATAGTCGGGAGAATCACGGAAAAATGCGCACGAAATTCTTTTCTGGGACAGTAGAGTGATATGAAGGTACTGGTTACCGGTGCGACCAGCGGATTAGGCCGCAACGCAGTGGAATATCTGCGCAACAAGGGCATCAGCGTGCGAGCGACCGGGCGCAACGAAGCGATGGGCAAGCTTCTGAGCAAAATGGGGGCGGAATTCATCCCGGCAGATTTAACCGAGCTGGTCTCTTCGCAGGCTAAAGTGATGCTCGCCGGTATCGATACCCTATGGCACTGCTCCAGCTTTACCTCGCCATGGGGCACTCAGCAGGCTTTCGATCTCGCTAACGTCCGCGCCACCCGTCGTCTGGGCGAATGGTCAGTGGCATGGGGAGTGCGCAATTTCGTCCATATCTCTTCGCCATCGCTCTATTTTGATTATCACCATCATCGTGATATCCAGGAAGATTTCCGTCCACACCGCTTCGCCAACGAGTTTGCCCGCAGCAAGGCGGCCAGCGAGGAGGTGATCAACCTGCTGGCGCAGGCCAACCCGCATACCCGTTTTACCATTCTGCGGCCGCAGAGCCTGTTTGGGCCGCACGACAAAGTCTTTATCCCCCGGCTGGCGCAAATGATGCAGCATTATGGCAGCGTCCTGCTCCCGCGCGGCGGCAGCGCGCTGGTCGACATGACCTATTATGAAAACGCCGTACATGCGATGTGGCTGGCGAGCCAGCCGGCCTGCGATCATCTTCCCTCCGCCCGCGCGTGGAATATCAGCAACGGCGAACCGCGCACCTTGCGGAGCATCGTGCAGAAATTGATCGACGAGCTCGGTATCAAATGCCGGATCCGCTCAGTTCCCTATCCGATGCTGGATATTATCGCCCGCAGCATGGAGCGCTTTGGCGATAAAACCGCCAAAGAACCCGCGTTTACCCACTACGGCGTCTCCAAGCTTAACTTTGATTTTACGCTCGATATCACCCGCGCGCAGGACGAGCTGGGCTATCAGCCGGTGGTGACGCTTGACGACGGCATCGTGCGCACCGCCGCCTGGCTTCGCGACCACGGTAAACTACACCGCTAACCCTGGCCATATTTTTCTAACAGCGCCTCGGCTATCGCTTCGGTTTGCGCATCCGCTACCCCATCCCAGCGCTGCGGACGGAAGTGCATCTGGAAGGCGATAATCACCCGCTTCTTCTGCGCGGGGGTCATCTCCGGCGTCACCTGATAGCCATAGCGCGAGAGCAAATCCAGTACGATTTCGGGGTCCACTGGCTCGCTGGCCGGCCGCCCGTTGAGATAAAAGGCCACCCGCTGCTCGTCAGGCCAGGCGCCGATCCCCTGCTGCGCCAGCTGTTGCCAGGGGAATAACGGCCCCGGATCGTCTTTGCGCTGCGGGGCGATATCCGCATGGGCGACCACATTCTGCGGCGCGATGTGGTAGCGGGCGATGATATCGCGCGCCAGCGGGATCAGAGCCGCAATCTGTTCCGGATGAAAGGGGGTAAAACTTTTGACGCCCGCCGTCTTCTGCCAGCCGCGGTTCTCCAGCTCAATGCCAATGGAGGTATCGTTAATGCGCGTACTGCCGCGCCAGTAGCTTACCCCGGCGTGCCAGGCTAAATCCTCTTCCGGCACCAGCTGCCAGATCCGCGGTTTATGCTGATAACGCGGGGGCTGTTCAGGAATTAAATAGTGGGAGCTGACCTCTTTATCGGTCAACGTGGCCAGCGAGACATCAAAATTGTCAGCCGTATAGTGGATCACTAACACCTTTATTCGCGGATAGGCAGCCTGCGCCGGATGACGGGTGTCCAGCTGGTATCCGTCGCGATCGATAATGCCCTTTTCCCCAGCGCAGCCGGTTAGCAGCAGCGCCAGCAGCACGATCCGCATCATCCGTTTCATCCCTTCTCCCTTGCCCGGCAGCGTCTCCGGGTTAATAAGACCATTGATTACGTCCTTTATTTTTCGCCTGATACAGCGCACTGTCCGCCCGGGCGATCAGCGTCTCTATCGGGACCGTGCCATCGGAGGCGACGATCCCGATACTCACGGTGACCTCCGACGCCACCGCCGAAGCGGCGTGCGGTAGGCCTGCCTCGCGGATCTTCTGCTGAATGCGCTCGGCAATAGCGGTGGCATGCGCTAAGGACACCCCGGGCAACACGACGACAAACTCTTCGCCGCCGTAGCGAGCCACCAGATCGCCCTCCGCCCGGACCGCCATTTTAAGCACCTGCGCGACAGAAGATAAGCACTCATCACCAGCCTGATGGCCATAGCGATCGTTATAGCGCTTAAAATAATCGACATCGATCATCATCAGCGCCAGCGGCGTTTTTTGCTGCCAGATCGCCGCCAGGTAAGCATTGAGCGCCCGACGGTTAGCGGTTCCGGTTAAGGCATCCTGGTTGGCGATACTTTCCAGCCGCTGAATAAGCTGCATATTCTCCTGGTGGGTATCCCAGGCTTCGTCATACCAGCGCTGCAAAATACGTCGGCCATACAGCAAAATCGCGGTAAAAATGGCCCAGAGGATCAAAAAGCGGATCTCGGTGTGATAGTGGAGCTGTATTCCCGCCAGCAAGGCGGTCACCCATAGCGGCAGCATAAAAGCGGTTATGCCGGGCCAATGGTGATACAGCGCGGTGAGGCCGGTAGTCATTAATATCACCAGCAGCGGCCAGGCAAAGGGCAAGGTCCAGAAAAAAATAAAACAATAATTACTCAGGGACCAGCACAGACTGAGCGCCAGCAGCAGCCCGGTGATGATATTCAACGTATATCGTCCCTGCGCCAGTCGCGGCGTGAGGGCAATAATCACTAAAATGGCCGAAATGATAATAACCGCAATCAACGCCGCTTCGATATAAGGAATAACCGCCCGGTGCGTCAGTAGCCTCTTATCAAAATAGGTAAAGATAAAATTGCGGAAGAAAATCATTAACGCAAAAGCGATATTGACAAAGGCCAGCCAGGGCATACTCATGGACAGCGCATGGCGCTGGACATTATCTCTGGTGGCCCACAACGCGGCTCGCTGCTGCCGGGCGCGCTCTCGCTTATTTGTTAACATCTTAACTCCCTGGTGACCTGCATGACCATGGGCGCAGCCCCTGCTTTTCTATATGATAAACCATGTTACCGGGAATGTCTGTCAGCGCCCTATCCCCTCAGCTCCGGCCTCTCAGGGTGATTTTCAGCTAACGACCGAAGAAAATAGCCTGGTCCGCTCCCGATGGGTAACCGGCTCAAAAAACAAGCATCAGCACTGCGAAATACGTCATCTTTTCGCTAAAAAGCGTTAACTAACCGTCATTAAATTGCAGCATTTTGCTTACAAAAAGCAGTGTGAGTTCAATCTGAATCATTCATTGGTGAATGCAAACAAGAGCATGATGATAGCGAGATAAACAATAGGGGCTAAGAATATTAAATATGCAGCTTTAGTGGCAGGTACAGCATTGTTTTAAGCGGCCAATGCCGTCTCCGCAGAAATTTTAACAAAACAGCTTTTGATAAAGTCCATACGCAATATACCAAAATCGGCGCCATTTCCTCTACTGGTCAAACCGCATCCAACGATGCCCGTGAAGAGCTGATTAAAAAAACAAATGAACAAGGGGGGCGTCATTGTCCCCTCCTCCGGTAATACGGATAAAAAAATGCACGTCGCCACTCGCATCTATAAGAAGAAATAATTACCCTTATCTTTCAAGAGCCATTTCCCTATTTTACGGGGTAATATTTCTTGTTCACGGGAAAATTAAGTTTATTTTTATACTGCCCTGCCTTTTAGCGCCTGACGGAATTCTGTCATCCCCGTGCCGATTTCCCGCCCTAAGGCTGTAGCCACATCAAGGTCTTAGCTCTTTGCGTCAAGTACAATCCGCACGCTATACGCTATGCTTTAACGGAAACTGAAAACGTAGTTCGCTTATAAGGAAATCATCATGCGCTACAAACTTTTTGCTGTACTTCTCCCTTGCGCGCTGGCGCTCAGCGCCTGTACGACCGTCACCCCGGCCTATAAAGATAATGGCACCCGCAGCGGCCCCTGCGTCGAAGGCGGCCCTGACGACGTAGCGCAAAAATTCTACGACACCCAGATCCAGAATCGTACTCAGGATCCGGCGGCGCTGCGCCCCTATCTGAGCGACGGCCTGGCGCAGTTACTCAATGACGCCCGCCAGGATCCCGCCAACAGCAAATTACTGCAGGCTAATCCGTTCTCCAGCAGCAGCACCCCGGCAGACAGCGCCGTGGTCGCCAGCGCCTCCACCATCCCGAACCGCGATGCGCGCAATATTCCGCTGCGCGTCGATCTGAAACAGGGCACCCAGAGCTGGAAAGATGAAGTGCTGATGATCCAGGAAGGCCAGTGCTGGGCCGTCGATGACGTTCGCTATCTCGGCAACAACAGCCATGCGCCAGCCGGGACGCTGCGACAGAGTCTGGAGAAACGCTGATTCCGGAGTTGAAGCGACGCCGCTGAAACGATAACCCCGGTAAAATGTCGGTATTCGCCCCAGGAATGCCGACATTTGCGCCCCCCTCACCCACCAGGCCATATTTTGTGCTAACTTTAAAGCTAAACGTGGTTTAGATTTAACTTTTAACGCATAAATATTGCATAACTATTCTGCCAAAGGTAGTATTTGCGGCCTCAATAGCTATTCGTATCAGACTGCCCAGATGAGTATTAAACTAAACGGCATTAATTGCTTCTACGGCGCACACCAGGCGCTGTTCGACATCACGCTGGATTGCCCGCAGGGGGAAACGCTGGTGCTGCTCGGCCCCAGCGGTGCCGGGAAGAGCTCGCTGCTGCGCGTACTCAACCTGCTGGAGATGCCGCGGTCCGGTTCGTTATCCATCGCCGGTAACCAATTCGACTTCACCAGAGCGCCGTCCGATAAAGCGATTCGCGAGCTGCGTCAGAACGTCGGCATGGTCTTTCAGCAATACAACCTGTGGCCGCACCTGACGGTACAGCAGAACCTGATCGAGGCCCCCTGCCGCGTACTGGGGTTAAGCAAGGATCAGGCGCTGGCTCGCGCAGAGAAGCTGCTGGAGCGCCTGCGTCTGAAGCCGTACAGCGATCGTTACCCGCTGCATTTATCCGGCGGCCAACAACAGCGGGTGGCCATCGCCCGCGCGCTGATGATGGAGCCGCAGGTTCTGCTGTTCGATGAGCCTACCGCGGCGCTCGACCCGGAAATCACTGCCCAGATCGTCAGCATCATCCGCGAGCTGGCTGAAACCGGCATTACCCAGGTTATCGTCACCCACGAAGTTGAAGTGGCGCGCAAGACGGCCAGCCGGGTGGTGTATATGGAAAATGGCCATATCGTCGAGCAAGGGGATGCCTCCTGCTTCACGCATCCGCAAACTGACGCGTTTAAAAACTATCTTTCACATTGATGTTTTTCGGGGAAATGACGATGAAAAAAGTACTGATTGCCGCCCTGCTCGCAGGCATGAGCCTCTCCGCTTCCGCCGCGCAGACCATTCGTTTCGCCACCGAGGCCTCTTACCCTCCGTTTGAGCTGGTGGACGCCAACAACCAGATCGTCGGTTTCGATGTCGATCTGGCGAACGCGTTGTGTAAAGAGATCGACGCCACCTGTACCTTCACCAACCAGGCCTTTGACAGCCTGATCCCGGGACTGAAATTCCGCCGTTTCGACGCGGTCATGGCCGGGATGGACATCACGCCGGAGCGTGAAAAGCAGGTGCTGTTCTCTACCCCGTATTATGACAACTCGGCGCTGTTCGTCGGCCAGCAGGGTAAGTTCACCAGCATTGACCAGCTGAAGGGCAAAAAAGTGGGCGTGCAGAACGGCACCACCCACCAGAAATTCATCACCGATAAACATCCGGAAATCACTACCGTGCCTTACGACAGCTACCAGAATGCGAAGCTGGACCTGCAGAACGGTCGTATCGACGCGGTCTTTGGTGACACCGCCGTGGTGACCGAATGGCTGAAGAGCAATCCGAAGCTGGCGGCCGTGGGCGATAAAGTGACCGACAAAGCCTATTTCGGCACCGGGCTGGGCATTGCCGTACGTCAGGGCAACACCGACCTGCAGCAGAAATTTAACGCTGCGCTGGAAAAAGTGAAGAAAGACGGCACTTACCAGACCATCTATAACAAATGGTTCCAGAAGTAAGACTGAATGAACGAAATTTTTCCATTAGCAAGCGCCGCCGGGATGACCGTCGGCCTTGCCGTTTGCGCGCTCGTCATCGGCCTGGTCCTGGCGATGCTCTTTGCGGTACTGGAGTCAGTGAAATGGCGCCCGGTAGCCTGGCTTGCAACCGGCATAGTGACCATCCTGCGCGGGCTACCGGAAATTCTGGTGGTGCTGTTTATCTATTTCGGCTCTTCCCAGCTGCTGCTGACGCTCTCTGACGGTTTCACCATCCCGCTCGGGTTCACGCAGATCCCGGTGCAGATGCAGATTGAGAACTTTGACGTCAGCCCGTTCCTCTGCGGGGCGATCGCCCTGTCGCTGCTGTATGCCGCTTACGCCTCGCAAACGCTGCGCGGCGCGCTGAAAGCGGTTCCGCAGGGCCAGTGGGAGTCCGGCCAGGCGCTGGGGCTGTCGAAAGCGGCCATATTCTTCCGTCTGGTGATGCCGCAGATGTGGCGCCATGCCCTGCCCGGCCTCGGTAACCAGTGGCTGGTGCTGCTGAAGGACACCGCGCTGGTGAGCCTGATCAGCGTCAACGATCTGATGCTGCAGACCAAAAGCATCGCCACCCGCACTCAGGAACCCTTTAACTGGTATATCATTGCGGCGGCAATCTATCTCGTCATCACCCTGTTGAGTCAATACATCCTTAAGCGGATTGACCAGCGTGCGACGCGCTTCGAACGGAGACCAGGCTGATGCTCGACTATTTACCCGAACTGCTGAAAGGACTGCATACCAGCCTGACGCTGACCGTGGCGTCGATTATCGTGGCGCTGATCCTGTCGCTGATCTTCACCATTATCCTGACCCTGAAGACGCCGGGGCTGGTATGGATAGTTCGCGGCTATATCACCTTGTTTACCGGTACGCCGCTGCTGGTGCAGATATTCCTGATCTACTACGGCCCGGGACAGTTTCCTTCGCTGCAGGAGTATCCGTGGCTGTGGCATCTTATCTCCGAGCCGTGGCTGTGCGCCCTGATCGCTCTGTCGCTCAACAGCGCCGCCTACACCACTCAGCTGTTTTATGGCGCCATCCGGGCGATCCCCGACGGGCAATGGCAGTCCTGCAGCGCGCTGGGGATGAGTAAAAAGGATACTCTGGCGATCCTGCTGCCGTACGCCTTTAAGCGTGCGCTATCGTCCTATTCCAACGAAGTGGTGCTGGTTTTCAAGAGTACCTCTCTGGCCTACACCATCACGCTGATGGAAGTGATGGGCCACGGCCAGCTGCTGTATGGACGCACCTACGACGTGATGGTGTTCGGCGCCGCCGGGATTATCTATCTCATCGTTAATGGACTGCTGACGCTGCTGATGCGCCTGGTGGAACGCAAAGCGCTGGCCTTCGAGCGACGTAGCTAGCACCTGAGCATATTGCATAAAAAGCAAACAGCAAGGCGGACAAGTCTAACACTTGTCCGTCTTTTTTTATGACGATAAAAATACTTAATCATTTTTATTGCATATAAATTCATTTAATGGCATTGTCACTCTATGCCGCAGACACGGTGAATAATCATAAGATAGACAGACGGGAGTTCCACGATGAAAAAGTTAGTTCTGGCTGCACTGCTCACCTCTTTCGCGTTCGGCGCCGCTGCCGCGGAAAAAATCAGCTTTGGCGTCTCCGCAACCTATCCGCCGTTTGAATCGATGGACGCTAATAACCAGATTGTCGGCTTTGATATCGATCTGGCCCACGCGCTGTGCAAACAAATGCAGGCAGAATGTACCTTTACCAACCACGCGTTTGACAGCCTGATCCCGGCGCTGAAGTTCAAGAAATATGATGCGGTGATTTCCGGAATGGATATTACGCCGGAGCGGAGCAAGCAGGTGGCCTTCACCGACCCGTACTACGCCAACTCGGCGCTGGTGATCGCCAAAAAAGATGCGTTCCATTCTTTCGATGACCTGAAAGGCAAACGGATCGGCATGGAAAACGGCACCACCCACCAGAAATATCTGCAGGATAAGCATCCTGAGGTGAAGACCGTCGCCTATGACAGCTACCAGAATGCGATTATCGATTTGAAAAATGGCCGTATCGACGGCGTGTTCGGCGACACCGCGGTGGTCAACGAATGGCTGAAAACTAACCCGCAGCTGGGGGCAGCCACGCCGAAAGTGACCGACCCGCAATACTTCGGCACCGGACTCGGCATTGCCGTGCGCCCGGATAACAAGGCGCTGCTGGAGAAACTGAACGCCGCGCTGAAAGCGATTAAGGCCGACGGTACCTACCAGAAAATTAGCAACCAGTGGTTCCCGGAGTAACTTTTTTCGCCGGGTGGCGCTGCGCTTACCCGGCCACCGCTCTTCCACGTTGGCCGGGTAAGGCGTAGCCGCCACCCGGCGATTTCTCAAAGTGGCACGAAGAACCTGAACCGCGCCCCGCTTACCGACTCCACCAGTCTGATATCGCCCCCGTGCAGCTCCAGCATTCGTTTTACAATCAGCAACCCTAACCCACCGCGATCCTCCCGCGATGCCTGGGTAGACAACGCCGACGGCCGCTGGAACAGATCGTCGCGCAGCGCGGCATCGACGCCCGCTCCGTTGTCTGCCACTTCGACCTGAAGCTGTTGATTCTCCTGCCAGACCGCCAGACGGATCTCCCCGCCGACGGGAGTATGCCGCATCGCGTTATCGAGCAGGTTGGTCACCACCCTCTCAATCATCGACACATCGGCGTTAATCAGCGGCAGCGGTCCCGGTACATCAATATGCAGGTTCACCTCGCGCGTGCGGGCAGTTAATTCAAACTTCTGCGCCACGTCGGAAATCAGCTCCCCCATCGCGAAACGCTCGCGCTGCGGCTTAATGCCTCCATGCTCCAGTCGCGCCAGCTCAAACAGCTGCTGCGAAAGATGGCGCACTTTGTTGCCCTGGCGCAGGGCGATGGTGAGATACTGCCTGCGCTCCTCGGCGGTCAGCCATTCATCCTTCAGGGTCAGCGTTTCCAGATACCCCAGCAGCGAAGTCAGCGGCGTGCGCAAATCGTGAGAGATATTGGCCACAAATTCACGGCGCTGGCGATCGCTGTCGGCCAGCCGATCCCACTGATCGGCAATCTGCCGGGCAAGGTCAATAAAGCGGTTCTCGAGCACCGCCACCTCGTTACCAGGCCGGGGCTCCGGCCTGCGGGCCGCCAGGGTTTTGATGGCGCTGATGCTGTCCTGGCCGCTCGCCGCCACCTGGGCGGTGAGCAGGCGGACCGGCCGGGTGACCCAGAACCATGCCAGCCCCCCTGCCAGCAGGCCAAACAGGGCCACCAGCAGCAGCGTCCACAGAACAATGCTCCACAGCGTTTTTTGCCAGGCGTCGGCCGCCAGCTGATTAAACGTCTCCCCCTGCAAAATGATATACAGGTAGCCGCGCAGTTGGCCGTCGACGCGCAGCGGGGCGGCGCTGAAGACTTTTCGTCCGTCGGGACTGCGCGGATCGTCGCCATACACCGGCGACGCACTGCCGGTGAGAAAAGCCTGCACCGGCGCCATGTCGATACGCTGGCGCTGGATATGGCCCGGCGGCGCCGCATCGGCCAGCAGGTCGCCATCCGGCGACAGCAGATAGAGCTCCACGCTGGGATTAAAGGTCATCAGTCGGTCAAACAGCGACTTCAGGGTTTGCCGGTTGACCTCGCCGTGGGCGTCCAGCAACGGCTCGCGGGCGACAATCTGTTGAGCCAGCCCGGACGACAGACGCTGCACCATGGCGTTGCCATACTGCGCGCTGCTGTGTAACTGGACGGCGCATACCGCCACCGCGCATAGCATCAGCAGGGAAACCACCACCAGCGCCAGACGCTGGCTGAGGCTCAGGCGGCGGATCACGGGGCGGCCTCTTGCGTCACCGGGGCGAACTTATAGCCTTTTCCCCAGACGGTAAGAATGATGTCCGGCTCGGCCGGGTCACGTTCGATTTTACTGCGCAGGCGGTTGATATGGGTATTGACGGTATGCTCATAGCCCTCGTGCTGATATCCCCAGACCTGCTCCAGCAGCGCCAGGCGGGAAAACACTTCCCCGGGGTGGCGGGCGAAGTAATACAGCAGGTCGAATTCACGCGGCGTGAGGTCCACCGTCTCGCCGCGCAGCTTCACTTCGCGCGACAGCGGGTCGATGCTCAGGCCATGGCAGGACAGGCGCCCGGCGTCCATCAGCAGATTCTGCCCCATCGCCTCCTGGCGACGAAACAGCGCTTTGACGCGGGCGATAAGCTCCAGCAGTGAAAAGGGCTTCGCCAGATAGTCGTCGGCGCCCATCTCCAGGCCCAGCACGCGGTGCATTTCGCTGGTGCGAGCGCTGATGATAATCACCGGCAGGTAGCGGGTCATCTGGCGGATACGCCGGCAGATCTCCAGACCATCGACGCCGGGCAGCATCAAATCGAGGATCACCGCATCCCAGACCTGCGTCTCCAGCCGGGCGAGGGCCTGGCCGCCGTCGGCTTCATGGACGATCTGATAGCCCTCATCCTGAAGATTGAGCCGCAGCAGCGTGGCTATATCCTCGTCATCTTCCACCAGCAGAATGGTTTTGGCCATTAGATTCCCCCCACCAATAACAAAACATGCTGCATCAAGCTTACCCGATTTCAGCGGCGCAAAGCCTTCACATTTTGTTTAAACTTCGCGGACCAGCAGGGTCAGCACTTCGTAGTGGGCGGTGTGGGGGAACATATCAAACAGCTGGACCCGCTCAACGCGATAGCCGCTAAGACGAGCGATATCGGTCGCCATGGTGCGGGCGTTACAGCTGGAATAGATAATATAGGGCGGCGCCATGCGGCTTAAATAGTCGCATAGTTCAGCGCCAATACCGCGGCGCGGCGGGTTAACCAGCACCAGCTGCGGGGCATCCGCTTCGTGAGTGGCGAACTGCGTCGAGTCCAGCGCCTGAAAATGCAGATTGCTGAGTCCCAGCTGCGCGGCTGACTGTCTGGCGCAGGCGATGGCTTCCGGGGCGATCTCGATACCGGTCAGGCGCATCGTCGGCGTCGCGCAGTGCAGGCCAAATCCCCCAACGCCGCAAAACAGATCCCACATATGCTGGACCGGCAGCGCGCGCACCCAGTCGCGGGCCGTGGCGTACAGCCGGCTGGCTACCGCCGGATTGGTCTGAAAGAAGCTTTGCGGGCGGATCCACAGCGGCACCCCATTAAAGACCTCCCCCAGCGCCTGCTGTTCGGTGAAGAAGATCTCCTGCTCGCCTTCCATGATTGCCATATGCACCGGCTGGATATTCGCCGTGATCACGCTGAGCTGCGGCAGCTGTGCCTGTAGCCACGGCAGCGCGGCGCGCAGCTGAGCCACCTTGGCCTCTGAGCGCAGCACGAAGCGCAGCATCATCTCCCCCTGCTGGCTGGCGGTCAGCAGCAGGTATTTCAGCTCCCCGCGTTTGCGCGCGACGTTGTAAGGTGTTAACCCGGCGCGGGCGATAAAGGGCTTCAGGGCAGCAAAAACCGGGGCAAACTCGGCGGGATAGAGCGGGCAGTCGGTGAGGTCCACCGGAGTGCCATCGCGGTGCAGCATCCCCAGCAGCGGACGCTCAACGCTGCCGCTGACCACCATTTTAGCCTTGTTACGGAAAGCCGCCTCCGGCCCGCTGACCGGCTCGCCCCAGGCTGCGACCGGGATCGCCGCCAGCAGCGTGCGCAGATCGGCCATTTTATCGGCGAGCTGTTGCGGGACCGGCCGCTCCAGCCATTGACAGGAGCGGCAGCGGCCGGCGTCGTAGAGTGCGCAATGCATAATTGACCTTCAAAAATCCAGGGGCGGGGATTGTATCACCGTTATTGCAGGCGGAAAAAGCGACGGCAGTTCGCCGGCACGAACAGCAGCGTCAGAACCAGCAGATCCGGCAGTTTTTGCATCACCAGCGAGTGGAAAATTTCTCGTTTTGATTCCCCGGGAATGCTGAACAGCTCCGGATACCCGTAGCCCAGCGACGCCGCCCACAGGTAGCCGGCAGCGATAATCTGCGTCAGCAGATAGATCCAGCGCGCCCAGTTGCGCCCTTTCACCAGCGAGAAGGCGCACCAGATCTCGATAAACACCAGCGCCAGGCTGCCGAGGAAGACCAGCGTCAGGTTCCAGGTCTGAACGCTGCGGTGTATGAATTCGTTCAGCCCCTGCAGGCCCAACAGATTAAGGATCATCAGCAGATCCAGGCCACGAATCAAAATAATAGCAAAGGCCGCCACCTGCACCAGCGCAGGGACGTTAAGGCGGGCATGCGATGAGCGAGTTTTCGTAAACAATCCCAACGTAATGTCTTCCATGAAAACGGCGCCACAGGGTGGCGCCGACCGGAGGCTGCTGTACCGATTTTAGGTGGTTCAGCCTTGTCTTGCACGCTGGATATCGCGCACTCGCTGCTTTTCTGCGCGGGCCATCAAATACCAGGCGATAAAACCAACAATACCGACCACGCCGAGGATGAGCGTCGCCAGGGCGTTGATCTCCGGGTTGACCCCCATGCGCACGCTGGAGAAGACCAGCATCGGCAAGGTCGTGGCCCCGGGACCGGAGACAAAGCTGGCGATCACCAGGTCATCCAGCGACAGCGTGAAGGCCAGCAGCCAGCCGGAGATCACCGCCGGCATAATCATCGGCAGCGTGATGACGAAGAAGACCTTCAGCGGCGCGGCGCCAAGATCCATCGCCGCCTCTTCAATAGAGTGGTCCAGCTCGCGCAGGCGCGAGGAGATCACCACCGCCACGTAGGCGGTACAGAAGGTGACATGCGCCAGCCAGATGGTCAACATGCCGCGGTCCGACGGCCAGCCGATGGCATGTCCCAGCGCCACGAACAGCAGCAGCAGCGAGAGACCGGTGATCACGTCCGGCATGACCAGCGGCGCGGTGATCATAAACGCGAAGCCGTTGGAGCCGCGAAAACGCCCAAAGCGCACCATCACCACCGCGGCGATGGTACCGAGGATCGCCGCCGCCGTCGCCGCGCAGGCGGCGATGGTCAGGCTCAATCCTACCGCGCTCATCATCGCATCATCGTGGAACAGTTCGCTATACCAGCGCGTCGACCATCCGGCCCAGACCGTTACCAGCTTCGAGCTGTTGAACGAGTAGATCACCAGCATCAGCATCGGGGCGTAGAGGAAGGTGAACCCGAGCACGAGGATCAGAATGCGCCACGGCGAGCGTACTACCGGCAAGTCGTTCATCCCTGCTCTCCCATCTGTTTTTGCTGGTGCTTGTGGAACCACATGATCGGCACGATCAGCAACAGCAGCATGACAATCGCCACCGCCGAGGCGACCGGCCAGTCGCGGTTGTTAAAGAACTCCTGCCACAGCACGCGGCCAATCATGATGCTGTCCGGCCCGCCCAGCAGTTCCGGGATCACGAACTCGCCTACCGCCGGGATAAACACCAGCATGGAGCCGGCGATAATGCCGCCTTTGGTGAGCGGGACGATCACCTGGAAGAAGGTCTTCAGCGGCCGGGCGCCGAGATCCAGCGAGGCCTCCACCAGCGAATAGTCGATGCGGGTCAGCGCGGTGTAGATAGGCAGCACCATAAACGGCAGATAGGCATACACGATACCGATGTACACCGCCAGGTTGGTGTGCAGGATCTCCAGCGGCTGATCGATAACCCCTAACCACAGCAGGAAGTTATTCAACACCCCGTTGCTCTTCAGCAGCCCCATCCAGGCATAGACGCGGATCAAAAACGAGGTCCACGACGGGAGGATCACCAACAGCAGCAGAATATTACGCGTCGACGGCTTGCTGTGCGCCACCGCCCAGGCCAGCGGATAGCCCAGCAGCAGGCAGCAGATCGTCGAGATACCCGCCACCTGCAGCGACTGGAGATAAGCTTCAAAATAGAGCGGATCGTCAGTCAACTGTAGGAAGTTGGCAAAGTTAAGCGTCAGCGTCAGCTGGCCGTCCGCCCACTCCATCAGCTCGGTGTAGGGAGGGATCGCCCGCGCCATCTCGGCAAGACTTATCTTGAACACGATCAGGAACGGTAGCATAAACAACAGGATCAGCCACAGATAGGGCAGCGCAATCACCAGCTTGCGGCCATGCGCCATCTGCAGGCGCGCCGCCCACAGCGCGAAGCCGCCCGGTTTTTTCGCCCCTGACGGGGATTCAACGGTATTCATCGCCCTCTCCTCACACCGTCAGCACAACGCAGCTGTCAGCATCCCAGCATAAACGCACCTCATCGCCCCAGGTGGGCGTCCCTTTCCGATGGCGGTGTTCATTCTGCAGCTGGGCGCTGATCATCTGCCCGCTTTGCAGGCGCACATGATAGATAGAGAGATCCCCCAGATAGGCGATATGAATCACCTCGCCGACGGCAAAATTGTAGCCGTCCGCCGGCGGTTCATCGCACAGCATGATCTTCTCCGGACGCAGCGCCACCCAGACCGGCACGTTGTCCACCACCGAGGCGTCGGGGTCGACCTTCAGCGGATGCATCAGTCCCGGCGAGCTTAGCACCAGACCGTCTTCCAGACGCTCCTTCACCAGCCCTTCAAAGACGTTCACCGAGCCGATAAACTCGGCGCTGTAGCGGGTGGTCGGGTGCTCGTAAATCTCTTCCGGTTCGCCAATCTGCACAAACTTGCCGCGATTCATGATGGCGATACGGCCCGCCATGGTCATCGCCTCTTCCTGATCGTGGGTCACCATCACGCAGGTCACGCCAACGCGCTCAAGAATATCCACCACCTCGAGCTGCATGCGATCGCGCAGCTTTTTATCCAGCGCCCCCATCGGTTCATCAAGCAGCAGCAGCTTGGGCCGTTTCGCCAGGCTGCGCGCCAACGCGACGCGCTGCCGCTGGCCGCCTGAGAGTTGGTGCGGCTTACGTTTGGCAAACTCCTGCATATGTACCAGGGCCAGCATCTCCTGCACCCGGGCGGTGATTTCCGCCTTAGGCAGGCGGTCCTGCTTCAGGCCGAAGGCAATATTCTGCTCAACGGTCATATGGGGAAACAGGGCATAGGACTGGAACATCATATTAATAGGCCGCTGATAGGGCGGCACGCGCGCCAGATCCACGCCGTCGAGCATAATCTGCCCGGCGGTCGGTTGTTCAAAGCCCGCCAGCATGCGTAGCAGCGTCGATTTCCCGCAGCCTGACGCGCCCAGCAGAGCAAAAATTTCGCCTTTGTAGATAGTGAGACTGACGTCGTCGACCGCATGCTGGCCATCAAACGACTTGGTTAAGTTACGGATTTCCAGTAGCGGGGTCAGCGCTTTGGGGGCTTTCGCCTGTGGGCGGGGCATTACGTCGTTCAATCGGGTGCTCTCCGGCAAAAAAACGATCACCATATGGTCCGGTGCCATACTTCGTGCTTAACAGTGCATTTGCACCATCCTGGTGCTTCTGCTCGCCGGGCGCGCTGCTATTTCCCGGCGAGTGCAGATCTGATTTGGCCCGTATTCGACGGGCCGTCAGGAATTATTTGCCGCTCTTCACTTTGGTCCACGCGCGGGTGCGCACGCGGTCAATCTTCGGATCCTGCACCTTCAGCGTGAACAGTTTGGCGAACACATCCGCTGGCGGATAAATCGCCGGGTTGTTACGGATAGTCTCGCTGACCAGCGGCGTGGAAGCCTTGTTGCCGTTGGCGTAGAACACCTGGTCGCTGATTTTGGCGATGACGTCCGGACGCATCAGATAGTTAAGGAACTGATAGGCTTCATCTTTATTCTTCGCGTCGGCCGGCATGGCAAAGACGTCAAAGAACGCCAGCGCGCCTTCCTTCGGAATAAAGTAGGAGACATTGACGCCGTTCTTCGCCTCTTTCGCGCGGTTGGCCGCCTGCCAGACGTCCCCTGCCCAGCCGATCGCCACGCAGATGTCGCCATTGGCAAGGTCGTTAATATATTGCGAAGAGTGGAAGTAGCGAATGTTCGGCCGCAGCTTCAGCAGCAGATCGGTCGCCGGGCCGGTGTAATCATCCGCTTTGCTGCTGTTCGGATCTTTGCCGAGGTAGTTCAGCACGGTGGCGAAAATCTCTTCCGGCGCGTCGAGGAAGGAGACGCCGCAGCTTTTCAGTTTTTCGAGGTTCTCCGGCTTCAGCACCAGATCCCAGCTGTCCACCGGCGCATCTTTGCCGAGAACGGCTTTCACCTTATCCACGTTGTAGCCAATGCCCGTCGTCGCCCACAGGTAAGGCATGGCGTATTTATTCTCCGGGTCATGCTTGGCGACCAGCTTCAGCACTTCGGGGTCAAGGTTCTTCCAGTTGGGCAGCTTACTTTTATCCAGCGGCTGGAACACGCCCGCCGCCAGCTGGCGTTCGAGGAAGCTTGCCGACGGCACCACCAGGTCGAAACCGGTGCTACCCGCCATTAATTTGCCTTCCAGCACTTCGTTGGAATCAAAAACGTCATACACCACTTTAATCCCGGTCTCTTTTTCGAAATTCGCTACCGTGTCCGGCGCGATATAATCAGACCAGTTATAAACATGCAGGGTTTTTTGTTCGGCGGCGAGCGAACCGGCAGAGACGGCCATCAGCGCACCCGTAACCAGACCTGTTAACCATTTTTTACCAAAGGCGGTCATATCTCTTTTCCTTCTCAACGCCCGTTAACTTACGGGCTCAAATATACGCATTTCTACGCATGCAAAAATCATGCATATTTTTTCATTGCCTGAGAAAAGGAGAGCGGATCTCTCCCGGAGTGGTTGCTCGCAACTGGAAGCATCGCCAGAATAACTGTAGCCAGAATAAGAGGCTATAGCCCAGGTAAAAAAACGCCTTTTATCAAATTTTTATGCAATAACGGTCTACGTGATAAGCCAAAACGGCCTGAATGGCGGTGAATAATGCTTTAAAGAAAGGTTAAATGCAGAATAAAAGCGGGTAATACGCAGCCGCTGCGGTAGTGGCTGCGCTAATTTTAGGCAGGTTTAGTGAAGAAAATGGTATTGCACGTTTTCCGCCGCAGGCTCTTCTTCTTCGCCTTTGTACAGCAGCTGATTTGCGCCGGCTTCGAGGATTACCATCGAGATCTGCTCTTCGCTTTGGCGGAAGAACCAGGCGAACTGCTCCATGGTCACCCCTGGGCCGATAGACAGCGACTGGCAAACCACCAGCTTGGGCAAATTATCGTCCTGAATGTCGATAAACGCCTTCACGGTTAACGAGCTGGCGTTGATGGCCGAGAGATCCGCCGACAGCGCCAGCAGGGCAGACGGCTTCACCTCCGCCAGGGCGGAAAAGAGCACCACGTTGTCCACCAGGTCAATTTTGGCATCAAAAATACCGTCGAAATTCTGCATATGCGGCAGGTGCAATGCCTGACAGGAATCGCACTCAAAAAAGCTGATGCCGATCTCGTCCAGCCAGCGACGTAGCGTATCCAGACCTGGAACGACCAGTGAATCCATAGTGCCTGTGACCTCTTACAGTGGAAAAACGACGCCATAGCTTACGCAAAAAAAGCGCCGCATACCATGGCCGTCTTGCATCCGGCGGTTAGCCGCCTATTTTCAAACAGAATTCCGGCGTCGCCTGGCGCTCGATCCAGGCGATCATCTTGCCGGCGACATCCACGCCGGTGGTGGTTTCCACCCCTTCCAGCCCCGGCGAGGCATTCACCTCCATCACCAGCGGCCCGCGGGCGGCGCGTAAAATATCGACACCGGCGGCGTCCAGCCCGAGAGTTTGCGTTGCCTTGATGGCAATGGCCCGCTCCTCGTCGCTAATCTGCGCCACCGTGGCCATGCCGCCGCGGTGCAGGTTAGAGCGGAAATCCCCCTCTTTCGCCCGCCGCTCGATCGCCGCCACCACCTCATTGCCGACCACCAGGCAGCGGATATCGCACCCTTTCGCTTCGGCAATGTATTCCTGCACCAGAATATGAGCGTTCAGTCCGCGAAAGGCGTCGATCACGCTCTCCGCCGCCTGGCGGGTCTCCGCCAGCACCACGCCGATCCCCTGGGTGCCTTCCACCAGCTTCACCACCAGCGGCGCGCCGCCCACCATGGCGATCAGATCGCTGGTGTCATCCGGGGAGTGAGCGATGCCGGTCAATGGCAGATCGATGCCCTGGCGCGCCAGCAGCTGCAGCGAGCGCAGCTTATCGCGAGCGCGGGTGATGGCGACCGATTCGTTCAGCGGATAGCTTCCCAGGAGCTCAAACTGGCGCAGGGCCGCGGTGCCATAGTAGGTGATCGCCGAGCCAATGCGCGGGATCACCGCATCAAAGTGCGGCAGCTGACGCCCTTTGTAGTGGATCGACGAGGCCACCGGGCTGACGTTCATATAACAGGAAAGCGGATCGAGGATCTCGATCTGATGACCGCGCTGTTGCGCTGCTTCGCGCAGGCGCCGACATGAATAAAGCGTTCCATCCCGGGATAATATGGCAATTTTCATCCTGCACCTCTGCGAAAAGACCCGCTCTGGCGGGCCTCAGCTATCGAACACACTTTCACCTTTCCTGCGGCCGGCGGCGGATATCACCTGGCCGGAGCAGCAGTGTACACGTAATCAGCGCGTTGCCCACCCCTGCTTATGCAGATAGTCAAGAATAAACGGACGACTCTCTTTCACGATAGTGCGCCGGATATGGTCGCTCCAGGTATCGCGGCGGGCGTTGCTGCCGCGCGACAGATAATAGTGCGCCAGCTGTTCGTCATACTCCGCCAGCAGCGCGTTATCCAGCGGCTGATAGCGGTTCTCATGCACCAGCATGGCCGCCGGCATCCGCGGCTTGATATCCGGGTTATCCGCCGGCCAGCCAAGGCAAAGACCGAACAGCGGCAGGACGTGCTGCGGCAGCTCCAGCAGCTCTGTGACGGCCTCAATGCTGTTGCGCAACCCGCCGATATAGACGCCCCCTAGTCCGAGGGACTCGGCGGCGGTCAGCGCGTTTTGCGCCAGCAGCGCCGTATCGACAACGCCGATCAGCAGCTGTTCCGCCAGCCCCAGCTGCGCCTGTGGGCAGATCTGCAGGTGGCGATTAAAGTCGGCGCAGAAGACCCAAAACTCCGCCGCCTGGGCGACGTGCTGCTGGCCGCCGGTCAGCGGGACCAGACGTTCACGCAGCGCCGGGTCAGTAATACGGATGATGGAGGTGCACTGTAAAAAACTCGAGGTAGATGCCGCTTGCGCGCTGGCGATAATCTCTGCGCGCTGTTCGTCGCTCACGGGGGCATCGGTGAAGTGGCGGATGGAACGGTGGCTGCGCAGCAGCTCAATGGTCGGCGTCATTACGTTTTTCTCTGTCAGACAAGGATTCAGGCTTTGGAGAGTGCGTTAACTGCGGGGCCACGATCTGCGCCATCCGCCACATAACGACGAGGGCGGCGGGGATCATCAGCACGATCCCGGCAAAGAGCATCACCAGCGCCGCGGTCGGGCTGGCAATGGGCGCAGGCAGCTGGACATACTGGTTAAGGGAGAGCCAGGCGAGGGTTAACAGCCCCATCCCGAGGATCTCAACCAGCAGTATGCTTTTCGGCAATGGGGCAAATTTTCGCATCACGCCTCTCCGGTTGATAAACGCGGCGCGCCAGCCAATTCCACCGCGCCGTCGGGCCAGTATACGGGTTTTGACAGTCCGACATTTATCAAACATAGCCGTAAACCATCGAAGTAAAAGGCAGAACCTTCTTTCCCTCCCCGCCCGTTGCAGGCATCATAAGCGCCATTCGCCATCCGGCTGAGGTTTAAGGAGAGAAGCAATGTTTACCGTTATTTTTGGTCGTCCAGGCTGCCCTTACTGCGTTCGCGCTAAAGAACTGGCAGAAAAACTGACCAACGAGCGTGATGATTTCAACTACCGCTACGTGGATATTCATGCCGAAGGCATCAGCAAAGCTGACCTGGAAAAAACCGTTGGCAAACCGGTTGAAACCGTGCCGCAGATTTTCGTCGACCAGAAACACATCGGCGGCTGCACCGATTTTGAAGCCTGGGCAAAAGAGAATCTCGGCCTGTTTGCCTGAGTCAATTTATTTGCTCGATGAATGACTGCGCCAGGTATCAAGCCAGGCGCAGATAAACAAAAAGCACAATGCCCCAAGCGCGCACCAGAACACGGCGCTCAACACCCACGCCATCTCCTGCCAGAACGTCCGGTGGGTCACGAAGAACAGCCGCATCGTCACCATGCAGACCGGCGCCGCCAGTATCGCGCCGAGCAAAGGACGCAGCACCCGCCGTCCGGGAGAGAGACAGCTCGCCGCCGCCCCTGGCAGCAAAAAGAAGAGCAGGCCCAGCTCCGGGTTGCCGCTGGCGCGAAATGCCCCTTTCATATGTAACAACAACGATAAGCACACCACAATGAACAGAACGAAGCCACAGATAATGCCGGCCCAACTACGCTCAGATTTCACCGTATCCTCCTGATGTTGCCTCTAACTCACGTCCACGTCGCCCAGTCAGATAAAGCATTTCGGCAATCCATGCCAATAACTCCCCTACCAGCCTAAAAACGATTGTCACTAGCCGCCGCATCCAGGAAGGATTAAACTAGCGGTATATTTTTGCTGGTTATAACAGGGTGCCAGAATAGGTTCGCGACAACGCGAACGCCTGAGCAACCTTAGACCAAATAACCATTTCCTTCAACAACTTACTAGTAAATGAGAAGTTGGCTTTCGTGAATATAAACGTCGCAGATTTGTTAAACGGGAATTACATCCTGTTATTATTCGTTGTACTTGCATTAGGACTATGCCTGGGAAAACTGCGTCTCGGCTCAGTACAACTTGGTAATTCCATTGGCGTTTTAGTCGTTTCTCTATTATTAGGCCAGCAGCATTTCGCGATTAACACCGATGCCCTTAATCTCGGCTTTATGCTGTTTATTTTTTGCGTTGGCGTAGAAGCCGGGCCCAACTTTTTTTCTATTTTTTTCCGCGACGGGAAAAACTACCTGATGCTGGCGCTGGTGATGGTCGGCAGCGCGATGCTGATCGCCATGGTGCTGGGTAAAGTGTTCGGCTGGGATATCGGGCTCACCGCCGGTATGCTGGCAGGCGCCATGACCTCCACCCCGGTGCTGGTGGGCGCGGGCGACACCCTGCGCCATTTCGGCCTGCCCAGCGATCAGCTGGCGCAGTCGCTTGACCATCTGAGCCTCGGCTATGCCCTGACCTATCTGGTTGGTCTGGTGAGCCTGATCGTCGGCGCCCGCTATATGCCCAAGCTGCAGCATCAGGATCTGCAGACCAGCGCCCAGCAAATCGCCCGCGAGCGCGGCCTCGATACCGATTCCAAACGTAAAGTCTACCTGCCGGTGATCCGCGCCTACCGCGTCGGCCCGGAGCTGGTGGCCTGGGCGGATGGCAAAAATCTGCGCGAACTGGGTATTTACCGCCAGACCGGCTGCTATATTGAACGCATTCGTCGCAACGGCATTCTGGCCAACCCGGACGGCGACGCGGTGCTGCAGATGGGTGACGATATTGCGCTGGTGGGCTACCCGGACGCCCACGCCCGCCTCGACCCGAGCTTCCGCAACGGTAAAGAGGTGTTCGACCGCGATCTGCTCGACATGCGCATCGTCACTGAAGAGATTGTGGTCAAAAACCACAACGCCGTCGGCCGCCGCCTGGCGCAGCTCAAGCTTACCGACCACGGCTGCTTCTTAAACCGGGTTATTCGCAGCCAGATCGAGATGCCTATCGACGATAACGTCGTACTGAACAAAGGCGACGTGCTGCAGGTCAGCGGCGACGCCCGCCGCGTAAAAACCGTGGCCGACCGCATCGGCTTTATCTCCATTCACAGCCAGGTGACCGATCTGCTGGCCTTCTGCGCCTTCTTTATCGTTGGCCTGATGATCGGCATGATCACCTTCCAGTTCAGCTCCTTCAGCTTCGGCATCGGCAACGCCGCCGGCCTGCTGTTCGCCGGCATCATGCTTGGCTTCCTGCGCGCCAACCACCCAACCTTCGGCTATATCCCGCAGGGGGCGCTGAACATGGTGAAAGAGTTTGGTCTGATGGTGTTTATGGCCGGGGTCGGTCTCAGCGCCGGGGCCGGGATCAATAACGGGCTGGGCGCCGTCGGCGGCCAGATGCTGGCGGCAGGGCTTATCGTCAGCCTGGTGCCGGTGGTGATCTGCTTCCTGTTCGGCGCCTACGTGCTGCGCATGAACCGGGCGATGCTGTTCGGCGCCATGATGGGAGCCCGCACCTGCGCCCCGGCGATGGAGATCATCAGCGATACCGCGCGCAGCAATATTCCAGCGCTCGGCTACGCAGGCACCTACGCCATCGCCAACGTGCTGCTTACCCTTGCCGGGACGCTCATCGTGATCATCTGGCCAGGGCTACAATAATTTTTTGAGAAAAAAGCCGTCACAGGCAGAACTTTTTCTCAGGGCATCAGTCATAAGTAATGCCACTGCTTTTCTTTGATGTCCCCATTTTGTGGAGCCCATCAACCCCGCCACTTCGGTTCAAGGTTGATGGGTTTTTTGTTGCCTGAAATTCGAAACCTTTTTAATCAGCCACTTACGAGCCACCTTTAAGCCAGATGGCGACAAAATGGCGGCAGCGCTATGACAACCAAGGCAGTTCCAACCCAGAAGGCCCGTAGATATAACCTCCACTAATCCAAAACTTACCCCCATGCTTAGGGCCATAGATGTAGTTTCCGCTTATCCAATACTTCCCGGAATTTCTTGGCCCATAGATGTAACCACCTGAAATCCAGAAGCGACCAGACTCCTTCGGCCCGTAAATGTAGTTATTGCTTATCCAATATTTACCAGAACTCATAGCTTCTCCATACTTGCATACCTCGACATTACAGATGCTTGAGAAAGTAGCATGCTTAGGTTATCCGAAATGGTTTACAGCTAACAAATTGGCACTCCCCCTTCCACTTTGCACATGATCATTAGTCATAAAAAAACCCGCCAATAGCGGGTCGGGTTCAGTAAGCAAATTGTTCTTGCATACCTTTGGGATGAGGTGGCGCTGCGCTGATTTTTTGCGGACGGCATACTGACCGCACAAAAGTCTCATGCGTCACGAAGGTATGCCCGCATTCGATGTTAGTGCACTGGTTGTAGCGTTCTTTGGTTTCGTTGGAAATCTGGAAGCTGCTTCGGGTATGTGCCGCCTGTCCGCACATAGGACAATTCATCATAATAATCAGCCCTCATTATTAACCAGTTCGCAATTATGAGACATCATTGTTCGCAATTTGGAACTAATCATTCCATTGCGAACTCATCTATTTTCACCTCAAACTCAATATTGGTTGTGAAACCACTATCAACGCTGACAGTATGCGTGAGCGTGGTGATCGTCCACTCGGCTTCATCAATGGGCTGCTTAAAGCCGCTCACCTTCACAGGCCTTTCCGTGTAGAGATCAGCCCGGCTTTCTGCCAGTTGCAGGGAGAATGACGCCACACCACGTTGCAGGCGTTCCCACTGCATTTTGGCGGCCCGCTCAGCGTTGGCCCGGTTAAGTACCAGCACGTTTTCATCCGTGCCGACCAGATAATCTCCCTGCTATGCCTCCGGCTCTTTTGCTGTTGTGGTTTTCTTCCGGCGCTTAACGCTTGTGGTTTCCTTCTTTGCTGGCTCCCGCGTATACAGCCAGCTGGCAATCACGCCCGTATAGGCTCCACGATCTGCCAGGCTGAAACGGTGACTGTCTCCGGCCTTGCGGGTGATAGTGATTACCGGCAGTGGCTTTCCGCTGGCAGTTCTGCCCTGCCCCTGGCGGATAAACAGCAAATGCCCGTCTTTTACAGAGGCAGTGGCCCCAAACTGCCGCGCCAGCTTTATCAGGAAACTCGCGTTGCTTTCGTTAGTCTGGTCCAAGTGATCCAGCGACTAGTTGATCAGGTCTTTGCCCAAAGCCATTGTCAGGTTGTGGCGGGCGGCAATCTCTTTCACCACGTCGCCCACCGTCGTCTGGTGCCAAGACTTTTCCCGCCGGGTGTTTAGGGTTTCCCGAAAGTCGGCGCTGCGTGCACGGATGGTCAGTCTGTCCGGTGCGCCAGCGTGTTCAATCTCATCCACTGTGAAACTGCCCTTTGGAAAAAGTGGCTGGCCTTTCCAGCCCAGCGCCAGGGTAATAACCGCCCCGCGTCGTGGCAGCACAATCTGCCCGTCCGCGTCGTCCAGTTCCAGATCGAGCTGGTCAGCGTCGAAACCTCGGTTGTCGGTCAGGCTCAGACTCATCAGGCGCTTATCCAGCACCTCCGTCACGTTCTTGCCCTCATTCACAATACTGAAAGCGGGTGTTTTGCTGTTCAGATCCAGCAGATTAGAGCTGATATTCATTGCAGCAACCCTCCAACCGTATTTTTAATATTACCTATCGCAGACGTTGCAGAGTCCTGCAGGTTACTGAGCTGATCGCTGAGACTGCCGAACATATCAGACAGCGACTCATCAACCCTTTTCAGGGTCAGCGTAAACTCAATACGGTGAGGTATTCCATTTGCAAAAAACTCAGTTTTTGTCTGACTCAGTCCCTCGATCACAAACATGCCGTAAATGGTCCCGCTTCCTTCAATCAGGGGCCATGCTTTACCCAGCTCAGCCATTTGCTCAAGTACCAACAATGACAGCCTGCCGCCGGTGACTTCCGGCAGCAGTACACCAGATAACGTCAGCGAATCGTTATCCGGTCCAAGAAACTGCGTTGATAGTCGGCGGTTCACCCGGCTGTTTGCGGCGTATCGCCAGCTTCGCTGATACTGTAGCTCCTGATAGGGCACGGTACGCAACATGAAGACATATAACCCAAGCACCATCATCATGAATCATATCCCCCTTGATCGCTGAAATTACTGCGCGACTTCGCGGGCAATATCCTACGCACTACCCGGTTATCTTTCTGCCATTCCATCAACCCTGCTCAACGAGTCCGCCACGCTGTTCCGCCGCAAGTATTACATCAACGGCAGTCATGCGGGTTTTATCACGTATATGACCGATGCGGCGCAGAACCAGGAGGACGTGAACAATATCCGCCAGGCCATGAAAAGTGCCAAAGGACCGGGTAACTTTCGCAACCTGTTTATGTACTCCCCCAATGGCAAAAAAGATGGGATTCAGATCATCCCGCTGTCAGAAGTCGCGGCAAAGGATGAATTTCTGAACATCAAGAACGTGAGCCGTGATGGCATGATGGCGGCGCACCGCGTTCCGCCGCAGATGATGGGGATTATGCCGAGCAATGTTGGGGGCTTTGGGGTTGTGGAAAAGGCTAGTAAGGTTTTTGTAAAAAATGAGTTATTACCATTACAAAAAAGAATGAAAGAATTCAACTATTGGGCCAGAGAGGAGGTAATAAAGTTCGAAGAGTATGAAATTTAATTTAGAGCCTCATTTGAGGCTCACATTAAATTCAGAGTGTTTTGTTTCTCTAGTCGCTTAAGACGCAACAGAGCATCTCTCGACTCATTTATAATCATGATGACACTTTCATAATCTCTCTTTGTCTTTAGCGGTCTTGCCATATTCCTATTTACCAAATCAACCGTACCCTCACAATTAAGATTTAAAGGATTATTCGGTTGATGTGGTACAACAGCAAAAACTGGACGCTTAGCTTTATTTGCAAAATCTGCCTGCGTCATTGTTCCGCTATTAAGCGCAGCTTCGATCAGTATAGAGCCCGCCGATAAGCCTACTTGTATGCGATTCCTTTGAACAAAGGATTGTTTTTGAGCGGGACGTCCCATCGGATATTCTGAAATCCATGCCCCACCCTTCTCAATGATTTCTTGAGCAAGCCTGCTATTTTGCTTTGGCTTAGCCTCTTCGAGCCCATGAGCTAAAACAGCTATGGTTTTCCCTTTCGCCTGTAATGCTGCTTTATGGGCATTTGCATCAGTACCTATAGCCAAGCCACTCACAACGATATATCCAGCAGCTACAATTTGGCATGTTATTCTTCTAGTTATTTCCTCTCCAGCAGGAGAAATGTCACGAGACCCTACGATTGCAACACCAGGCAATTGAGTGAGGATATCTTTACCACCTTTAACATACAATATTGCAGGAGGATTTGGAGTAAACGCTAAACTTAGAGGATAATACTCAGACCCGAATGGCACGAGTTCTATACCATGAGAATGATGATTTTCAAGCTCTGCATTTGCGATTAAAAAATCCGTTTCAGAAATAATTTCTTTCAACACACCATGGCGGTTGACCATTTGAGTCAAATCGCGAATATCACGAATCCTTTCAAAATCAATAAGCTCAAAGAATTTCAATACACTTTGGTCAGATGCTAACTTTCCGATCTGAATTGCTAATCCTAGTGTATTTTTTAATTCATCTGAGTGCACTTCTTTACTCCTCATAAGTTGCCGTTTCCAACAGCGACAATGGAATTGTTACACCTGCACCTGCAGACTCCAGTAAATAAAAACAAGCAGACAGGCTCCCCCCTGTCGTTTTGACATCGTCTAGTAATAACACATTTCGTCCGCGCAAGTTACCGCCCTTAACTCTGATAGTCGACATATGACCAGAAATCGAACGATCTCCGCCCTCTCTGTGGGCGCTGGGGACAGTACGGGTTCTCTCTAAACAACAGTCCACATTACCACGACGATAAGTACGAACAACGCGCTCTGCAACTTCGATCAATGCAGGGGAAATCCGGCCTGAGGTATGTGAAGGAACAATAGCTATCGAAAATGGACTTTCAACAAAACGCCCACCACCTCCTCGAATCACCAATCGTCCAACTTTGTCGATAGCTAACTCAGAAAAACGGTTGATAGCTCTTTGATGATTGCGGTTATCCTCATCCTTGAAATCCATCATTTGTCTTGATAGCTCATCATTGTGGGGGTTGCGTTCCCCTTGATACCAATAAGGATGATAAAAGCCACATGATGTCACGCTCACGGGTAAAAGCATTCTTCACTCTCATTTTTGTCTCGATAACATCCATATTAAGCGAACCGATGTTTCAAAAACAAATACAAAATTAAGAACATTCTTATCGATCACATTTTATTTATGAACAGCTAACTAACGTTGCGCGCGCTCGTATCCCCGCCACGCCTGCCCGCTTTCTATAGAGCAATTTTCATGCACTGGCATGACACAAGCAAAAGCCCGCGATTACTGGCGGGCCTCATCAAAAACGATCCTCAAACGATCATGCGAACTCATGCGAACTCATGCGACATGGACCTGCATACAACCCATTACTCGTTTTTAGCTGTGCTAAGGAAGGTGCGAACAAGTTCCTGATATGAGATCATCATATTCATCCGGAGCGCATCCCAGAGGGACATCATGAGCCAT
>OKVX01000126.1_pt1 | contig 43176 bp, 48 predicted proteins | sample 1606941 | NCBI WGS metagenome assembly OKVX01 (sample SAMN03281016, study PRJEB24777) | human gut metagenome | isolation source: fecal sample PR161 from 1 month old female Malay infant, caesarean... | reverse complement strand
TTGCCTTCAATATTAAGCGGTTCGTCAACTTTTGCGAGAATTTCACCCATCTCGTCTTTCAGCAGGCCGTACAGCGCTTCGGCGTCGCGCAGCTGTTTGCGGCTCGCCCCTTCGGTCAGGTTGGCGATGATCTTACGGGTGGTTTCCACCCCAACGTCCGCAATCAGCAACTGCTCTTCCAGCTCTTCAAACAGATCGTCGTCGATCTTTTTGCCGCGGAACAGACTGATAAATCCGGAACCTAAATTTTCTTTGGTTTTTAACAGGCTGCGTTTCAGGCGGGCAAAGAAACCTTCTTTGGTCGGTTTTTCCTGCTCCTGAACGATCTCCTCTTCGGCCTGCTCTTCCACGGGCACGACGATAACCGCTTCTTCAGCCGCCTGAGCGGCCAGCGCCTGGGCTTCCAGCTCTTCGTCGGTCAGCGCCGGCTCATGTGCCGCTTCTTCTTCCACCGCGTCGACAATTTCCACGGTTTCCGCTTCGGCCTGCCACTCTTCAGGGGAAACGTCCTCCGCTTTTACCTCTTCCGGCAGCGGCAACTCTTCATGTTCGATAACGGCCTGCGGCGCTTCAGTAACCGCTTCAACAACAGGTTCTGGCTTTTCGCTCTCCTGAACCTGTTCGGTGACCTCAACCACCTCTTCAGCAAAGGCTTCAGTCTCTTCTTTGCTGTGCGCATGCTCTTCCGCTTCGACAACCGCGGCGGTTTCTACAGGCGTTTCAGGCTGAGACTGCTCTTCAACGGCTTGTTGTTCTTCGGTTTTCTGTTCTGTTTCTTGCTCTTTTTCACCGAAACCCAGCCAGGAAAAGAAGCCACGTTTTTTTTGTTTTGCCATCTGCGACTACACTCCTCGCGGCGCTATATACATGGAAGCTAAAAAAATGATGAAATAGTCTAACACTTTACTTAATTGACATCACCGCCCGCAATCGCAGGCCAATTGTTAACAGAGCTTTCCTGAGATGAAGAAACCCAACCGCGCCCCAGCCGGTCAAATTCGTATTATCGGTGGCCAGTGGCGAGGCCGGAAACTCCCGGTGCCGGACAGCCCCGGTTTACGCCCAACCACCGACCGCGTGCGTGAAACGCTGTTTAACTGGCTGGCCCCGTCAATGGTAGACGCCCACTGCCTCGACTGCTTTGCGGGCAGCGGCGCATTAGGGCTGGAAGCCCTCTCGCGCTACGCCGCCAGCGCCACGCTGCTGGAGATGGAGCGCGGCGTCGCGCAGACGCTGCAGCAAAATCTGGCGACGCTGAAAGCCACCAACGCCAAAGTGGTGAACACCAATACGCTCAGTTTCCTCGCGCAGCCAGGCACGCCGCACAACGTGGTGTTTGTCGATCCGCCGTTCCGTAAGGGGCTGCTGGAAGAGACGTTATCCCTGCTGGAAAGCAACGGTTGGCTGGCGGATGACGCGCTGATTTACGTTGAAAGCGAAGTGGAAAACGGGCTACCGCCAGTGCCGGTTCACTGGGATTTACATCGCGAAAAAGTGGCGGGTCAGGTCGCTTATCGTCTGTATCATCGTCAGGCACAAGGAGAATCCAATGCCAGTACTGATTAATCTGGGACGTTTGCTGATGCTGTGCGTCTGGGCGTTTTTACTGCTCAATCTGGTGCATCCGTTCCCGCGCCCGATGAATATCTTTGTGAACGTGGCGTTTATCTTTACCACCTTCATGCATGCCCTGCAGATGGTGATGCTGAAAAATGGCCTGCCAAAAGACGGCCCGCAGATGACCGGCTGGCAGCAGCTGCGCGTGTTTATTTTCGGCGTGTTTGAACTGCTGGTGTGGATGAAGAAGTTTAAGGCGCAGGTGAAGAAGTAAGGTGCGCTTTTGCCCGGTGGCGCGCAGCGAACCGGGCCAACGAAACACCATCACTGTGGCGATACGCCGTCCAGTTGATCATTCAGTTTTTGGATATCTTTGGCTCTTGTTTTAAGCAGGTATTTTACCTGCGTGCAAATTTCTTCAGTTCTGGTGTAATACGTTCCCGAAAAGGGGCCCGGGCGCTCGCATAGGACATAGTTGGTTCCAAGGGGATAAAAAAGGACGATAAAAGAGAGGATATTACCAATAACAAATCCTGCGCCCAAAAAGTGAAAACCGACAGTAATGCCTTTAGCAAAGAACCAGGGCGGCTGCATGTTTTTCGTAAAGGTCATATATGCAATAACCAACACAAAACAACAAGCAAGCGGAAAAGAAAGCAACACAGGAAATGCCCCCCAGAAAAAATAAACAATGCTTCTTGATTCAAAGAGATCAGTGATGTCTGGTACACTCGCATCATAAAAACACCAGGTGACAGCGCTAAAAAAGAACATGCAAAAAAATAAAGTACATCTTCTTTTAATGTTATTCAGATTAATGCTAATGCTCATATCAGTAGTTCCCGGGGTAAAATGAACTTCCATATACCGAATGTCGAAAGTTCCACTCTGCGATTTTTTGCTGCTCTTTTAGTCCTTTTCTCATACGATCTATAAGTTTATTTGATAAATGATACTGATTGTCCAGATCATTTAGCTTATAAGCAATAACTACGCCTAATATAACTACACAAACTATCTGTCCCCAAACAGGAACAGCTGCACTCGCTATAAATGGTGATATAGTCAATGAGTAAAAAACTCCTGCCAATCTCGAAACAAAAACCCCCACAATCACTTTTGCCACATCCATCGTCACATTCCCAAGGAATGCGGCGACATCATGGTCAGATTTAAAGATCAGTTCGACCAACCGCCAGCATGCGGAAAACCAGATGCAGAATCTGGCGCCTGACATAATGCCGTTTCGAAACCCGGCTCTACCAATGCCCACCTCAAGCACTTTGGGATGATCAATCCGGTAACGCGTTCCGTTAAGAATGCGTCGCAGGGAAGGGTAACCCGTAATCTTCACATACAGTTTTCCCTGATAAGCATACTGTGTTGCTTTGATACCAAGACCTTTTAAAGTGAAAACAATCTTTCCGGCCTGCTGATAAGAAAATAGCTTCGACAGATTTTTAGTCGCAGAAACCGTCTCTTTTATGTTACCGGCATAGGTAGTGGAAAAGCTGACAGACGGACTACCTATCAAATCGTCAATCACCCCCTGCGCCTCGTCAGGCGTGAGCAGCATAATGTGGTTGGCATTGTTGACCAGACTATTTTTCAGCTGCTTGATTTCATTTTCGAAACGCAGATTAAGCTGCCAGTTATTTCCTCTGAGAATATCTTCACGATGAGCTCTTATCCAGTCCGAATACCCTTTCATCCTACCTCCTTAAAAAATCCACTCAAGCCATATACTCCAGGCATGGGAGAGATGTGAAACCGGGCCGACAAAACCCCATCACTGCGGCGATACGCCGTCCAGTTGATCATTCAGTTTTTGGATATCTCTGGCTCTTGTTTTAAGCAGGTATTTTACCTGCGTGCAAATCTCTTCGGTTCTGGTGTAATATGTTCCCGAAAAGGGGCCCGGGCGCTCGCATAAGACATAGTCGGTTCCAAGGGGATAAAATATAACGATAAAAGAGAGGATATTGCCAATAACAAACCCTGCCCCCATAACGTGACAGCCGACGGTAATGCCTTTGGCGAAGAAGCGGGGTGGCTGCATGTTTCTCGTAAAGGTTACATATGCAATAACCAAAACAAAACAAAAAGAAACCGGAAAAACAAATAACATGAAAAATGAGCCCCAAAAAAAATAAATAATACTTCTTGATTCAATGAGATCAGTGATGTCTGGAACACTCGCAGCATAAAAACCCCAAGTGATACCACTAAATAAGATAAGGCATAAAAAACAACCACCTCTTTTCTTTATTTTATCCAGATTAATATTAACGCCCATATTAGTACGCCCCAGGATAAAACGAACTGCCATATACCGAGTTTCGAGCGTTCCACTCTGCAATTTTTTGCTTTTCCTTCAGTCCTTTTTTAATAAACCCTATTAGTTTATCTGATAAATCATAATGTTTGTCCACAACGTTCAGCGAATAAGCAATCAATACACCTAATGCAACCACGCAAACTATTTGCCCCCAAATAGGAACAGCCGCACTCGCTACAAATGTTGATACAAACCACACAGCCCCCCTCCCAACCAATCTCGAAACAAAAACCCCCACAATCACCTTCGCCACATCCATCGTCACATTCCCAAGGAATGCGGCGACATCATGGTCAGATTTAAAGATCAGTTCGACCAACCGCCAGCATGCGGAAAACCAGATGCAGAATCTGGCGCCTGACATAATGCCGTTTCGAAACCCGGCTCTACCAATGCCCACCTCAAGCACTTTGGGATGATCAATCCGGTAACGCGTTCCGTTAAGAATGCGTCGCAGGGAAGGGTAACCCGTAATCTTCACATACAGTTTTCCCTGATAAGCATACTGTGTTGCTTTGATACCAAGACCTTTTAAAGTGAAAACAATCTTTCCGGCCTGCTGATAAGAAAATAGCTTCGACAGATTTTTAGTCGCAGAAACCGTCTCTTTTATGTTACCGGCATAGGTAGTGGAAAAGCTGACAGACGGACTACCTATCAAATCGTCAATCACCCCCTGCGCCTCGTCAGGCGTGAGCAGCATAATGTGGTTGGCATTGTTGACCAGACTATTTTTCAGCTGCTTGATTTCATTTTCGAAACGCAGATTAAGCTGCCAGTTATTTCCTCTGAGAATATCTTCACGATGAGCTCTTATCCAGTCCGAATACCCTTTCATCCTACCTCCTTAAAAAATTCGCTCATCCCAGATACTCCAGGCGCTGGTTCCAGCAATACGATGCTCCCAGGAAATAGATTCGTATGATAACTCAACCATTTCTTCTGGCTGACCCGCGCTGTCATCAATGGTATGCGGCACCTGGAGATGGATGCTGGAGATTCTGGCATTGATCAGTTTTAGTGAGTAATAACACTCGTTTAAACCCGCCTGACTGGTGCGATAAAAGCTAAATTCACAGCTCAGCGTTTCATTGTCAGTGATGGCTTTCCCCAACAACGGCGAGGATTTATCTACAGGTTTAATAAACGACAAACACTTATGATTTACATTTTGCGCCCGACTCATTCCATGATTAATTGCCATAACCATAATCTGATCTCGATGAGCCGGCTGTGATTTATTCCCTATTGAATCTATCGACGCACATCCAGCAGAAATCATCCCCTGTGACTGTCCCTTCAACGTCAACCACATTGTATTCGCCATCTAAATACCTTATCCATTTTCAAACAGTAAATTTATATATTCATTCAATAGCACTCATAAGATCATATAAAGGAAAGCCGGGTAAGATAGTGATGCAAACGATATTTTTAATCACTTGAATAAATATAAAACAGGAGATTTTTTATAAAAAATAGATCACAATTATATTTACTCCATGCTATATATATCAGTTGAATTTACGCACGGCACTGGTAAGAAAACTCAGTGCCGCTCAACCTATTATTACTCCACCCTGAACCCCTCAAACCGCGACCCTTTGTAACTCAGCATCCCTTTCTCACCTACCGTCAGCTGATGGTACTGCTGCGCCTCCAGGCGGAAGGTCATCTCCAGGCCGCCCGTTTCCGGCTTAAAGCTCGCTTCATAGCGCATGGTCGTTCCCGCAGGGGTAACCTGTTGCTGGCGCGATCGCCGGTCATTTAGGGGTTTTTCGCGTTTATTGCTCACCACCACGCGCTTTTGCATCAACGGCACGGCGTCGTTATCCGCTTTCTCGCGGCGCTGCTGCACAAAACGGAACGAGGCGGCAATGACGATAATAGCCACTACGATAATGAAAAACAGCGGCATCTTGCTCATTCAACAATCCCATAAGATTATGCGGAATTCAGGATACCCTGACTCCCCCGGCATTGCCAAACGCCTGCCCGCATCACTACACTGAAGATGAAACTGATTATTCAGCCTTAACAGATACAGGGAGTTAATATGCTTTGGTCATTTATCGCTGTCTGTTTTTCCGCATGGCTTTATGTCGATGCGTCATACCGCGGTCCGGCCTGGCAGCGCTGGTTGTTTAAACCCGTCACGCTGTTGCTGCTCCTGCTGCTTGCCTGGCAAGCGCCGATGTTTAACGCCATCAGCTACCTGGTCCTCGCCGGGCTGTGTGCTTCCCTGATTGGCGATGCCTTAACCCTGTTGCCGCGTCAGCGTCTGCTGTATGCCGTGGGGGCGTTCTTCCTGTCGCATCTGCTTTACACCATCTACTTTGCCAGCCAGATGACGCTATCCTTCTTCTGGCCGCTCCCGCTGGTGCTGCTGGTGATCGGCGCGCTGCTTATCGCGGTGATCTGGTCACGCCTGGAAGAGATGCGTCTGCCCGTCTGCACGTTTATTGCCATGACGCTGGTGATGGTGTGGCTGGCCGGTGAACTGTGGTTCTTCCGCCCAACCTCACAGGCGATGTCCGCTTTCTTTGGCGCGGCGCTGCTGTTAATCGGCAATATCGTCTGGCTGGGCAGCCACTATCGCCGTCGTTTCCGGGCTGATAACGCGATTGCCTCCGCCTGTTACTTTGCGGGGCACTTCCTGATTGTGCGTTCGCTGTATATCTAAATAAGCCTTGACTCTGGAGTCGACTCCAGAGTGTATGCTGCGGTTAATGAGAAAATTATCATTACCGGAGAGTGCCATGTCGACTCCAGAAACACCTAAAAAAGCCCCACAATTTTCAGCATTTAAGCTCAGCCCGGTGCCGGCGAAAGATGACTGCTGCTGTGACGGGGCGTGCGAAACGCAAAACGCGCCGCCGCTGCCTGAAAGCGGAAACCATTACAGCTGGGTGGTTGACGGCATGGATTGTGCGGCCTGCGCCCGCAAAGTCGAAAATGCGGTAAAACAGATCCCCGGCGTCAGCCACGTGCAGGTGCGCTTTGCGACCGAAAAACTGCTGGTCAGCGCCGAGAGTGACGTTAGCGAGCAGGTTGTGTCCGCCGTCAGCCAGGCCGGTTATTCCCTGCGTAGCGAAACGACCCCCGCCGAAAAAACCGCTCCGCTGCGAGAAAATCTGCCCCTTATCGTGCTCGTGATGATGATGGCCCTGAGCTGGGGTCTGGAGCAGATCAACCACCCGTTTGGCAATCTGGCGTTTATCGCCACCACGCTTGTCGGGTTGTATCCCATTGCCCGTCAGGCGCTGCGGCTGATGAAAAGCGGCAGCTGGTTCGCTATCGAAACATTGATGAGCGTGGCGGCTATCGGCGCGCTGTTCATTGGTGCCACAGCGGAAGTGGCCATGGTGCTGCTGCTGTTCTTAATTGGCGAACGTCTTGAAGGCTGGGCGGCAAGCCGGGCGCGTAAAGGGGTCAGCGCCCTGATGGCGCTTAAGCCCGAAACCGCCACACGAGTAGCCGGAAACGAACGCCAGACGGTGGCCATTAACGCACTGCGTCCAGGCGATGTGATTGAAGTCGCTGCCGGAGGGCGCCTGCCTGCGGACGGTACCCTGCTCACCGCCACCGCGAGCTTCGACGAAAGCGCCCTCACCGGGGAGTCAATTCCGGTTGAACGCACGGCCGGTGAAAAAGTACCTGCGGGCGCCACCAGCGTCGACCGTCTGGTCCAGCTCACGGTACTTTCCGAACCCGGTGACAGCGCCATCGACCGTATCCTGAAGCTGATCGAAGAGGCCGAGGAGCGTCGCGCCCCCGTCGAGCGATTTATTGACCGCTTCAGCCGGATTTACACCCCCGCCATCATGCTGGTTGCCCTGCTGGTCACTATCGTTCCGCCGCTGTTCTTTGGTGCGCCGTGGGAAGGCTGGATTTACAAAGGTCTGACCCTGCTGCTGATTGGCTGTCCGTGTGCGCTGGTGATCTCCACCCCGGCGGCCATTACCTCCGGTCTGGCGGCAGCGGCGCGTCGTGGTGCCCTGATAAAAGGCGGCGCGGCGCTGGAACAGTTAAGCCAGGTGCAGCAGGTGGCATTCGATAAAACCGGCACGCTGACCGTCGGCAAGCCGCAGGTCACCGGCGTGTATCCGCAGGATATCGGTGAAGATGAACTGCTTACGCTGGCCGCCGCCGTAGAGCAGGGTTCCACTCACCCGCTGGCGCAGGCGATTGTGCGTGAAGCACAGTCGCGCGGGCTGGCAATTCCGGCGGCAACGGCACAGCGGGCGCTGGTTGGGTCCGGGATTGAGGCCGACATCGACGGTAAAAAGGTGCTGATTGTCGCGGCGGGTAAGTCTTCTAACCCAGAGGTTGAGGCGTTAGAACAGACCGGACAAACTGTCGTAACCGTCATGCAGGACGGCGTCGCCAAAGGCATGCTGGCACTGCGCGATACCCTGCGTGATGATGCGAAAGAGGCCGTCGCGGCGCTCCATCAGCTGGGCGTCCAGGGTGTGATCCTCACCGGCGATAACCCGCGTGCCGCCGCCGCGATTGCCGGAGAGCTGGGGCTGGACTTTAAGGCCGGATTACTGCCTGCGGACAAGGTCAGTGCCGTGACGGAGCTGAACAGCCATGCTCCGCTGGCGATGATCGGCGACGGAATCAACGATGCGCCAGCGATGAAAGCATCCACCATCGGGATTGCCATGGGCAGCGGTACCGACGTGGCGCTGGAAACCGCCGATGCCGCGCTCACCCATAACCGCCTGACCGGGCTGGCGCAGATGATTTCCCTGGCACGCGCCACGCGCGCCAATATTCGCCAGAACATCAGCATCGCCCTGGGGCTGAAAGGAATTTTCCTCGTCACCACCCTGCTCGGCATCACCGGGCTGTGGCTGGCGGTGCTGGCGGATACCGGTGCGACGGTGCTGGTGACGGCCAACGCGCTCCGCTTACTGCGACGCAAATAACACGCAATGCACGCCTGGCCGGGTAAAGCGTAACGGCAACCCGGCCTTCCCTTCTCAAAAATCTAAACCAGCGTTTCAGAAATTCACGCTTTTGTGAGGCGCTTCACCTCCGTTTTCCAGGCCATAGTGTAATTTTTAAACGTACAAAACTAAAACACCGTTTTAACACTTACCTCACTACCCTGGAGTTGACTTGATGAAAACGACCCTCAAGCCGTTACTGGCCGCTCTGTGTCTGTCTGCTTTTGCCTGCTCCGTTTCTGCGCAAACCATTAAAGCCGCCGATGTGCATCCTGAAGGCTACCCGAACGTGGTAGCCGTACAGCACATGGGGGAGAAACTCAAACAACAAACCGACGGCAAGCTGGAGATCAAGGTCTTTCCCGGCGGCGTGCTCGGGGATGAAAAGCAGATGATTGAACAGGCGCAGATGGGGGCGATCGACATGATCCGTGTCTCCATGGCTCCGGTGGCGGCGATCCTGCCCGATATCGAAGTCTTTACCCTGCCCTATGTGTTTCGCGATGAAGACCACATGCACAAAGTCATCGACGGCGATATCGGCAAGCAGATTGGCGACAAACTGACCGCCAACCCCAAATCGCGGCTGGTGTTTCTCGGCTGGATGGATTCCGGCACCCGTAACCTGATCACCAAAACGCCGATCGTCAAACCGGAGGATCTGAAAGGCAAAAAAATCCGCGTTCAGGGAAGCCCGGTGGCGCTGGCGACACTGAAAGACATGGGGGCTAACTCGGTGGCGATGGGGGTCAGTGAGGTCTACAGCGGCATGCAGACCGGCGTAATCGACGGCGCTGAGAATAATCCGCCGACCTTCATCGCCCATAACTATATGCCGATCGCCAAAAACTATACCCTCAGCGGCCACTTCATTACCCCGGAAATGCTGCTCTACTCAAAAGTGAAATGGGACAAGCTCAGCGCAGACGAACAGCAGAAAATCCTGACCCTGGCGCGTGAAGCGCAGTTCGAACAGCGCAAGCTGTGGCAGGCCTATAACGCCGAGGCGCTGGCGAAGATGAAAGCCGGTGGCGTGCAGTTCCACGAGATCGACAAATCGGTATTTATCAAAGCCACAGAGCCGGTGCGCGCGCAGTATGGCGAAAAGCATCAGGACCTGATGAAAGCCATTGCTGACGTTCAGTAAACGGAGAACGTATGTCCGAACTCTACCTGAAGTGGATGGACCGGCTGTATCTGCTCGCCATGGGCGTAGCGGGATGCGCGCTGCTGGTGATGACGGTGGTGATCCCGATTGGCATCTTCTCGCGCTATGTGCTGAATCGCGGTGAATCCTGGCCGGAGCCGATTGCCATCATCTGCATGGTGACCTTTACGTTTATCGGCGCGGCGGTGAGCTACCGTGCCGGGTCACACATCGCGGTGAACATGCTGACCGACCGACTGCCAGACATGCTGAAAACAGCGTGCGCGCGCGTGGTGGATCTGCTGATGCTGCTGATCTCGCTGATTATGTTCTGGTACAGCTACTGGCTGTGTGTCGAGCTCTGGGAGCAGCCGGTCGCCGAGTTTCCGATCCTGACGTCAGGGGAGAGTTATCTGCCGCTGCCGATTGGTTCTGCGGTGCTGATCCTGTTTGTCATTGAACGTCTGCTGTTTGGCTCACAGGAAAACCGTCCTGTGGTGCTGATCGGCAACCACAGTTAAGGGGTGAACAATGGATGCATTCGTTTTGTTATTCACCCTCGCCATTTTGCTGGCGCTGGGTATGCCGGTGGCGTTTGCCGTCGGCTTAAGCGCTGTCGCGGGCGCGTTGTGGATAGAGTTACCGCTCGAGGCGCTGATGATCCAGATCACCAGCGGGGTTAACAAATTTACCCTGCTGGCGATCCCGTTTTTCATCCTGGCGGGGGCGATCATGGCGGAAGGCGGCATCGCCCGACGGCTGGTGAATTTCGCGTATGTCTTTGTCGGTTTTATTCGCGGCGGGCTGTCGCTGGTGAATATCGTGGCCTCCACCTTTTTCGGCGCGATTTCCGGTTCATCGGTGGCGGATACGGCCTCCATCGGCAGCGTGATGATCCCGGAGATGGAGAGAAAGGGGTATCCCCGCGAGTATGCGGCGGCGGTCACCGCCAGCGGGTCGGTGCAGGCGATTTTAATCCCGCCCAGCCACAACTCGGTGATCTACTCGCTGGCCGCAGGCGGTACGGTCTCCATTGCCACGCTGTTTATCGCAGGTGTGCTGCCGGGGCTGCTGCTGGGACTGTGCCTGATGACGCTGTGTCTGTGCTTTGCCCATAAGCGCGGCTATCCAAAAGGCGAAAAGATCCCCTTTAAACAGGCGCTGAAGATTTTGCTGGACGCTCTGTGGGGGCTGATGACGGTGGTAATTATCCTCGGCGGGATCATGTCCGGGATATTCACCGCCACCGAATCCGCGGCGGTCGCCTGTCTGTGGGCATTCTTTGTCACTATGTTCATCTATCGCGACTACACGTGGAGCGAACTGCCGAAGCTGATGTGCCGGACGGTCAAAACGGTCACTATCGTGATGATCTTGATTGGCTTTGCGGCGGCGTTTGGCGCGGTGATGACCTACATGCAGTTGCCTGTGCGCATCACGGCGTTCTTCACCTCGCTCTCGGATAACAAGTACGTGATCCTGATGTACCTCAACATCATGCTGCTGCTGATTGGCACCCTGATGGATATGGCGCCGATCATTCTGATCCTGACGCCGGTGCTGTTGCCGGTGACCCAGTCGCTTGGGATCGACCCGGTCCATTTCGGGATGATCATGATGGTGAATCTGGGGATCGGGCTTATCACGCCGCCAGTGGGTTCGGTGCTGTTTGTGGCCAGTGCGGTAAGCAAGCAGAAAATCGAACATGTGGTGCGCGCGATGCTACCGTTTTACGGCATGCTGCTGCTGGTGCTGGGAATGATAACGTACATCCCGGCGATTTCGCTGTGGCTGCCGGGATTGTTAGGCATGCAGTAAGGGGGTTACCCCTTGCGGATCAAATACCGGTACGGCAGCGCTTCGGTCTGCTGTGCCACCAGTTCATGCTCCATAAAGGTACAAAAACCGGGGATATCGCGGGTGGTTGCCGGATCGTCAGCGATGATCAGCAGCGTTTCGCCGGTTTGCATATTGCGCACGGTTTTGCGCACCATCATTACCGGCTCAGGGCAGCGGAGGCCCTGCGCATCAAGGGTGTGGTCTGGAGTGGAAAACAGATCGGTCATGGTGTTCTCGGTCAGATAAAAACGGCTGTAGTTTACGCCCCGTAGCCAGCAATGCAAACCAGGTTAACGGTTGCGTAAAAACTAACCATTGCATTGTCCTGCCAAAGCAGTATCATGCTGCGGTTTTTATTGGGTTCCCTCACCCCAACGTATAAAAAGGTCACAATATGACGCCGTTTTCTGAATCGCAGCGCGTAAAAGCGTTGTTCTGGCTTTCGCTTTTTCATCTGCTGGTGATCACCTCCAGTAACTATCTGGTGCAGCTGCCGATTGCCATCTTTGGTTTCCATACCACCTGGGGCGCGTTCAGCTTCCCGTTTATTTTTCTCGCCACCGATCTGACCGTGCGTATTTTTGGCGCACCGCTGGCTCGCCGCATTATTTTTGCGGTCATGCTGCCGGCGCTGTTCGTGTCGTACGTTATTTCCTCCCTGTTTTACATGGGAAGCTGGCAGGGCTTTGAGGCGTTAACCCACTTCAACCTGTTTGTTGCCCGAATCGCCACGGCAAGCTTTATGGCCTATGCGCTGGGGCAGATCCTCGACGTGCACGTATTTAACCGCCTGCGTCAGAATCACCGCTGGTGGATGGCCCCCACCGCCTCGACGCTGTTCGGCAACGTCAGCGATACGCTGGCCTTCTTCTTCATTGCCTTCTGGCACAGCCCGGATGCGTTTATGGCCGAACACTGGATGGAAATTGCGCTGGTGGACTACTGCTTCAAGGTGCTTATCAGCATTGTCTTCTTCCTGCCGATGTACGGCGTGCTGCTGAAAAGACTGGCAGATAAATCTGAAATCACAGCATTGCAGGCTGGTTAAGGGTTCGCTTTATCAGTTGTGATAAGATGGACAAATGAGCCGTTATGGCCGTTTATCGAAAGGAAGAAGTCAATGCGCAATCTGGTTAAATATGTCGGGATTGGCCTGCTGGTTGTCGGCCTTGCAGCCTGTGATAACAGCGACACGAAAACGCCTGCTCAGGGCGCGTCTGCAGAGAGCAACGCAACCGGTCAGCCGGTGAACCTGCTGGACGGTAAACTCAGCTTCTCTCTGCCAGCGGATATGACTGACCAGAGCGGCAAGCTGGGTACCCAGGCGAACAACATGCACGTCTATTCCGATGCAACCGGGCAGAAAGCGGTGATTGTGATTGTGGGCGACGATACCAGCGAAGACCTGGCCGTGCTGTCCAAACGTCTGGAAGATCAGCAGCGCAGCCGCGACCCGCAGCTGCAGGTGGTGACGAACAAGTCCATCGAACTGAAAGGCCACACGCTGCAGCAGCTGGACAGCATTATCTCTGCAAAAGGTCAGACAGCTTACTCTTCCGTGGTGCTGGGTAAGGTTGATAACAAACTGCTGACCCTGCAGATCACCCTGCCAGCGGAAGATCAGCAGAAAGCGCAGACTGCCGCTGAAAACATCATCAACACCATAGTGATTCAGTAACACGTCATGATGATGACGTGGCCTCCGGTGCCTGCACCGGGGGCCATTTTTTTAGCCGCCACGTGAGCATCAGGGCCATCACCACCAGACCCGCAGCCGCAAGATAGATAACCGGCACACCTGCCCAGGCCATTACCAGCCCTGCCAGCGGCCCGGTAATGCCCAACGACATATCCATAAACACCGTGTAGGTTGCCAGCGCCGCCCCCTGATTCTGCGGCGGCACGGCTTTCACAGCCACCACACCCAGCGCCGGGAAGACCAGCGAAAAACCGGCTCCGGCGAAGAACACGCCAACTTTTGCCATCCACGGCGCGGTCGCTATACCGGTCAGCAGCAGCCCGACAATCTCAACCGCAAAGCAGATCATCGCCACATTCAGCCCGCCCAGGCGGTTAATACCGTTCGGGAAGAGCAAACGGGCACCCACAAACGCACAGCTGAACAGGGTTAACGCAAAGGCCGCCCCATCCCAGCCTTTGGCGTCATAAAACAGCGTGATAAAGGTGGCGATCACCCCAAAGCCGGTGGTTGCCAGCGCCAGTGCCATACCATACGGCCAGACGCGCCCCAGCACTGCCCGGAACGGCAGCGGTTTACCTTTGCTGGCCTTCACTTTCGGGCGCGGCAAGGCAAACAGGATCGCCACCAGCGCGACCACCATAATGGTGCCCGCCAGCCCGTACAGTCCGCCATACGCATAGCACATCACCCCAAGCGGGGCGCCAAGCGCCATTGCCCCGTAGGTGACAATGCCGTTCCAGGAGATCACCCGGCCAATGTGCGGTGCCCCGACCACGCCTACGCCCCACAGCGTCGAGCCGGTTCCTGCCAGGCTTTGCCCAATACCGAGGATCACCCGGCCCAGGCACAACAGCACCAGGCTGACCAACGGCCAGTGGCTGGTCGTTGCCGCCAGCAGGTAACTCAGGCCACTGAGAAAACAGCCGCATAATCCTGTGATCACAATGCTCTTCGGCCCGAACAGATCCGCGTAGCGACCCGCATGCGGGCGGCTCAACAGCGTGGCGAAGTACTGCAGGCTAATCACCAGCCCCGCCCAGAATGCGCTAAACCCCATCACGTCATGAACGTAGCCCGGCAACACCGCCAGCGGCAGGCCAATCGTCAGATAACTGGCAAAGTTAAAAATCACAACGGAGACAATGCGCAGATTAAGGCGTAATCCGCTTAATGCCGGTTCGGCGGCGGGTTCGGGCATGAGGTTTTACCTGGATTTTTGCAACAGTGTTTCACTATTACCACGACGCCAGCAGAAAATCAGCAGCGACTTTCAGATTAACGGTGCCAGACGAAGCGGAACCCGCGCACTACACTTAACGGGCAATCACATTAAGGAACACGAATGACCCCTAACCCGCCCGACAAAGCAGGACTCCACATCCTGTTAAAACTCGCCTCTCTGGTGGTGATCCTCGCCGGTATCCATGCCGCCGCCGATATTATTGTCCAGCTTCTTCTGGCGCTCTTTTTTGCCATTGTGCTTAACCCGCTGGTGACCTGGTTTTTGCGCCGGGGTATCAGCCGCCCGGTGGCCATAACGATTGTGGTTATCGTGATGCTGATTGCCCTCACCGCCCTTTTCGGCGTGCTGGCCGCCTCGCTGAGCGAGTTCTCCACGATGCTGCCGCAATACAACAAAGAGCTGACGCGCAAGATCGTGGCGCTTCAGGAGATGATGCCGTTCCTGAATCTGCATATTTCGCCGGAACGGATGTTGCGCCGGATGGATTCAGAAAAAATCATGACCTACGCCACCACGCTGATGACCGGCCTGTCCGGCGCTATGGCCAGCATTTTGCTGCTGGTCATGACGGTGGTGTTTATGCTGTTCGAAGTGCGCCACGTGCCCTATAAGCTGCGCTTTGCGCTGAATAATCCGCAAATTCACATCGCCGGTTTACACCGCGCGTTAAAGGGCGTCTCCAAATATCTGGCCTTAAAAACCCTGTTGAGCGTCTGGACCGGCGTGATTGTCTGGCTGGGGCTGATGCTGATGGGCGTGCAGTTCGCGCTGATGTGGGGAGTGCTGGCGTTTTTGCTGAACTACGTGCCCAACATTGGCGCGGTACTCTCCGCCGTGCCGCCCATGATTCAGGCGTTTCTGTTTAATGGCTTCTATGAGTGCATGCTGGTGGGGGCGCTGTTCCTCGTGGTGCATATGGTGCTGGGGAATATTCTTGAACCACGGATGATGGGCCACCGGCTGGGCATGTCGACGCTGGTGGTGTTCTTATCCTTACTGATTTGGGGATGGCTGCTGGGCCCGGTTGGGATGCTGCTGTCGGTACCGCTCACCAGCGTCTGTAAAATCTGGATGGAGACCACCAAAGGCGGCAGCAAACTGGCGATACTGCTGGGGCCGGGCCGCCCCAAGAGTCGGCTTCCCGGTTAATCGTCTGGGGTGAGACGGAACATGACTCTACGGGAAATTTTTAGGAGAAACGTTATTCGCAAGCCTGCGACAACACTGTACGATGTACGCTGTAACATCGCGCTTGCGAAGTAAAAATCACAGAAACAGGTTTATCGCGGACGCGCGTAGATGAAATTTACCCTCACCATTATCGACTGGCAGGCCAGAGCGCCAGGACTCAGCGATGCCGACGCATGGCAGGCATGGTCGCGCCAGTCTGACGCCATCGATCCCGCCGCGCCGCTTGCAAAACTGACCGATCTGCCGATGATGACCGCCCGCCGCCTTAATTCGGGCAGTAAGCTGGCGGTGGATATTGGTCTTGCGATGCTGCGCAAACATCGTATCGATGCCGTGGTCTACAGCAGCCGCCATGGCGAGCTGGAACGCAACTACCGTATTCTGCAAGCGCTGGCGACGGAGCAACCCGTCTCCCCCACCGATTTTGCAATGTCTGTTCATAACGCCGCGGTCGGCAATCTTACGATCACCGCAGGTCAGCCGATTGTCTCATCCTCGGTCTCCGCCGGAATGGACACCTTCCAGCAAAGTTTGTGCGAAGTGTTGAGTCTGCTTCACGCGGGCTACTCCCGCGTTTTGCTGGTGGATTTTGACGGCGTCCTGCCCGCGTTTTATCTCGCCGGGCTCCCGCCGCAGATGCCCGTCTGGCCTTACGCCCTTGCGCTGGTGATTGAAGCCGGTGACGCGCTCTGCTGTGAAACCCATCGCGAAAGCACAGGGGAAGAGCCCGCGCTGCCGCAAAGCCTTCAGTTCCTGCGACATTACCTGAGCGACGCGCGGCAATTTGCCCTGGCAGGCGAGCGTTTGCAGTGGCAGTGGACGCGCCAATGAGCCAGATCCTCTCCCGCCTCGATCGGTTATGGCGCATGCTGATGACCGGGTTTTGCTTCGCCCTGTTTGGCCTTGGCGGGCTGCTGCTGTCGCTGGTCTGGTTTAACCTGCTGCTGATTTTTCAGCGCGATCGCACGGCACGCCGCCGACTGGCGCGACGCAGCATCTCCGCCAGTTTTCGGCTGTTCCTGGCGGTCGTTCGCGGAACCGGCGTGCTGGATTACCGCTTTAACAATCTGGACGTTCTGCGCGCCGAGCGCGGCTGCCTGGTGATAGCCAACCATCCTTCGCTGCTGGACTATGTGATCCTCGCCTCGGTGATGAACGAAACCGACTGTCTGGTGAAAAGCGCGCTGCTGCGTAACCCCTTTGTCAGCGGCGTGATCCGTGCAGCCGATTACCTGATCAACAGCGAAGCAGAAACGCTGCTTCGTGCCAGCCAGCAGCGTCTGGCGCAGGGCGACACCCTGCTGATTTTCCCGGAAGGCACCCGCACCCGCGTGGGCGAAGCCATTACCCTGCAGCGGGGAGCGGCGAATATTGCCGTTCGTTGCAACAGCTCTCTGCGCGTGGTGGTGATCCACTGTAGCGAACGCATGCTGGATAAACAGAGTCGCTGGTACAATGTGCCGCCCAAAAAACCCATTTTTACCGTGGATGTTCGCGAACGCATCAACATTCATGATTTTTACGATGCGAGCCAGCACGAACCTGCGCTGGCGGCAAGGCAGTTAAACCGGCATATGCAGCAGCAATTAACATCCGGTCTTCAATCTTTGTCAGGAATGAAAGATGCAAGCGCTCTATCTTGAAATTAAGAATCTCATTATCTCTACGCTGAATCTGGAAGAACTTACCCCAGAGGATATCGACACCGACGCTCCGCTGTTTGGTGACGGACTGGGTCTGGACTCTATTGATGCCCTGGAGCTGGGGCTGGCTGTGAAAAATCAGTACGGCGTAGTGCTTTCTGCCGAGAGCGACGAGATGCGTCAGCACTTCTATTCCGTTGCCACGCTCGCCGCTTTTATTCATCAACAACGCGCCTGAGAATGACCCGCTATGACAGAACAAGAAACCCTTTATCAGGAAGTCTCTGCGCTTCTTATTAAACTTTTTGAACTCGACCCTGAGCTTATTACGCCGCAGGCCCGGCTTTACGAAGACCTGGATCTCGACAGCATTGATGCCGTAGATATGGTGGTTAATCTGCAGAAGAAGACGGGGCATAAAATTAAGCCTGAAACCTTCAAAGCGGTGCGTACCGTTCAGGACATCGTCGACGTTGTGGAACAACTCCAGCGCGACGCCTGACGTGCCTGCCATTCCGCTCATCCCGATACTGACGGGCCTGATGCTGCTGGCCTGGCCGTTTTTGATTGGCTATGGCCTTGCAAGCCACCATTTGCAATGGATATTGCCCCTGATGGCGCTGGTGTTGCTGCTGCGTGTCTGGCAGACGCGCCAGCAGCGCGGCCCCTTGCGCTACGTTTTCCTGAGCGTGACGCTGGCCGGGGCAGTGCTGTGCGTGGCGAGCCTTTTCCACGCTCACCTGTGGGTGCTGTTTTATCCGGTGGTCGTTAATCTGGTGATGCTGGTGGTCTTTGGGGGCTCGCTGTGGACATCCATGCCGATGGTGGAACGGCTGGCGCGGATACGGGAGCCCCAGCTGTCTCCTGCCGGGGTTCGTTACACGCGTAAAGTGACGAAAGTCTGGTGCGGCTTTTTTATCGGCAATGGCGCAGTCGCGCTGTTTACCGTGCTGTACGCCGACCTGCGCCTGTGGACGCTGTGGAACGGGATGCTTTCCTACATCCTGATGGGAACGTTAATGGCGGGTGAATGGCTGGTGCGACAACGGGTAATAAAAAACGATGGATAAACCGCTTCCTCTGAGCCAGTGGCTAAATGCCCCGCGTCCTGATGAGACGCCTGTCGCCTGGCTTGACGATCGTATCTGGACGCTGGGCGATCTGCGCCACGATGTTACGCAGCTGGTCGACGCGCTGCGTCAGGAAGAGGGCGAGCGCTGGGCGCTCTGTTTTGAAAACGGCTATCTTTTTATCGTCGCCCTGCTGGCGGCGCTTCATGCGGGTAAAACCCCCGTGCTCCCCGGGCACAGCCGGGGGGCGCAGCTTAACGAACAGCGGGCCATGTTCAGCGGCGTCCTGAGCGACACCACGCTCGAGTTTTCAGGGCGACTGCGGTTGGTCACCGCCACTGCGCCGACAAACACCCCCTTTTCCCCCTTGCCTGCCATTGACGAGACGCGCGTTATCGAGCTCTTTACCTCTGGCTCCACCGGCACGCCGCAGCGGGTGATTAAGCCGGTGATCGGCCTGGATCGGGAAGCCCGTCTGCTCGCCGATCGGTTTGGCGAACGGCTGACAGGCTGTCACGTCGTGGCCTCCGTGGTGTTGCATCATCTGTATGGCCTGACGTTTCGTGTTGTCTTACCCATGGCGCTTGGCCTGCCGCTGCACGCCTCCCTGCTGCAGTATGCAGAACAGCTGTCAGCGCTGCCGCAGGACAAACGGTACCTCTTTATCAGCAGCCCGGCATTCCTCAAGCGGCTCGACACCTCGCTTGTGCCGCCTCCGGTTGCCCTGCTGCTCTCAGCCGGGGGCGAACTGCCCTGGCGCGACATCATCCCTTGTCATGACTGGCTAAACGTCTGGCCTGATGAAATTTACGGCAGCACCGAAACGGGCGTTATGGCCTGGCGTCACCGTCTGGATGAGACAACGCTCTGGCAGCCGTTTCCCGGCGTAACGTTCCACGGCGATCGGGTGACGTCGCCACTGATCCGCGAGGCTGAAGGAGTCGTGCTGGATGATATCCTGCATTTCGCGGCTGACGGGCAGTTCAACATCGTCGGACGCCGTGGCCGGGTGGTCAAAATTGAAGACAAACGCATTTCGCTCGATGAGATTGAGCAGCGGTTACTGGCGCTGGACGGCATCTGCGACGCCGCCGCGCTGGCGGTCACTCGCCGTGGTCGTCAGGCCATTGGCGTGCTGCTGGTGCTCAGTGACGCGGCGCGCTTGCACAGAGACAACGGGGGTAAAAATGCCCAGGAATCCGCGTGGCGTCGCGCCCTTCGCCCCTGCCTTGAACCGGTTGCCGTGCCCCGCTACTGGCGCATTGTCGATGAAATCCCGGTCAACAGCATGAACAAGCGTGTGACTGCACAGCTACAGGAGTTATTTCATGAAGATTCATGAAATCGAACGCCACCAGACTCATCCGGAGCATCTGGAGATAACGCTTTATCTTGATCCTGACCTGCTCTGGTTTAAGGGGCATTTTGCTGTCCAGCCCCTGCTCCCTGGCGTTGCACAACTCGACTGGGTAATGCATTACGCTACTACCCTGATGGCACCGGGCTACCGTTTTCACAGCATTCAGAATGTGAAGTTTGCGGCCCCGCTGTTGCCGGACAACACGGTGACGCTGATCCTTGACTGGCACCCTGCCCGTCAGATGCTCAGCTTCAGCTACCAGCGCCATGCGGGCAGTGAACGCCATACCGCCAGCAGCGGGAAGATTCGCCTATGTCAGTAACGTTCCGCCCCTGCGTGTTGATCCCCTGCTACAACCACGGTGCGATGATGGCCGCGGTGCTCGCACGTCTGGCACCGTTTGACCTCCCGTGCCTGGTGGTTGACGATGGCAGCGAAGAGAGCACGCGCCACACCCTGGCGCACTTAGCGGAGCAGCATCCGCAGGTTACGCTGCTGCGTCTGGCGAAAAACAGCGGCAAAGGCGCGGCGGTAATGGCGGGGCTGAAAGCCTGCGCAGAGCGCGGCTTCACTCATGCAATCCAGGTGGATGCCGACGGCCAGCACGCCATTGAAGATCTCCCCCGTTTTCTGGCGCTGGCGCAACGTCACCCCGAGGCGCTGATTTCCGGTCAACCCGTTTACGATGACTCCATACCCCGTTCGCGCCTTTACGGACGCTGGATAACGCACGTCTGGGTCTGGATTGAAACGTTGTCCCTGCAGCTTAAAGACAGCATGTGCGGCTTTCGGGTCTATCCGATCACGCCGGTGATGCAGCTTGCCGCACGTACCCCGCTCGGCAAGCGCATGGACTTTGATACTGAAGTGATGGTCCGCCTCTACTGGCAGGGCACGCCCAGCTATTTTCTGCCCACCCGCGTTACCTACCCGGCAGACGGTGTATCCCACTTCGATGCGCTAAAAGACAACGTGCGCATCTCGCTGATGCATACCCGTCTGTTCCTGGGGATGCTGCCGCGCATCCCTTCCCTGCTGATGCGCCGTCGCCCGCAGCACTGGGCGCAACAGCAGGAGGTCAAAGGGCTATGGGGAATGCGCCTGATGTTACGCGTCTGGCAACTGCTTGGGCGCAAGGCCTTCACCCTCCTGCTGTGGCCGGTCACCGCCGTTTACTGGCTTACCGCCCGTGCGGCGCGTCAGGCGTCGCGGCAATGGCTGAGGCGGGTTAAAGAGGTCATGGCACAGCGACAGATCCCACCGCCCCCCCGGCTGAACAGCTTTTTTCACTTCCTGCGTTTTGGTCATGCCATGCTGAACAAAGTGGCCAGCTGGCGCGGCGAGATGAAGCTGCATCGCGATCTGGTGTTTGCACCGGGTGCCCGCGAGGCGCTGGGGCTGGACGATCCACAGGGTAAACTGCTGCTGGCCTCGCATCTTGGCGACGTGGAAGCCTGCCGGGCGCTGGCACAGCGTGAAGGGGGGAAAACCATCAACGCCCTGGTCTTTAGCGATAACGCCCAACGCTTTAAGCAGATTATGGAAGAGATGGCTCCGCAGGCGGGCATTCACCTGATGCCCGTCACTGACATCGGCCCGGAGACCGCTATCCTGATCAAAGAAAAGCTGGATCGCGGCGAATGGGTGGCCATCGTGGGCGATCGTATCGCCGTCACGCCGCAGCGCGGCGGCAGCTGGCGCGTGATCTGGAGCGCGTTTATGGGCCAGCCCGCGCCGTTCCCGCAGGGGCCGTTTATCCTGGCCTCCGTTCTGCGCTGTCCGGTGGTGCTGATTTTTGCCCTCAGCCAGCAGGGGACGCTGACCCTGCACTGCGAACCGTTCGCCGACCCGCTGCTGCTGCCGCGCGGTGAACGTCAGCAGGCGCTGCAACATACCGTCGATCGCTACGCGCAGCGGCTGGAACATTACGCCTTACTGTCACCGCTCGACTGGTTTAATTTTTTCGATTTCTGGCAGTTGCCCGAAATCAGCGAGAAGGAGTAAAGGGTGCTGACCGATCCCCGCTTTACGACGGAAGTTGAAATCACCGTCCCGTTCCACGACGTCGACATGATGGGCGTGGTCTGGCACGGCAACTATTTCCGCTACTTTGAAATAGCCCGCGAAGCGCTGCTCAATCAGTTCGACTACGGCTATCGCCAGATGAAAGCCTCCGGCTATGTCTGGCCGGTGGTCGATACGCGGGTGAAATACCGCGATGCGGTGACCTTTGAACAACGCATCCGGGTCCGGGCGCAGATAGAAGAGTATGAAAACCGCCTGCGCATTGCCTATCAAATCTTCGACGCGCAGACCGGTAAACGCACCACCACCGGTTACACCATCCAGGTGGCGGTCGACGCAGCCACCCGCGAAATGTGCTTTGTCAGCCCGGAGATCTTGTTTGAACGTATGGGAGTCACGCCATGAAATGGTTGCCTTTGCTGGCACTGATGTTTAGCCCGCTGGTCAGCGCCGTGACGCTGGATGAACTGCAGCAGCGGTTTACGCAACAGCCCGTGGTGCGCGCTCACTTCGAGCAGGTTCGTACGATCAAAGACATGCCGCAGCCGCTGCGTTCGCAGGGCGAGATGGTGATCGCCCGTGACAGCGGCCTGCTGTGGGATCAAAAAGCCCCGTTCCCCATGACGCTGCTGCTGGATGACAAACGGATGGTGCAGACCATCAACGGCCAGCCGCCGCAGACCATTACCGCCGACAATAATCCGCAGATGTTCCAGTTCAACCACCTGCTGCGGGCGTTGTTCCAGGCCGACCGCAAGGTGCTGGAAGAGAATTTCCGCATCGATTTTCAAGACCTGGGGGAAGGCCGCTGGTCGCTGGTGCTCACGCCCACCACGACGCCGCTGAACACCATTTTCGCCACCCTCGATTTGGGCGGTGCGACCTTTCTGGAGTCTATTCGTCTTAACGACAAACAGGGCGACCGTACGGATATCACCCTCTCCAGTCACCGACTGACACCCGCCAGCCTGACCGATGACGAACGCCAACGCTTTGCCACACCGTAAATCGCTGCGCCCGGCGCTGCTTTGGGCCGCGGGATGCCTGATTATGCTGGGTCTGCTGGTGTCGCTGCTGCCCGGCGCGCGCCTGAACAGCAGCGTGCTGGCCATGTTACCGACACAGACGCTGGGGGCGATCCCTCCGGCGCTCAACGACGGCTTTATGCAGCGGCTCGACCGTCAACTGGTCTGGCTGGTCAGCCCCGGCAAAAAACCCGATCCGCGCGTGGCGCAGCAGTGGCTGACGCTGCTGCAACGCAGCGGAGCGCTGAGCGAGGTCAAAGGGCCCATGGACGCCGCCGGGCAACAAGCCTGGGGCGAGTTTTTCTGGCAGCACCGCAACGGGATGATTGACCCCGCCACCCGCGCCCGCCTGCAAAACGGCGGTGAAGCGCAGGCGCAGTGGGTTTTATCTCAGCTTTACTCGGCCTTTTCCGGCGTGAGCGGCAAGGAGCTGCAAAACGATCCGCTGATGCTGATGCGCGGCGCGCAGCTCGCGCTAGCGCAAAACGGCCAGAAGCTGCGGCTGATGGACGGCTGGCTGGTGACGCAGGATGACGCCGGAAACTACTGGTATCTGCTGCACGGCGAGCTGGCCGGTTCCTCTTTTGATATGCAGCAAACCCACCGGCTGGTGACCACCCTGAACGCGCTGCAGGCGACGCTGAAAACGCATTATCCACAGGCGCAACTGCTGTCTCGCGGCACGGTGTTTTACAGCGATTACGCCAGCCAGCAGGCCAAACGGGATATCTCTACGCTGGGTGTCGCCACCCTTCTGGGCGTACTCCTGCTGATTGTGGCGACATTCCGCTCCCTGCGTCCGCTGCTGCTGTGCGCGATCTCCATTGGCATCGGCGCGCTGGCGGGCACGGTCGCCACCCTGCTGTTCTTTGGCGAGCTGCATCTGATGACGCTGGTGATGAGCATGAGCATCATCGGTATTTCGGCCGATTACACCCTCTACTACCTGACCGAACGGCTGGTGCACGGTGGCGAAAACTCGCCGTGGCAAAGTCTGGATAAAGTGCGTAATGCCCTGCTGCTGGCGCTTCTGACGACCGTCGTGGCGTACCTGATTATGATGCTGGCCCCCTTCCCCGGGATCCGCCAGATGGCGCTATTTGCCGCCATGGGGCTGAGCGCCTCGTGCCTGACGGTGATATTCTGGCACCCCTGGCTGTGCCGTGGATTGCCGGTACGCCCGGTTCCGGCCAGCAGAGCGATGTCGCGCTGGCTGACCGCCTGGCGACGTAATAAAACACTCGCGGTTGGCCTGCCCGTCACGCTGGCGCTCCTTTCCGCCGCAGGTATTGCCACCCTGAAGGTGGACGACGATATCGCCCAGTTGCAGGCGCTGCCGAAAACGATTCTGGCGCAGGAGAAGACCATTACCGCCCTGACCGGCCAGCGCGTCGATCAGAAATGGTTTGTGGTTTACGGCACGTCAGCCCAGCAGACGCTGGAGCGGCTGGAGGCCTTTACCCCTGCGCTGGCGCAGGCGCAAAAAGCGGGTGAGCTGGCAAGCTGGCGAACCCTGCCGCTGAACTCCATGAAGCGTCAAAAAAGCGATCTGGCGCTGCTGCACCACGCTGCGCCTGCGGTAATGAACGTGCTGCACAGCGCCGGACTGAACACCATCTCACCGGATCTGACGCCAATGCCTGTCAGCGTGGACGCCTGGCTTGCCAGCCCGGCCAGCGAAGGCTGGCGTCTGCTCTGGCTGACCCTGCCGGGCGGCGAAAGCGGCGTGCTCGTCCCGGTGGACGGCGTCAAAAACAGTACGGCGCTAAGTGAACGGGCGGCACAGCATGAAGGGGTCGTCTGGATCGATCGTAAGGCCAGTTTTGACAGCCTGTTTGCCCTCTACCGCACCCTGCTGACGGGGCTACTGTGCGTAGCGCTGGCGGCGATTGCCTGCGGCGCCATAATCCGACTTGGCTGGCGTCAGGGGCTTATCAGCCTGGTGCCGTCGGTACTGTCGCTCAGCTGCGGGCTGGCGGCGCTGGCCGTCGCCGGGCATTCCGTCAATCTGTTTTCACTGCTGGCGCTGGTGCTGGTGCTCGGCATTGGCATCAACTACACGCTGTTTTTCAGCAACCCGCGCGGCACGCCGCTGACGTCGATGCTGGCTATCACCCTGGCGATGATGACCACGCTGCTGACGCTGGGCATGCTGGTGTTCAGCGCGACGCAGGCCATCAGCAGCTTTGGAATTGTGCTGGTAAGCGGTATTTTCACCGCCTTCCTGCTGGCCCCGCTGGCGATGCCGGCCAGGAACGAGAGAAAACCATGATGAACGCTTTTTACCGCGCCGCCGCGCTGGCTGCGACGCTGCTGCTGGCAGGCTGCAGCCATTCGACCGATACTGAAGAAACTCGCCCGCTGGCCTGGCTTCAGCCGGGCACGCAGGTGACGCTGCCACCGCCGGGCATTACGCCAGCCATCCGTTCTCAGCAGCTGCTGACCGGCCGGTTTAACGGTCAGACTCAGTCGCTGCTGGTTCTGCTGAACGCTGACGGGCAAAAAGTGACGCTTGCCGGGCTCTCGTCGGTGGGGATCCGCCTGTTTCTCGCGACCTATGACAACACCGGGATCCATACCGAGCAGTCGGTCGTTATGCCCCAGCTACCGCCCGCCAGCCAGGTGCTGGCGGATGTGATGCTCAGCCACTGGCCGCTCAGCGCCTGGCAGCCGCAGTTGCCGAAGGGCTGGACGCTAAAGGATACTGGCACCCGACGCGAACTGCGTAACCCTGACGGCAAGCTGGTCACCGAGATTGTCTACCTGCAACGCAACGGTAAGCGCGAGCCGATCAGCATTGCGCAGCACGTCTTTAAATACCACATCACCATTCAATATCTGGGTGACTGAGATGATTTACATTTCCGCTGTTGGCATGGTCAACGCGCTGGGCAACTCGGCCGATGAGATCGCGGCCAACCTGAACGCCGGGATTGCGCCGGGTATGCGTCATCGCGCCGGATGGCTGCAAGGATTACCTGATGCCATGCTGGGCGGCGTTGAGGGTGAACTGCCGCCGATACCGGATAGCCTGGCAGCACACCGCAGCCGTAATAATCAGCTGTTGCTGGCGGCGCTGGCACAGATTCAGCCTGCCGTTGAGGCAGCCATCGCCCGCGTGGGCCGCGACCGCGTGGCGGTGGTGCTGGGCACCAGCACCTCAGGGCTGGATGAAGGCGATGAGTACGTGCGCCTCTCCCTGAACGGCGAACGCAGCCCGCAATGGCAGTACCCGCAGCAGGAACTGGGCGATCCCTCCCGCTTCCTCACCAACTGGCTGCAGCTGGATGGCCCGGCGTATACCATTTCGACTGCCTGCTCCTCCAGCGCCCGGGCGATCATCAGCGGACAGCGTCTGATTGAGGCCGGACTGGTGGACGTCGCCCTTGTAGGCGGGGCAGACAGCTTAAGCCGTATGCCGGTCAATGGTTTTAACAGCCTTGAATCGCTCTCGCCCACGCAGTGCGAACCGTTTGGCCGAGACCGCCGGGGGATCACCATCGGTGAAGCGGCGGCCCTTATGGTGCTGACGCGCGAACCGGATCAGGTTGCGCTGCTGGGGGCGGGTGAATCGAGCGATGCGTACCATATCTCTGCCCCACATCCCGAGGGAGAAGGCGCCATTCGCGCCATTACCCAGGCGCTGAAGGAGGCAGGCATGACGGCAGATGACGTGGGCTATATTAATTTGCACGGCACCGCCACTCCCCTCAACGATCGGATTGAGGCACACGTGATTAACGCCCTCTTTGGCGACCGGGTACCGTGCAGCTCCACCAAACACCTCACCGGCCATACGCTTGGCGCGGCCGGGATCACTGAAGCCGCATTAAGCTGGCTGATCCTGACCCGTGACCTGCCGCTGCCGCCGCAGGATTTTTCCCGCTACGCGCCGGACGACACGCTGCCGCCCTGCGGCCTGCTGCATCAGCATGCGCCGCTGACAAAACCGGTGATTTTATCGAACTCATTCGCCTTTGGCGGTAACAACGCCAGCCTTCTGCTGGGGAGGGTGTCATGAGTTATTTATCCCCCGCCGACTACCTGCCTCACGACGCACCGATGATGCTGCTGGAGCGCGTTGAGCGTGTCACCGACAGCAGCGCGGTGTGCAGCGTCACGGTCGACGAGCACGGTGTGCTTGCGCCGTTCCTGAACGTTGACGGCGATCTGCCGGGCTGGTTTGCGCTGGAACTGATGGCCCAGACCGTGGGCGTCTGGTCTGAATGGCACCGTCTGCAAAAAGGCCTGCCCCACAGCCCGCTGGGCATGGTGCTGGGTGCGCGCGAGCTGGTGTGCAGCACGGGCCGCTTTGCTGCAGGCACTACGTTAACCATTACCATCGAGCGCCTGATGCAGGACGAACGCTTTGGCAGCTTTGAATGCACAATCCAGACGGATAACGCCCCCCTTGCCACGGGCCGTGTGAATACGTTCCAGCCCAGCGAGGACGAATTAACCTCACTTTTCTCTCAGGGAGCTTCATCATGACACGTTCCGTACTGGTCACGGGCGCCAGTAAAGGCATTGGCCGCGCCATCGCCTGTCAGCTTGCCGCTGATGGTTTCACCGTAGGCGTGCATTACCATCGCGATGCTGATGGGGCGCATGAGACGCTGGAGGCCATTGTTCAGGCTGGCGGAACGGGTCGTTTACTGACCTTTGACGTGGGCAACCGCGAGCAGTGCCGCGAGGTTCTGGAACAGGAAATCAGCACCTTTGGCGCATGGTATGGCGTGGTCAGTAATGCCGGGATAACCCGCGATGGCGCGTTTCCGGCGCTCAGCGACGAGGACTGGGATAGCGTCATCCACACCAACCTCGACAGTTTTTATAACGTTATTCATCCCTGCCTCATGCCGATGATCGCAACCCGCAAGGGCGGGCGGATTATCACCCTGTCGTCCGTGTCAGGCGTGATGGGCAACCGCGGACAGGTGAACTACAGTGCCGCCAAGGCCGGTATCATCGGCGCCACCAAAGCGCTGGCCATTGAACTGGCAAAACGCAAAATTACCGTCAACTGCATCGCGCCCGGGCTGATAGATACCGGCATGATCGAGATGGAAGAGGCCGCGCTGAAAGAGGCCATGTCCATGATCCCGATGCAGCGCATGGGTCAGGCGGACGAGGTGGCCGGTCTGGCGAGTTATCTGATGTCAGACCGGGCAGGCTATGTGACACGCCAGGTGATCTCGATCAACGGGGGGATGTTATGACGCGTCGGGTGGTGATTACGGGAATGGGAGGTGTGACCGCCTTTGGCGAAGACTGGCCGACCATTTCACAGCGGCTGCTCGGCTACGAAAACGCCGTGCGCACCATGACGGAGTGGCAAGAGTATGCCGGTCTGCAAACGCTGCTGGCCGCCCCCATCGAGGATTTCACCCTTCCGGCACACTATACCCGCAAGCGCATTCGTGCCATGGGCCGCGTGTCGCTGCTCTCCACCCGCGCCACCGAACTGGCGCTTGAGCAGGCGGGCCTGATCGATGACCCGATACTGACGCAGGGGCAAACCGGCATCGCCTATGGGTCGTCCACGGGCAGCACGGGCCCGGTAAGCGACTTTGCCTCCATGCTGATGGAAAAACACACCAATAACATCACCGGCACCACCTATGTGCAGATGATGCCGCACACCACCGCGGTCAATACCGGCCTGTTCTTTGGTCTGCGGGGGCGCGTCATTCCCACGTCGAGTGCCTGTACCTCCGGTAGCCAGGCGATTGGTTACGCCTGGGAAGCCATTCGCCATGGTTATCAGACCGTTATGGTCGCCGGGGGCGCCGAGGAGCTTTGTCCTTCAGAGGCGGCGGTATTTGATACGCTGTTCGCCACCAGCCAGCGCAACGACGCGCCGAAAACCACGCCGTCGCCCTTCGATACCGCGCGCGATGGTCTGGTCATCGGCGAAGGGGCAGGCACGCTGATTCTGGAAGAGCTGGAGCACGCCAAAGCACGCGGGGCGACCATCTACGGCGAAATCGTGGGCTTTGCCACCAACTGCGATGCAGCGCATATCACCCAGCCGCAGCGTGAAACCATGCAGATTTGCATGGAGCAATCGCTGGCAATGGCTGGTTTAGGCGCCACGGACATCGGGTATATTTCCGCCCACGGCACCGCCACCGATCGGGGTGATATCGCCGAAAGCCAGGCCACTGCGGCCATCTTTGGCGACAGGGTCCCCCTCTCCTCGCTGAAGAGCTATTTTGGCCATACGTTAGGTGCCTGCGGTGCGCTGGAAGCGTGGATGAGCGTGCAGATGATGCGTGAAGGCTGGTTTGCCCCGACGCTCAATTTAAGACAACCGGATGAGCAATGTGGTGCTTTAGATTATATTATGGGGGAAGCCCGTCAGATTGACTGCGAGTATCTGCAAAGCAATAACTTCGCGTTTGGCGGCATCAATACCTCAATCATTATCAAACGCTGGGCGTAACTATGTACCAGTTTATACTGGGAAAAACCTCCACTCTTTGCGCGGACCCGCTGGCGTCAACGCTCGCAGATATGGCACCTCAGGGTGCGCGAAACCGTTCCTGGCTGGCAGGCAGGACGCTGCTCGCCCGGACATTATCCCCGTCTCCGCTGCCCGACATTGTGTACGGTGAACAGGGGAAACCCGCCTTTGCGAAAGATCATCGGCTCTGGTTTAACCTGAGCCATAGCGGTGACGACATTGCCCTGCTGGTGAGCGATGAAGGTGAAGTAGGCTGCGATATCGAAGTGATACGTCCGCGTGAAAACTGGCAGGCACTGGCGAACGCGGTTTTCAGCGTGGCGGAACATGCAGAGCTGGAACGCGAAGCGCAGGAGGCGAAGCTCCCGGCTTTCTGGGGGATCTGGACGCGTAAAGAGGCGATTGTGAAGCAGCGAGGCGGCAGCGCCTGGCAGATTGTCAGCATCGACAGTACCTCTGAGGCCCACTCGGTCAGCCAGCTTCAGTTTGGCTCGCTGAGTCTCGCCGTCTGCACGCCCACTCCATTCACCCTTACCCCCGGGGCGATTTTTCACCACGAGATGTCCGGGGCAGGAATATCACCAGCACGCCCAGCATAATCAACCCGACACCCGCCAGCCCCTGCCACGAGAACGACTCACCCCAGCCGGGCAGCAGGATCGCCGCGCCCCACACCAGAATATAACTGAGGCTCAGCAAGGCATACGCTTTGCTGAGCGCCATGCGATGCAGCGCCAGATACCAGCAGCCCATAGAGGCCACATAGCCCATCAGCCCCAGCAGCAGCGCGCCGGTACCGGACGAAAAATGCCAGAGAGCCCTGAAAAATGCCAGCGCCTCGCCGACGGGCGGAAGCGCCTGCATGGCGCTGCGCAGCAGCAACTGCGCGGCACTGACTAACGCCACGCTGCATAACGCCCAGCACGCCCCTTTCACAGGCTTCCTCCCAGCAGAACAAACCCGATCATAATCAACCCTACGCCCAGCCAGTGATGTCGGGCCACCTTCTCATGCCAGAGCCCCTTCGCCGCCAGCGTCACCCAGACAAAATTAAGGCTCAGCATGGGATAGGCGACCCCGACGGGAAGACGCTGCAATACCACCAGCCAGACCAGCATGCCGCAGCCCAGCGCCAGCAAGGCGAGCCCCAGCCAGAGCACAATATGGGCACCACGCCGCCCGGTTTTCGCCGGACGGGTCGCTTGCTTCTGACAGAGCTGTCCCGCGCAGGTCAGCAGGCTTGCCAGCACCAGCCAAAGCCAGGTCATCATTGCGGCAGATACTGCAGGTAAGCCAGCCGCCCCTGGATATACAGGTAGTCCGGCTTTGGCAGGTTATCCCGGTTCAGATCGTCGTTCTTCGACAGCAGGATCACCAGCGACACGCTCCCCTGCTGGCGATGCCTCGCCAGCCACTGCGCAAAGTCATCTTTAATGATAAAGCGGTCTTTCACGTCCGGATAATCCAGCCCGTAACGCAGCTCACCGCTCTGACCAAACATGATGATGTCATTACGCTTAAGCTCCCACGCCAGCCCTGCCGCCACGCCGACGTTATCGGCCAGCACGAACCGGCTCTGCTGGAGCGGGTCGCGCACGGTATCCACCAGCGACTGCGGCTGTTTGGAGTCCACCACCAGGTTGGGAATAGCAAAACCAATCAGCAACGCCAGCCCGGCAGGGCACAGCGCCGCCAGCCACCAGCGCTGCTGGCTCCGTCTGAAGCTAAACCAGCCCACCACGGCCCAGACGAGAAAGGCCACCACCGCGCAGAAGACTTTAAACAGCTCGACCGATGTCCAGACCGGGTGCTTAGCCAGCCCCCACGGCGACACGACTAACGCCGCGATGACACCGAGGGTACCGAACGCCAGGTTGATCCCGGCATTGATGCGTAACACGCTGGCCCCCTTTTCCGCAGCGAGGCAGGCATAGCGCGCCATCAGGATCGCCAGCGGGGCAAAACACGGCAGGATGTAGGTAGGCAGCTTGCCTTTGGCAATGCTGAAGAATAAAAGCGGCATCACCACCCAACCGAGCAGATAAAGCCCGCCGCCTGCCGGATGTTTTTCACGCCAGCCCAGACGCAGCGCACCGGGCAACAGCGCCAGCCACGGCAAACTGCCCGCGACCAGGAATGGCAGGTAATACCAGAACGGGGCTTTGTGCTGGGCGTCGCTTTGGGCAAAACGCTGAATGTGTTCAACCCAGAAGAAGTAGCGCCAGAAATCGGGTTCACGCTGGGCAATCGCCAGCCCCCAGGGCAAGACAATAAGCACGCAGCTCAGGATCGCAAGCCCGCCAAAAATCAGCACCTCTTTCCAGCGCTTTTGGGCAATCACCCACGGCAGGACGCCAAGGACCGGCACCGCCAGGGCGAGAAAGCCTTTGGTCATCACCCCCATGCCGCAGGCCAGCCCCAGCACGATGTAGCCCCCCGCTTTGCCAGCCAGGGTCTGCGCCTGCGAGGCCAGCCAGAAACTGCACATCGCCGCCGCCAGCCACAGGGAGATGATGGGGTCGAGCACGGCATAGGTGCCAATGCCATAGACCAGAAACAGCGTCAGGAAGATAAGGCCGGAGAACAGGGCAACGCGTTTATCGCGCCAGAGTTGCCAGGCCATCCAGATAACCAGTAGCGCCGTCAGGCCGGTGGAAAAGATGGCCCCGGCGCGCACGGCAAAGTTTGTATGGCCAAACAGCAGTTGCCCGAGGCTGTTGACCCAGTAGCCAGCAATCGGCTTTTCAAAGTAACGCAGCCCCAGAAAATGCGGCACAATCCAGTTGCCGGAGGCGAGCATTTCACGGCTGATTTCCGCATAGCGCGTTTCATCAGGCTGCCATAACAGACGGATATCAACCGGAATGAGATAGTAAACAATAAACAGGGCGAAAAGCCCTAAGCCATAACGGGCGACTTTCATGGTACCGGACTCACGGTTTGTTGATAGCCAAGCCAGCCTTCCCGGCCAGCCATTTCACTTCGCACAATTTTGCCGACGGGCAGCGTACTGAGATCGTCTGGCAGCAGGTCGATCAACGGGCAGAACTGAATCCCCTCCTGCGCCGCCAGCGTCAACAGCGCATCGAAATCATGCTGATACGCAATCCCTTCCACCTCGGCGTGGATGGTGTAGACCGGCGTGCCGGTGTCGCGATGTATACAGTCCAGAATGTAGCGGTTGAAGCCGTCGGCGGTCACCTCGCGCCCCACCACTTCATCCCAGGTGGGCAGTGTGACCGGGATTTGCACCGTGCCAACGCGGTTTTCACCGAGCTGCGGTAAAAATGGTCCGCTGCCCCGGCAATCGCTGTTGTAGCGAAACGCGAACGGCTCTTTGGCTTTCACGACGCGTTGATCCGCACGCCATCCGGCCACGGCGGAGCAACGCACCGACTGCCCGATAATGGCCTCCAGCTCCCGCAGACCACGCTCGATTTCCCGGGCCAGGCGAGGAATGTCCCAGACGCCCGCCCAGGCCTGCCAGGCATGGTGATCCCAGGCATGCAGGCCGACCTCATGGTGCTGCGCCGCTTCACGGATGATGGCTTCGTTACCCGCGCCGATACGCCTGCCGGGCCATGCGGTACCGGCCAGCAAAATATCCCAGCCGTAGAGCGATGCTGCGCGCGAGCGCAGCATTTTGAACAGAAATGCCGGTTTAACCAGACGCCATAAATGACGTCCCATGTTGTCTGGCCCCACGCTGAAGAAGATGCTGGCACGCACATCGTGCTTGCTCAGCAGCCTCAGCAGTCCGGGAACGCCGTCACGCGTTCCCCTGAAGGTATCGACATCAATGCGTAAACCGACTTTTTTCATGAGGCCTGTTCCGACAGCTCCACGGTGCGCAGGAAGAAATCGAGCGTCTCATCAATGGTCTGCTCCATCTTCACCGTTGGCGTCCAGTTCAGGCAGCGCTTCGCATTGCGAATGCTCGGCTTGCGGTGCTCAACGTCCTGGTAGCCTTTGCCATAGTAGCTGCTGCTTTCCACTTCGCGGAATCCTGCAAACGGCGGGAACTGGTTACGCAGCGGATGGCGCTCAAAGCTTGCCAACAGCATTTCGGCCAGTTCACGAATGCTCGCTTCGTTATCCGGGTTGCCGATGTTGATGATCTCCCCGTTGCAGCGGCCATCCTTGTTTTCAATGATGCGGAACAGGGCTTCGATGCCGTCGCTGATGTCGGTGAAGCAGCGTTTTTGTTTACCGCCTTCAATGAGCTTAATGGGCGAGCCTTCCACCAGGTTCAGGATCAGCTGGGTAATGGCGCGGGAGCTACCAATGCGCGCCGCGTTCAGGTTATCCAGACGTGGCCCCATCCAGTTGAACGGCCGGAACAGGGTAAAGCGCAGCCCTTCTTTCTCGCCGTAGGCCCAAATTACGCGGTCCAGCAGCTGTTTAGAGACGGAGTAAATCCAGCGTTGCTTGTTGATCGGCCCGACCACCAGGTTAGAGGTATCTTCATCGAAGTTTTTATCGGTACACATGCCGTACACTTCGGAGGTGGACGGGAAGATGATGCGCTTATCGTATTTCACGCAGTCGCGGATAATCTTCAGGTTCTCTTCAAAGTCCAGCTCGAATACGCGCAGCGGATTGCGGGTGTACTCAATCGGCGTGGCAATGGCGACCAGCGGCAGCACCACGTCGCATTTTTTGATGTGGTACTCGATCCACTCGGAGTGGATGCTGATATCCCCTTCCACGAAATGGAAGCGCGGGCAGTCAAGGAAACGGCTGATGGCATCGGAGCCAATGTCGAGGCCATAAATTTCGTAGTTATCGTCTTTCAGCAGACGCTCGGTCAGGTGGTTACCAATAAAACCGTTTACGCCGAGGATCAGCACGCGGGTGCGGCGCTTAATTGCCACCACCGGGGCGCTGGTGATCAAGGCGCCGGGAACCAGCCCCAGAGACTGCGCCAGCTGCGCGCCCTGCACATAAACGCCGTTGTCGGTCTGACCGGTCACGATCTCCAGCGCCTGCTCGCCGCAGCTGACAATCAGCGGAGAGACAGAGACGATGGTGCCCGGTTTCGCGGCCGGGACATCGTCGCGCACGCGGGATTTCCAGACGATGAATTTGCTGACGCCGGCAAAGCTATACGCCCCCGGCCAGGGGTCGGTCACTGCGCGCACCAGGTTGTGCAACTGGCGGGCGGGCTTGTTCCAGTCCAGACGGCCGTCTTCCGGCGTGCGGCGGCCAAAACAACTCGCCTTGCTCTCGTCCTGAGCGGTCTCGCTGAAGGTGCCGTTCAGGATGGTCGGCAGTGCATCGCGCAGCAGGCTTTGCGCCACCGAGCAGAGTTTCTGATGAAGCTGCAGCGCCGTCTCATCCGCATCAATGGCAACACGCTGCTGCGCGATGATGGCGCCCGCATCCGCGCGGTGCACCATGCGGTGCAGGGTCACGCCGGTTTCAGTTTCGCCATTCACCAGCACCCAGTTCAGCGGCGCGCGGCCACGGTAGGCGGGCAGCAATGAGCCGTGAAGGTTAAATGCCCCTTTCGTCGCCAGACGTAAAATATCGTCGCAAATCAGGTTGCGGTAATAGAACGAGAAGATGACATCTGGGGCGGTGTCGCGAATGCGATCCACCCAAAGCGGGTGGTTGATATCGTCCGGCGCGTAGACCGGAATGCCGTGCTCGGCGGCGATACGCGCCACGGAGCCAAAGAAGTTATTCTCGCCTGCGGCGTCCGGATGCGTGAAGATGGCAGCGATATCATAACCCGCTTCAAGCAGGGCAAGCAGGCCCGCGCACCCCATATCGTGATAGGCAAAGACAACAGCTTTCATGGGTGTTTTTCCTCTTGAGAGACTTTGTGTTCCTGGCGGACAACACGTTGAATAAAGTAGCGCGGACGTGCGCGAACATCGTTATAGATACGGCCAATGTACTCACCGAGCAGGCCCATCCCGACAAACTGGGCGCCAATGAACATGAACAGCACGGCAAAGAGCATGAAGACCCCTTCCGCCGCCCACTGGGGGCCAAAGACCAGACGCAGGACGACCAGCAAAACGGAAAGCGTAAACCCGGCCAGCGCGATAATGCTGCCGAAGACGCTCAGCAGGCGCAGCGGCGTGGTGGTCAGGCAAGTTATGAGGTCGTACATCAGGTTGATAAGACGCATAAAGCTGTACTTCGACTCCCCGTGCTCACGCTCGGCGTGCAGCACCGGGATCTCCGTCGCCTTACGGGCAAAGGTATTCGCCAGAATCGGAATGAAGGTGCTGCGTTCATGGCAGTGCAGCATGGCGTCGACAATATGGCGGCGATAGGCGCGCAGCATGCAGCCGTAATCGCCCATCGCTTTGCCGGTGGTGCGCTGGATCAGGCGGTTTATGGTGCGGGAAGCCAGCTTGCGGAACAGGCTATCCTGACGATTCTGCCGTACCGTACCCACCACGTCGTACCCTTCGTCGGCTTTGGCGACCAGCCGGGGGATCTCCTCCGGCGGGTTTTGCAGATCGGCATCCAGCGTGATGACCAAATCCCCCGTCACGTGGCTGAACCCGGCCATAATGGCCGAGTGCTGGCCATAGTTGCGGTTAAGCAGCACCGCGACGATATGGCTGCCTTCGGCCTGCGCAGCCTCGGTCAACATCAGGGCGGAGTTATCGCTGCTGCCGTCATCCACCAGCAGGATTTCGTAGGCTTTGCCCAGCGTCTCGCAGGCGGCGGTGGTGCGGCGGATCAGTTCGGGCAGGCTCTCCTGCTCGTTATAAACGGGGATCACCACAGAAACTTTTTGTACAGGCGGCGCACTGAACATATCAATGTCCTGCAAGCTGATGGAGCGCGGTAATGACGCGGGTTGTGTCGTCATGAGTCATGTCCGGGAAAAGTGGGAGAGAACAAATACGCGCGCTGTTCCATTCAGAATGCGGGAGCGATACATCAGGAAAACGCTCGCGGTAGTATTTTTGGGTGTGTGCCGCGCGGAAATGCAGGCCAGTGCCGATGCCCTTCTCCTTCAGGGCCGCCATCAGGTTATCGCGGGAGATCCCGCAGCGGGCTTCATCCACGCGAATAATAAACAGGTGCCAGGCGTGCACATGCGGCCATGATGGAATAGTGAGCGGCTGGAACGGCGTGTCGGCCAGCTCGCGCAGGTAGCGTTTGGCGATGTCCTGACGGCGTTTATTGGCCTGTTTCAGTTTGCCCAACTGCACCAGCGCCAGCGCGGCGTTGATATCCGCGAGGTTGTATTTAAATCCGGGCGCGATCACTTCGGCCTGCGGCGCGCGGCCGTGGGTCTGGCGGTCATAGGCATCGACGCCCAGACCGTGGAATTTCAGGCTGCGGATTTTTTGTGCCAGCTGTTCGTCATCCGTCACCACCAGACCGCCCTCGGCGCAGGTCATGTTTTTAATGGCGTGGAAGGAGAAAATTGCCGTGCCCTGCCAGCCCACGTGACGGTCTTTGTAGTACGTGCCCGCGGCGTGTGCCGCATCTTCGATCACCGGAATACCGTGACGTTCCCCCACCGCGCGGATAGCATCGATATCACACGGCGCACCGGCGTAATGCACCGGGATAATCGCTTTGGTACGCGGCGTAATCGCGGCGTCTACCGCGTCCGGGGTGACCATCAGGGTATCTTTGTCCACATCGATCATCACCGGGTTTGCCCCCAGCAGAACGATCATATTCAGCGTGGAGACCCAGGTCAGGGAGGGGGTGATGACGTCATCGCCAGGGCCAATACCCAGCGCCATCAGGGTGACGTGCATCCCGGCCGTTGCCGAACTAACGGCAATGGCGTGGTGATTCCCGGTCTGCTGACAAAATGCCTCTTCAAGCGCCTGATTTTTCGGCCCGGTCGTGATCCAGCCAGAGGTTAATACCTCCTGCAACGCCGCGATTTCCTCATTACCCATTGAGGGGCGGGAAAAAGGCAAAAAATCACTCATCATTAATTTCCTTGCAATAAGAATGGCATGCTTTTGATATTAACCAATTAGCGGACCGTTTATTTCAACGGTTCATAAACTCATATCAAGGTAGCGCTCATTTCTTAGGGAAAAATTAAGAGAGGGAATTAAAATGTTTTCATATGAATATAAATATCTTTAAAAACATAAAGTTATAAAATTATGAATTATTTATTTTGTGACAGCACTCAATTTTTTTCAAAATGTAACGTTTAAACCAAAGCTCAACAAACAAAAAAAATCCCGGTTATTTCTTTAAAAACAGAAATAACCGGGAACTTTTCTTTTTAGTTAATTGTCGCGCTTATTTTAAATTATTTGGGAAGTCAGCGGGCAATTCACTGGCCGCACACGCAATTACGCTGTCATCGTTGGCCCCACAGTCGCGCACGAAGGTAATGGTGGCAAATTCATCAATCACTTCTGTTGGATAGGCCGGACCTGCATCGCGATAGCTGTTCATCAGTGGAATGTGATCGTTCTGGAAGCAGACGGTTTTTTCCGGGTTGTTCATGACCCAACGCGGGAAGAAGATAGTGCCATGGAACAGTTTGTCCCCAAGGTTCACAATCAGGCTAACGTCGGTGCCGGTGGGTTCAGTCCAGGAAATTTTATAAATACTCTCACCTACGCGAACAACATACACCTGCTGATCTTTTACCCAACGATTCCCCACCAGGCCGCTGTGAATACGGTAGTCGATGGTATTTTCATTTTTGATATAAATCTCGTAGTTCCAGCCATTATCGTAGGTATAAACCAGATGTTTGCCGATGAAGCCGCTTAAGTCGTGTTTGTCGAAGGTGCTCATATAATGTCTCCTTTGTTTTGATGAGACGATCCTACCCCTTCAAAAAATGAATGAATAACGCTATGTTTGAATCAAATTCATCCAAATTTTAGATTGATTATGCACAAGACGACGCTCGAACAATGGTCCTTGCTGGAGAAGGTGGTGGATGCGGGCAGTTTTGCCAGAGCCGCGGAAGAGACGCACCGCAGCCAGTCTTCCGTCAGCTATAACCTGGCGCTACTGCAGGAACGGCTGGAGGTGGCGCTTCTGGTGCAGGAAGGCCGTCGGGCGGTGTTGACCCCTGCCGGGGAACTGCTGCTCAACCAGGTCAAACCGCTGCTGAAAGCCTTCGCGTACGTTGAGACACGCGCGCTTACCCTGCGTAACGGAATGCGCACGCGGCTGGATCTGGTGGTGGACAATATCTTCCCCCGCCGTCGTCTGTTTGCCATCCTGCGTCAGTTCCAGCAGCAGTATCCGCAGACTCAGGTCCGTCTTACCGAAGTGCTGGAAAATACCCGCGCCGATGCCATCAATGATGAAGCCGATGTGATGGTCTTAACCCGCCGCCAGGATATGACCGGGCTTGGCGAATGGCTGATGAATATCGACTTTGTTGCCGTGGCCCATCATCAGCATCCGCTCTTTCAGCTCGACGCGCCGCTGAACGACGACATGCTCCGCCCGTGGCCGCTGATTAAAATTGCGGACAACCAGACCGCGGCGCACTCCGCCAGTGGCTCGTGGACCTTTTCCACCATTGACGCGGCCATTGAGGCGGTGATGTCGCAGGTGGGTTACGGCTGGCTGCCGGAGGAGCGCATTCAGACTCAGCTGGAACAAGGGGTACTGAAGATGCTGCCGCTCAGCCATGGCGTGCGGCGAGCCACGCCGCTGCACCTGATTGTGAAGCGCTCGCTTAGCCCGCTGGACGAACAGGTTGAGACGCTATTGCGCCTTTTTAGCCAGGAGCCGTCATCGTCACCTGCTACGCTTTAAGGTCCGAACGTTAAAACGATAAGGAGCAGATGATGAAAATCGATTTTACGGGGAAAGTGGCGCTGGTCACCGCCTCAACGGGTGGAATTGGCTTCGCCATTGCCAGAGGGCTGGCAGAAAGCGGTGCGGAAGTGATCGTCAATGGTCGCAGTACCGAGTCGGTGAATAAAGGTATTCAGCAGCTGCAGCAGGTGGTGCCGGGCGTGCAGGTGCGTGCCGCGATAGCCGATCTCAGCACGCCGGAAGGGGTCGAGTCGCTGCTGAAGGTGGCGAATAACGTGGACATTCTGGTCAACAATGCCGGGATTTACGGGCCGCAGGATTTCTATGCCACCGACGATGACACCTGGGAACGTTACTGGCAGACCAACGTGATGTCCGGCGTGCGTCTCTCCCGCGCGCTGCTTCCCGGCATGGTGAAGAAAGGCTGGGGCCGCGTGGTATTTATCTCCTCCGAGTCGGCCTGCAATATCCCGGCGGACATGATCCACTACGGCGTGACCAAAACGGCACAGCTCTCGCTGGCACGCGGACTGGCGAAGTTCGTGGCGGGTAGCGGCGTGACGGTCAACAGCGTATTGCCGGGGCCGACGATGTCTGACGGATTCGCAGAGATGATGAAAGACGAGATCGAGAAGACCGGTAAGTCGCTGGAACAGCTGGCAAAAGAGTTTGTGATGGCCAACCGCCCCAGCTCGGTGATCCAGCGAGCGGCCACGGTTGAAGAGGTCGCCAATATGGTGGTCTATGTCTGCTCAGCGCAGGCCTCCGCCACGTCTGGCGCGGCGTTGCGCGTCGACGGTGGCGTGGTGGATGACATTATCTGAGTGGCTCAGGCCGCAAGAATGAGAAAAAAAGCGTGAGGTTTAAGGACTGTGGCGCCAAAGCAGGTAAACTAACGAGCAGAATGTGTATTTCAGCTAAGACGTATTTATGACCAATATGATTGCCGACGAGACCGTGGCCAAATCTAACGTGCTCTCTGTCTTCGACTTTGATGGAACGTTAACACACCACGACAGCTTCATCCCTTTCCTGCGTTTTGCCTTCGGGAAACGTTACTTCGCGGGACGACTGGTGCGTATGGCATTGCCGACGCTCCACTGCGTGCGCCGCAAGCTAACGCGTGATGAGCTAAAAGAGGTGTTGATCAAAACGTTCCTGACGGGGGTGGATGAACACTGGTTACGTCAGCAGGCGGAAGCGTTTTGCGAAAAATACTGGAACAAGCTGATGCGCCCCGAGGGGGTGCTGGCGGTGGCGGCGGAGGTGAACTCTGGCGCGGAAGTGACCATCTGTTCCGCCTCTCCGGCACTGGTGCTCCAGCCGTGGGCTGACAAGCTTGGCATCAAGCTGATTGGCACACAACTGGAAGTGAAAGACGGTAAGCTGACCGGGCGCATTACCGGCAACAACTGCCGCTGCGCCCAGAAAGTCGCCAGACTGGAAAAGGTGTATGGCAATCTGAACGAGTACCACCTGCGCGCCTGGGGGGATACCCGTGGCGACCACGAACTGCTGGCCGCAGCGCAGGATCCACACTGGCGGCACTTCCACCCACCGCGCAAGCGCCGCAACTCACCGATTAAGGGTTAAGTGCGGTCTGGTGCCCTCACCCCGGCCCTCTCCCACAGGGAGAGGGAGAAGAGCGTTGCATCAGGCCTCACGTTTCCCCGGGAACATCACGCTCGCAATAATCCCCAGCGCCAGCACGCCTAATACCACGAACAGACTGGTCGTCGCGCCAATGCTGTAGCCGTGATGCCAGAAGTGATCTGTTGCATTCAACCCGAGCTTGAACGCCACGAAGAACAACAGCAGGACCACCGCCTTCTCCAGGTGAACCAGATACTGCTTCAGCGCTTCCAGTACGAAATAGAGCGTACGCAGGCCGAGGATGGCAAACATCATGGCGCTGTAGATAATCAGCGGCTCGCGGCTGACGGCGATAATGGCCGGTACGGAGTCAAACGCGAACATCACATCAGACAGCTCCACGACCGCCACGCATAGTAATAATGGCGTCGCGTAACGTTTCGCTTTTTTGACGCGCCCAACCATTACGTCCTGGTTTTCTGGTTTTTCCAGTTCCGCATCCACCTCTTTCTGGGTCAGAATAAAGGCGTGGCTGCTGATTTTCGGCCAGACAGGATAGAAGCGTTTCACCAGGCGATAAGCCAGGTGACCGGAGTAATCTTCAACCTCGTCGCTCTCTTCGTTACGCCTGAGCATCATTACCGCCGTCCAGCCAACGACCAGCGCGAAAATAACCTCCACGTACGGCCCCAGACTCAGCAGGCTGGTCCCAATGGCCACGAAGATACCGCGGAAGACAATCGCCCCCAGCACACCCCAGTAGAGTACGCGGTGACGGTACTTATCCGGCACGCCGAACCAGGCAAAAATCGCCATCATCACAAACAGGTTATCGACCGAGAGCACCTCTTCCAGCGCGTAGCCGGTGAGGAACAGGCTCGCCATCTCGGCACCGTGGTGAACATACAGGAACCCGGCAAACGCCATCGCCATCGAGAACCAGAAAACGGACCACATTGCGGCACTTTTCAGCGAGACAGGCTTATCGTGACGGTGCATGAAGAGGTCGATAAACATCGCCCCGACAGCCATCACCACAAAGACAACAACGGTTTCCGTCGGGAAACCGAGATGAGCAGCAGACATACACAACCCTTTTGTAGAGGCAAAACACAAAAACCATGCAGACTGGCATATGCCAGCAGAGAAAAAGAGTGGTGCCCTGGGCACATCACTCTGAAAAGTAAAAGTTTAAACGTTCTTTTCGGCTGTGTAGAGACATTAAAGTTGTATCCTTTAACCTGAAAAAGACTTTAAAGTTGTAAAGTTTTAAAAAAACACATACAAAACATGATGCTAAGTGTGTATCACACGCTGTTCCAACATTATGCCTTGATGTTCTTGCAGGAACTGCAATTTACAGGAGGAAAAAGGTGTTTTTGTAGTTATCTGGCGTTACGTGACAGTGTTGGTCAGATACTTCCACCTCTTCAGAGTTAAAGTTTGATATATGGGAAAAAAAACGCTCCCGGACGGGAGCGTAAGCCAGTGACTTCGGCGTCAAATGAGGGTCTAACAAGTGGAGCTGCGGGTTAATTCTGGGTGATCTGACTGCGATGCTTATCAGCCTGCTGCTGGTGAACAACGGAAGACTGACCATTATTCGCCTTCTCATGTACAGCTGCGGCCTTCTCATGCTCGCTCATTTCAGAAAATGACTTTGCTGTTTCGTTGGTAGCTCCGGGTTTAGCTTTCATCATTTTTTTATGCATTTCAGCCATGTCCTGGTGGGCAGCAGAATTGCTGTTTTGCATCATGTCATGGGACATTGCGGCCTGATCGTGACTGCTCATATCCATCATTGTCATGCTGTCTCCCTGAATTGCACTTTTTTCAGCAGATGACTGCATCTGGTGGGCAGGTGCCTGTGCATTATTTACCTGGTCATGCATGTTCATTGTCTCTGCAGCCATGGCAGATGAAGCGGCAGCCATAATGGCAACAAATGATACGAGAATCTTTTTCATGGTTGGGTCTCCGGTGTTTACATACCCAAACAATCAATGGCTTATAACAGAGAAAGCAGTTGATCTCAGGGCGGGTTAATCATCACTCCAGGAACCAGGTGATTGTGTTATCACGCTGCTCCTGATTTATGAATAATTATAAAAAACCGCCTCTGTTTATCGCGTGACTGAATGATGACAATTTTGTCACCTTCCAGGTTTCTCCTGAACAACGGGATTAATCCATTAACAGGCGCACTTTGAACACAATTTCCCGCCCCTGCTGTTCTGCTGACAGCTCGCCGCCGTGAGCATGAATGATCGACCTTGTAATTGAT
>OKVX01000123.1_pt1 | contig 44097 bp, 40 predicted proteins | sample 1606941 | NCBI WGS metagenome assembly OKVX01 (sample SAMN03281016, study PRJEB24777) | human gut metagenome | isolation source: fecal sample PR161 from 1 month old female Malay infant, caesarean... | reverse complement strand
TCCACTTTGCATCTGCCATTATACTCACGCTCCCAGCTATAAAACTTTTTAAACTGTGCTAATCCTTTAAATGATGGTTGAATATTAATTATTTCGCATATCATAATATAATATCTAAATATTTTTAAATTCATATTGATTACCTATTTATCAAAAGTAAGTTCTTTTATATCATCTAAATCAGATAGGTCTTTCCCGTTGTTCTTCTCTAAAAATTCAAGAAGCTCTGTTCTTGTAATCTTTAAGCTCCCGATTTTTATTCCCCTTATTACATTCTTTTTTAATAAGTCATATACTGAATTTCTATTAACCTTTAATAATTCTGCTGTTTCAGTTACTGTATATAAAACTGGCTCCATAGTCTTTTCCCCCATAACTCACCCAATTAAAATTCTCCCCATAATTATTCGAATATTTCTTCTATGCTTATCTTAAAATAATTTGAAATTATTTTAGCTTCCTTAAGTGTAAAATCTGTTTTGCCATTAATTTTAAAATTTAATGTACTAGCAGCTAAATTTAATATAGTAGCTAAATCCTGTTGTGTCATACCATGAACAATCAATAACCCTTTCAATTTTCTATACATTAAGCCTCTCCTTTTCACTCTGTAAATTATTTTTACAAAATTATCAAAATGCTAATTTATTTCAATTATAAATTAGCATTTTGATAATTTCAAGATATTTTTTCCAGTTTTTAAAAATTAATTTTCATTTTGCTAAAATTCTTTATATTAATTCACAAAGTGTTTATAATTAGTAAAAGAGGTGAAAATTTTATGAGTAAGTTTGGAGAACGATTAAAAGAACTTAGAGAAGATAAAGGACTTTTAAATAAAGATTTAGCAAAAGCAATCAATGTTGAGCCTGCAACAATTACTAATTGGGAAAAAGGAAATAGAAGTCCAAAAGAAGATGTGTTAATAAAAATTGCTGATTACTTTAACTGTAGCTTAGACTATCTTTTAGGTAGAACTGATAATAAAAGTTCAAAACTTATTACTGGAAAATTTAATGATAATACTGTCGAAGTTGAAATCGATAAAAATTATCCTTATGATTTAACTCCTGAAGATGTTGAGCAAATGCTTAATCAATTAAAAGCTGTAGGTCTTAACATAGAAACATTAATTGAAAATTCTAAAAAGAAGTAAGCTATACTTTTGAAGTCACTTTTAAATGAAAAGTGACTTTTTATTATTATAAAATGCAATTAAACTTAGCAAAAAGTAAATATTATGCTAAGTTTAATTTCATAATATTTACTTTTTATTTATTATTTGTTAATATATTGTTTATAACTAATTTTTTCCATATTTTTAGACAAACATTTATATAATTTTATAATTTAATCCTTATTCATGTCATTTATAAGAATTTGTTAGTGGCATAATATAGACTTTTTAACACTGTATTATTTAAAATAAACATTATTACTAAGGAACCATTTTATTATTAGGTTTTATTTACAAATAGTTAGTTTGAGAGGATGCGATTTTAATGTTACTTTGGAAATATATAATAAAAATAAAATATGATGAGCACATTATTTTTGATAAAAATGATTATAACAGCGATTTATATAAAAAGAAAATAGAGGAAAATCTCTGTAATAGTACAACCTCTGATTGTGGAATACTATCTATGGAGGTGTTGGAAGATGCAAGGTAGCGTCAGAAAAAGAGGATCTATATGGTATTATAGATACTATGTGTATGAAGATGGAAAAAGAAAACAAATAGAAAGGAAGGGTGGACCAACAAAACGTGAAGCATTAGAAAAATTAAACGAAGAAATTTATAATTTAAATATAGGATTCGAACGACCTAAAGAAACTCTCTTTAGTGGATATCTTGATATGTGGGTTGAAGATTTTGTGAAGCCTACTAAAAGTGTGAATACTTATAGCAGTTATAGAAATAGTATTGATAAATATATTAGTCCTTATCTTGGAAGTTTAAAACTTTGTGATGTTAAACCAATCCATATAGAAAAGTTTTTAAATAAGATGAGAAATACAAAACAACAAAACGGAAAACTTCTAACTTCTACAACTATTCAAAAACATTATTTAGTTTTAAGTGCAGCATTAAATAAAGCTATGAAACTGCAATTAATTAATCAGAATCCATGTGAATTTGTAGACACTCCTAAAAGAAGTAAACATACTGCAAATATTCTTACAGTTGATGAACTATCCCTTATCTACAATAAACTTGATACTAATAAATATGAGGACTATATATTCTTTCTTGGTATATCACTAACTATAGAAACTGGATTAAGACGTGGTGAAATGTGTGGACTTCAATGGTGCGATATTGATTTTGATAATGAAGTATTAACATGTAATAATGCTCTTATACGCCAAAATAATATTTATACAATATCTACTTTAAAAACTGATAGTTCATATCGTCAATTACCTTTAAGTGATAATATATTGAATCTACTAAAACAACATAAAAAAATCCAACTAAAAAATAAAATTAGATATGGTGAATTATATACTGATTCAAATAAATTTAATAACATAAATTATGATTTAATTTTTACTGAAGAAAATGGCAAGTACTTAATTCCCTCAAGATTTCTTCAAAGAATAAAAAGATTATGTAAATACTGTAATATAGAAAAAAATATTCGTTGGCATGATCTTCGTCATAGTAATGCTACATTCCTATTAAAACTAGGTATATCAATGAAAGTAATTCAAGAACGTTTAGGACATTCAATCATGCAAACTACATCTGATATTTACGCTCATGTTACTAAAGATATGAATATTGAAGCAACTAATATTCTATCTAATTCTTTATATGAAAAAACAAGGGCAAAATAAGGGCAAATGCGTTAACATAATACCTCAATCCCTTGTAATTACATGTTGCGAGATAAGCCATAAGCCGAGTTCTGTGTTAAGCAATCATCTATCTAGGCTTATTGTTGCCAATAAGCTCAAGCGACGCACCCGGAGGCGGGACGGGCAGCCCCTAAATGCCTCTCTATTCGGTCTTGCTCCAAGTGGGGTTTACATAGCCGTGAAGTCGCCATCACGCTGGTAAGCTCTTACCTCACCTTTCCACCCTTACCTAAGTTTCCTCAGGCGGTATATCTCTGTTGCACTTTCCTTCAAGTCACCTTGACTGGACGTTATCCAGCACCCTGCCCTACGGAGCTCGGACTTTCCTCTCCTAGATCTAAGTCTAGCAGCGATTGCACGTCTCACTCGCAGACTTTATCTTACCATACTTTTATAAATTAATCAAATTATTTTTATTTAAATCAATATAAAAATAATTCCAAGCAAAATTATTACTATTATTCCATAAAGGCTTACTCCGCATAAAAGAAGAACTAAAAGCATTAACCATACTACACACATTTTGGGACATAGTAATATATAAAACCAAGGTGATCTTCCAGGTTTAAAAAAAGGCGGTCCTCCAAAGCACCTAGGTCTTCTACCTCCATACCCAGAACAACAATTTCCACAATCATCATCATGTTCATGACGATGTCCACTTGAAAAACCATTAACAGCCTTTTTCCCGTGTTTATATATATTTTTAAAGTCTTTCTTTATATCATCAAAAAAACCACTGTTTTTACTCATATAAAACTCCATAATATTGTTCTCATTGAAATATTATATGATAACTTCTGTAAATTAATTCAATTCATTATATATTAATAAAATTCATAAGGGTCTTTTGATTTTTTTGAATCTATAAATTCAATATCCTTAAATTCCTCTTTTAAAAACTCAAGAGTTTTTAAAAACACCACAAATTCAGTTCCAAAATGACCTGCATCAATTATATTAACTCCAAGTTCTTTATAATCACTTACAAAATGATAAGTCGTATCTCCAGTGATTATACAATCAGCTCCAAGTCTTTCTGCTACGTTAAAAAAATCTTGACCACTTCCATTAATAACTGCAATAGTATTAATTTTTTCACGTCCTTTAGCAACTCTTAGATTATCAATTTTCAAATTATTTTTTATCCTTTTAATAACCTCATCTAAACTTATACTATCATTTAATCTTATTATTCTTCCTATACCACAATCTTTATTTTCATTTCTATCATGAGGTTCTATAATCTCCCCACTATTAAATCCAAGCATTTTAACAATAGTTTCATTTATACCATTTTGTGCAGAATCAAGATTAGTATGACATGCATATAAAGTTATATCTTCTTTTATTAATTTAAAAACTTTATCTCCAAGAAGTTCCCCTTTAACAATACTCTTAGGTTTTCTAAAAAATAAAGGATGATGAGCTATTATCATATCACACTTATTTTGCACAGCCTCTTCAATCACTTCATTTGTACAATCTAAAGCAAATAACACCTTTTTAATACTCTGATTTGGATCTCCAACCATTATTCCTACATTGTCATAATCCTCTTTAAGAAACACTGGTGCCATTTTTTCAATCTTATTTGATATATCAATAACTTTACTCATTAAAATCTACTCCTAAAATTTTTTCAGCAAATTTTCTATTATTTCAATTTTGCTATCAAGTTCTTTTTTTCTAGATAATGCATGTTCTGTGTTATCTTTTATAAAACTCTTTACCTTTTTATATTTATCAATTTTTTCATATAAGTAATCTTTAAACACATCACTTTTCTTATTTAATAGCATTGGACTTACTTCATAAAAAATATTTTCTAACTTAGTTGAATTATTTTCTTTATATTTGACCTTGAATACTTCATAATATTTACCTTCATCAAAACATACATCTTCGTCTATAATTTCATAATCTGATATATATAAATATTCCCTAAGTACTTCTGGATTTTGTGCTGGCTGCAATACAAGATAATCCATATTTTTTACTTTTTTAATATCATTTTCTAGTATATCTCTGATTAAATTTCCACCCATACCGGCAATTAGTACACCATTAACTTCATTCTCTTTTGCTGGTGTAAGTCCGCCTCCAAGTCTAAGTTCAATTTTATTACTTAACCCTTCTAAAGAAACATTAAGCTTAGCTTTATTCAAAGGATCTTTATTTATATCAGATGCTATTACTTTATCTGCAAGATTTCTTTTAATTAATTCTATAGCGATATAACCATGATCTGTCCCTACATCCATAATAACATCACATTTATCCATTATATTTAATATCCAATTTAGTCTTTTGCTTAGTTCCATTTCATCACCACTTTTATTTAATTAATTAGTAATTTTAATATTTATTATCACAAAATATTGATTTATTATTATTTTTTAAAATAAGGAAGAAGCACCCAAAACAGGTGCTTAATCTAAATAATCTTTTAATTTTTTACTTCTTGATGGGTGTCTTAACTTTCTTAAAGCCTTAGCCTCAATTTGTCTTATTCTTTCTCTTGTTACATTAAATTCTTTACCAACTTCTTCAAGAGTTCTTGCTCTTCCATCATCTAAACCAAATCTTAATCTTAATACTTTTTCTTCTCTTGGTGTTAAAGTATCTAGTACATTTATAAGCTGTTCTTTAAGCATTGTAAATGCAGCTGCTTCAGCTGGTGCTGGAGCTTCATCATCTGGTATAAAATCACCTAAATGGGAATCTTCTTCTTCACCTATAGGAGTTTCTAAAGATACTGGTTCTTGTGCAATCTTTTGGATTTCACGAACCTTATCTACTGGAAGGTCCATAACTTTTGAAATTTCTTCTGGGAATGGATCTCTTCCTAATTCTTGTAATAATTGTCTTTGAACTCTTATAAGCTTATTTATAGTTTCAACCATATGAACAGGAATTCTTATAGTTCTTGCTTGGTCAGCAATAGCTCTTGTTATCGCCTGTCTTATCCACCATGTAGCATAAGTAGAGAATTTGTATCCTTTTCTATAGTCAAACTTTTCAACAGCTTTTATAAGACCTAAATTTCCTTCTTGGATTAAGTCTAAGAATAACATACCTCTTCCAACATATCTTTTAGCAATACTTACAACAAGTCTTAAGTTGGCTTCAGCAAGTTTCTTCTTTGCTCTTTGATTACCTTCTTCTATTTGTTGTGCATATTCTATTTCTTGTTCTGAAGATAATAATGGAACCTTACCTATTTCCTTTAAATACATCCTTACTGGATCATCAATAGCTATTCCTTCTGGAACTGATAAATCTATTTCCTCTTCAGCATCAGCTGTTTCATTAGCCTCTCCAATAATTTCTATATTCATCATTTCTAATGCTTCATATATTTTTTCAATTTGTTCTGGACCTAAATCTATATGATCCATAGCTTCCATAATTTCTTTATATGTTAAAGATCCATTTTTCTTACCTTTATCTAATAATTCTTTAACTGCTGACATTTTAACGTTTTTATCATTTTTATCATCCTTAGTCTTTGCAGCTTTTCCTTTTGCTTTTTGTTCCATAATAAAATTGCCTCCTTCCGTTATAACCTTTTAACCTCATTCTCCCCTTTTAAGACTTTTAGTAAGTCTTGTTAATTCCATTGCTATTTCAATAGTTTCTTGGAATTTACCTTCTTTTTCTAAAATACTCTGCTTTTTTTTAAGATCTTCAATCTTTTTCTTAAGCTTATAACTTTGAACTTCTTGCATATAATCCTTAATAACCCTATCTTTATCAGTAAATTCTAAGATTTCTTGTTCTTTGATGTTTATTAGTTCTTTTGAACTTTCTACATCATCGCATCGACTTTCTAAGTACGATATTATATTACTAGTATCTTCGTTTTTACCTTGTAATATTAATGAATAAATTTTATTATGTGAGTCCAATACAAAATCTCCAACTTTTATAAGTTCATTTAATTCCTGAAAATATTCCTCTTTAAACATCAACTTTATTAATGTTCTTTCTGCTTTTAAATATCCAGGTTCTACATATAATTTTGTTCCATAATCTGCCTTTTTATTCATAAAGTTATTTTCTTTTTGATCTTTCGCCATTACTTGAGAAAGCAAGTCATATATCGCCTGTTCTTTAATAGAAGTTTCTTCTGAAATCTTCTTAATATATACATCTTTCTCTATAGGATTCAAATCAGCCAATATTTCAGCAAATTTCTCTCCATACTTTACCAGTTCATTATTATCTCTTAAATTAATTCCTTCTGCTGCCTTCTTTATTCTATATTCAATCAAAGGCAATGCATTATCTACTAATCTTAAAAAAGCATCCTTTCCATTGTTTCTTACAAATTCATCAGGATCTTTACCTTGCGGTACTTTTAAAACTTTAACATCCAATCCTGCATGCCTTAGGATCTCAAGTCCTCTAAGTGTTGCCGTCTGACCTGCAACATCGGCATCATATGATATTATTACTTTATTAACATAACGCTTTAATAATCTTGCTTGATTAATTGTAAGTGCAGTTCCAAGCGAAGCTACAGTATTCGTTATTCCATGCTGATGAAGAGATATTAAATCCATATATCCCTCAACAATAATGATATAATCTTGTTCTAACTTATTTTTAGTTGCAAAATTTAATCCATATAAATTTGTGCCTTTGTGAAAAACTACTGTCTCAGGTGAATTTAAATACTTTGGTTTAGAATCATCTAACACTCTGCCACCAAATCCAATAACTTTACCTCTTACATCAAATACTGGAAACATTACTCTATTTCTGAATCTATCGTAGGTATTTCCTTTTTTTTCACTTTTTAAAATTAATCCTGCTTCTAATAAAAGATTTTCATTGAAGCCTTTCTTTTTTAGATACATTATTAAATCATGCCATCTATCTTGTGCGTAGCCAAGTCCAAAGCGTTTTATTACCTCTTCCCTTATTCCTCTTTTTAAGAAATATTCTTTTGCAAAAGAAGTTCTCTGCAAATTATAAAAATAATATCGTGCTGCTTCTGTGTTGACCTTATAAAGCAACTCTTTCTTTTTTGTAATTTGAGATTCTTTTGCATTTCCTAATTCTAAAGGAATCCCTGCTTTATCAGCTAGATATTTAGACGCTTCATAAAATGTTAATTTTTTATATTTCATTACAAAGGTTATAACATTTCCAGCTTCTCCACACGAAAAACATTTATATATTTGTTTATCCTGTGATACACTTAACGATGGAGATTTATCATTATGAAATGGACACAATCCAACATAGTTTCTGCCTGATTTTTTTAACCTTACATTTTCTGAAATAATATCAACAATATCATTGTCCTGTCTTATTCTTTCAATTACTTCTTCACGTATTTGCAAGGAGACATCTCCCTCCCTACTGCATTTTTCAACAGTTATATATTATTCGACATTATGCATTGTTTTCCTTCTAATTTTCATAAAAAATTTATTATAAAACATATTCGGCTAATTTGTCTAGTTAATAATGTTGATAACTGCAATATCTATAATTATTCTTTATTTTAGTTAAAATTCCTCTTTATTAGCAAATAAATTTGTTTAAAAAACTAATCTACAACCATTTTGGGTACAAAAATCTTATTAAATAGTAGAAGACAATAATCATCACTCATTCCTGCAATATAATCTGCAACACCTCTTTGAAGACCTTCTTCTTTAACTATTTTTCTATACACACTAGGCATTTTATCTGGATACTTTTCAAAATGTCCTATTAACTGTTCCAATATAAATTTTGCCTTATTTCTTTCTTCTTTCAATGTGTCACCCAAATATATATTTTTAAACATGAACTTTCTCAGTTCAATCATTGCCTCATTAATTTCTTTACTTAATCCTATTTCCAATATCCCATTTTTAAGATTATTATTTGATGTATTTACAAAATCCTTTATCAATATATTTAATCTTTCTGATGAATTATTGCCCAATACCTTGACAATTTCACAAGGTATATCATCAATACCAAGCAAACCTGCTCGTATCGAGTCATCTATGTCATGATTTAAATATGCCATTTTATCACTTACTTTAACCACTATTCCCTCAAGGGTTATAATATCTTTTGTTGTTCCAAGTCCACTATGATGAAGAATCCCATTTATAACTTCTTTTGTTAAATTTAAACCTTCACCTTCATTTTCTAACTTATTAACAACTCTCACACTCTGCTCATTATGTCTGAATCCATCTTTTAAATAATTGTTAAGTACTTCTTCTCCATTATGAGCAAATGCAACATGCCCCAAATCATGCCCTAAGGCTATAGCTTCAATTAAATTTTCATTTAATCCTATTCCTACTCCTATATTCCTTGCTACTTGAGATACTTCTAGTGTATGTGTTAAGCGAGTTCTATAATGATCTCCAGAGGTTTTTATATATACTTGAGTTTTATGCTTAAGTCGTCTAAAAGATTTACTTTGTATAATTCTATCTCTATCATGCATATAACATGTTCTCATATCATCAGGTTCTTCATATTTTATCCTTCCTAATGATTTCTTTGAAAACGCTGCTTCATTTATTAGTGTCAAGCTTTCAAAACTTTCAATTTTTTCTCTTACATTCATATATATCACCTCTTTTTTATGTATTCTATATTTATCATTATATTCCTCTAATTATGACATACTTTTATTATTTGCAATTATTATTAAAATAATATATTTAACATAAACTTTTTTAATTTTTTTCTTGACTTTTCTATGTATATTAATTAAGCAACGTTAATATTATTAATAATGGAAGCTTAAGCGTATACTTTTATTTATTACCATATTTTCTTTTGACTTTTAATATAAAAAATTGCCAAGGCGACCATGTTATAAAAGATATATATAAAGTTAACTCTTAAAATTAATCATTTAATAAAACAAATTTATAACAATATACTAGATTTACATTATTCTTATAAAAGGAGGGTTTTATGAATAGTGAATTTCAAGCTTTACAAAATTCTAGCCTTTCACCGGAAGCTATACAAAGGTATGTTCTTCCTAAATTCAATTTACAAAATGCTCAAATTTCAATAATTAAATTTAAAGATACGGAAAAACAACGAGCAGTATACAGAGTTGATTACAACAATAACAGTTATTGTCTAAAAAAAGTTTATTATGAATTAGATGATTTATTATATGTATATTCAGCCATTGAATGGCTATATAGAAATAAAATTCGCGTTCCTAAACTTTTACCAACCATAGACAACAATCGTTTTGCACAATTTAATGATATGCTGTTCATACTAACTCCATGGATTGAAGGAGAAAAATGCTCTTTTGATAATATGAATCATATTGAATTATCTATAAAAAAACTTGCTCAGATACATTCTATTTCGAGAACTTTTAAACCTATTTTAGGAAGTAATTTAAAGGAAGGCTTCGATGATTACTACATATCAACATTAAAACATTTTCAAGACTTATTAAAATCATCAAATGATTCTTTTAAATATAAAGATAAGTTCTCAAAAAAATTCATTTCAGACTTTGATTTAAATTTTAGATTAGCAAAAATTTCTTTAGATATGTCTAATAAAATAGAACCTAGCCAACTAAGTCGATCATTATGTCATGGAGATTATGTTAATAAAAATATTCTTATACCTGATGATAATGATCCATGGATTATAGACTTTGATAAATGCAAGATGGATTATTGTGCCAGAGATTTATCCTACTTTCTTAGACGTCTATTAAAAAGAGAAAATACAAAGTGGGATTTGGATTTATCATTAAATATTCTTAAAACGTACAACAATATAACACCACTTACAGAATCAGATATTTATTATATAATATCCTATATATGTTTTCCTCAAAAATACTGGAAAATATCACGTGACTATTTTAAAAATGTTCATAAATGCAATAAAAATTCATTTTTTACTTTGCTTAATAATGCAAGTTCAAAATCTGAATATCAGTATGATTTTGCAGTAAACATAATAGAAAAATTAAATTTATAAAAAAAAATCCTCTCAAAGATTTAATTGCTCCTTATTAAGGAAATATTCTTTCTGAGGATTTTCATCTTTTAAATTATTACTAAACTTCATATTTTTCTATAAAAAGTCATTATGAACATTTAAAACAAAATACTTCAACACAAAATAGAACTGAAATTTAAATCACTTTAAGTTTCAGTTCTAAATTATTTAATTATTTAATATTTTTAAATGATTCTCTTTATCTTGGATTTTTAACTTGAGCCTGTGCTGCTGCAAGTCTTGCAAGTGGCACTCTAAATGGTGAACAAGATACATAATCCAAACCAACATTATGACAGAATTCAATTGATGATGGATCACCTCCATGCTCTCCACAAATTCCAAGATGAATATCTGGACGAGTCGCTCTACCTTTTTCTGCTGCAATTTTAACCAATTGACCAACACCAGTAGCATCTAACTTAGCAAATGGGTCTTGTTCATAAATCTTTTTATCGTAGTATGAAGCTAAGAACTTAGCTGCATCATCTCTTGAGAACCCAAATGTCATCTGTGTCAAATCATTTGTACCAAATGAGAAGAATTCAGCTTCTTTTGCTATTTCATCAGCTGTTAATGCAGCTCTTGGAATTTCAATCATAGTACCTACTTTATATTTTAAATCAACACCATTTTCAGAAATAACTTTTTCAGCTGTTTCTACTATAACATCTTTAACATATTTTAATTCTTTAATTTCTCCAATTAACGGAACCATAATTTCAGGAATTATACTATACCCTTTTTCTTTATTAACTTCAATAGCAGCTTCAATTATAGCTCTAGTTTGCATTTCTGCTATTTCTGGATAAGTTACAGCAAGACGGCATCCTCTATGACCCATCATAGGGTTAAATTCATGCAATTCTGCAACTGTAGCTTTTAATTCCTCAAAAGTTATTCCCATTTCTTTAGCTAATGCTTCAATATCTTCATCTTCACTTGGTAAAAATTCATGTAATGGTGGATCCAATAATCTTATTGTTACAGGCATACCACAAAGTGCTTCATAAATACCTTTAAAATCTGATTTCTGCATAGGTAATATTTTAGCTAATGCTATTTTTCTTTGTTCAACATCTTTTGAAGTAATCATTTGTCTTACAGCCATAATTCTATCTTCTGCAAAGAACATATGCTCAGTTCTACAAAGTCCAACACCTTCTGCACCAAATTCTACTGCCTGTTTTGCATCTCTTGGAGTATCTGCATTAGTTCTTACTTTTAATTTTCTTATTTCATCAGCCCAAGCCATAAATGTTGCAAAATGCCCTGTTATTTCTGGAGCTACTGTCTTAATTTTTTCACCATATACATTACCACTAGTACCATCTAAAGATATATAATCTTGGTCAGTGTACACTTTTCCATTAACTTCAACAGTCTTCTTTTTCTCATCAACTTTAATTGATCCACATCCTGCTACACAACAAGTACCCATACCTCTAGCAACAACAGCTGCATGGGAAGTCATTCCCCCTCTTACTGTTAAAATACCTTTAGCAGCTATCATACCTTCTATATCTTCAGGTGAAGTTTCTAATCTTACTAATACTACATTTTCACCGAGACTAGCTCTTTCTTTAGCTTCATCTGCTGTAAATGCTATTTTACCACATGCTGCTCCTGGAGATGCCGGCAAACCTTTTGCAATTGGTTCAGCATTCTTTAAATCTTCAGTATAAAATGCTGGATGTAATAATGTATCCAATTGTTTTGGTTCAACCTTTAATACAGCTTCTGTTTTAGTCAACATTCCTTCTTCTACTAAATCAACAGCAATTTTTAATGCTGCTTGAGCTGTTCTCTTTCCATTTCTAGTTTGTAAGAAATATAACTTACCTTCTTCTATAGTTATTTCCATATCTTGCATATCTTTATAGTGATTTTCTAATGTATTAACAATTCCAATGAATTGTTTGTAAATTTCAGGATTTTGCTCTTCTAGCTTTCCTATTGGTTGTGGAGTTCTAATACCAGCAACAACGTCTTCACCTTGAGCATTCATTAAATATTCACCAAAAATTCCTTTATCTCCAGTTGCAGGATTTCTTGAAAAAACAACTCCTGTTCCTGAAGTTTCTCCTTTATTACCAAATACCATTTGTTGAACATTTACTGCTGTTCCCCATTCACCTGGTATATCATTTAACCTTCTATATACGATAGCTCTTGGGTTTTCCCATGATCTAAATACAGCTTTGATTGATTCTACTAGCTGTACCTTTGGATCTTGTGGAAAATCTTCGCCTTTTTCTTTCTTATATATTTCCTTAAATTGAGCAACTAATTCTTTTAAATCATCTGCTGTTAGTTGAGTATCGAATTCTACGCCATTTTTTTCTTTTATTTCATCAATCTTATTTTCAAATAATCTCTTTTCAATATCCATAACAACATCAGAGAACATTTGGATAAATCTTCTATATGAGTCATATGCAAATCTAGGATTATTAGTTAAACTAGCCATAGCTTCAACAGCTATATCGTTCAATCCTAAATTTAATATAGTGTCCATCATACCAGGCATTGATACTCTTGCACCAGATCTTACTGAAACTAATAGAGGATTTGTATTATCTCCGAATTTTTTACCTGTAATTTCTTCAAGCTTTGTTAAACTTGCATATACTTCATCTAGAATTTCAGATGAAATCTCTTGACCATCTTCATGATACTTAGTACATGCCTCTGTCGTAACTGTAAACCCACTTGGAACTGGAATTCCTATCTTTGTCATTTCTGCTAAGTTTGCGCCCTTTCCTCCAAGCAGATTCCTCATTGAAGCATTTCCCTCACTAAAAAGATAAACGTATTTCTTTGTCATATCAATACTCCCTCTTTTCCTATAAATTTCTCAATAATATATATACTAACGAACTTCTTATAAAAATTCGTAGTTACCCTAATAAATAATTCCCTTTTTTCCCAAATTTATTCTCCATTACTTCCAAGTTTAACAAATAATTTTGTAATATTTGTCTTAGAAACCTTACCGATAATCCTAAATTGTTCCTTTTCTTGACTATTCTCAACATTTTCAACTATCGGTATACTATCAATCTCGTGTTCTATAATTTTTTTAGCCAAATCATATGCATTATCATCTTTACAGGCACATATTATGTTAGGCATTCTTGTCATTATAACTCCAACTGGAACCTTGTGTATATCAGTTCCACCTATTGAAATTTTAAGAAAATCCTTTCTAGAAACCGCACCAGTCAATATTCCATTATTCTCAATAAACAATGTTCCTACATCGTTTAAAAACAAGTATACGATTGCATCATACACCATTGTGTCTTCATTAACAGTGGTAGGTTTTGACATTATTTCAGATACCTTTATTTTACTTATATGCTGATAAACTAAGCCGCTTGATGATTTACCTTGATATACATAACCAACCTTAGGTCTAGCATCTAATGTACCTATCATAGTAAGTACTGCTAAATCAGCTCTTAAAGCTGCCCTTGTAACACCTAATCTCTCAGCTAGCGCTTCGCTTGTTATTGGTTGATTTTCTTTTACTAAATTTATTATCTCTTCCTGTCTAGGTGATAATTTCAAATTTATCCCTCTTTCTATAAATACAAGAAATATTTGAATAATATTCATTTTTATCACACTTTTATTATAACACTATTTTCGTGTTTTACTAGAGTGAATTTTCAGAAAAATCAAACAAATTTATCAAATATCTCTTGTATAGTGATTTTAAATTATTTTTTCTATTTTTTATTGTAATATTAAGCTAATTTTCGTCAGAATTATTTTTCTTTTCTTCTTCAAAATCTACTGTATAAGTATATATTGTTTCTCCACCAGTAAATGTTTTTCCATCTTCATCTTTTGAACTTTTAACTTCTGTCTTAACATCATTAACTTTATTCTTAACTACATCAGCTAAATCTGATGCCTTATTTTTAACATCATTAGCTACCTGAGTAACATACTTATTAATAACTTCTACCGATCCATCTTCCTTTGTCACTTCAATAGTAATTTGAGTTGCTATAGCTGCAATAACAACAGCTGCTAATATTGGTGGAATTGTAATTGCTATTACACTAGCTGCTATTCCAGCATTAACAGGTATATCTAATATTTCTTTATCATCCTTTTTAATTTTTATTCTTGTAACATTACCTTTTTCAATCAAACCTTTTATAAGATTTTTTAACTCTTCCATAGATATTGCATTAAAAGCATACTCATTTTCTTTAGTTTCACTATTTTCATTTTCTTTCTTTTGATTTTGTTCTATATAGATTATCGCTTCAAGTACATCTCCATTACAAGCCTCAAGAGCTTCTTTTGCTTGTGCATAAGACACATTGCATCTTTCACGTACTACATCAACTTGTTCTAATGTTATATTTTCCATAAATAATCACTCCTTAATAAATTTCAACATTTCTAAGCTTTTAGGTTTCTTTGTATAATTATTAGCTATAAAAAAGGTCGTTACCTTTTCTATTTCATGTTTTATCTCATTGTTTAAATTCAATCTATATAGCTTATCTACATTAACTGTCATTAAATACCTTAAAGCATTATATGCACCCTTAGATATATATACCCCATGTTCCTTAGGACACTCTTCACATACTCCCCCAAAGGAAGATAAGCTTATATAATTAGAAACACCTAGTCTTTTCCTGCATATGCTACACGTGTCTAATGTTAAACTATATCCTGTTGCTTTTAATAATTTTATTTCAAAGGCCCTAATTAAAATTTCATAGTCAAGTACATCCGTATTTAGTAAATACAATATTGTAACAAGATCTTTAAAAAGTTTCTCATTCACTTCATTTTCTTCACAAGCAATATCAATTAACTCACACAAATAAGAAGAATAAGTAAGTTTGTCTAAATTATTTAAAAGTCCTTGAAATGAGTTTATTATTTTCCCTTCTTGAAGAGTATATAAATTTTTACCCTTATACACCATATATTCACCATAGCACAAGGGCAGAGTAAGAGATAAAAACTTACTCTTGCTCTTTTTAGCCCCTCTTACTATAGCTGTTATCTTTCCAAGTTTTTCAGTATAGAACCAAACCAGCTTATCGTTTTCTCTATAATCTTGAGTTTTTATTATTACTGCTTTAGTCTCAAAAACTGACAGATTAATCATCTCCTATTTACTCTTCTTATACCCTAATTCTTTCAATAAGTTTTGATTATCACGCCATTCTTTTCTAACCTTAACCCATATTTTTATATTAACTTTTGCTCTTAGGAATTTTTCTATTTCATATCTTGATGTTTCGCCAATTCTTTTAAGTGTCTGACCATTCTTTCCAATTATTATTCCCTTATGAGAATCTTTTTCACATATCAGATCCACTTCAATGTGGTACGTTCCTCTTTCGTTTTGTTTCATCTGAAGTATATCTACTGCAATACCATGTGGCACTTCATCCCTTAGAGTTCTTAATGCCTTTTCTCTTACTATTTCAGATATAACAAATTTTTCTTGAACATCTGTTATCATATCATCTGGATAATATTTAGGACCTTCTGGCATAGCTTTTTTCATTAAGTCTAATAAAGCATCTACATTTTTACCTTTTATAGCGGAAATTGGTACTATTTCAGCAAATTCAAATTCTTTAGAAAACATTTCTAATGTTTTTGCTACTCTGTCTTGAGTATTCTCATCAACTTTATTTAGTACAAAAAATACTGGACATTTTTTACCTTTTAATGTTTCTAATATAAATCTATCACCTTTACCTATTTCTTCACATGGGTTAGTTAAAAACAAAACTAAATCAACATCTTTTGTTGATTCCTTTGCAGAATTAACCATGAACTCTCCTAATTTATGTTTAGGTTTATGTATTCCTGGAGTATCAACAAACACCATTTGAAAATCATCACCAGTTAATATTGTCTGTATATTATTTCTAGTAGTTTGAGGCTTATTAGAAACTATAGATAATTTTTCTCCCATTATATAATTTAATAAAGTTGATTTTCCAACATTAGGTCTTCCAACAATTGTTACAAATCCTGATTTAAACATTCTTCCTCCTTATAGCCTAGATTTCTAGGCTTCTTTTTAAAGTTTTGTCTTATAAGTTTATAAATTACTAAATTTACATCTTAAAATTATATTCGAATACACATATATTAAGCAATATTTTATACTATAATCTATACATGACTCAAATTATATGTTAATGATATATGATAAAATTTTAGAATATTTTCACAAACTAAATTAAATTTATTTTCTCTTTAATTTTCACCTGCTATAGTTAATAGTATACTCTATTTATTTTCAATAGACAATTGTTTATAACTGGCTTTTTAATAAGTAAAGTTATATTTAACATTTAAAAATATTTTTAGTGTATACAATTTCATATTTATTAATCACATTAATTATTAAATCCTAAATACAGTAAATATAAAAACAGTGAGAAGCATCCCAAAAACAGCACCAACAACAACTTCTAAAACAGTATGAACTTCTGAATCCACTCTACTTTGTGCAGTTATTACTGCAAGTAAAAAGCTTAAAAGTATACATATTGGTTCTTCAGTTATCAAAGATATAGCTGTAGCAATTGAAAATGCCAATGCACTATGTCCGCTTGGCATACCTCCTTTTAAAGGGGTCCCTTCCCCAAAAATCGCTTTAACTATTATTGTTGCTATACATACAATAACAAGAACAATAAATATAGTATATGGTTCTGATGTTTTTACTCTTTTTACAAGTGTATATGAAAGATTTGATAACTTATCCCAAAATATTATATACCCAACTACAACTGCATTTATGGCTGTTACCAGCACAGCACCTGCTGCTGCATTTTTTGCAACTTTTGCCAAAGGATGATAATAATTAGTCGTCATATCTATAGCAGCCTCTATAGCTGTATTCACTATTTCAGCACTTATAACCATTGATATAGTAACTGCAAGAATCAAAAATTCATACTTTGTGACATCAAAGAAAAAACACCCTATTAAGATAAATAAAGATACTATAAGATGTATTTTCATATTACGTTCTGTACGCACTGTATCTATTATCCCATTTATTGCATTATTAAAACTATCTAGAACTTTTTTCATTTTCATAGCCCCAACTCAACTCCACTCATTTAAGAATTTAAAGCTGATAGTTAATTTATTATATTTTAGTATTAACTATCAGCTCGTATTTTATATTTCTCTTGTTATGTTAAGTTCATTTAGAATTTCTTCTTCTCTTTTTCTCATTATAACTTTATCTTCTTCTTCCATATGATCATATCCTAAAAGATGAAGTACTGAATGTACTACGAGATATGAAGCTTCTCTTTCAAAAGAATGATTGAATTCTAAGCTTTGTTCTAGTGCTTTTTCTAAAGATAGAACTATATCACCAAGAACAAGTTCTTCTCCATCAAAATCACTCTGCGAAAATTCATAACCCTTATACATTTCCTTAAAGATTTTTTTATTGTCGTAATCAAGCATAGGAAAAGATAACACATCAGTTTCCCTATCAATATTTCTTGTCTCATTATTAATTTCACGTATTTCTTCATTATCTACAAATAACAAAGAAACTTCACATGGAATTTCTACCTCTTCTTCTTTAAGAGCAAATTCTATAACTTTTTTAAGTTCCTCTTCTAATCTATTATCTACTTCTATTTTTTTCTGTCTGTTATCTACATAAATCATTTAGTTTTCTCCTCATTTTTATTATTGTCATTATTCTCTTCATTTAAACTCTTAATTTTTTCTTTAGGATACTCAATTCTATGGTGATATATTCCATTTAATGCTGTTAAAAAACACTTCTTAATCTTTTCTATATCCTTTATTGTAAGATTGCAGTCATTAAGCTGACCACATGATAATTTATCACTAATGATATTATTTATCATTTCCTTAATCTTATCTTCACTAGGTTCCTTTATGGATCTAACTGCTGCTTCAACACTGTCAGCAAGCATAATTATTCCTGCTTCCTTAGAATTAGGAATTGGACCTGGATATCTATAATCTTCTTCTTTAACTGCTTCTGGATTTTCACTATTATTTTTCATTGTATAATAAAAGTATTTAACAAGTGTTGTTCCATGATGCTCTCCTATTATATCCTGAATAACTTTAGGAAGATTATGCTTTCTTGCAAGTTCAATACCATCTTTAACATGAGAAATTATAATTTTTGCACTCAAATTAGGAGTCATATGATTATGAGGATTTTCTCCTCCCATCTGATTTTCACCAAAGAAATACGGTCTTTCTGTTTTTCCAACATCATGATAGTATGATCCAATTCTTACTATTACCGAATTTGCTCCCACTTCCTCTGATGCCATTTCTGCAAGATTAGCAACAAGCATACTATGGTGATATGTTCCTGGTGCTTCCATTAACAACTTTTTCAAAAGCGGATGATTTGGATTTGATAATTCTAAAAGCTTTAGTGTTGTAACTTCATTAAATGTTCCTTCCAAAAACGGAAGTATTCCTAGTGCAAATATTCCTGATAAAACACCGCCTATAAATGTTATTCCACTTTTAATCAACACTTCTCTTAAATTGCTCGATATTAATATTCCTGTAGACACTGTAATTATTACACCTACTATTGATAGATATAAAGTTGAATATAAAAGTTCATTTCTCTGTTGCATTTTTTTCAAAAGAGTGGCACCTAATATTGAACTAATAACCCCAAGCATCATAACCTGTGCATCAAACCCTGTAGCTATACTTATTACTATCACATTTAATATACTTATTACTATTGATATTTTATAATTAATAAGTAATGTCAATAATATTGGTGCACATGCAAAAGGTATTAAGAACGGTGATACCAAACCTATTGTTCTAGCAAATACAAGTGTCATAAGATTAATTACACTTATTAGTGTTATTTTCTTAGTATTTTTAAATATTTCTGAATAATTTCTATCAATATAATTGTATTGAAGAAACATAATTATACCTACAAACATCGCAAGCACAATATATACATATAAATATATAGAAGTATTCTTACCATCATCAAGCATTCCTAAATCAGATAGAATATCTAATTGATTTTGAGTTACAGGTACACCTTCTTTAACTATAATCTGATTTTGTTTAATTACTACTTTTGCTACTGATTTACGAGTTTCATCTATTAATTCTTGTGTTTTTTCTTCATCATAAAAACAGTTTGGATTTATCTGACCTTTAACCAATTCCTCAAGCACATATTTAAGCTTATCTGCCAAATTTAATTTTTCTACTAAAGAAACTGCACTGTCTCTAGCTATATTTAAACTCTCATCATCCTTTTCATTAATATTTTTCTCATAAGTTTTATCTATTATATTTAAAACATCCTTCTGTAAAGAGCTTAATTGCTCTTTTGGAATATTTAAAAGTTCTTTATATTCATCCTCACTTAAAGCAATACCTTCTATTTTTTTCAGTTCGCTAACATTACTCTCAACACTTGTAGATGTGGCTGCCTGAGCACTTTGATTATTTATTATAGTATTTAATTTTTCAAAAAGAAGTATAACATTATCTTCTGCTTGCTTTTTGACTTCTGCTTTTTGAGTATACTGTTTATCAACCTTCTCTAAAGCCTTATCTTCGGCTTCCTTTGTTGCTCTTTCATCTATTGTATCTCTTGGAGCCTTTATATCTGATCTCGGTATATCTCCTACCTCTAAACTATACTGTTGAGGCTTTATTGCTGTTATAAGCAATAAATATGATAATACAAAAACACTTACAAATAACAATATTCTTCTTATATTATTCCTTTTTTTAATATTAATATCTTGTTTAACCTTCATGTTAATCACCTTTTCATCTTCAATAAAAAATCACGATATATTCTTAGCTATATCCTGTTCTACTGTAAATATAACTTTTACTAACAATTTTCTTTCACCAATATCTTCTGTTGTAATGTCCTTATTTATTATTTTAACATCATTACTAAGGGTTCTTTTCAGAGAATCCTCTAGTTTATTACATGCGTCCTCAATAATTTTATCTTTATCTCCCTCTACAGGAGTTGCCTTTTTCTCAAAATATACTATACTGTTAAAAACTCCATTGTTTTCTTCTATTTTATCATAATACTGAAATTTATTTATAACTTTTTTCAAGTAAATTTTTCTGCCCCAAAAGCTTAGATATATATCGCTTTGTTTATCTCCACTTCTCTCAAGTTTTTCACCATCAACCTGAACTTCCATATATTTATCATAGAATGTATTTGCAATTACTTTTCCTTTTGGTTTTGTATCTACTTCAAACCCCTCTCTTCCTTGAACTGGATGGATTAAGACATCACCTTCTTTTACTATGTCTCCTGGCACTACAGCTGGATTTCCAGAGTATGTGTATACTCTTTTTATCTCTCCATCAGTTTTTGCCACAACCGAATCAGACTCTTTCTCTTCAGTTGATGGAGGATTAACCTTTTCTTCTATTACTAAATGTAACGTTGAACCCTCAATCCTTGTTCTTATCCACATTATCTGATTATTTATAGTCTGCATTTTTCTCTCTATTTCATATACATTTATATCTGTTTTTTTCAAACCTGGTTTTATTCCAATAGAATCAAGCTGCCTTCTTACTTCAAATGGAGTAAGATTTTCTTTTGTTTCTATATCAATAGACCATATATAGTTAGATAATCCATATATTATTCCAAAAAAAATAAACACTCCTACAACTAAAGATATACTTTTTTTTAGTTCTATCAGCCTAAAAAGCCATCCATTCTTATTAGTTATCCTAATTTTACCTTTATACTTTTTTACTATAGATAGTATTTCATCATAATTTGCATACTCTGCATCAAACATAATAGTTGTTAAATCAAGTTTAATAACATTGTTAACTGGAATACCTTTATTCCAGATAGCATTTAATATTTTTTCAGCCCTAAGTGCTTTTACTTCTATGGTTAATTTTCCAGAAATAAATTTATTAAATATCATATCTTACTCTCCTCATATGATATTCCTTCAAATTTACCGCTGATAGTCATGCTTGTCTCACCAATAAATAATATTTCAAAGTTTCTTCCCTTTATTATTATTGCACCTATTCTTGAATTTATTTTAACCATAGAACTTTCAAACGCTATTATTCCTCTGTGATTTTCAATTGTTATTTCTCTATTTCCAATTACTATTATCTTGGGAAGGTCCATTGAAATATCACTGGGAAACTCTAATTTATTCAATATTTTTTCTCGTCCTTTTTGAAATTTTTCTTCCATACTGTCCTCCTATTTAAACTTACTCATTGTAATTTATGTTAGGATTCTCTATTTAATGCACAAATTTTATCAGTTAACATTTGAAAGTTTATGATTTTAAGCAATTTTTTATATTTAGCAAATAAATAATAACTTAAAACTTGAATTTTAGATAAAAATAATAAAAGAACTCAAGAAAATCTTGAGTTCTTTTATTATTTATTATTTAAATAGTCTTTTACAATCTGACTTACAAGTTTACCATCAGCTCTGCCTACAACTTTAGGTTTAACAGCTGACATAACTTTTCCCATATCCTTAATGCTATTTGCACCCACTTGTTCAGCTGATTCTATTATTATTTTTCTTATCTCTTCTTCATCTAACTGTTGAGGAAGGTATTTTAACAAAATCTCTATTTCAGCTTTACACTGATCCACTAAATCTTGTCTGTTTCCTTTTTCAAACTCAACTAGAGATTCACGTCTTTGCTTAACTTCCTTAGCTAATATGCTGATGACTTCATCATCTTCTAGCTTTCTATTATCAGTTTTTTCCACCAATAATAGTGCCGATTTTGCAGTGCTAATTACGTTAGCTGTAAATTTGTCCTTTGTCTTTAAAGCAGCTTTCCAATCTTCTTGTAATCTATCTTTAATAATTGACATAATTGTACCCTCTTTCAAAGGAAACCATAAGCCTATTTGAATTTTCTCTTTCTTGCAGCTTCTGATTTTTTCTTTCTCTTTACGCTTGGCTTTTCATAATGTTCTCTCTTTCTAACTTCTGAGATAACACCAGCTCTAGCACATTTTCTTTTAAATCTTCTTAACGCACTTTCAAGTGTTTCGTTTTCTCCAACTTTGATTTCTGACATTTAATATCCCTCCCTCCGCTAGCTTAAATTAACTCAGCTATGGGCTTAATAACACATATTGTATTATACAATATTTAAATAATTACTGTCAAGAAATTAAGCAAAAATCCTGACATATTTCAAATAATATTTACTTTAGCCTGGTGGCCATTGTAAATTCCTTCCTCCAAGCACATGAAAATGTAAATGTTTTACAGTTTGACCACCATCTTCTCCACAGTTATTTACAATTCTGTAGCCTTTTTCCGCAACACCAAGGTCTACTACTAATTTATTAATAACCTTAAATATATGTGCTATAACATCAGCATTATTTTCATTTACTGAATTGGCACTTTCAATATGTTCTTTTGGTATTACTAAAAAATGAATTGGTGCTTCAGGATTTATATCATTAAAAGCATAAACTTTATCATCTTCATATATTTTATTGCTTGGTATATCACCATTTATTATTTTACAAAAAATACAATCTTCCACTAAATCACCTCCCCTTATGCCAGCTGACAATTTAAAATTGAGAATTGACAATTTTAGATGAAATTCTTTACGGAATTTCTTTTATATATAAATAATAACAATATAATATCAGTTATATTAATATTATCTATTAATCAATTCAATTTTATTATAACAATTTTTTATAATAATTTTCCAGTCACATAATCACCGTTTGCTTCTTCTATTCTGCATGGAACTATTTTTCCTATTATTTCCTCACTACCATTAACTATTTCTACTTTAACGTAATTTCTTGTATAACCTTCAAATACTCCAGGTTTTTTTGAAACTTCCTGTTCCACCAAGACGTCCATATCTCTTCCTACAAGACTTCTACTAAAGTTTCCTTCATTTTTTTCATTAAGATCAATCAAAGCTTTACTTCTTTTTTCTTTAATTGTTCCATCAATCTGATTATCCATAGTTGCTGCTTTGGTTCCTTTTCTTGGACTGAATTTAAATATATGAGTTTTTGTTAATTTTAAATTCTTCAAATATTCATAAGTTAAATTAAATTCTTCATCAGTCTCACCGGGAAAGCCTACTATAACATCAGTAGTAATTGAAGCATCTTTCAAGTTCTTTCTGATTTTATATACTGCTTCTTCATATTCCTTTGCAGTATATCTTCTATTCATTCTCTTTAAAGTTGCATCGCATCCACTTTGAAGAGATAAATGAAACTGTGGGCATAACTTTTTCATACTTTTCATTTTTTCGATAACACTATCTGTAAAGAAACAAGGTTCTATTGATCCTATTCTTACTCTTTCTATGCCATCAACTTTTTCTATTTCCTCTAATATTGTCATTAAAGAAACATCGCCTTCTAAATCAACACCATATGATGCTGTATGAATTCCTGATAATATTATTTCCTTAAACCCATGTTCTGCAAGTTTCTTTATCTCACTTATGACTTTTTCAGGATCCTTAGAACAAACTGCACCTCTTGTATATGGTATTAAACAATAAGCACAAAATCTATTACATCCATCTTGTATCTTTAAAAACGCTCTTGTTTTATCTTGATATTCTTCTATATTTAAATCTTCAAATTCCTTATTTCTAAGAACTTCTCCAACAACAATTTGTGATTCCTTTTCATCCTTGGCTTTATTTACATAATAAACAATATCACCTTTGTTTCTTGTTCCTAGAACAACATCAACACCTTCTATTTTTGCTACTTCTTCTGGTGATACCTGTGAATAGCATCCAACAGCAGCAATTATAGCATTTTCATTTATTCTTCTTGCTCGGCTTATTATCTGTCTTGATTTTTTATCACTCATATTTGTTACTGAACATGTATTTACAACATAAACATCTGCAAAATTGCTAAAGTCTGTTATTTCATAACCTTCTCTTATGAACTTTTCTGCCATAGCTTCTGTTTCATAATGGTTTACTCTGCAACCTAATGTTGAAAAGGCTACATACTGTTTTCCATCAGTATTTTTTCTAACTACCTTATCAGCAGTTGTTTTAATTTTAGCCATATCGCCTGTTGCTCTCATTATTTTAATTTGGCTTGCCATTAATCTAGTTTCCTCCTAAATCACTTAATTCATACTGAATTAATGCAGTAGCAGTAAATCCTGCTGTTTCTGTACGTAAAATTCTTCTTCCAAGAGTTACAATATATGCACCACGATTGCTTAACTCTTTAATTTCATCTTCCTCAAATCCGCCTTCTGGACCAATTACTATACCTACATTATGTATATAACTCAAATCTTCTTTTTCTTCTCTTAATTTTTTCATAAGAGTTTTAACTCCAAAGTTTTCTGCATTTTCATACGGAACGATAACAAGATCCATATTCTCCAAGTTTAACATAGCTTCTTCAAAATTTATTACTTCTTTAACTTTAGGAATTATGCTTCGTTTTGATTGTTTGCTTGCTTCTAAGGCAATTCTATTTAACCTATCTAGCTTTTTAAATTCTCCTTTAAGTTTAACATCAACTCTATCAGTAATTGTTGGTATAAATTCATTAATCCCTAATTCAGTTCCCTTTTGAACTATAAGATCCATCTTTTGCCCCTTTGGAAGCCCTTGAAAAAGATAAATCTTTATATCACTCTCATTATTTGTATCAAGCTTCTGAATTATATCTACTATAACTTCACTCTTATTTATGGAATTTATCTTTCCTAAATACTCTATACCTTCACAATTATTAAGAATAATTTCTTCACCTTCACTAAGTCTTAAAACTTTGTAAATGTGTTTCACATCTTCACCAACAATTATTCCTACATTTTCATTAATATTATGAGGTTCTGTAAAAAATTTATGCATAAACTCTCCTATCCGATAGATTTAGCAACTATGCAGTTCCATTCTCCATCCTTGTTAATTTCCATAACTTCAAAACCACATTCTTTTAATTTGTCTGTAACCATTTCAACTCTATCATGAATTATTCCTGAAGTTATAAATAATCCCCCTTCATTAAGGGCTTTTTTAACATCAGCTGTTAATATACATATTATTTCAGCGATTATATTGGCAACTACTATATCAGCTTTACCTTCAACTACATCTAAAAGATTTCCTTCTAATATTTCAATATTATCAAGATTATTAAATCCTACATTTTCCTTAGCTGAATCAACTGCAACTGGATCTAAGTCAACTCCTACAACATGTTTTGCTCCAAGCTTTGCACCTGCAATTGCAAGTATTCCTGATCCGCACCCAACATCAAATACAGTTGTATCAGGTTCAACATATTTATCTAAAGCTTGAATACACATTCTTGTTGTTTCATGAGTTCCTGTTCCAAATGCCATTCCTGGATCTAGTTCTATAACTAAATCTTTTTCTGATTCTTCATATTGTTCCCATATTGGTTTTATTACAATTTTGTCAGTTATCTTAACAGGTTTGTAGTACTGCTTCCAGTTATTTGCCCAGTCTTCTTCATGCATTTCTTTGTAGCTTACACTACCTTCACCAATTTCAATATCCATTTTCTTTAATTCTTCAAGACCTTTTTTAACTGTATCAATAATTTCATCAACTTTATCATCTTGAGAGAAATAAGCTTTAACAACTGCTGCATTTCCCTTATGTTCTAATATATTTATATCTGCAAAATCCCAAGTTAAAGGTCCTTGATCCCTAGATAATAAATCTTGTGGATCTTCAATTGCAACATTAGGACATCCTAATCCATAAAATATTCCCGAAATTGGTTCTAACGCCTCGCTTTTTGTAATTACACTAACTTCTATCCAAATACCTTCCATGTTCTTCTTCCTTCCTCTTATTCAATTGATAGTTATTATTGAAACTCTGATGAATTTCTTCTATTTTTATCATTATTACTATCAATTGGCATTCTTAATTATTATCATTTTGCAGATTTTATTTAAATACTGCAATTATATTAAATTTAAAATAAAACTCTATATTTATGTACTAATTTCCTTTAACTGCAATTAAAAACTTCGTTTTAATTCCCTGTTCTGTGAACATTCTTTCATGTTCTGTTTCAACATTTCCTTCAAAATCACTATTGTGAAGATCATATGTTATATATTTAATTGTAAACTTACTTTCTTTAAAATATTCAAGAGATTCTTCGAATAATTCATCATCATCGGTTTTAAAATAAATCTCCCCATTATCCCCTAAAAAGTTTCTATATTGATTTAATTGTCTTGTATGAGTAAGCCTTCTCTTTTTATGTTTTTCTTTTGGCCATGGATTGCAAAAATTAATATATATTCTATCAATTGAATCGCCATCACCAAGCATCTCATTTATAAGTCCTATTTCCTGTGCCATAAGTTTCACATTGTCAACTTCTCTATTTCTTTCTTCAAAAGCCTTTTCAATGTTTCTTTTAGCTAAACCTAAAACTTCATCTTTTATATCTATTGCAATATAATTTACATTAGGATTTTCACTTCCATGAACAGCCATAAACGTGCCTTTTCCACAACCAAGCTCTAAATAAATAGGATTCTCTTTATTTTTAAAAGTTTCTATCCATTTTCCTTTGTTTTCTTTTGGATTTATAATAAAAAATTCACAACTTTCAAGCTCAGGTCTCGCCCAAGGTTTTTTTCTCATTCTCATTTTTCTTCACTCCGTCTTTTATCATTCATAATAATTATACATATATTAATTTATATTGCAATTTTTTATCAATTTAAATAGCCTTTTATAACTACTAATAAACTACATTATATAAATGATAGGTTTTCATTTGTATTTATGTGCTATATATATTTTTAATTTTAATCAATCATATTTTCTTACATATAACTTAATGAAATCCTATAAACATTTCATTACAATGTACTTTCAGTGTAAATAAAACTATACTTGCAATATATTTATTTACACTAAAAATTGTATCACAAAACATAACTAAATAGTATCTTGCCATCTGTATGAAACTAAAATAGGTTGCTGTGTTAAATAATTACTCAGCAACCTATTTTTATTTTACTTTTTATATTTATCGACTAGATCTTCAAGTTCGTTTTCATATTTATCTATAAAGTCATGAAAATTCATATTTTTCTTTTCAATCAAAAGTGATAGTTCATATAAGAATTCTGGAATTTCTTTTGCTAAAATCTGACCATATACTTTTCCTAGTCTAGCACTTCCCTCTTCAAACGAACCATTTATATGAAGTTCAAATGTATCCTGAAGTTCATCATCAACTTTTTTCTTCTTTCCAGTAAGACCTATAAGGCAAGCTTCATGTATCCCACAAGAATTTCCACATCCAGAAATATGTACTCTTGGTAATACATCTTTTGTATAATTCTTTTCTTTAAAATACTCTATAATCTCATTAAGCATTTTCTGACTTTCTAAAAGTCCGATTTGACATGTTGGAACTCCTATACATGATATACTTTGCTCTAAATGTGTCTCTCCACCAAGATTTTGAGTTTCATTTAACAATTTTTCTGCTTCTTCTCCATTTAGATTTCTAATATACATTCCTTCAGTCATAGTTAATCTAATTGATATATCCTTCATACCATCAATTAAATTTAATATTTTTTCGAGTATATATACTGAAATTTGCCCTCCAATAGGATGAAAATACACACTATATAAGCCATCCTGCTTCTGCTCTATTAATCTGTTATTTTTAATATGTGTTTTTATTCCTTCTTTTTTAATAGTATGTGGTGATAAATTTAAAGTTAAATCTTCTTTTTCTTTTATAATAGATAAATGTTTTTTATAACAATCAATAAATTCTTCTTCTCCCATTCTATCCAAAATATATCTAATTCTTGCCTTAGCTCTGTTATTGTAATCTCCTTCTGCTATAAACATCTGAACCATAGCTTCAACATGATACAACACTTCACTAGGATTTATAAGGTCACCTAATGCTATTCCTACCCTAGGATTCTGCCCAAGGCCTCCACCTAAATATACTTTAAAAAATTCTTTATTATTTTCAGTTACCGCTAAAAATCCCAAATCAGTAATGTTACAGTGGCCTGAATCCATATTACTACTAGAAAATGATACTTTAATCTTTCTTGGAAGTTTATACGATGTTATTCTCTGCAAAAAATAATTATTTACTGCTAAAGCATATGGCGTAACATCAAATGCTTCAAATTTATCAACTCCAGCAAGAGGCGACATTGCTACATTTCTAGGAAAATTTCCTCCTGCTCCTCGCGTATATATATTATAATCTAGTGCTTCTTTCATAATATCACATATATCATCTATAGATAAATTATGATATTGAATCGCCTCTCTTGTTGTAAAATGAATCTTTTCCAAGCCATATTTTTCAGCTGTTTTACAAACCCATCTTAATTCATTTATATCTGTAATGCCTGATGGAATCCTAAGTCTAACCATAAAAGTATTCTTACTTCTTTCTGCATATGCCCCCATACCTCCAGAAGCATGTTTAAACTCCATAACAGACACGTCACCATTTAAAAATCTATGACCTAATTCTCTAAACTGTTCAATTTCTTTTATTAATTCATCTTTTAATCTATTCAAAAAAACATCACCTCTACCTAAAAATCATTACTCTCTTCATACTTAGTATTTATTATTTATTTTAAAAAATACCACAAGTTAAAAATATTATTAAAATATAAATAATATAAATATTTTCTAAAGTACTAATCATATTCCTAAACATTGTATAAACCTTATATAAATCTTCTATAAAATTTATCAAGACATGATTTTAAACACCGAAAGATAAATGAATTATATAACAAAAACATAAAGGAGATGTTAAAATGCAAATAAATGGAGTAAGTAATAGTTATACATCATCATCAAATAACACTAGTCAAATACAATCCTTACAAAGTCAATTAAAAAGCTTGCAAAGTGATCTAAAAAGTGTTCAAAGTGATACAACTTTAGATGAGGAAAGTAAATCAACACAAGTTTCTCTTTTAGAATCTCAAATTTCAACAATACAATCTCAAATTTCAAGTATTCAGTCTGAAAATAGTTCAAATTCTAATGATTCTCAAAGTAAAAATCAACAATCAAATAAAAATGATGATATTAATAGAGGAGATGTTGTAGTATCAGGAAATCTGAATACACTTATTGAAGCAACTCGTTCAGGTGATACTGATACAATAAATAAACTTAAGGCTCAAAGTAATTCGGAACAAAACAACACCTACTCATCCTTTTAATGATTAAAAATTTATCTATATAAATTAATTATTGCAAGTGTACATTTAAACTGTATTATTTTAATTCTAAAAAAGCTGTCTATAAAAATTTATAGACAGCTTTAAAATATCAAACTCTATTTTTTTCCGAATAGTTTCTTTTTATGAGTTCCTGTTCCCTCATCAGCTTCTTCACCAGATGCCTTCATAAATGCATAAAGTGCTTCTTCTTGTGCTTTATTTAAAGATTTAGGAATATCAACTATAACTTTAACGTATTGATCTCCCTTACCTGTTGAATTAACTCTTTGAATTCCCTTGCTCTTTAGTCTAAACATAGTTCCTGACTGAGTACCTGCTGGAATAGTATACTTAACATTTCCATCTACTGTAGCGACAGTTATTTCTGTACCTAATGCAGCTTTTGCCATAGAAATATGTGTATCTATATAAATATCATTTCCTTTTCTTGTAAACACCTTCGATGGAGTGACATTTATTTTAATATATAAGTCACCAGGAGTTCCGCCTCTTAGCCCATGTTCTCCTTGTCCTCTTAAAGGCATTACATTTCCTGTGTCTACACCAGCTGGAATATTAACTTTAATCGTTCTATTCTTTCTTATATTACCTTTTCCCTTACATTCCTTACATGGAGTCTCAGTAATCTTCCCACTACCTTGACAATGATCACATGTAGAAGTTGATACAAAACTTCCTAAAGGAGTTTGTCTTTGAACTCTTACTTGACCTGATCCACCACATGTTGGACATGTTTTAACATTTGTCCCTGGCTCAGCACCAGAACCACTACAATGTTCACAGTTTTCGCTTCTAGTTATAGAAATTTCCTTCTCAACACCAAAAACAGCTTCTTCAAAAGTCAATGTCACAGTGTATTCTATATCATTACCTCTTACTGGGCCATTTCTTCTCCTAGAGCTTCCACCGCCGCCGCCAAAGAATGATTCAAAAATATCGCCAAATCCACCCATATCAAAGCCATCAAATCCACCGAATCCACCGCCATTGAATCCACCTGTACCATCAAATGCTGCTGATCCAAATTGATCATATTTAGCTTTTTTTTCTGGATCTGAAAGAATCTGATAAGCTTCATTTATTTCCTTAAACTTCTCTTCAGCTTCAGCATTCCCTTGATTTCTATCTGGATGATATTTTACGGCTAATTTTCTAAAGGCTCTTTTTATTTCGTCATCACTTGCGCCTTTTTGAAGGCCAAGCACTTCATAATAGTCTTTATTTGCCATTGTTTTATACTCACCACCATTAAATTAATTGACATTTGACAGTTATTTTTTGTCAAATGCTTTTGTTTATACTTTTTTACTTTAGAAAAAGGGAAGACGAGTTTGCCTTCCCTGTATTAATTATATCTAAAATCAGATTTTAGTAAACCCTATTATTTATCGTCGTCTACTTTAAAGTCTGCATCTACTACATTGTCATCATGTGGAGCACTTTGTTCTCCAGCTGCAGCATTTGGATCAAATCCTTGACCTTCAGCTCCTGCTTGTTGATACATCTTAGTAGCTATTGGATAGAATGATTGGTTAACAGCTTCTATAGCTGCTTTTATAGCTTCTATATCTTCACCATCTTTAATCTTCTTTAATTCTTCTATCTTAGCTTCTACATTTGCTTTTTCATCAGCTGTTACTTTATCTCCAGCTTCAGTTAAAGCTTTTTCTATTTGATAGATTGTTTGGTCTGCTGTATTTACAGTTTCAATCTTTTCTTTTCTCTTCTTATCTTCTTCAGCAAATTTTTCTGCTTCTTTTACAGCCTTATCTACTTCATCATCACTTAAGTTAGTTGAAGCTGTAATTGTGATGTTAGCTTCCTTACCAGTTCCCTTATCTAATGCAGATACCTTAACAATACCATTAGCATCTATATCAAATGTAACTTCGATTTGAGGAATTCCTCTTGGAGCTGGAGCTATTCCTGATAATGTGAATCTTCCAAGCGACTTGTTATCCATAGCCATTTGTCTTTCACCTTGAACTACGTTGATTTCAACTGAAGTTTGGTTATCAGCTGCAGTTGAGAATACTTGGCTCTTCTTAGTTGGAATAGTTGTATTTCTTTCTATTAATGGAGTAGCAATTCCACCTGCTGTTTCAATTCCTAATGTTAATGGAGTAACATCAAGTAATACTACATCCTTAACTTCTCCTGTTAATACACCAGCTTGGATAGCTGCACCAACAGCAACACATTCATCTGGGTTAACTCCTCTTGATGGTTCTTTTCCTGTAAATTTCTTAACAGCTTCTTGAACAGCTGGAATTCTTGTTGATCCACCAACTAATATTATCTTATCTATATCATTTAATGATAATTTAGCATCAGCTAAAGCTTTCTTCATTGGTTCTATTGATCTTTGAACTAAATCGTGAGTTAATTCATCAAATTTAGCTCTAGTTAATGTTAAATCAATGTGTTTTGGACCAGTTGCATCTGCTGTTATAAATGGTAAGTTAATGTTTGTTTGCATTGAAGATGATAATTCAATCTTAGCTTTTTCAGCAGCTTCTTTTAATCTTTGAACTGCCATTTTATCTTGCATTAAATCAATTCCGTTTTCAGCTTTGAAAGTATCTGCAATATAGTGCATAACAGCTTCATCAAAGTCGTCTCCACCAAGTTTAGTATCACCATTTGTAGATAATACTTCAAATACACCATCACCTAAGTCAAGGATAGATACATCGAAAGTACCTCCACCTAAGTCATATACTAATATTTTATGAGCTTCATCCATTTTATCTAAACCGTAAGCAAGAGATGCTGCTGTTGGTTCGTTGATTATTCTTAATACTTCAAGACCTGCAATCTTACCTGCGTCTTTAGTTGCTTGTCTTTGGCTATCATTAAAGTAAGCTGGAACAGTAATAACTGCTTGATTTACAGTTTCACCTAAGTAAGCTTCTGCATCAGCTTTGATTTTTTGAAGAACCATTGCTGAAATTTCTTGTGGTGAATATTGTTTTCCATCTATATCAACTTTATAAGATGTTCCCATATGTCTCTTTATTGAAATAACTGTTTTATCTGGATTAGTAATCGCTTGTCTTTTAGCAACTTGCCCTACTAATCTTTCTCCATTTGCTTGGAATGATACTACTGATGGAGTAGTTCTTGCACCTTCTGTATTAGCTATAACTGTTGGTTCTCCACCTTCCATAACTGCTACACATGAATTTGTAGTTCCTAAATCGATACCTATAATCTTTGCCATGATTTATTCCTCCTAAAAACATTTAAGTTTTATTTTTTAATTTATATAAACAAATTTTAAGTATATTTCTAATTTATTTTATTAAATAATTACATTTAATTTGCAACCTTAACCATTGTATGTCTTATTATTTTGTCATCCTTTTTATATCCCTTTTGGAATACTTCAGCAACAACATTTTTTTCTAAACTTTCATCTTCAATATGCATAACTGCATTGTGGAAGTTTGGATCAAATTCACCAGTTGCATCTATTTCTTCAACGCCTAATTTAGAAAATGCATCTTGGCATCCCTTCATTGTCATTTCTACACCTTTTTTTAGGTCTTCTAATGTGCCATCAGCTGCAATTGCTCTTTCTAAATTATCTATAACTGGTAGGATTTCTTTTACAACATCTACATAAGCATCGCTGTATATTCCTTCTTTTTCTTTTATAGATCTTCTTCTATAATTGTCATATTCAGCTCTCAGTCTTAAAAGAGTATCTTTTGTTGTATCTAATTCTTCTTGAAGTTTCTTATTTTGCTTTTTAATCATATCAAGCTCATCCTCTTCTGTGCTTTCACTTCCTTCAGAAGTTTCCACTTTTTCTTCATTATTAGATTCATCATTAACTACTGATTCCTTTTCTGTAGTTTCTTCATTTTCAACTACTTCAGTCTTAATTTCTTCATTCATCATTTCTTTATTATCTTCCATAAGTCTTTAACTACACCTCATCTCTGAATATAAATGATTATATTTTTTGATTATTTAATATATTATTAAGTTCTTTTACAACCTGAGATAAAATGGTAATAACCCTTGAGTAATCTATTCTTCTTGGGCCAATTAATCCAATTTTTCCAACAGGTCTATCTCCTAAGGAGTATTCTGCTGAGATAATGCTGCATTCTTTAGCCTGTGGTTTATAATTTTCATCCCCTATACTTATTGTGATATCATCTGATGGATTAAATAATTCCATTATAGAGTCTTTATCATTAAAAAGAGAAAGCATTTCCTTGGCTTTATTTATATCGTTGTATTCTGGATAATTAAAAATATTAGTTGTTCCTTCCATGAATACTTCCGATGAATCTGCTGCATTTAATGTTTCATATAAAAGAGGCAAAATAGCATTGAATATTTCTTCATACTGACCTAAATCCTTTTTAAGGTTGTTTATCACTTCCAAATTAATCTGTTCTATTGAAAGACCTGAAAGTCTTGAATTGACAACCTCATTTATTCTATTTAAAACATCAATAGTCGGAACATTGCTATTTAATTTCATAATATGATTTTTTATAAGTCCTGTATCTGTTAGAAACACAGAAACTATATTATGATTATCAACTTTTATAAGCTGAATTGATTTTATAAAACTTTTCTTAACTGACGGTGCTTCTATTACACATGTCAACTTTGTAAGCTCTGATAATAAGCTGCTTGTTTGTTTGACTATCTTATCAACTTCAAGCATTGCTGAATCCACAATGTACTGCTTTATCCTTAAATTCTCTTCTGCTGTAAGTCGCTGACTTTCCATCAATTTATCAACATACAATCTATATCCTTTACTTGATGGAATCCTTCCTGCTGAAGCATGTGGTTGTTCCAAATACCCCAGATCTTCAAGGTCTGCCATTTCATTTCTTACTGTTGCAGATCCAATTCCCAAATCATAATTTTTAGCAATTGTTCTCGATCCTACAGGATCACCAGTACGAATATAGTCATTGATAATAGCTTGAAGTATTTTTATTTTTCTATCATCAATCCCCATAGTCTCACCTCTTTTTATTAGCACTCATTAGCAACGAGTGCTAATGACTATGTTTTAAATATATTATTTATGATGTTTTTTGTCAATTCTATTTATTTTTAATATATGTATTTATTATTTATATTTTATCGTTTGCCTTTAATTATCTTTAAAATTCTTCAACTTTCTCTAGTTTACTACCCTACTTGCTCTCACAAAGAATATATCTACTCTCAGACGATTATCTAAAATAAAAATAATCATGATTTATATTCTAATTCAGTATAAAATCACTCATTACATAATTAGATAGTTCAATTCCTTTCTCACTCAAATATAGTTTTTCCGAATCAACAACTAATAAACCTTTTTTAATATTATTTTTTATTACTTCATCGTAAATATCAAATACATCTTTTCCAAATCTTTTCTTAAATGTTTTTAGATTTATTCCTTCTATCATTCTAAGTCCCATAAACATAAATTCTTCCATATCATCATTTATATTATTTACGTGAATTTCTTCTGTTACATCTTCATTATTATTTATCTTTTCTATATATATTTTAATATCATCTATGTTTTTGAACCTTTTTTCATCCACAAAAGAACTTGCAGAAACTCCAAGTCCCAAATATTCATTACATTTCCAATATACTTTGTTATGAAAACATTCCTTGTTAACTTTTGCATAATTTGAAATTTCGTATTGATTATATCCGTAATCTTCAAGGAATCCTTTTGTAAATAAATACATACTTCTTTCCTCTTCTTCATTTGGAATATTTAACTTATCATTATTGTATAAATTATAAAAACAAGTTCCTTCTTCAATTATGAGACTATATGCTGAAATATGATCAGGTTCAAGACTCATAACATCTTTTAAACTTGCCTTCCAATCTTTCATATGCTGATTTGGTAATCCAAACATTAAATCTACATTAATATTTTCAAATCCAGCCTTTCTAGCTTGATTATAATTTTTTTTAAACTCTTCAAAGCTATGAATTCTTCCTATTTCTTTAAGAAGATTATCATTTGTTGTTTGCAATCCCATACTTATTCTATTTACATTATAATTTTTCATTAAAACTAATTTTTCTTCATTAAGTGTTCCTGGATTACACTCTATTGTAAACTCAAAGTTATCTTTAAAATCTAATAAATTTATAGTCTTTAACAGACTTTCTAAATTTATTTCATTTAAATATGATGGTGTACCACCACCCACAAAAATACTTGCTATTTTATATTTTGAACATTTTCTTAAAATTTCTTCATTCAATGCTCTAATATACTCATTTATTAAACTTTCTTTTCCTGCATATGATGGAAAATCACAATATAAGCATTTTTGTTTGCAAAATGGAATATGTATATATAAAGACATTTCTTTCATTAAAATTTCCTCCTAAAATTCAAAAAGACTGACCAATAAGGTCAGCCTTTTTAATTTAACTATTATTCATTAATCTACTTTAAGTACAGCCATAAACGCTTCTTGTGGTACTTCAACAGATCCAACCTGTCTCATTCTCTTCTTTCCTTCTTTTTGCTTTTCAAGAAGTTTCTTCTTTCTCGATATGTCACCACCATAACATTTTGCTAATACGTCTTTTCTCATAGCTTTAACAGTTTCTCTTGCTATAATCTTAGATCCAATTGCTGCCTGAATTGGAACTTCAAACATCTGTCTTGGAATTATTTCTTTTAACTTTTCTGCAATACCTCTACCTTTGTGATAAGCTCTTTCATCAGGAACTATCATTGATAAGGCATCTACCACATCTCCATTTAATAGAATATCAAGTTTAACAAGCTTTGTTCTTATATATCCTTTAAATTCATAGTCTAAAGATGCATAACCTCTTGTTCTTGATTTTAAAGTATCAAAAAAGTCATATATAATTTCATTTAATGGTATATCGTAATTAACAACTGCTCTTGTTTCTTCAATATATTGCATATCAATATATGTTCCTCTACGATCCTGGCAAAGTTCCATAACAGCTCCTACATAATCCTTTGGAGTTATTATAGATGCTTTAACAACAGGTTCTTCCATATAATCAACTTCTGTAGCTTCTGGAAGATTTGTAGGATTAGTTATTTCTAAAATTTCTCCATCTGTTTTTATTACTTTGTATATAACAGATGGTGCTGTTGTAATTATATCTAAATTAAATTCTCTCTCTACTCTTTCTTGAATTATTTCCATATGTAATAATCCCAAGAATCCACATCTAAATCCAAAACCTAATGCTATAGATGTTTCTGGTTCAAAACTCAATGCTGCATCATTTATTTGAAGCTTTTCCAATGCTTCTTTTAATTCATCATATTTAGCTCCATCAACTGGATAAATACCCGAATAAACCATTGGAATAGCTGGTTTATATCCTGGTAAAGCCTTTTCTGTAGGCCTTAATGCTTCTGTTATTGTATCACCAACTCTAGCATCTCTTACATTTTTTATAGATGCAGTTATATATCCAACATCACCTGCACTTAAACTTCCTATTGGAAGTACATTAGGCGTAAATACTCCTACCTCAGTAACATCATATACCTTATTAGTCGCCATAAGTTTAATTTTGTCGCCAATTTTTACTTTTCCATCTTTTACTCTAACAATACATACAACACCTTTGTAACTATCGTAATACGAATCAAATATTAGAGCTTTTAACGGTGCTTCTTCATCCCCATTAGGAGCTGGTATATTCTTTACTACTGACTCTAATACATCCTTAATATTAAGCCCTGTTTTTGCTGATATCATAGGTGCTTCTTCAGCATCAATTCCTATAATATCTTCAATTTCTTGTTTTATTTCATCAGGTCTCGCTGATGGTAAGTCTATTTTATTTATTACTGGCGCTATTTCAAGATCATTATCTAAAGCTAAATAGCAATTAGCTAAAGTCTGTGCTTGAATACCCTGAGTAGCATCTACTACAAGTACAGCTCCCTCACAAGCTGCAAGACTTCTTGAAACTTCATAGTTAAAGTCTACGTGACCTGGAGTATCAATTAGATTAAGAATATATTCTTCGCCGTCATCTCTTCTATATATAAGTCTTGCTGCTTGAGACTTTATTGTTATTCCTCTTTCTTTTTCTATCTCCATATTATCTAGAACTTGTTCTTCCATTTCCCTCTTTGTTAAGGTTCCTGTAGTTTCAAGTAATCTGTCCGCAAGGGTTGACTTACCGTGATCAATATGTGCTACTATCGAAAAATTTCTGATATGTTGTTGTCTTTCACTTTTCATAATACACTAACCTATATTCAATTAACAGTTTACAGTTTACAGTTTGCAGTTAATGATGAAATCTGATACTGATTTCTTTATTTTTTACAATATATTAAAAAATTATAATGTATAAATGTTTTATACAAAAGTTTCTATTTAACTGCTACCTATTACTTGTTAACTTTTAACTGGGTAAGGTTTAGCTTTTCACCCCCGTTATAATTAAATCAGCTAAATTATATCATACATCTATTTAAAAAGGCTATTAAAATTTAACTATAGACAAAAATAACTATTTAATGCTGTTTATTTTATTTTCAATATACTTAATTATTTCTGATTCTGATGAAATTTTAAACTCTGCATCTCCTAAACGAACAAGTACTTTTTTATTATCAGAATCCTCATAAATTTTTAAAAATGAATTATCTTTTATAAAATTTGCAAAATCAGCTCCAAATTTTTCACTTACTAATTCATAATTTTGTTTAGTATTTCCTAAAGGGGATAATGTTTTAGTATTTATTATATTAATATGTATCAAACATGCAATGACTAGTACTGTCATTGCAATTATAGGTACTACAGTTTTTAACACGTATTTTTTATACTTTTTCTTCAATGTCAACACCCTAACTTATATTATAAATTCTTTTTAGGCATATGAAAGAAAATAACAAGTCTAAATCATTGACTTGTTATTTTTTGATAATGCCTTATATTAGAGTATTTCCATTAAATTGTCTTTTATTCAATAAAACTTATTTAGTATATATTTTAACATTAATTATTCATTATCATATGCCAATAAAAATATATCTATTGTTTTCCGTTTAATATTTCAGCAATAACTCTTGCCATACATTGTGCTGTTACTTTTGATTCATCTGGAGTATTTGTATGCGATCCTATTTCAAATAATACACATCCATCACTTTTACTTTGATTAAAAGCATTTTTACCTCTATTATATGTGTAAATTTCTCTTGGAAGTCCTGGAAACAATTCTTTTGTTTTATTAAATATCTTTTCTGTAAGTTCTTTATTTTTTTCATATCTTGTACTATTTTTAGCATTTACAAACATAATTCTTGATGCACTCATACCATATACTTCAGTTGTTGTAGCTGCCTTGTTATTAACAGAATCTCTATGAAGATCTATTATTATTTTAAAATCTCCATATTCTTTTAAATAATAATCTACAGTTTCTGCTGATCTATTATAACTATCATCATATGATTGACAGTGATTAGTCTTATCATGAATTACAGATATTCCATAGTTATTCTTCAACTCATTTTCAAGAACATCTCCTACACCAACTACATTTGTTTCTTCATTTAAACTATCAGGAGCATTTGCATCATAATTTTCACTTGTATGGGTATGATAAATTAAAACTTCCGGTTTAGATTCATCAAGAGGTTTCTTTAATGCAGGATTGTAAATCTGTGTATTTGTACTATCGCTAGTATAAGTTTCCTTTGATATGCTATCTTCACTAACAGTAAATGGATTATAGGAAACAATCATATTTGAACTGTTATTAGATGAATTATTACTCACATAATTATTATTATCTAATTTATCTATACTTCCTAAAATGCTTAATTCCTTTGATAGTATCTTTTCATAAGTAAAATTTTGAAGTCCTAAAGCTTCTAAACACACATTGCTTATTGAAAGTTTATTTTCAGCATAAGTTCCTTCATCATAAACTGTATTTTCCACTATAGGCAAACCTATATTTAAAAGTTGCACATAAACAAAAGCACCACGTTCTTTATTATCTTTAAGAATACCAATCACTCTTATAAAAAAAACACTTGCTAAAATCATCAATATTACTAATCCTACACTTACTTTTGGTCTGCCTCTTATTTTTTTCTGTGGACTAATTCTTTTTTCTCTCCTACCGGCATATATCACCTAAATCCCCCCAGTTTATAGTTAGCAGTTAACAGTTAGCAGTTAACAGTTGTAGGAATACACTGCATATTTGTTTCTACTGTTAGTTGTTAACAGTTTTTTTCTACGGCAATAGCCTAATATGTCCTTTTCAGCTGGAATATAAAACTCCAACTGAAAAGTTTCACTTTAATCTAGCTCATTTTTATTACTATATATTTATATTAGCTATTTTACATAATTATTCTATTAACTCATAAACTTATTTATATCTTCCATATCCATATTAGGCTGAACTGCCATATTTATGCCATTTGAAATTATTTTAGCAAGAGAATTTATTATTAGATCAATATCTTTTGGAGTAACTATCATTTCACCAAGGGACTTTGATGATAACACTTCTCTTATTAATGAACTTTTTTCATTTTTATCTAGTGACCCAAGCATTTTATAAAAATCATTTCCACTTGATGCATTATTCATTAATGAATCTACAACCATGTCTATAGTATCATTAGCTATTGTCACAGCATCAACAACAGTTGGCACCCCTATTGCAATAACTTTTACTCCAAGATTATCTTCATTTATCTGTTTTCTATTATTTCCAACACCAGCTCCAGGCGATATGCCGGTATCACCAATTTGTATTGTAGTATTAACTCTTTCAACTCGTCTTGCCGCAAGCGCATCTATACATATAACAACATCGGGTTTAACCCTTTCAACTGTTCCTTTAATTATTTCCACAGTTTCAACTCCTGTTATCCCAAGAACACCAGGAGCTATAGAACATACCGGCCTTACAGAATCATCCATAATTTCTGGCATAACAGTTTTTAAATGTCTTGTTACCATTATTCCTTCTGTTACTTTTGGTCCTAAAGCATCGGGAGTCACCTTCCAGTTCCCAAGACCTACAACAAGAGCTGTTTTTTCTACATCTATATTTATCATTCTTCCAAGTATTTCCGAAACAACCTGTGATACTCTATCCATAGTCTCCCCATCATAAGCTGTAAATTCTGGTATATCTATTGTTACATAGTTTCCTTTTGGCTTTCCAATTTTTCTAGCCCCATTTTCATCTTTAACTTTTACAGTTGTAACCTTTATATCATTATCAATTTCATTAATAACTTCTATTCCGTCAATATCCTTTTCTTTTCTATGCTTTTCTTGATATATTTCCTTTGCTTCAAGAGCTAAATCTGTTCTTACATTTGTCACAATAAACACTCCTCACTTTAAATTAATAGCAATCTCACTTTCTACTTTATTTTTTGATTAAATTTATTTTTTCCGTTATCACCTAATTTAATACTTGAATTACATAACTTCTGATGTTATAATAAGGTTTGTTGAATATGAACTCGTACGCAGATTTCCCCAAAAAACTGCAAGAGACCCTATAAAAATCTAAGGGGGTGAATTAAGAATGGCAAATATAAAATCAGCAAAGAAAAGAATTAAAGTTACTGAAGTTAAGACTTTAAAGAACAGAATGATAAAGTCTGCTTTAAAGACTGCTATAAAGAAGTTTGAAGCTGCTGTTGAAGCTAAGAACACTGAAGAAGCTAAAGCTTTATATACATCAGTAGTTAAGTCATTAGATATGGCTACTTCTAAAGGAGTTGTTCACAAGAACATGGCTGCTAGAAAGAAATCAAGATTAGCTGCTAAGTTAAACGCTATGGCATAATCTGATAAACCCACCTTTTAGGTGGGTTATTTTTTTATCTATTAAAATATTTATTAATACTAACTATTATATAATAAGTAATTTTTCAACTTTACTTTTTTACTGTAAGAGTATTTATAAGCATAAATTCCATTTCCATATTTTTATCCGCTCCTGAAGATTTCATTTTTGTTTCAGAAGTCACACATAATTTAACAAGCTCACAAAGCTGTTTCTCTGTAAATCTACTACTTTGTGTCATTAATTTTTCACATACGAACTGTGGAAGCCTGTATTCTGACATAAAATTTTGTACTCTTTTTCCTTGAGACATACCTATTTTTATTTCATAAAGACGTGCAAAATGTTTTTCAACAGCACTTATTATAAGCATATGTTGATCTGATTTGTATAAGATTTCTTTCATTATATCTATTGCTTTATCTATTTTTCTAGAAGCTATAAGTTCAACAAGATCAAATATATCTTCATCACTTGAACTTGATATAAGAATATCTATGTCTGATTTTTTTATATCCCTTCCTTCAGAGTAAGATATAAGTTTGTCTATTTCTCTTTTTATAATATCAAAATTGTTTTGAACCTTATCACAAAAATAAGCAAGTTCAGTTCTTCCTATTGATTTTTCCTTTTCCTTAAATATATCCGCTACCTTTTTTATAAATTTATCTTTTTTTAATTTGTCACAAAATACCACTGGAAAGTACTTTTCAATTGGAGTAAGTTTTTTATTTTTATTTGGTTTATCTCTTTTATCCTTACAAAGATAGTACATTACCAATATAGTATAAGGCGGCATATCTGAAATATATTTTTTTAATTCATTATATATTTTTGTTCCTGTAGAATCACATTTTTCTTGTAAGAAAGTAGCTCTATATACCAACACAACTTTTCTTTCGCCCATAAAAGGCATTGTTTCACATGCATTTACTATATCATCAAAAGTTGTATTCATACCATCTATTTTTATTAAATTAAGTTCCTTAAAATCATCTGTAACTTCTTTATTTATTACTATATCTATGCCATCTTTTATGAGTTCTTCATCAAGTCCACAGAATACATATCCATTTTTTATATTTCCTTTTTCTATATCTTTTTCATACACTTCGTAATTAATCAATTTTAAATTCCTCTCATGTTTATTAATATTTATTTGATATCTAGTATCTGCAATATTCCTCACACTAATGTAAGTAATTATCTCAAATATAAAATTAAGTGAATATATTATTTTATCGAGCTAAGAGAAAATGCATGCACGCTCCTAAATAAATTCAACCCAAAGATAAAGCTCTACTTGAAGAGTTTTATTTTATGAACATACCTCTATCAATTTATCATCAACAATAAAGACCTTGTTAACAGGTCCATCTTTAAAACTTATTATATCATAATCATTATAATAAATTTCTTTACCAGACATGTTTAATATAAATTCTTTATCTTTTAATTTTAAAATATAATCACTTTTCACAACTTTTAAAGAAAGTTTATCTTTAAAATGCATATTTTTTTCTATCCTATAACTCTCCGATGCGTTTGAAGCTTTAGAAAGACGTTCCATATCAATTTCTTTTTTAGAAGATACAAGAACTCTATCACCCTTATGACATATTAGCAATGCGCCTTCTCTATAATATCTTATATTCATTATAGGGCTATACATAGATATAGCAATAACAATTATAGAGATAGCCGGAAGATATATAAATTTTTTATAACCCTTTTTTATAAAATATAAGCTTATTAAAAGCCATAAATAAAAAAATGCTACATATTCATTCCCATAAAACATTGGCATTGAATATAAATCGATTTTATTTATTAAAGCATCAAAAAATCTTATTATATTTAAGCAAAGATAACTAAAAAAATCAAATAGCCATGAAAATTTATATGAAGGTATAAGCATATTTCCTAATATTACAAGAATATTAACAAATGGTATAAACATAAGATTCCCCAATATAAAGTTCAACGAAAAATCTTTAAAAACAATCATCATATATGGGAAAATAAATACTTGTGCACTTAAT
>OKVX01000114.1_pt1 | contig 46471 bp, 39 predicted proteins | sample 1606941 | NCBI WGS metagenome assembly OKVX01 (sample SAMN03281016, study PRJEB24777) | human gut metagenome | isolation source: fecal sample PR161 from 1 month old female Malay infant, caesarean... | reverse complement strand
GCTATCCAGACAAGCACGAACATCAATATCTGCCTGTGTATCAGGGCTACCAATGCGACTGGTCATGCAACCCTCCCTCCATCTGTTTCAGCTAAAGCGACGGACATATCCTCAACATCCTCTTCCTGACCTTCTGCAACTTCTAGTTCCGGCGGGGCTATTTCAGCTTCGAGCCATTTTAATCCTTCAGCAATGTATGTTGGGACAGACCATTCATCCGGTTTTTTAAGAAGTAAATTCAGAGCAAAATCAGTTTTACTAAAGCTTTTTGATTGCACGCGCTTGTGAATGCGCTGGGCCAGTTGCAGTAGATCCATACTTACTGCTCTGGCAATACGTAGCTTGAGTGGCTTACAGCCCACATCTTGACACCAGGACAGATTTTCAAGTGCAAAAGCTTCCTCTAAAGTACGGCCAGCAAGTGCCAGTGTTTCCTCTTTCCATGTAACATTTGTCTGACACTGGTAAGCAACACGAACCAAAGCGTCACACTCAGCTGTGCGGCTTTGTATTTTCATTTCCTCAGTTGCTTCCCATAAAGCGGCAACGGTGTCACATTTCGGTAACCACTGCCGAAGTGTTTGATTAGAGGTCATAGCTCCAGGATGACTGGCAATACAAGCCTTTCCTGGTGTTTCTGTGTTGGCCTGTTCTTCCTCATCATCATCAGGTTCCTCGCCATCATCATTTGCAGCCGGATTTTCTGCAAGACCATCTAACTCATCTGCTCGAGCTTCTGTTGCATCTTGTACCGGAGGGGTACAGTACACACTATCCAGATCAGTAATAATGAGTGTCGTAAGCCCAAGATATTCAATTAGTTTTTGGAATCGATAGCCAAAAGCACCGCCAATCTCAAGGACTGTTAGGTAAGAGGATTTTAATCTAGGTGCGGCGGTAGCAATCATTTGCGGGAGCAGTAGCCGCTCAACATTGCCTTCTACAAGTACAGCCCCGTCGGCAAAAAACAAATCACAATGGGTCAGCTTCAAGTAACGCTCAAGAAAGTCTCGAATTTCAGGATCAGTATTATCATAAAAAACAGAGAGATTGAGCACATCTGTTGCCGACATATTTGATGAACGCTTCCGCCGAAAGTAACGGATCGGCCGAAAACCACGTTCGTAAAGAATATGAGTTGAATGAGAAGTCACCACCACTTGAGTGGTGTAGTGCATAAGCTCCTGACTCTCCATGGCAAGAAGGTCCATTATCTTGCGTATAAAAGCCTGCTGTAACTGTGCGTGGAGATGAGCTTCTGGCTCTTCAATAAAAATCAGGTGAACCGGTGGTCGATTCTCTTCTATTGCTAACCATTGGTTGTGGATGTCGAGTAATTCAACAACCATAAAGATCAGATTCTTAAATCCAAGCCCGTTATAACTATCGGGTAGTGTTGGTGGGGTAGGATTACCGTCATCCTCCCCCAACGCGTAATGTATTACGGCCCCATTTTGGTTGTTCATGATCTGCGCCGGGTCTAAGGCCGAACGAATCATCATGCGTGGGTTTGAAAGTCCAGGGTATCCGAGTTTCGCCAGACTTTTCAGCGTAGGTGCAAAAACACGTTCAAGATGCTGATTGAAAGCTGATTCAGACGCAGCTAAAGCAATTAATGCTTCATAATCTTCACCTTTTTGTTCAAGATTTCGTCCGTAAAAACGGCTGAGAACACGAGAAAGATCCTCCGAACGGGAACCTCTGGAACCATCTGAAAGATGACGCTGAGCATTCAAAAAGTTGATTTGGATAAGGCTGTTCAGTATTTCGCGACCACTTCGATCACGCCCTGTGAGCGGAGTAGGCTCATAGCCTTCCTCGGATATCATTTCCGCATTGAAACGTGCGGGATCAAGAACAAAATAGCGGAGTTCATATTCGTCATTGAGTCTATCGCGAAGATATTCCCAAAGATTACGAGGTGAAGGATCGTATTTGGGAGTTCCATTTTCATCTTTAGGTGTGGCATCGATAGCAAGCTGACGTACTGCGAGGAAGCGCGAACGGATTTCTTCAGGATTGATGGGGGAAAAAGCAACGCGCATTCCAACCAGAGAACCTGACCACGATAGGCTGGGGAGAAGATCGACTACACGATGAACATCATTCGGTGTTACTTCAAACCAAATATCAAGTTCCAGTGAAGATAGCGACGCAGCATCCGCCCCTTCTCCAAATGTGACAATGTCAGTCCAACATTCAGCATTGAAGTCATGAATATTGAATCGGCTTTTACCGGTGAATAGTTGAAGTGCATGACCGACAGAAGTCTTACCACTGTTATTCGCCCCAACGAAAATTGAAATATCTGACGCAAGATCGATAACAACATCGTGCAGCCTTCTGAAATTACGGACTGCCAGCTTTCTCAAATGCATTCTCATTATCCTTTAATGAAAGACTGCCTTGCCAATAAAAATCATTAATTTCAATAACATTTACATTTGACATCAGCAAGCCATTTAGGGTTCTCATGCTTTAAAACTTGAAGTTATGAATGATTTTTTTAGTGTTCAACCTGATATCTGAGCACTATATAACGCTATTCTTACCAGAAAAAATTTGATCACGATCGCGTGTAATAAATTTAAATTACTTGATTTAATCTATTCAGCATGAGTATGCTACACCGCACAAAGCATATGTAATTTATCTTTATTCGGAGTTTGAATGCTGCTCACCTACAAGGAAATAGCTACGTTTACGGCAGGCTCGCACATCAGCCGTATCCAGGAAAGCGCAGATGGGTCCGCATTTCGTTTCTATGCGACCGAACAGTTTCTGGTAGATGACTGGCAGTCAGCTATTGTGTCAGCCGAGAAAGAACAGTGGGTGAAAACGCATCAGGATGTTGTGCTGGCGCAGAAAGGAGATGTTGTCATCAGCCTGATTCATGGCAAGGCGGTTCGCGTGAGCACCGAAAATGCCGGACGTATTTTAGGTAATAACTACGTCAAAGTGGATGTTGATACCAGTCGGATTGATGCCGCGTGGTTCCTCTGGCATTTCAATGAAAGCCCGGAGGGACGACGTCAGCGGATTCAGACCACCCAGGGTTCTACCGTCGTACAGCGTATCGCGGTTAATGAACTGAAAAATTTTACCGTTACCCTCCCGCCACTCGCACAGCAAAAAACGATGGGGGGGCTCTATCTGGCGGCGCGAGAAAAACGCTTTTATCAGCAGCGGATTGCCGCCCTGAGTGAACAACAGATCCTGAGCCTGCTCAGTGGTATGATTTGACTTATTACGTCACCTCTTTGTGACGAAGAAAAACAACAGGAACAACTATGTCTCCCCAGATTGAAGCGCAAAATTTAAGTGAACTGCAAGGCCGCCTGTGGAATATCGCCGATACCCTGCGCGGTAAGATGAATGCCGATGAATTCCGCGACTACTGCTTAGGCTTTATTTTCTACAAATATCTTTCTGAAAAATTCGTTGCTTACGCGAACAAAATTCTGGCGGAAGATGGCATTCAGTATAACGAGCTGACTGCGGAGCATCCGGCATATCAGGACATCGTTGATGCGGTAAAAGAAGACAGTATCAAGACCTTAGGCTATTTCCTGCCACCAACGGATTTGTTCCACACGATGGCGGAACGTGTGGCTAAAGACCCGAAAGGCACAGGCACCGGCTTTATTCTGGAAGACCTCGCTACTACCCTGCGCAGTATTGAACAGAGCACGCTGGGCACTGATTCTGCGGATGACTTCAGCAACCTTTTTGAAGATCTCGATTTAGGTTCCAGCAAGCTTGGCAACACTGCGAAAGCGAAAAATGAGTTGATCGGCAAAGTCGTCACGGAACTCGATAAACTGAGCTTTAACCTGAGTGAAGCGAGTTCCGACATTCTGGGTGATGCCTACGAGTACCTGATCGGCCAGTTCGCCTCAGGCGCAGGTAAGAAAGCCGGTGAATTTTATACCCCGCAGCCGGTTTCCACCCTGTTGGCTAAAATCGTCACCACCCACAAGTTGAAGCTGAAAAACGTCTATGACCCGACCTGTGGCTCTGGCTCTTTGTTATTGCGCGTGAAGCGTGAAGCCTCGTCGGTGGGTAAAATCTACGGTCAGGAGATGAACCGTACCACCTACAACCTGGCGCGTATGAACATGATCCTACACGGGGTTCACTATGCGGATTTTGAGATCATTCAGGAAGATACGCTGGAGCATCCGCAGCATACGCATCTGAAATTTGACGCCATCGTTGCTAACCCACCGTTCTCCGCCAAGTGGAGCGCCAGCCCGCTGTTTATGAACGATGACCGCTTCGCCCAGTACGGCAAACTGGCACCGTCCAGCAAAGCGGATATGGCGTTTGTGCAGCATATGTTCCATCACCTGGAAGATGACGGCACCATGGCGGTGGTGCTGCCTCACGGCGTGCTGTTCCGTGGCGCAGCGGAAGGCCATATTCGTCAGTTTATGATTGAGAAGCTGAATTGCATTGATGCGGTGATTGGCCTGCCAGCAAATATCTTCTACGGTACCAGCATTCCGACTTGTGTGTTGGTGCTGCGTAAATGCCGTAAGCACAACGACAGTATTCTGTTTATTGACGCTAGCAATGACTTTGAAAAGGTGAAAACTCAGAACCGTCTGTTGCCGGAACATATCGACAAAATCGCTAATACTTACAACGACTGGAAAGGTGTCGAGAAGTACAGCTATATCGCTACCCTTGAGGAGATCCGTAATAACGATTACAACCTCAATATCCCACGCTATGTCGATACTTTTGAAGCGGAAGAAGAGATTGACCTCAATGCGGTAGCGCAGGAAATTCGCGATCTGGAAGGGAAAGTGGCGGAGATCGATAAAACCATTGCTGATTTTTGTAAGGAACTGGGGATTGACGCGCCGTTTGCGTTTGTGGAGGGGAATAAGTAATGGTGCCAAAGATAAGGTTTAAATCATTCTCAGCCTCCCTAGGTGACCATAAAATTGAGGATATTTTAGCTCGCTTTGTTTCCCCTGTATCTGTTTCTAAAATAGAAAAATATAGAGAAATAGGGATTCGCTCCCATGGTAGAGGTTTATTCCATAAAGAGGAAGTGTCTGGTGCTGAATTAGGGGATAAACGCGTTTTTTGGATAAAGAAAGATGCTGTTATTTTTAATATCGTTTTTGCTTGGGAACAAGCAGTAGCAATTACTTCGTCGAAAGATGAGGGATGTATTGCATCTCACCGATTCCCAATGTACTTACCTAAAGATAACAAATGTAACACTGACTATATCAGAAGATACTTTCTGACAAAAAAAGGGAAATATTTATTAGAATTTGCATCCCCTGGTGGTGCAGGTCGAAACAAAACTCTAGGACAAAAAAACTTCGATGAGTTGGTTGTAACTATTCCAGATGTTACAGAACAAACCAAAATCGCTGATTTTCTGTCCTCTGTTGACGAAAAAATTACGTTACTGAAAAATCAGTATGATCTACTGTGTCAGTACAAAAAAGGCATGATGCAGAAGATTTTTAGTCAGAAAGTGCGGTTTAAGGATGAGAGTGGGGAGGAGTTTCCTGAGTGGCAAATAATGAAATTAGGAGAAATCGCTCAAATTAAACGTGGGGCTTCCCCAAGGCCAATAACAGATCCTATATGGTTCGATAGTTTATCAAATATTGGCTGGGTACGCATTTCAGATGTAACAAAGTCAAATAAATATCTATTAAAAACTGAGCAATACGTTTCCGATAAAGGCGTAAAAAAAAGCCGATTGGTTAACAGCGAAAAAATAATCATGAGTATCTGCGCTACGATTGGGAAGCCTATATGCACGACATTTGATGTATGTATACATGATGGATTTGTTGTATTTGAATCATTATCAACTAATACGGATTTTTTATATTATTATCTGTCCTTCATTGAAGATAATTGGCAACGATACGGCCAGCCGGGCACTCAAGTAAATCTTAATGTTGATATAGTATCAAATGAAAGCATTAACATCCCTTCATTATCAGAGCAGATTAAAATATCTCAATTCTTAGCAAATATTGACAATAAATTAACTTCAAAAAAAGCAGAACTGGACAAGTTAAAAACCTGGAAGCAAGGCCTGCTCCAGCAAATGTTCGTATAGAACTTATCCGGCCCGACCTACCCTGGGCCAGCACAATAATAAAAGGCACTACATACTGATGGCAACGCAAAGCGAATACGAGTTAGAAGCGCAACTGGTGGAACAGCTGGTTGGCATGCACTACGAACGGGTGAATGTCACCGACGAAACCAGTATGAAAGCCAACCTGCGAAAGCAGATTGAAATACATAACCGGCTGGAATCTTCTCCGCTAACGGACGGCGAATTTAACCGTATTTTCTTGCACCTGACAAAAGGTAATGAAGTCATCGATCGCGCCAAAATTCTGCGCGATCGCTACCAGTTATTGCGTGATGACGGCACCGAGAAGTGGCTCAGCTTTATCAATAAAGAGGAGTGGTGCCAGAACGAGTTTCAGGTAGCGAGCCAGGTGAAGCAGTTCAACGCCGAGCAAAACACGCGTAAAACCCGCTTCGATGTCACGCTGCTGATCAACGGCCTGCCGCTGGTGCAAATTGAACTTAAGCGTCGCGGTCTGGGGCTGAAGGAAGCCTTCAACCAGATCGATCGCTACCATCGGGATGCGTTCTGGGTAGGCAGCGGCCTGTTCCAGTATGTGCAGATCTTTATTATCAGCAACGGCGTGGACACCAAATACTACGCCAACAACCGCGCCAACCATTTCGAGCAGACCTTCTTCTGGACCGATGAAAAAAATAACCCGCTAAAAGCGCTGGAGAAATTCACCGACGCATTTCTGAAAGTGTGTCACATCGCCAAAATGATCACCCACTACACGGTGCTGAACGAAACCCGTAAGTGCCTGATGGTGATGCGGCCCTATCAGTTTTACGCCTGTGAGGCGATGATCCACCATGTGAAGGACAATCTCCACAAGCAGGGACGGCCGGAGAACGGCTATATCTGGCACACCACCGGCTCCGGTAAAACGCTGACCTCGTTCAAAGCCAGTCAGGTGATCATGGAAATGCCAGAAGTGGATCGGGTCATTTTTGTGGTCGATCGCCGGGATCTGGATTATCAGACGGCGAAAGAGTTCAACGGCTTTGCGAAAGACAGCGTGGATACCACCAACAACACCAGCACGCTGATAAAACATCTCAAGCAAAGCAGCACCAAACTGACGTTGACCACCATTCAGAAGCTGAATAACGCCATCACCCATGAAGGGTATAAAGCGCAGCTCGCACACCTGCGCAAAGAGCGCATCGTCTTTATCTTCGATGAATGCCACCGCAGCCAGTTCGGTGACACGCATAAAGCGATCGTGAACTTCTTCGAGAATGCCCAGCTGTTTGGTTTTACCGGCACGCCAATCTTTGCCGATAACGTCAATATTACCAACGGCGTCAAACAGACCACCGAACTGTTGTTCGATAAATGCCTGCATAAATACGTGATTGTAGACGCCATCCGGGATGAAAACGTTCTGCGCTTTGCCGTGGAATATGTGGGTACTTACAAGCGCAAAGAAAGCAGCAATGAGATCGATATCGATGTGGAGGATATCGACACCAAAGAGGTGATGGAAAGCGACATCCGGTTGGGCAAAGTGACCGACTACATCCTTGCCCACCATAACGCCAAGACCCGCAATCGCGAGTTCACCGCGATGTTCTGCGTCGGGTCAGTCGATATGCTGATCACCTACTACAAACTCTTTAAAGAAAAGCAGGCCGCACTGCAGGCGGCGGATGCCAACTACAAGCCATTAAAAATTGCCACCATCTTCACTTATGCCGCCAATGAAGCGGACAAAAGTGATAAAGAGGCGGTAAACGGTCTGCTGGATGAAGAGGATATTAGCCTGCCGCAAGGCGCGAAAGTTGATACCTCGGGTCGCGATCATCTGGATAGTTTTATCAAGGATTATAACGAGCTGTATGGCGCCAGCTACTCGGCCAATGATTCAAAGAGCTTCTACAATTACTACAAAAATATTGCCCAGCGCACCAAAGAGAAAGGCATCGATATTCTTCTGGTGGTGAATATGTTCCTCACCGGTTTCGACAGCCCGGCGTTGAACACGCTATATGTTGATAAAAACCTGCGTTTTCACGGCCTAGTGCAGGCGTTTTCCCGCACCAACCGCATTCTCAACGAGAAGAAAAGTCACGGGAATATCGTCTGCTTCCGTAATCTGAAGAAAGCGACCGACGATGCTATCGCCCTTTTCTCGAACAAAGATGCCTCTTCTACGGTGCTGGTCAAACCCTTTGACGAGTATTTCGGGGATTATCAGGACGCTGTCGATCGCTTGTTAACGCTGACGCCAACGGTGGAAAGCGTGGACGATTTACCGGATGAAGAAGCACAATTGGCGTTTGTAACGGCATTCCGCGATGTGATGCGTTTGAAAAACATCCTCGAAAGCTTCGCCGATTTTGACGATGCGACTAAACCGCTGTCGGACCAGACGCTGGCAGATTTCACCAGTAAATACCTCGATATCCACGACAAAGTGAAAAAACACTCCAGCAAAGAGAAAGTCTCGATTCTTGACGACGTGGATTTTGAGGTCTCGCTGATTCATCGCGACGAAATTAACGTCGGCTACATTCTGCGTCTGCTGGCGGGCATTCAGGCGATGCCGCCAAAAGAGCAGCAGGAGCAGAAGAAAAAGATCATGGATATTGTCGACAGCGACGTCACGCTGCGTAGTAAACGTGAGCTTATTGATAATTTTATCGAAAAAAGCCTGCTGCATGCCTCGCATGACGAAGATATCACTCAGGTGTTTGAAGCTTATGTCGAACAGGAAAAAGGTAAGGCGCTGGCAGCCTTGTGTAGCGAAGAGCGACTCGATTCGATCAAACTGACCGGCTTACTGGATAACTACCTCTTTACCGACGTGATGCCGCGAGAGGATGAAGTGGCAGAAACGCTAACCTGGACGCCGAAGATTCTGGAACGCAAGAACGTGCGGGCACGTGTCTACGACCGTGTGCGCAATGTGATTGAAACGTTTATCAATGGGATGCGCGGGTTTTAAAAGATTTTGGTGACGAATATGGGAGAGGTATTTTCATGAGTGAGATAGATATCCAGGGTGATGACGCGTTGGTTCAACTGCTGTTGAACGCAGACAAAGGCGATATAGATCTGCTGATCGATTATGTCACTAACACCGGTAAGCTTGGTTTTTCCATGTCAGACAGTGTGAAGAATGTATTACAGGATGCCAAACGCCAGGATATACCTGATGACGAAACTCTGCGTCTGCTTGTTCGGGAGTTGCAGCATTTCGGTGGTAATACGTTCGTGAATCTGTTTCGTCGCAACGGCGTCAACTACAGCGAAATTGTAGATGACGTTGCCAGCCATCTGAAGATGAAAGTCCCTGCTGATGCATCGGTAGAAGAAAAAGAAGCGCTGATTATTGACTGTGTATTTACCTCGTCATGGAAAAAAATGTCGGATGATGAGCGCCGCCAGATTCTGCGTGAGATGGGCATAAACGGCTCTGCCAGTATGGATATTCCTGTCTGGCAGAGAGCGGCACTCGTTGCCAATAGTCTTGCACAAACGACTGCAGGCAAAGTACTGCCTTTAATTGCAGGGCTTGGCATCGGGCGCGTTTTGGGCGTATTAACCGGGCCGGTTGGCCTGGCTATTACGGGTCTTTATACCGCCTATGACATCTCAAACCCTGCGTTTCGAGTGACACTGCCTTGCGTGGTGCAAATTGCCTGGATTCGCTTAAAAAACTCCCGCCAGTTCCGGCTTGCCACCCAGCCATCATCTGCCACGCTGCCTGCTCTCACATACGATCAACGCTGGGGTTTTGGGCATGATATTCACCAACCTGCGCTTACGGTTGCGACAATTCCACCTTCGGAAAGTATCAACACGGGTGCGATGCAGGAACAGGATATTGCCGGTATTTCACGCCTGAGCCCGCTGTTGCAAACATTACCCTCACTAGCGACCTCTGCACATGTTGCCAGCCATCAATATATGGAGGTCATTATTAATGGTCCTCTGGCGAGTGTAAAAGATGGCCCTGGTTTCCGTGGATTTAGCCTGGGAGAAAAAGGCATCAAAGAACATGCCGTTCTGCTGAATCCTGACAAACTCAGTCAGCTTGTTAACGCCGGAATGTTGTTGAATGTTGCTTCTGCCGTGCTAGCGCAAAAGCACCTGGCTGATATCAGTAAAAAATTGACGGAGATTGTTGAAGCAGTACGCGAGGTTTCTGCGTTCCAGAACAATGCACGTAAGTCAGAGATCATTGGAGCCATACAGTATCTGCAGCAAATTACCCCCACGGTCCTGGAGGGGCAATGCTCACCCGCAATACGTCAAAAACTGGAGGATATTGAAGTCCAGTTTTCCGCCCTGCAGGCACACTTACTGACTGATATTACTGCTACTGGCGACAAAGTGGCAGCACTTAAAGACCGTGGGCTCTTTGGCAGTTCGGAAATTACGAATAAGATCCAGACCCAACAAAAGATCCTTGATGAGCGAATCCATGAATGGAACCTGGCAATGAAGGTTCGTGCGCAAGCGTTACACCTTTTGACTCATGCGGAAGGTAACACAACACTCGTCAGGCACCGCCAACAAACCATTGTTCATAATTATCAGGAGTTTGAAAGCGTTGTTGACAAAATTGAGCGTCAGCTTCACCAGCGGATACAAGGTATCAGTGCATTGACGGAACAGAGCAATACCACCAATGCCAATAAAGTATTACTGGGGAAATGGACGACAACGACGTTAATGCAGCAAAAGATGGCTATTGAAGAGGCACATTCGTCGTTCGGGAAATTCCAACAAGGATTGTTGGCTGAGCAGCCGCAATCTGCACGATTACTGGTAGAAATGCAGGACGGGAAACCGGTGAAGTGTTTTGAATTGCCGCTAATATGAACAATTCGTCTTTTTTGAGTGGGCATCTAATGGAACATGACAATTCTTCATTGGTTGAGTTGCTACCGGAATTTTTTCACCAATGGCCAAAAAACCTGGAGTGGGCCAGAGAAAAAGATAAAAAAACAAATATTGAGGCATCTCAGCTAACTGAATTCTTCAGCCTTCTCTCTGAACCACTGAAAGTTGTTCAGCATCGCTCTTTATCTTTTGATCCCTGGGAAGTAGCAGGCCTTGGGCGTAAAGAGGTTCGCAATACTGCAGTCCTTTCATGGCTTCTTGATCCCGAGGGAACCCATGGTTTCGGTAGACTACCTTTACAGGCTTTCTTGCGGGCAATACGACACAGCAGGAATGATATCCCTGAAGATTATCTTCACTACTGCCGGGTACAAGTTGAAACGAATCCTACTGGCGAAAATAGCAATCGTGTTGATATAGAAATCGATGCGGATAACTTTTTTCTGCTTATCGAGGTGAAAATTGATGCCTATGAGCAACCGGAACAAGTTGCCCGATACTGCTCTGATGCCAAATTACGCGCAATGTCACGTCCCTGGGCCGTTATTTTTTTAACGCCTCGTGGCGGAAAACCTCTGACCTGTGGCTTAGATTTCAAACCAGAGTATGTTCCCTGTATTTCCTGGCGACATCTCGCCTCAGCTTTAGAGTCTTCGTTGCAACCGCATTACAAAGATTTCATTTCTGCCAATGAAAACTCTCCTTCACGCCAAATGGCTGCCCATGCCTCATTTTGCTTTCTTAATCGAGTTCGTACATTTTAATTTAAGAGATTAGACATGAATCCACACAGCGATGCAGAACGTCAGGCCGGTATACTGATTCTTTCGCAACTAAAGATGTTTAACGAAGCTGTTGTTTATTTTGAACAGCATTTAAGCCCTGCCTTCTGGAAAAGCTTTGATCAGTGTGTTGAACGATTTATGAAAGACAACAGCTGGGTAGGTAAAGCAAATTATGAACATCAGGATTATTGCTGGCTGGCCCATCCAGCTTGGGTCATTGAAGGCGTTAACTGCAAATATTGGTTTGAAAACAGTTCGACTGTTACTGAAGGAAATGATTATATTTTAGCCGTCCTGACGGGTACGGGAACCGAGCAGGGGCTGTTTGGTTTTGAGTTTAAATTGAATGCCGGGTATTTTGGTGGAGTCAAAAAGATTGCTAGTTATGCGAGTAATGTTCAACAATCCTACCGTGAGCAACTGCAGACACTAGGGCTATTGGAACAAGGGAAAGGTAACTATTTCCTACCTGTCACGATTAAACCTAATTTACTCACTGAGTGCTGGAAAGAGCATGGTGAGTTTCCAGTGGAACATGAAGTATTTTTTCCATTGCAAACAGCTCTTGACAAGCTACTACAATCTACAAAAATTTTGGATGCTATATTTTTGTCCGAAGCGCAGATTGCAGTAAGTGAATAATTTAAATAATTAACGTTATATGGTTTGATTTGGCCTTTCTCGCATAAGAAAGGCCATTGCAGTAAAAATTATCCCCGACTACATCCGAAACTTCTATCCCCCTCACCAAATACCTTCGTATCGAGCTTGGTCAAGTAATCCAGTCGTTCAAGCAACTCATTGTATGTGACGTCAAAATCAGGATCGTTTATGTCCAGTATGTATTTACCGTTATCGGGAAAATGAACAAGATCACGACAATCTTCAATCTCTAGTCCGAGAGCACTGTACCAAGCTCTGACTATCTGGTTGCTAAGTGTACCACTATGCTTAAGATGCCCCAGATGGTAATAAGCATCCTTGTTAAAAAATAAGCAAATATGGAAATGGCATTTTCCACTCTTTGAGTATTCTCTTGCCCAGACATTACGTATAACGTTCTTGTTGACTCTGATCCCAGCAAATTTTCTGCGGTGTTCATGTGCTTCCAAAATCGCTTTCATCGAATCCAGAAATCGTGATATTGCACCGGGTTCAAGGTTAGGAAAACAGCATACTGTATCACCATCATCTAAAATAGGTGGGTAATGAAGATCCGCTCTTAATGCCATAGTACGTGGAAACTGATTGATAGCATTACTGACTGTCAGAGCAATTTTATCTCTGTAAGCGAGAATATGATCGCCATGAGTACCTTGGTAAAGTTTCATCATATATCTCTGATTTTAATATCCCTGCTCTTCACAGGGATATGTTGTGAGTGATTTATCAAATAAATATATATTACCTTTCCAACATTTAAATTTAGGCAAAAGCTATCACCTGCCTGCGGTGGCAGTTCCAAAATAACTCTGCAATTAGTTAGAACAAGCAAGTATATCGATGGTATTTTTTTACTTCATTAAACCCCCCAGGTATCCATCGCCTGTATAAAGATAGTTTTTCCTTTTTTAGCAGCCTTTATCTTCCCTTGAGAATAAAGAGTGCTTAATAATTCATTTACTTTACCGCGGCCCCTGAACCGGTTAGGCCCATATTGCAGTATGGTATTCTTCCTCATATATGGTAAAAAATTTTGATTGCAATATTCTTTTATCCACCAATAAAGCTCATCTGCATCTGTATTGACCATATCTAGCTCCTGTTGTTTGGAAAATAATTTTATATACTCATCTACGTACCATGCACTTATTTCTATAGCAGCTTCAGCAGCGGTAAGTGATACATCCCCTTCATCACCATTAAAATAGTGTAATAAAGCAGCAATCCTTGCCATATTTTCAGCGATTTTAGATGCATAATCTTTAAAGTCTGAAAGAAATCCGAGTAACCGCATTTCTGTTTCAACTTGATTATAAAATGCAATCCATCTCTGTCTTGCTTCTGGCGAGAAATGCAGGCAAATACGTTCATCTTTGTTTTCGATACTCTCATTGACGATCTCCATTAATCGCTCATGGAACACAGGCAAATGTTCACTTGAGACAACAGGATTAGTTATTTGTCTATATCCTTGTGTGGAAAAGGGACGACAAATAAGTGTACGAGCAAAAAATCCTATCCCTTTTGCTATATCCCCTTTTCTTTCAATATATCTATTAATAACTACAGACTGAACCTGTAGGGATAATGTCAATCTGGCATTTTTTATTAACCTCTCAGGTGCGTTTTTCCTTTCGACTGAATACGTTGCGCCATCCCACATTTTGTTGACAAACGGCAATTCATTTAATGCATAACCATTAAATATGGTCCCAGCCTCATCTGATAAAATGCCAACTGATCGCCAGTCACCACAGAGATACTCTTTTATCGCCGCTGGTGTGGTATCATTAAACGTCAACTTATATCTGACAGGCTCTACAGGATAACTATCTTGCAGCATACTCAGACTTTCACGTGTTATGGTTGGATCTTTGCCACCACGGATCTCTGACTTCAGTTTTGACATCAAAGCTTTCTCTTCCGCCTTGAAAATCTTTACGTTATACCGCCACTTAATTATTTCTTGTTTATATAGGTCAAATAGCCGTTCCTCTAGTTGGTAAATGGGCTTCATTAACAACTTAGTTACCGTGCTCTTCCGTTCCCCAGATTCCGCAATTGTCACAATAAAAAGCGATGTAGGGCTACGCAGATTATTCAATCTACAAACATCAATTCTGTTCTGACAAGCAAGAGATATGACGCCAAGCATCTCTGCTGCAACCATGGGAAGCGGTGCATGAGTATGTTGCACTATCTCATAAATTGCATTTCCCGCCCTCGCGGGGAACACATGTATGGGGAACTCTTGATCTCCCGACATAAATCCTCATCATCATTTAATGTAAAAAGTACCTCCGGTTGAGTTGCTATTCCGCTATTAATAGTGGAAATAGCAAGATGCATTCCCAACCATTAGATGAAAAATACTAAAAAACCATGGTTCTTAGCGTTCATTAATCCAGTAGAGTAGATCGCTAAGCAACCACCCGCACGACTTAGCTCCAAGTGATTTGCGTTGAGGAAACCTCCCAGCCTTTTCGAGCTTCCAGGCTGTCGAGCGAGAAATCGAAGTGATATACTGTCGCTCTTTTTCACGCACCAGACGGTCACCTTTCTCACCGTAGACATGCAGAATTTGCAGCCGTTGTTCAGGGGTTGGAATGATAGATGTTGTACTCATACTGCCTCCTTTGTTTCAGTGAGTGCAGCATGAAACAGTGCGAGTGTGGAGTAAAGCTGAGGAGCTCTTGCTAAGGCTTTGTTAAGCCTTTAGCAAGAGGTGTTTTTTTATTTTATTTTCATTAGGTTAGCAGCCATTTTAGAGGTGAAAATAATGCTCCACTCTCTTGGTGATGACCTGGCAAGCTCGTTCAATATTTGAGCTACATTTGATGGTGTCTTAGCAAGATTTTTGCCTTTGCAATAAAGTGTGATTAAGCACGAAGCTATCTTCGAATGCTGAGGCTGATGTTTGTAAGGCTGATCTCTTTTTTCAGATGTTTCTTCGAGGACTTTTTTTATGGTTGATTGCGTAACTTCAATTCCATTACTTAAAAGAATTGTGCTGACATTTGAATAAGTCACATTTCCATTAATGCTGAACAGTTCATTAATAAGTAAAACCATTGCAACTCTGTTAATAGGTGGGTCATATTTTTCTATATTACTAGCTTCATTAGAGGGAAATAATTCACATAAAATTTCACATCCAGAATCAGCTATATAAATCCTTTCAAAGGAGACATAAGTATCTTTATTAAAAAGCAAACAATCACTTTCATCTCGACCAAATATTTTAACCTCTCCAGGAATGGTTTCCCATGATTCATTAGCATTTTTGAGATTGTAATTTTGCCTTGCTAATCGAGTGGTGCTTGTAGGTTGCAGTCGCCAAAAACCACTGGCATATCCATTGTAAACATATTTAAAAAAAGAACTGCCATTAAAAACCGGATACTCATTTATTTCTGATTTATCACAAGGTATGAATGTTCTTACTGCAAACTGAGGGCTATCCTTATGTTGATAAAAGTCTCCTCCAGCTCTGATATCAAATGTATTATAACGATGTTCTTTTTTATTCGCGTAACGAATTATTCGGCAGTATTCTGAACGAAGGTTAACATAGAGACTGATTTTATCATCCAGCCATGTAGATATAATATCTTCCAAGCTCACTTTAGATTTTTTCGAGAACTCGTCAGCACGACAAAAAGTATCGGGGATGTCGAATTCTTCAGGAAGATTAAACAGATCAGAAGCATCAAAAAAATCAGATTTACTTGTCATTTATCACCACCAATGCATTGACCTTATAAATTACAACGGATTGTATCAAGGTAAGGCGATGAGTTTAAAGGCTATTTAATGGCAAGTAAGTATTTTCATGATCTCAAATCAAGAGATGTACAGCGCTACTCTATGAACGATATAGGCATTCAACGTGGTATCCCAATTAGCAGCCTTGCAGCCAATCCCTATCCGCACTAAAATCAGAACATAAAAATGAGGCTTCAAACATGACAAAAAAAACAGCACATACTCAGATTACCAAAACTCACATCTACCGTGCCGTTGCCAGCTCGACCGCGATCGAAACGGGTGTTTCTGTGCAAAAAATTGAGCAGCAACTCAAAAAAAACCAGGCACAGGCGAAAGCCGTTGGCCTCGCCCGTTAATCTGGCAAGATATCGCTCACTAGTTGCTTCATAGGGCTGTAGTTCCCTGATACACCTGCCTGTATTGCCTTAAAGTAAAACGCCTTGTGCTCATCCCACAGGCTGTAATCAAGTAAGCCCTTCCCTGCCAGAACCGACAGCACATCACAAAGCAGTCTCGACAGACGCCCGTTACCTTCTCTGAATGGGTGGATCAAAATAAACTCCACGTGGCATTCAGCCAGATAATTGACCAGATCCGGACGAGCCAGAGATTTCAGTTCACCAGACCTGGAGAGAAACTGCTTCTCGAAACCATCAAGAAGAAGCGGAATCCTGTCGGCAGCAGCAAACTGAAAGCCATCCTTAGTCAAGTTGGCATTACGCAGCCTTCCCGCCCAGTCGTACACATTCCCTAGCCATTGGCGATGCCACCTGCTGATGTGCTCAAAAGCCAGCGCTTCAGGCGGCTGGCCCTCAATAAATAGCTGCTCATACAGCATCAGCAGAAGGCCAGATTCCAGCGCCTCCATTTTCTCTTCATCTGTGATCCCTAACTTATTAGCCAGTACCAAGTCTCCAGAGCCCGGCTGATATCGCTCTTCTGCTGAATTAAGCTCATATTTTGCCAAGCTCTCACCTCCGCCCAAACAAGTTCACAACGTTGTTTTCCTGCTGTCGTTGATAGTTGTTAATCCGATCTTCCCAGATCTCAAGCGCCCTGCGCTTTTCAGTCAGGTAATCATAACGATCATAGTGTTTCGAGCTAACGTCGTTCAAAGCGTGATTTTGGATACGGTCACGGATCTCTTTGCTGATCCCTACCTCCCCCATCAGAGTCTTACAGGTCCGACGTAAATCTCGCGCTGTGAAAACTTTAAACTCAGGATTAAAAGCCCGGAAATACATGATGGAACGGGCCAGGCTATCGGTACGTACCGGGCGCTCTCCATTGGTCGAGAGTGGGAAGATATAGGGACTCTTGCTTTCCTTAGTCAGTTCTTTCACTGAGGTTAATTCCTGTAGTGCCGATTCAGTCAGCGGGATCAGGTGCTCACGCTTGTTTTTCGATACATCAGCTATAACCAGTAACGTCTTTTGCTGCCAGTCAATCGCGCTCCACTGGCTGGCAATCATTTCAAATGGTCGCTGCCCGCCAGCATAAACACAGAAGCGGATTAGGTGCTGCATCAGCGGCCCAACGTTAGTTGCCTGAGCGAACTGCTCCATGACAAAACGTAGCTCTTCCAGCGTTAACCATGTATCACCCACCTTTTCTGCCGAAGACTGCTTAGGTATTGCCGACACAGGGTTAACTTCAAGGCCAAACGTGATACCTACGCTGGTATTCATCGGATCGTTATCGGCTTTCAGGCCGTAGTTAAATGCCGCCATCAGATACGAGCGAATCCGATTAGCATGGACCACCGCATCACGCTGGATAATGCCTGATAGAATGGTTTTGATCTGCAGAGGCGTCACGTCCTTCGCTTTGGTTTCACGAGGAATAACCGTGTAGCACTCTCTTTCAAGACGTTTCAGAACATCAGCCCAGGTCCGCTTATTATCGAGCTTCATCTTGTTGACGTAGCCATGCACCAGTTCTTCAAAAGATCCCTGAGAACGATGGATCTGCATAATGTGCTGTTCGGCCAGGCGCTGTTGCTCAAGCTCTTGCTGGGGTTCCTTTCCTTCGACAAGCCAGGCTCCGTACTTTTTCGCCAGTTCATTGGCCGTCACCAGCTTCATCTCAGGCCAGATGCCCAACTGGATGAACTTCTCTTTCTTACCTTTCTCAACGTAGTAACGGAAATAAAAAACTTTGCTGCCTGACGGCTGAACCTTAACGCCAAGCCTGCCAGTACCACGTTGAGCACTGTTGCTCCACACGTAGTACGCCGTGCTTTTTGTCTTCAATCCACGTATAGCAGTCTCGGTAAGATTAGCGGCCATAAGTTTACCTTTCTAAGAATATGCGTTACCTGACCCGATGCCCATTTCGGGTCAGGTAACGGGTCAGGTAAGGATAGTACAATGGGGAAATGAGAGAACCAATCAGAAACAAAAATAACTTCATAACTGATTGATTATAGACAATTAAAAATACAAATAGAGACAATGACGAACAATTAAAAACATGCCAATTTTATGACTCATAATCGCTTGGTCGTTGGTTCAAACCCAACAGGGGCCACCAAATTTTAGATTTAAAATCATACAATTAAGCCACTCGAAAGAGTGGCTTTTTTGTTCCTGAATTTTAAAATGGCACCACAAACCGCTGAGCAGCGCGCATGGCTTAGCGTGTTGTCGCTATCCCATTAAGAGGATAAAAAGTCCGTTATAACGCAGGGAAAATTTGCGCTTACGCTAAAACAGATAGCATTCTGCCTTAGCAAAATATTGCTCAGAGCATCTCGGGCAGCCCATAACCGCCGCACTCCTGTTGACTTCTGTCTAACTACGCAACGTAGTCTTAAAATATCTTTCATTCCTGCAATGCTGGAATTCATACTACTCACGATAAATGTAACAACACAGGTCAATTTCCGAAAAATAACCATAGCCTGCGCCAGCTGATCGAAATCAACGCGTTCCTCCCCCCGCTCTTATATATAACCCGCTGACTTACAAAAAGGATGAAATGATGAAAATACGGGATATATCAATCAGTACCTGTCTGGCACTGTTATTAATGGGTTGCGTAGCTAAACCACCCATGGCGACGGAAAATGAAATGAAAGAGGCCGCCGCGTTTGCTTTTAATGTCGATGCTTCGCAGGTGACAATTTCCGATGCGAGGCAGCAGGATGTGAAAACCAACTTTGTGGTCACCATCGGCAAAACCAGCCATCGCTGCTATGTGACGAAGGCCGCCGAGCCGAAGCTTTACGGGCTGATCCCGCTGGGCGGCGGTAGCACCGTCTCGGATGCCATCTGCGCCGGCGCCAACCCGACGCTAGCGAGCAAAACCTGCGACGCCCTGTCGCAAAAAGCGGGCCGCTGCTGAGCCTTTGCGCAGAAGAAGGCCGCTAACTGCGCATTTAGTCACTTTTTCTGCCGTTTTACCGCGGTCGCTTAGTTCAGCGACCGCACCTGCTGATAAGAATTGAGCCGTTCCCGCAGCGAGGTGAGCCAGACATCCGGCTCCTGACGGCAGATTTCGGTGAGGATCGGCGTCAGCACCAGCTCGGCTTCATGGAAGTCGGTCCACTCCGGCGGCTCCAGTGAAAAAGGATCGTTCATCAGCCAAATCACCATCGGCGTCCAGGCGCGCGGATCCAGTTGCAGATAATCCTGACAGCGCATCATATCTCGGGTCCGCGCCTCATCGGGGACGACATCCTTTCCCACCGCGGCGCTACTCATTGCCAGTACTGTTATTCCTGCCAGCAGATGTTTCCAAACCCATTTTCGCCAGAAGGCGCGTTTTTCTTTCGCCATTGTTATTATTTTACCTGCCAGTTGTCGCCGGACGATATTCCCGAGAACTCACCTTAATAAGAGCAGATTAATCGTTTGCATTTTTTTTAACAGCAGACCGCGCTGAAGCAAGTGAACGCCCGTTCCTACAGCTGTCATCCAGCTATGCAAATATATTCGTCTGGCTCAGCTCCACAATATTTCCCTGGCCCAAAACGATTTGTGTTACAATTACGCCTTATAACGGCATCGATAAAAATAACCCCCGCCGCACCTGCACCAGGCATCGCCCTTCTTTTTTCATATCAGGATTTACGCCCCCATGAATGCGATAATCATTGACGATCATCCATTGGCACGTATCGCCATTCGCAACCTTCTCGACAGCAACGGTATTACCGTCGCGGCAGAGCTCGACAGCGGCGCTCATGCCGTGCAGACCGCGGAAAGCATGCAGCCTGACCTGCTCATCGTCGACGTCGATATTCCGGAGCTCAGCGGTATCGAGGTGCTGGAGCAGCTGCGCAAACGCCGCTACCAGGGAACAATCATCATCATTTCCGCTAAGAATGAACTGTTCTACGGCAAACGCAGCGCCGACTGCGGAGCAAATGGTTTTGTGAGTAAAAAAGAGGGAATGAATAATATCCTCGCCGCAATCGACGCAGCCAATAATGGCTACAGCTATTTCCCCTTTTCACTGGAACGCTTCTGCACCCACGGCATCACCGATCAGGACCGGCTGGATACGCTGTCAACGCAGGAGATGAAGGTGTTCCGCTATATTCTCAGCGGCGTCGACTACACCACCATCGGCAGCAAAATGAATATCAGCAATAAAACGGTAAGTACCTATAAGGTCCGTCTGATGGATAAATTAGGCTGCAGCACCCTGCTTGAGCTATATGACTTTGCGCAACGCAATAAAATAGGGTGATGGCATGGCGGTTCGTCTTATTTTATCCGTCGTTGTCGGGCTGGCGCTGAGCCTCTCGCCTGCCGCGTATGCCATGAAACAGCTGGAGCTGAAGAGCCATTCTCATATCGCGGCGATCGATATCCCGCTTAGCGGTAAGGAGAAAGCATGGCTGGCGGCGCAGCCTACGCTGACCGTCGGGACCTGGCTTCCCGAGAGGACGCCCATCGTCTATGACGGCGACGAGAAAAGTTATCAGGGCATTAACGCCGACTATCTGGCGCTGATGGCGCACAGCCTCGGACTGAAGGTGATTATCCGCCAGTATGACACCGAGCAGCAGGCGCTCACCGCCCTGGCCGACCGCCAGGTGGATACCCTGCTCACTCAGGTGGCGCACCGGGATGCGCTCGCCCCGGGCCTGGATCAATCCGCGCCGCTGCTTAAAACCTGGCCGACGCTGGTCACCTCGCTGAAATCCCCTCTGCCGCCGCTGACCACTGACCGCCGCGTCACGCTGGCCTGCACCCGCGATTGCGCTTTTTTCGATATTATTCAGCAGGCGTTTCCCAACGCCAAAATCACCCTTTATGATAGCGACTATCAGGCTCTCGCCTCGGTGGTCAGCGGCGAGAATCAGTATTTTATCGGCAACAACATCACCACTGGCCACTGCATCTCGAAATATTTCTCGCAATCGCTGGTTATCGCGCACTATTTTCGTCAGCAGGAGCAACACAACCGCTTTGTCACCCGTGACGATCGGCCAGAGCTGCATCAACTCCTCGACCGTTTTATCCATGCCGTCGACAGCGACACCGCGATGCGGATCATGCAAAACTGGCTCAACCGTGGCGATCTGTCGTTTCTCAATACCCCGCTTACCTTTAGCCCCGAAGAGCAGCGCTGGCTGCAGAAGCATCGTCGCGTCCGCCTGCTGGTGAACCCCTATTTTCCGCCATTTACCCTGGTGGATAACGAGGATGAACTGCGCGGCATCATGGCCGATATGCTGAATATTGTCTCACTCCAGACCGGCCTGCAGTTTGACCCTATTCTGGTGCGCAACCGTCAGGCTCTGGCAAAGCGCATGGAAAAAGAGGACTGGGCGATCATGCCCGCCGCCACCCTGACCCCACAGCCGCAGGCCTACGTCACCCTCAGCGATCCGCTCATTAACGTGGCCTTTGTGCTGGTCGCCCGCGGCAGCGCCCCCGACCAGCATCTGCTGACGCGCTCGGCGCGGATCGCCCTGCCGGTCGGGCCTATCGCCGCCCATGATCTGAAAGCGCGTTTTCCGCTGATTAACTGGGTGGAAACGGATAACGTTGGCGTCGCCATGAAGATGGTAGAGGAAGGCGAAGTGGATGCCGCCGTAGCCTCGGAGCTTTCCGCCCGCTATATGATCGACCACTACTATCCACAGGGTCTGCACTACACCCGCATTGATGGACTCCCCGTCGCGGCCATTCGGCTGGCCATCCCGCGCGATGAACCGGTGCTGGCCGCCATTCTTAACAAAGCGCTGCAGGTTATTCCGCCACGGGATATTCTGCAGATGACCGAGAAGTGGTCGAAAATCTCCAGTCAGCAAATAGAGAACTGGAGCCAGTACAGCCGCCAGTTTTACCAGCTGATCGCCTTTGCGCTGGTGCTGATCGCCATCAGCCTCGGCTGGGGACTCTCCCTGTGTCGGGAAGTGCGCAAACGTAAAGACTCCCAGCAGCGGCTCGAGGAGGAGCTGGCGCAGAAGGAGGCCCTCTCCTGTGCGCTGGAGCGCGAAAAAGACAAAGCGATTCAGGCGACAAAAGCCAAGAGCCGCTTTCTGGCCAGCATGAGCCACGAGCTGCGCACGCCGGTGAGCGCCATCGTCGGCTTTCTGGAGCTGCTGGCGAAACCTGAGCTGAACGTCGGCCAGCGTAAAGAGGCGATCGAGCTGGCGGGGTCGACGGCGCAAACCCTGCTGGGACTTATCGGCAATATTCTTGATATCGACAAGATTGAATCGGGAAAATACCAGGTTACCCCGCAGTGGAGCGATGTCGCACAGTTAGTGTCGCAGCAGTGTCATACCTTCGACGCGCTGGCGCAGCAAAAGGGCATCGATCTGCACTACCATAACGCGCTGCAGGAAGGGACCATGCTGTGGGTCGACCCGCAGGCGCTACGGCAAATCCTCAATAATCTCATCGGCAATGCGCTGAAGTTTACCGTCGAAGGCGCAATTCAGGTCTCCTGCCGGCTGACGCCGGCGAATGAGACACAGGGAGAGTTGGCCCTCATGGTTAGCGACAGCGGCTGCGGGATCAGTGAAGCAGAGCAGGCCACCCTCTTCCACCGCTATGCCCAGGCGCGCCAGGGACGCCAGCAGACCGGCTCCGGACTGGGGCTGGTCATTTGCAAAGAGCTGGTTGCGCTGATGCAGGGTCGCCTGGAGATGGTCAGCCGTCCGGGCGTGGGGACCACTTTCACCATCACGCTGCCGGTCAAGGCGAGCCGCTGCGCGATCCACGCGCCGCAGGCGTCGCCCGCCAGACCGCAGGCTCTACCCGGGCTGGCGATACTGATAGCGGACGATCACCCCACCAACCGGCTACTGCTCAAGCGCCAGCTCAGCACTATCGGCTATAGCGTCGATGAAGCCTGCGACGGTGAAGAGGCAGAGAATAAGCTCGCCAGCAAACATTACGATCTGCTGATAACGGACCTCAATATGCCGAAGAAAGATGGCCTGGCGCTGGCGGCCTCGCTACGCCGTCGCTATCCGGGCCTGGTAATTTGGGGCGTGACTGCCAGCGCGCTGCCGCAGTCGCGGGAGGCGTGTCTGGCCAGCGGCATGAATATGTGTCTGTTTAAGCCGGTGTCGGTCCAGACGCTGAGTCATGAGCTCAGCCGTTTAGCGGTGGGCCGCGCATCACCTCACGCTACCCGGCACCTGAAGCTCAGCGTGCTGAGCGAGAATACGGGGGGAGACCAGGCGCTGATGAATGAGATGCTGGAGACGTTCCGCGATGCGTCGGCCGCGGATTTACAGGCTGCCGGACAGGCAATCGCCCGGCATGAGCCGCAGATTTTTCTGCGGGCGCTGCACCGTCTGCACGGTTCAGCACAAATTCTGGGGATTACTGCGCTACAACAACTGTGCGCCCCTTTTGAGGCAAAGCGGCCTGATTCGCTGACGCCGGCAAGCTGTCTGGAGGTGGTACAGCGCATCACCGGCGTCATGCGCGAGATCGATGGCGAAATCGACGCCCTGATCGGCCGCTAGCCGTTCCGCTCGGGCAGTCCGCCTGCCCGAGCGTTAAGGGGACATCCTTGTCAGTTTTTTCCTCTGCGCTCTCTCAGGGTGGAACAAGTATCAGTTGCCTGCCACCAGCATCTCGCTATCCACCACAATGCCCTCTTCAGCGCCCTTCAGCACCAGATTCGCTTCGTAATATTTACCGGCTTTCAGCAGTTCTTGCGCCTGCGCTACCGCCTTACGGGTCTGGTTAAGCGGCATCAGATACTGGTTCTCAATCACGCCAATACCGGCCAGGCGCAGGGTATCGATAGCCCCTTTCTGATCGCCTTTCGCCAGCTTTTCGTTGGCGGATTGGATAGCGCTCTCTTTTTCCGGCGTGGCCACATAGTCTTCAGACAGGGCGATAGAGGCGTTAATGATCACATAGCGATCGGCGATCATTTTGGCTTTAGCATCAGTTTTCACAAACTTCGCCCAGCTGGCATCATCGGCGGCCAGCAGCGCGGCGGCGTCGTCTGTCAGTTTTTTGGCGCTATCCGGCTGGCCATGGAACAGCGCCAGACGGGCGAACTGGATGTCGCGCATCGCATTCGCGCCCTGCACCGCCACCTGCAGCACATCGGCGGCTTCTTTCTGTACCTGCGTCGTGGCTGCCGCGGCTGGCGCTGCCGTCGCGCTATCTGTTGCCCATACCGGAGAGGTACTCATCATGGTTGCCAGCAGGCTCGCCAGAATGACTTTTTTCATCGTTGACTCCTGATTAAAATCGGTAAGCATCACCAAACGCAGCCAGCTTAAAAAATATCGTGGGCATTGAGAATCAGAGCCCGGAAGTAATATTGCGGGCCTGGTCTGACAGCTGTCAGACCAGGCGTATAAAGTGGCCTCGGCGCTCTTATTTACGCCTGCCGATCGCGCGGCCTACTATTTTCCTCAGACCTTTCTTTTGGCCCGCTGAATAAACCCTCACGCTTTTTATTCAGCGTCAGGCCGCCAACCGGGATCTGCGGAGCAATTATGTTTATGTTTAGCCATTACACCTTAAATGCGTTTAGCCCACGCGTCTTCATTCGATATAAACGGCATGCCTGCCTGATGGCGGTATTGCTGTTTATCTGCGGAGCCTGTTGTCTGGCCTGGCCGTTGGTCGCCGGCTGGTATCTCGCCACAGTAACCGGCATGTTATTGATGATCTGCGGCTTCTATTCGCTGTACAGCCTGATTGTCTTCCGCCAGCAGCACTGGAAATCACGCCTGGTGGCGCTGATCTTCGCCATCGCCTGGATCGTGCTCGGCCTGAGCTTTGTCGTCAATCCTCTCAACGGTATGAGCAGTCTGGCCATTTTATTTGGCTTTTTATTTGTTCTCGGCGGTATTTCCCGCATCGTTAACGGATGTCAAACCCGCAAACAAAGCGGCGCTGGCTGGAATATTTTTATCGGCCTGTTGGATTTACTTATCGCCTGCCTGTGGCTGGCCATGAACCCGCAGCAAAGCTGGTTATTTATTACCGCCTTTATCGGCGTTGAAATGATATTTAGCGCCATCGGCTTGTTGGTCCTGCGCAATAAAATGAAGCACGCTCAGGCTTAAGCCCTATTTTGTCACTGGAGAAGAAAATGAATTTACCTAAAGCACTCGTATTGACCGTGGCGGCTACCACATTCTGTCTGATGACCAGCCCGGCGTTCGCGGTTGAGGAAACCACGCCGCAGAATATGACCTGTCAGGAATTTATGGATATGAACCCAAAAAGCATGACCCCGGTGGCCTTCTGGGTAGTGAATCGCAACACCGACTTTAGCGGCGGCGACTATGTTGACTGGCATGAAGTCGAGACCGTTTCGGTACCGAAAATGCTGCAGGAGTGCCACAAGAACCCCGCCGCTAAACTTGGCGATCTCAGCGCGGTCATCAAAAAATAACCCCCCCGGCATCAGGCCGGGGAAACCCGCCGCGCTGCGGCGGGTCCCGCTTTACTCATCGATACCGCATTCGCACGGCAGATGGCGGCCGATAAGCTTGCGATACAAAAACGCCCCGATAATCGCCCCCACCACCGGCGCCAGCAGCGGCACCAGAAAGTAAGGGATCGCCAGCCCACCGGTAAAGGCGATCGAGCCCCACCCGGCCAGACTGGTAAACAGTTTTGGGCCGAAGTCGCGCGCCGGATTCAGCGCAAAGCCGGTTAGCGGCCCCATCGACGCGCCGATCACGGCGATCAGCAAGCCAATCAGCAACGGCGCCAGCGGCCCGCGCGGAATTCCGTTGCCGTCGTCGGTCAGGGCCATGATCATCGCCATCAGGATTGCCGTGATGGTGGTCTCCACGGCAAACGCTTGTATAAAAGTGATATGTGGATGCGGGTACGTGGAAAAGACCCCGGCCAGGTTAAGACTGGCGGCAGTGCCGCGCACGATATGCTGACTCTGTTCAAGATCGAGAAACAGCTGGCGATAGAGCCCATACACCAGCGCGGCGGCGCAGAAGGCCCCGGCCGTCTGGGCAACAATAAACGGCAGCACCTTGCGGCGTTCAAAACAGGCGAACAGCCACAGGGCAATGGTCACCGCCGGATTAAGGTGCGCGCCGGAGACACCGGCCGTCAGGTAGATGGCCATGGCGACGCCAAGGCCCCAGATAATACTGATCTCCCACTGACCAAAGCTGGCCCCGGCGACCCGCAGCGCAGCGACGCAGCCCGCGCCGAAGAAAATGAGCAATCCGGTGCCAAGAAACTCGGCCACGCACTGCCCGGTTAAGGTAGAAGTCTGGTTCATTATCGGCATCCTGAAATAGCACGTTAAAGAGAGAGGCTGGCGCGAGCGCCCGTTTAATTCGCCTGACCGGCCAGTAGCAGCCCGGTGGCGACCGCATTGCGCGGCCCTTCTGTTCCCCGAATATTGCCCTGCCCGGCGACCACGCCATAGTGCGACAAGGCTTCCGTGATAAGCTGCGGGATCTCAAAGTCCAGCGATGAGCCGCCCACCAGCACCACAAAGGCGATATCGCGAATGGAACCGCCGGGTGAGACCTGGCGCAGCGCGCGCAGGCAGTTGGTGACAAACACTTTCTCTTTCGCCTGCCGGCGCACGAGACGAATTTTTTCCAGCGGGCTGGCGTTATCGATCGGCACCAGTTCGCCCTCCTTGATGTACACCACTTTGGCGAACACCGCCGGGCTGAGGGCTTCCCGAAAGAACTCCACCGCGCCATTCTCGTGACGAATACTGAACAGGCTTTCCACTTTGGCCAGCGGGTATTTTTTTATCGCTTCCGCCAGCGAAAGATCCTCGAGGCCCAGCTCGGTTTTAATCAACAGGCTGACCATATTCCCCGCCCCGGCGAGATGGACCGCCGTTATCTGCCCCTCCGCGTTGACGATCGCCGCATCCGTCGAGCCGGCGCCGAGGTCGAGGATCGCCAGCGGCGCCGCACAGCCGGGAGTGGTTAACGCCCCGGCGATGGCCATGTTGGCCTCCACGCCGCCCACCACCACCTCGGTCTGCAGTCGGGCGCTCAGTTCGCGGGCGATAACCTGCATTTGCAGACGATCCGCTTTCACCATCGCCGCCATCCCGACGGCATTTTCCATGGCGCACTCGCCGGCCATCCCGCCCTGCACCTTGCGCGGAATAAACGTATCCACCGCCAGCAGATCCTGGATGTATATCGCGCTCATCTCATGGCCGGTCAGGGACGCCATTACCTTGCGCACCCGCTCAAGCATGCCGCCGGCGTGAGTGCCCGGTTCGCCGCGGATGTCGCGTACCGGAGCGCAGGCGCTCATCGCCTGCATGATGGCTTCCGCGCCCTCGGCGACATCGGCCTCTCCGCGGCGCTTTTCGCCGCTAATGTAGAGGTTGCCCGCCGGGATCACCCGCGACTGCACGTCCCCCTGCGGGGTCTTGAGCACCACCGCTGAACGGTTGCCAATCAGGGCGCGGGCGATGGGGACGATGGCCTGGGTCTCTTCCGGGCTTAGCCCGAAGAAGGTGGCGATCCCGTAGGGATTCGACAGGATCCGCACCACCTGGCCCGGCGCGGCCACTTCCACCGCCGCCATCACCCCCTCGGGGACCTGCTCCAGCAGCGTCACTTCATCTACCACCGGCAGGGTTTTACGCAGGCGGTTGTTCACCAGCACGCCGTCGTCCTTTTTGAGGATCGCCGCCACCACGTTGATCCCCCGGTCGAGCGCCTCATTGAGCCACCACACGGCGTCAAGGAAATCGACGGCGTCGTCAATCAGTACGATCCACCCCTCGGCATACTGCGCCGCCGGCAGCGTCGCCAGCCGCCCGAGGGCGATAGTCGTCCCCACGCCAACGCCCACCCCGCCCGGCGTCTGCGGGTTATGACCGATCATGGTCGATTCGGTGATAATGGTCTCGGTGATGGTCTCCATCGCCACATCGCCAATCACCGGCGCGGCTTCGTTAAGATAGATGCGAGAGACATCGCTCATCGACCACGGTGTTTTCGCCAGGGCCTGCTCCAGCGCGGCGAGGGTCCCGGCGATATTGTCCCGCGTCCCTTTCATGCCCGTCGTCGCGACGATCCCGCTGGCAACAAACGCCCTCGCCTGCGGGTCGTCGGACGCCAGCGCCACCTCGGTGGTGGCGTTGCCGATATCAATCCCGGCTATTAACGGCATGCTGACCTCCGCTTAGCTTCCTTTACGCAGCTTATGCCGCTGCTGATACACTTCCGCCGACTCCCGGACAAAGGCGGCATTCACTGTCGCATGCCAGGTGTGCTCCAGCTCGTCGGCGATCGCCAGCAGCTCCGCCTGCGAGGAGCGGAACGGGCGCAGCGCGTTATAGATAGCCAGAATGCGCTCGTCAGGAATGGCGATAAGCTCCGCCGCGCGGCGGAAATTGCGCGCCACCGCATGGCGCTGCATCTGCTCGGCAATCTGCGCCTGGTACTCAAGGGTCTGGCGGGAGATCCGCACATCCTGCGGGCCCACCTCGCCAGAGAGCACCTTCTCGAGGGTAATATCGGTCAATGGTTTGCCGGTAGGCGTCAGGATATGCTCCGGGCAGCGGGTGGCTAACGGATAATCCTGCACGCGCATGGTTTTCTCGCTCATGGTCACTCCCTTACTAAGTCGACGTGCAGGGTGACGGGCTCGGCGTCCTGCACCACATGTTTGGTCTCTTTGATATGAAATAGCGCGGCTTTGGCCATAAATTTCGGCCGCACCATCTGATCGTTCACCACCGGCACCGGCGAAGGTGACTCTTTGCGCGCATAGCGCGCGGCGTTTTTGCCAATCTGCCGGTAGGTCTCCAGCGTCAGCAGCGGCGCCTGGGAGAACAGCTCCAGGTTGCTGAGCGGCAGCAGATCGCGCTGATGGATGACCGTGGTCCCCTTCGACTGGATACCGATGCCGATCCCCGAGCCGCTCAGGTTGGCCGCATCCCAGGCCATAAAGGAGACGTCGGACGTGCGCAGAATGCGCACCACCCGGGCGTGAAGCCCCTCTTCTTCCACCCCGGCAATCAGCTCTTTGAGGATCGCGCCATGGGGCATATCGATCAGAGTGTGATGCTGGTGTTTATCGAAGGCAGGGCCGACGCCGATCACCACTTCATCGGCGCGTTCATCGGCAGAAGCTACCCCGCCCTCGCGGGTTTTCAGGGTAAAAGAGGGCTGAATTTGGGTTGTCTGTTGCACAGGAATACCGCCTTATTCAATGGTGTCAGGCTGAACCACGCCCGGAATATTTTTGATCTCCGCCCAGCGTTCGGCAGAGATGCGATAGCCGGTGCCCGGCCCCTGATAGTCATTGATGTCGTTGACCGCACTCACCACCTCGAACTGCCGATCGAGAATGGCCGAGGTCTGCAGGTAATCGCCGGTGACCCGCTGGCGCAGCATATTGAGAATATTGCTGGCGATATCCTCAAAGCCGCTGCGGCTCAGCGCGCCGACAATATCGAGGCCGGTGATGTTGCGCTTCATCATCTCTTCCACCGCACTCAGATCCTCCACCACGTTACGCGGCGGCATCTCGTTGCTGCCGTGCGCGTAGGTGGCGGCCTCCACCTCCTCGTCGGCGATTGGCGGCAGCCCCAGCTCGCGGAAAACCGCCTGGATCGCCCGCGCCGCTTTCTGGCGAATGGCAATGGTTTCCGCCTCGGTCACCGGACGCAGGCCGCCGTCAACCATCAGGTCACGCTGCAGGATGTTGTAATCATCAAAATCTTCCGCATCGAAGTTCGAGCCGGCGAACATGTTGTCGTAGTTCGGCACCGCGCTGTAGCCGGAGAAAATAAAGTCGGTGCCCGGCAGCATCTGCATCAGGGTGCGCGCGGTGCGGCGAATATCCGAGTGGGAGAAAGTCTGGTCGTTGGCGGACGCCACTTCGAGGTCGAGCATAGAGGCGATCAGGTTTTCCGCCAGCACCGCCCGAATGCCCGACGGCACAGCGCCGGTCATGCCGATACAGCTCACCGCGCCGTTTTGCAGTCCCTGAACCCCGGCGCCTTTGGTAATGAAGATGCAGCGCGATTCGAGGTAGAGCATCGACTTGCTCTCCGAATAGCCCATCAGCGCTTCGGATCCGGTGCCGGAGGTGTAGCGCATTTTCAACCCGCGGGAGGCGTAGGCCGAGGCGAGGAACGCCTTTGACCACGGAGTATCATCGCCGTCGGTAAATACCGCTTCCGTGCCGTAGACCGACACCGTCTCGGCGTAGCTGGTTAAGCCACGCATGCCCAGCTCCAGCTCGGTGGCCTCTTCCACCGAGCACTGCGTCAACACGCCGGGGCGGCCGCACTGCGAACCGACCAACAGCGCCAGGGCGTTAAACGGCGCGTAGCGCGCGATACCGACCGTGGTCTCCTGTTCTGAGAAGCCGCGGATCCCGGCCTCGGCGGCGTCAGCGGCAATCTGCACCGGATTATCTTTGAGATTGGTGACGTGGCACTGGTTGGAGGGGGTCCGGCGGGCACGCATCTTCTGCAGCGCCATCATCATCTCCACCACGTTCATCTGCGCCATCACCTCGACCGCTTTGGCCGGCGTGATGGCGGTAGTGATGGCAATGATCTCCTCCCGGCTGACGTGAATATCCACCAGCATGCGGGCTATTTCCACCGCCTCCAGGCGCATTGCCTGCTCTGTGCGCTCAACGTTGATCGCGTAATCGGCGATAAACCGGTCGATCATGTCAAACTGGTCCCGGCGTTTGCCGTCCAGTTCGACGATCAGACCGTTGTCCACTTTTACTGAAGAGACCGGGTCAAAGGGGCTGTCCATGGCGATCAGCCCCTCTTCAGGCCACTCGCCAATCAGCCCGTCCTGATTGACGGGGCGCTGGGCCAGTACTGCAAATCGTTTTGATCTTTTCATTGTTCATCGGCTCAAAAGGTGAAATCCGCAGACGGTAGCGAATACGCCGGGCCAGCGTCGTTGCCGCCCGGCCATTACCGGCAATAGCGGAACTTTAAATGAGCCAGTGGTGAAAAAAATAAATTTAATTTCGTTTCAATTTGGCACACGAAATCTACCGACAGTTTCACTATGAAACTTTACTCCGCCGGCAAAAATAAAAAATGTGATCGCCCGCAATGATATAAATCAATTAATAAAAAACGCCCTTAATTACGTTTTGCCGACGCTATTTTAACCCTATTGACTAAATCATGGCGGGCGACAAAATAACGCTGACAAAAATAAAGCAAGCCAACCGAATGGTAATAGTTTTTTACTATCGCCCCCTACTGACTATTCGCGCCAGCGTTATCCTGGTGCGGGAGAGAATGATGAACAAGAGCCAACAAGTTCAGACAATCACCCTGGCCGCCGCCCAGCAAATGGCGGCGGCGGTGGAAAAAAAAGCCACTGAGATCAACGTGGCGGTGGTGTTTTCCGTGGTTGACCGCGGAGGCAACACGCTGCTTATCCAGCGGATGGACGAGGCCTTCGTCTCCAGCTGCGATATTTCCCTGAATAAAGCCTGGAGCGCCTGCAGCCTGAAGCAAGGTACCCATGAAATTACGTCAGCGGTCCAGCCAGGACAATCTCTGTACGGTCTGCAGCTAACCAACCAACAGCGAATTATTATTTTTGGCGGCGGCCTGCCAGTTATTTTTAATGAGCAGGTAATTGGCGCCGTCGGCGTTAGCGGCGGTACGGTCGAGCAGGATCAATTATTAGCCCAGTGCGCCCTGGATTGTTTTTCCGCATTATAACCTGAAGCGAGAAGGTATATTATGAGCTATCGTATGTTTGATTATCTGGTGCCAAACGTTAACTTTTTTGGCCCCAACGCCATTTCCGTAGTCGGCGAACGCTGCCAGCTGCTGGGGGGGAAAAAAGCCCTGCTGGTCACCGACAAAGGCCTGCGGGCAATTAAAGATGGCGCGGTGGACAAAACCCTGCATTATCTGCGGGAGGCCGGGATCGAGGTGGCGATCTTTGACGGCGTCGAGCCGAACCCGAAAGACACCAACGTGCGCGACGGCCTCGCCGTGTTTCGCCGCGAACAGTGCGACATCATCGTCACCGTGGGCGGCGGCAGCCCGCACGATTGCGGCAAAGGCATCGGCATCGCCGCCACCCATGAGGGCGATCTGTACCAGTATGCCGGAATCGAGACCCTGACCAACCCGCTGCCGCCTATCGTCGCGGTCAATACCACCGCCGGCACCGCCAGCGAGGTCACCCGCCACTGCGTCCTGACCAACACCGAAACCAAAGTGAAGTTTGTGATCGTCAGCTGGCGCAACCTGCCGTCGGTCTCTATCAACGATCCACTGCTGATGATCGGTAAACCGGCCGCCCTGACCGCGGCGACCGGGATGGATGCCCTGACCCACGCCGTAGAGGCCTATATCTCCAAAGACGCTAACCCGGTGACGGACGCCGCCGCCATGCAGGCGATCCGCCTCATCGCCCGCAACCTGCGCCAGGCCGTGGCCCTCGGCAGCAATCTGCAGGCGCGGGAAAACATGGCCTATGCTTCTCTGCTGGCCGGGATGGCTTTCAATAACGCCAACCTCGGCTACGTGCACGCCATGGCGCACCAGCTGGGCGGCCTGTACGACATGCCGCACGGCGTGGCCAACGCTGTCCTGCTGCCGCATGTGGCGCGCTACAACCTGATCGCCAACCCGGAGAAATTCGCCGATATCGCTGAACTGATGGGCGAAAATATCACCGGACTGTCCACTCTCGACGCGGCGGAAAAAGCCATCGCCGCTATCACGCGTCTGTCGATGGATATCGGTATTCCGCAGCATCTGCGCGATCTGGGGGTAAAAGAGGCCGACTTCCCCTACATGGCGGAGATGGCTCTGAAAGACGGCAATGCGTTCTCGAACCCGCGTAAAGGCAACGAGCAGGAGATTGCCGCGATTTTCCGCCAGGCATTCTGAGTGTTAACGAGGGGACCGTCATGTCGCTTTCACCGCCAGGCGTACGCCTGTTTTACGATCCGCGCGGGCACCATGCCGGCGCCATCAATGAGCTGTGCTGGGGGCTGGAGGAGCAGGGGGTCCCCTGCCAGACCATAACCTATGACGGAGGCGGTGACGCCGCTGCGCTGGGCGCCCTGGCGGCCAGAAGCTCGCCCCTGCGGGTGGGTATCGGGCTCAGCGCGTCCGGCGAGATAGCCCTCACTCATGCCCAGCTGCCGGCGGACGCGCCGCTGGCTACCGGACACGTCACCGATAGCGACGATCATCTGCGTACGCTCGGCGCCAACGCCGGGCAGCTGGTTAAAGTCCTGCCGTTAAGTGAGAGAAACTGAATGTATCGTATCTATACCCGCACCGGGGATAAAGGCACCACCGCCCTGTACGGCGGCAGCCGCATCGAGAAAGACCATATTCGCGTCGAGGCCTACGGCACCGTCGATGAACTGATATCCCAGCTGGGCGTCTGCTACGCCACGACCCGCGACGCCGGGCTGCGGGAAAGCCTGCACCATATTCAGCAGACGCTGTTCGTGCTGGGGGCTGAACTGGCCAGCGATGCGCGGGGCCTGACCCGCCTGAGCCAGACGATCGGCGAAGAGGAGATCACCGCCCTGGAGCGGCTTATCGACCGCAATATGGCCGAGAGCGGCCCGTTAAAACAGTTCGTGATCCCGGGGAGGAATCTCGCCTCTGCCCAGCTGCACGTGGCGCGCACCCAGTCCCGTCGGCTCGAACGCCTGCTGACGGCCATGGACCGCGCGCATCCGCTGCGCGACGCGCTCAAACGCTACAGCAATCGCCTGTCGGATGCCCTGTTCTCCATGGCGCGAATCGAAGAGACTAGGCCTGATGCTTGCGCTTGAACTGGCTGGCGTCAATATCGTACTGCTTCATTTTGCGCCACAGGGTGGTGCGGCCGATATTGAGCAGCTGCGACATCTCCTGCACCCGCCCGCTGGTCACCCGGGCGGCGTGAATAATAGCTTCCTTTTCGATGGCGCTAAAAGTCAGGCTGGCCGGCAGCAGCGATGACGCGCTATCCCCGCCCGGCCGCTCGGAAAAGAGATATTCCGGCAGATTACTCAGGCGAATGTGGCCGTTGTCGCTGCTGATGGCGATATTCTCAATGACGCTATTGAGCTCAAAATCATTCCCCGGCCACGAGTAGGCCACCAGCTGCGCCAGCGCGTCATCGTCCACTTTCAGTCGCGAAGAGAAACGCTTCTCCAGGCTCTTCAACCGGTTATGCACCAGCGACGGAATACTGTTGCGTCGGGCGCGCAGCGGCGGGATGACGATCTCAAAGGAGTGCAGCGCATAGTACAGCTGGCGGCTAAAGCGGTTCTGTTCCACCAGATTGGCCAGATCGACGGTGGTGGTGGCAATCACCTTCACATCCACCGGGATCAGGCGCCGGGCGTCGAGGCGGGTGAGCACGCCCTGCTTAATCACCTGCAGCAGAGCCGACTGCAGCTCCGGCGCCAGATACTCGATCTTTTCCAGAAACAGGGTGCCGCCGTTGGCCAGCTCAAGGCGGCTCAGGCGACCATTTTCATCGTCGGTAGGGGCGCTGCCCATAAAGTCCTGGCCCAGCACGCTGTCGGCATATAGCTGGCAGTTGACGGCGATGTAGGGGCCGCCCGCCCGTTCGCTTTCATTGTGAATAGCCTGGCTCAGCAGCTCTTTCCCGACCCCCTCTTCGCCGCACAGCAGCACCGGGAAGCCGCCGCGCGCCGCCTGGCGGCCAAAGTGGATCAGGCGTCGGGTTTCCGGATCGTCGGCAGACATCTGCTCAAAGGTGTGGCTGACTTTACCGAGCTGGCTGGTCATCAGCTGCCGCATCTGCTCCACCGGATGCAGCAGCAGAATAAAACTGTTGCCTTGCGCCTCGACAATCGGTTTTAAGGTGATCACCGCGTCGACAAACTGATGCTGACTTTCAAAGGTGACTTCGACGTGATTCAGGCCGCGGGCGTGTTTGATGGCGCGGCGCAGCAGCGCCGGGAGGGTCACCAGATCGGCGATATTTTTCCCCTGGCTGGCCTGAGCATCAAGATGCAACAGTCTCGCCGCCTGAACATTGAGAAACTGCAGCACGCCCTGTTCGTTCCACGCCATCACCCCATCGTCCATGCTCTCCAGCAGGCCGTACATCTGATTAAGGTGACGGTTGGATTCCGCCAGCAGGCTGTCGGTAAGCAGGGAGTTACCCACCTCGCGGGCGATGGCCAGCGTCAGGGAGAGGTCGGCGCTGGACTGGTGCTCGACCAGACAGCAAAGCGAGATAGAGCCGAACAGCCTCCCGTGGTTATCAAACACCGGCGTCGAGCAAAAACTCCATGGCTGTAGCGCCTGCTTAAAATGCCGATCGCCGGCGGTGTTGATCGGCTGGCCCTGCATCGCGGCCAGCGACAGCGCGCAGGTGCCGATAATGCTCTCCGCACAATAGCTGCCGTCGCGAAATCCCAGGGCAGCCAGCTGGGCCAGGGTTTGCGGCTCGCCGCAACGGCTCAGGATGCAGGCGGACTCATCAAGAATAAACAGCGCGCAGGGGCGGCCGTCCATAAACTCCCAGGCGTCTTCCAGCGCCGCCTGGCCGATGGTCAGCAGCGCGGTTTTACGCCGACAGATGGAGTCGAAGGTCAGGCCCTGGGCCTGGTGCGGCGTTTGCCAGGTTTCGCGCTGCATAAACTTGCTGCAGCGGTGCCATGACTGGGCGATGACGGAAGAGACCGCCTTCCCGGTATCCTGAGTCTGAACAGTCATATCCTTTTCCGCGTTGTACCATAGAGAACCCCTCCGGCAGCGACTGCCGGAGGGGAGAAAGAAAAACCGCTGACCTGGGCCAGCGGTTTAGCCACCGCGAATTAACGCGCCAGCCACTGCTGGCCTAACAGATCGGCGGTGAGGATAGCGGCATGGACGCTCTCCGGGGTCACCGCAAACGGCATATTATGGATGGTTTCCCCTTCCGCGCAGGTGGCTTTCGCCACCGCGGCGATTTTCTCGTCGATCCCCTCTTTGACGCCCATCTGCGCGAGCGTCACCGGCAGGCCGACGCGCTGGCAGAAGCCCAGCACCGTTTCAATCTCGTCCATCGGGCTGTTCTGCAGCACCAGCTGCGCCAGGGTACCGAAGGCCACTTTCTCACCGTGATACAGGTGATGGCACTCTTCAAGAATGGTGAAACCGTTGTGGATTGCATGGGCGGCGGCCAGGCCACTGCTTTCAAAGCCAATGCCGCTGAGGTAAGTGTTCGCCTCGATGATGCGCTCCAGCGCTTCGGTCACTACCCCGGCCTGCGCCGCCAGACGGGCCTTTTCGCCCTCCGCCAGCAGCGTATCATAGCACAGGCGGGCGAGGCTCAACGCCGCCTCGGTGGACTGTCCTCCGGCCATGCTGGTGGCGCGCGCATCGTAGCAAGCTTTGGCCTCGAACCAGGTGGAGAGCGCATCGCCCATGCCGGAGACCAGCAGGCGTACCGGCGCTTTGGCGATAATCGCCGTGTCCATCACCACCATATCCGGGTTTTTCGGATAGATCAGATACTCTTCAAACTCGCCCGCTTCGGTGTAGATCACCGACAGCGCGCTGGTCGGCGCATCGGTCGAGGCGATGGTCGGGATCACCACCACCGGCAGCTTCTGGTAGTAACCGATCGCCTTCGCGGTATCGAGGGTTTTACCACCGCCGATCCCGACCACGCCGCGGCAGCCCTGTTTTTGCAAAATCGCCATCAGACGGTTGATTTCCGCATGGCTGCATTCACCGTTAAACCGTTCCGCATGGCAGCGAATATCGTGGCTCTGCAGGCCATTCACCACTTTCTCTCCCGCCAGCTTCATTACGAAATCGTCGGCGATGACGAAGAAGCTCTCCGCCAGGTTTTTGGCATATTGACCGAACAGAACAGCAGCATCAGGACCCTGAAGATATTTGGCTGGAGATTGAATAACTTTTAGCATTCCTTTCACCCTCAAATAAGTGCGCATGTAGACATGATGAGCCCTGGCGTTATCCGCGCCGGCCAGTGAAGCGCGGCCTGAACGGAGCGTACCGGAGCAGTGCGATCACTGTAGGGCCGGCAGGGAACAAAAAAATCTTTCGCCTTTTTGTTCTGATATGAAACACAGGTTAATTTTTTACGTTCCATATTGGAACAAAAAACCCTAGTCTCTGTCAGGATTGCGATCCCGATCCGCTCCTTTGCCGCATAATGCCCTTACAATCCTCCGTGTTTGACCGCCTTTTCTCCCGCAGTCGGCAGAAAATCAGCAAAAAATTTTTTCCCACCCGCTTCGCCGGCTATCCTGACCGCCGCTTATGGCAGAAGAAAAAAAGCGCGCCAGCTCGCATTTTCACCATATCCTCAGCAAAAACGTTCCATAAAGAAACAAAATCAGGAAGCAATGTTTCGTAATGAAACCCGATCGTCGGGGCATTCTTTTTTTCGTCCGCTCAGCCAGAATCATCATATCGCCAGGCACGCTCCACCGTCAGACGATACCCCTACGCGATGACTGCCTCCGCCAGCAGAGAGGCGGCATCGAACCTTCTCCAACGGAGCACTGAATAATGAAAAAGCTGATTAACCGTGTTGAAGATGTACTGAATGAACAATTACAGGGGCTGGCTAAAGCCCATCCGCAGCTGACCCTGCATCAGGACCCGCTGTATGTGACCCGCACCGACGCGCCGGTGGCTGGCAAGGTGGCCCTGCTCTCCGGCGGCGGCAGCGGACATGAACCGATGCACTGCGGCTATATCGGCCAGGGCATGCTCTCCGGCGCCTGTCCGGGGGAAATCTTCACCTCGCCGACGCCGGACAAAATGTTTGAATGCGCGATGCAAATTGACGGCGGCGAAGGCGTCTTGCTAATTATCAAAAACTATACCGGCGACATCCTGAATTTTGAGACCGCCACCGAGCTGCTGCATGAGAGCGGCATTAAAGTCACCACCGTGGTGGTCGACGACGACGTGGCGGTGAAAGACAGCCTCTATACCGCCGGTCGTCGCGGCGTCGCCAACACCGTACTGATCGAAAAACTGGTCGGCGCCGCCGCCGAGCGCGGCGACTCGCTGGAAGCCTGCGCTGAACTGGGCCGCCGCCTGAACAATCTCGGCCACTCGATTGGTATCGCCCTTGGCGCCTGCACCGTACCGGCTGCCGGGCAGCCATCCTTTACGCTGAAAGATGACGAGATGGAGTTCGGCGTCGGCATTCACGGCGAGCCGGGCATCGACCGCCGCCGCTTCAGCTCGCTGGACCAAACCGTCGATGAGATGTTCGATACCCTGCTGGAAAACGGCGCTTACAGCCGCACGCTGCGCCAGTGGGATACCGTCAAGGGCGCGTGGCAGGAAGTGCAGCAGAGCAAAACCGCGCTGCAAAACGGCGACCGGGTTATCGCGCTGGTTAATAACCTCGGCGCCACTCCGCTTTCCGAACTGTATGGCGTGTATAACCGCCTCGCCCAGCGCTGCGAAGCGTCCGGCATCATCATCGAACGCAACCTCATCGGCAGCTACTGTACTTCGCTGGATATGGCGGGCTTCTCCATCACTCTGCTGAAAGTGGATGACGAGACGCTGACGCTATGGGACGCCCCGGTTCACACCCCGGCGCTGAACTGGGGAAACTAAGGAGCACGACATGTCACTGAACAGAACGCAAATCGTCGACTGGCTGTACCGCTGCGGCGATATTTTCACCAAAGAGAGCGATTTTCTCACCGGCCTCGATAAAGAGATTGGCGACGCCGACCACGGTCTCAATATGCACCGCGGTTTCAGTAAAGTGGTCGAAAAGCTGCCGTCGATTGCCGATAAAGATATTGGCTTTATCCTCAAAAACACCGGCATGACGCTGCTCTCCAACGTCGGCGGCGCCAGCGGCCCGCTGTTCGGCACCTTCTTCATTCGCGCCGCGCAGGTGACCCAGGCCCACCAGAGCCTGACGCTCGACGAGCTGTACCTGATGATCCGCGAAGGTGCGGACGGTGTCGTCAACCGCGGCAAAGCGGAGCCAGGGGATAAAACCATGTGCGACGTCTGGCTGCCGGTGGTGGACTCCCTGCGCCAGTCCAGCGAGCAGCACCTGTCGATCGCCGCCGCGCTGGATGCCGCCTGCGAAGTGGCCGAGCGTGCGGCCCACGCCACCATCACTATGCAGGCGCGTAAAGGCCGCGCCAGCTATCTCGGCGAGCGCAGCATCGGACATCAGGATCCCGGCGCGACCTCGGTGCTGTTTATGGTTCAGATGCTGGCCGCCGCCGCCAAAGAGTAAGGAAATCGCGATGGTAAACCTGGTTATTGTTTCTCATAGCGCCCGGCTGGGCGAAGGTGTCGGAGAACTGGCCCGGCAGATGTTAATCAACGATGGCTGCAAACTGGCGATCGCCGCCGGGATCGACGATCCCGACAGCCCGATCGGCACCGATCCGCTTAAAGTCATGGAGGCGATCGAATCCGTGGCCGATACCGATCACGTGCTGGTGATGATGGATATCGGCAGCGCGTTGCTCAGCGCCGAAACCGCCCTCGATCTGCTCGATCCGGCGATTGCCGCGAAGGTGCGACTGTGCGCCGCGCCGCTGGTGGAAGGGACGCTGGCGGCCACCGTCAGCGCTGCCTCCGGCGCCGGGATCGACAAGGTGATCGCCGACGCCATGAGCGCCCTGGAGGCCAAGCGGGTTCAGCTGGGTTTACCTTCGCCAACTTCTGACGCCGCGCCGGCGCCGATGCTTGCCGACGACGGCGACACAAAATCGGTGTCAGTCATTATTAACAATCACAACGGCCTGCACGTGCGTCCGGCGTCGAAGCTGGTCGCCGCGCTGGCGGGCTTTAACGCCGATCTGCTGCTGGAGAAAAACGGGAAGTGCGTCAAACCGGACAGCCTCAACCAAATCGCGCTATTGCAGGTCCGCCGCAACGATAAGCTGCGCCTGCTGGCCCGCGGTCCGGATGCCGACGCGGCGCTGGCGGCGTTTCAGGCGCTGGCCGCCGATAACTTCGGTGAATCGCCTGCGGCGCAACCGGCAGCGGCTCCGGCAACGCCCGAGCGCGTCGAAGGCGCTGCCCTGCGCTATCCGCTGGCCCTGATCCAGCCGCTCCGCCCGGCTGCCGCCGATGCCGCCCGCGAGCAGCAGCGCCTGCGCCAGGCCATTGACCAGACGCTGGCGGATCTTATCGCCCTGACCGAGCTGGCGGAAAATAAATTTCACGCCGATATCGCGGCGATCTTCGCCGGGCACCACACCCTGCTCGACGATGACGATCTGTTTGATGCCGCCAACGATCGTCTGCTCACCGAACAATGCACGGCGGAATGGGCATGGCATCAGGTGTTGATGGAGCTCAGCCAGCAGTATCGCCAGCTGGATGACCCCTACCTGCAGGCGCGCTATATCGATATCGAAGATATTTTGCAGCGCACCCTGCGCCATCTGCAGGGCGTTCAGGAGAGAGTGCCGACGCCCGGCGAGCCAACAATTATTATTGCCGACAACATTTATCCCTCAACCGTCTTACAGCTGGATGCCAGCTTCGTTAAAGGCCTGTGCCTGCGCGATGGCAGCGAACAGGCTCACGGCGCGATTATCGCCCGCGCGGCGGGGATCGCCTGGCTGAGCCAGCAGGGCGAGGCGCTGAACAGCGTGCAGCCCGGCGAGACTATCGTGCTCGATATGCGCCACCAGCGCCTTATCCGTGACTAAAATTCACGTTGACCGTTACCGCTCCGGGGGCCTGCCTCCGGAGGGTGAGTTTTCGCTTACTCTTCAGGAACCACTATGTCTCAATTCTTTTTTAACCAGCGCGCCAGCCTCGTCAACGATGTGATTGAGGGTACCATTATCGCCAGCCCGTGGAATAACCTCGCCCGTCTGGAGAGCGACCCGGCGATCCGGGTGGTGGTCCGTCGCGATCTGAATAAAAACAACGTGGCGGTGATCTCCGGCGGCGGCGCCGGCCATGAACCGGCGCACGTCGGCTTTATTGGTAAAGGCATGCTGACCGCCGCGGTCTGCGGCGATCTGTTCGCCTCGCCGAGCGTCGACGCGGTGCTCACCGCCATTCAGGCAGTGACCGGCGAGGCGGGCTGCCTGCTGATCGTCAAAAACTACACCGGCGATCGGCTTAACTTCGGTCTGGCGGCGGAGAAAGCGCGCCGACTCGGCTACAACGTGGAGATGCTGATCGTCGGCGACGATATTTCGCTGCCGGATAACAAACAGCCGCGCGGCATCGCCGGGACCATTCTGGTGCATAAAGTGGCGGGCTATTTCGCCGAGCGCGGCTTCAACCTCGCCACCGTCCTGCGTGAAGCGCAATACGCCGCCAGCCATACCGCCAGCATCGGGGTGGCGCTGGCCAGCTGCCACCTGCCGCAGGAAGCCGACAGCGCGCCGCGCCATCAGGCCGGTCACGCCGAGCTGGGAATGGGCATCCACGGTGAGCCGGGCGCCTCGACGATCGCCACGCAAAACAGTGCGGAAATCGTTAACCTGATGGTGGAAAAACTGACCGCCGCCCTACCGGAAACCGGCCGCCTGGCGGTGATGCTCAATAACCTCGGCGGCGTGTCGGTGGCTGAGATGGCGATTCTGACCCGCGAGCTGGCCAACACCCCGCTGCAGGCGCGCATTGACTGGTTAATAGGCCCGGCCTCGCTGGTGACGGCGCTGGATATGAAAGGCTTCTCGCTGACCGCCATCGTGCTGGAGGAGAGTATTGAGAAAGCGCTGCTTTCGGATGTGGAAACCGCCAGCTGGCAGAAGCCGGTGCAGCCGCGGACTATCAACGTCGTGCCGTCCACCCTCGACAGCGCCCGGGTGGATTTTACGCCCTCGGCCAACCCACAGGTGGGCGATTACGTGGCGCAGGTGACCGGCGCCCTCATCGATCTTGAAGAACATCTCAACGCGCTGGATGCCAAAGTAGGCGACGGCGATACCGGCTCCACCTTCGCCGCCGGGGCGCGCGAGATTGCCGAGCGGCTCGAGCGTCAGCAGCTGCCCCTGAACGATCTGCCAACGCTCTTCGCGCTGATCGGCGAACGCCTGACGGTGGTGATGGGCGGCTCCAGCGGGGTATTGATGTCTATCTTCTTCACCGCTGCCGGGCAGAAGCTGGGGCAAGGCGCCAGCGTGGCCGAGGCGCTGAACGCCGGTCTGGAACAGATGAAGTTTTACGGCGGCGCCGATGAGGGAGACCGGACGATGATCGACGCTCTGCAGCCGGCCCTGGCGGCGCTGCTGGCCGAACCGGAGAATCTGCAGGCCGCTTTCGCCGCGGCGCAGGCCGGGGCGGATCGCACCTGCCAGTCAAGCAAAGCCGGCGCCGGACGCGCGTCCTATCTCAACAGCGATAGCCTGCTCGGCAACATGGACCCCGGCGCCCACGCGGTGGCGATGGTGTTTAAGGCGCTGGCGGAACGCTAAGCCTTCCCCGGTGGCGCTGCGCTTACCGGGGCGACGTAACACCGCCGAATAGCAGGTCGGGTAAGGCGTAAGCCGCCACCCGACAAAAAACGGCACCGCCGGTAGCCCGGATAAGGCGCGACGCGCCGCTATCCGGGTTTTACCACGATGGCTTTTTACTTGCTGTGCCAGTACGCCTGGGAACGCACCAGCTGCTGATCGATGCTCTCGTCTTCAAAGCGCGCCAGCAGCGATTTCACCACCGCGCCTTCGCCGGTCAGCCAGATAAAATAATCCTCCGCCGGCACCTTCACCTGCGCCAGACGCTCGGCGACGAAGGCCGGATTGTGGCCCACCACCCACTCGATGTTAAAGCCGTCGAGATCCGCCAGATAATCTTTATACGACGCATCGGCGATAGTAACGATGGCCGTCACCTGCGGCCTCGCCGGCAGCTGGCGTAATCCCAGCAGACGACGGCGCAGCGCCGGCATGCCGGACTCATCGCAAACATACAGCTGCCAGGCATAATCTTCCGGCACCACCAGCGAGCCGCGCGGGCCGCCGATCACCAGCTTATCGCCCACTTTTGCTTCCAGCGCCCAACGGCTGGCGATACCGCCATCGTGGATATAGAAATCGTAAGCCAGCTCGTGACGTTCGGCATCGTACAGCGGCGTATAGTCGCGGGTGGCAGGCCGCACGCCTTCCCCCCAGTCAATCCCCTCCTCGGTCACCTGCGGCGGGGTAAATGCCGCGCCCGGCTCGGGGAAAAAAAGCTTGGTATGGTCGTCAAAGCCGTGAGAGGCGAAGCCTTCCAGCGCCTCGCCTCCCAGCACGATACGCTGGAACGCCGCGCCTGCGCGCTCCACGCGCAGCACCGTCAGCTCACGGAAACGCAGCTCATTGCGGACACGCTGCGGGTACTTGTCTGCTTTGGTTTTTGTCATCATCGATTGCCTTCGTGAACGGTAAATAGATATATCTAAACTTGATGCAAATGATAATGATTGCCAACTAAAAAGAATGCAAGTCTTTTTTTGATATAGTCAAAACAAACCGCATCAAAATCCACATCCAGAAAACAATCACATATATATCAACATCTTAAAAAATAAATAGCAACCAGCATTGCGAACATTCATTTTTTAGATATAAATTAGATATATCAAAAACAGCAGGAGGTAACCATGCGACATCATCATGAAGAAGGGCGTGGGCCACGCGGGCGCCACGGTGATCCCAGCGAACACGGCGACCATGGCCGCCGCGGCGGCGGACGTCGCCAGCGTTTCTTTGGCCACGGCGAACTGCGGCTGATCATTCTGGATATCCTCAGCCGCAGCGCCAGCCATGGCTATGAGCTGATCAAAGAGATCGAAACGCTTACCCAGGGGAACTACAGCCCCAGCCCGGGGGTGATCTATCCGACGCTGGATCTGCTCCAGGACCAGGGCCTTATCAGCGTGGAAGACGACAACGGACGCAAGAAAATCCTTATCAGCGAGGAAGGAAAACAGCTGCACGCCGAGAACCAGGAGCACCTGGCCCATATCCAGGAGCGCCTGCAGGCGCGGATGGTCGGCTGCGAGCTGCGCCGCGATCCGCAGATGAAGCGCGCGCTGGAAAACTTCAAAGCGGTCCTCGACCTGAAAGTGAACCAGCAGGCCAGCAGTGCCGCCCAGCTCAAGCAGATCATCGGCATTATTGACCGGGCGGCGATGGAGATCTCTCAGCTCGACTAAGCCTCTTTTTTCACCACCGGCTGCCCCGCGCTGGGGCAGCCCGCACCACGGCGGATCGCCCCGTCTATTGCCGCCAGGCAGAAAATCTCGTCAGCTCAGGAATAAAACGTGCCAATAGTGGCGCAATGAGATTAAATTTTACACAATTCGTCTTTTGCTTTGCATTTATCCCGATTTTCACCGCTTCTGCCGAACTGGCGTAATCCCTGCAATACTTAATCCAGTATCGTGTGATACGTCCGCCCCAGGAGCACATTTTGAACAGGTTACCTTCCAGCGCATCGGCTCTGGCCTGCAGCGCACACGCACTGAATCTCATTGAAAAGCGCACGCTTGATCATGAGGAAATGAAAGCACTTAACCAGGAGGTCAGGGAATACTTTAAAGAGCATGTGAATCCGGGGTTTTTAGAGTATCGAAAATCGGTCACAGCCGGCGGGGATTACGGAGCCGTAGAGTGGCAAGCGGGAGGGTTAAATACGCTTGTCGACACCCAGGGACAGGAGTTTATCGACTGCCTTGGTGGGTTTGGCATCTTCAATGTAGGGCACCGTAATCCAGTTGTGGTATCCGCCGTCGAGAATCAACTCGCGAAACAACCGCTTCACAGTCAGGAGCTGCTGGACCCGCTACGCGCGATGCTGGCGAAAACCCTGGCAGCCTTAACGCCCGGGAAACTAAAGTACAGTTTCTTCTGCAACAGCGGTACCGAATCGGTAGAGGCGGCCATCAAGCTGGCGAAAGCCTATCAGTCGCCGCGCGGTAAATTTACCTTCATCGCCACCAGCGGCGCCTTCCACGGTAAATCGCTGGGCGCGCTGTCGGCCACCGCCAAGTCGACCTTCCGCAAACCCTTTATGCCGCTGCTGCCGGGCTTCCGCCACGTGCCGTTCGGCGATATCAACGCCATGCGCACCATGCTGAGCGAGTGCAAGAAAACCGGCGACGACGTCGCGGCGGTGATCCTCGAGCCGATTCAGGGCGAAGGGGGCGTGATCCTCCCGCCAACGGGGTATTTGCCGGCGGTGCGTAAACTGTGCGACGAGTTTGGCGCATTGCTGATCCTCGACGAAGTGCAGACCGGCATGGGCCGCACCGGCAAGATGTTCGCCTGCGAGCATGAGAACGTCCAGCCGGACATTCTGTGTCTGGCGAAAGCGCTCGGCGGCGGTGTGATGCCGATCGGCGCGACGGTGGCGACGGAAGAGGTCTTCTCGGTGCTCTTCGATAACCCGTTCCTGCACACCACCACCTTCGGCGGCAACCCGTTGGCCTGTGCGGCGGCGCTGGCGACGATCAACGTGCTGCTGACGCAAAACCTGCCGGCGCAGGCGGCGCAGAAAGGCGATATGCTGCTGGACGGTTTCCGCCTGCTGGCGCAGGAGTATCCGGACCTGGTGAATGAAGTGCGCGGGAAAGGCATGCTGATGGCTATCGAGTTTGTTGATAACGAGATTGGCTACGACTTTGCCAGCGAGATGTTCAGACAGCGGGTGCTGGTCGCCGGGACGTTAAACAACGCCAAGACGATCCGCATTGAACCGCCGCTGACGCTCACCCTTGAGCAGTGCGAACAGGTGCTGAAGGCGGCGCGCAAGGCGCTGGCGGCCCTGCGCGTTTCGGTCGAAGAAGCGTAATAAAGTGTCCTTCACCCTCTCCCTCTGAGAGGGTGAAGGATAACCCTCACACCTGCGGTAACAGGCCGATAAAGCTGCGCTTCTGCCGCGGCTGCGACATCATCTCCTCCAGCTTTTCGAC
>OKVX01000105.1_pt1 | contig 48440 bp, 45 predicted proteins | sample 1606941 | NCBI WGS metagenome assembly OKVX01 (sample SAMN03281016, study PRJEB24777) | human gut metagenome | isolation source: fecal sample PR161 from 1 month old female Malay infant, caesarean... | reverse complement strand
GATATCTTCGGCTTAGGCCGAGCACCCCTGGCGATGTAAAGTCTACAACGTAGCTGAAAACTTACAAGTGTGAAGTCCGTCAGGCATATGAAAAAAAAAGTTCCGTATACCGATTATTTAACAATTTCTGAACGAAATTTGTGCAATAAAATTAAGAAGAACCGCACCAGACAAGCCTTGCCGCCGTTTTGGACGATGGAACTAAAAGCGCATCTTAAGGTCGAAAAAAATTCCAGGAAAACTCTTAAATTTGCTCAGTGATACAAATTTGAGTGAATTTTTAGCCCAGAAAGTTGTCCTCTGCGGTAAGAATCCTGGCGAACCGGGCGCATGATAAAGCCGATTGCATTGCCTTCTTCTGCCGCTTCGGTGAGGCGAAAATGTTCCTGCTCCGTCAATTCGTCTGATAACCATCCAATCACCACGCTGTAATTCCCTGTACGTAATGCCCGGATCATCGACTCAACCGTATCGCAAGGAGAGAGTTGGTTAATTTGCATGACCTTCGTCAGCGGCAGGCCTGCAGACTGAACCCATTCCCGGCTCAGTTTCTGCTGCGGCGTCAGCCAGAGCTGCCAGCGCGATTGCTGACCAAGCTGCTGCAAGAGCGGCAGTAACAGAAGTTGGGTCAACAGGGGCTGGTCTTCACGATAAACCACTTCACTGATAAGCCCTGTCGAAACACGCCCGACGGCGTTCTGTGCGACATCGCCAGCGGTAGAAGAGAAAGATGTTGAGCGATTTGCATAGCCTGAAGTGTACATAATCATTCCAGCCCTGTAGTTACTGTATGAATATACAGTAACTCCTGTATGCATAAAGATCAACCTCAATTTCGGAAAGCGACTCGCAAAATTCATTCATTCCTGGCGAACCTGAAAAAATCATCTTGCTCATCGGCAATAAGTTGCCTATTTTCCTGTTAACGGATCCGTTAGTAAGAAATGTCGTCGTTAATATCTGATTTTTAATGGAAATATCATGAAAAAGATATCTTATGAACGGATTTATAAATCCCAGGAATACCTCTCTCCATTAGGAGAAATTCATCATCGTGCGCTTTTTGGTGGCTATACTCTGGCCGTCGATGAGGCGGTGTTTGCCATGGTGTCAGACGGTGAGCTTTACCTTCGCGCCTGTGAGGAAAGTGCGAAGTACTGTGTAAAAAACGGATCCTCCTTTTTGACCTTAATGAAACGCGGCCGGCCGATCCTTCTCAACTATTATCGTGTGGATGACGGTCTCTGGCAGGACAGGGAGCGGCTGCTTCAGCTTTCCTCTTACGCGCTTAATGCCGCGCGTAAAGAGCGCCTACAACGCTACCAGCGAAACCGGCTTAAGGATCTGCCCAACCTGACTTTTCAGCTGGAAGTCCTGCTCTGTGAAGCCGGGATTACCAACGAAGATACCCTCCGGTCGCTGGGAGCCAGAACGAGCTGGCTAAAGCTGCGGGCAAAAAATAAAGCGCTCAGTATCAAAGTACTGTTTGCCCTGGAAGGGGCGATTGAGGGCCTGCATGAAGCGGCACTCCCGGCGGAAATTCGCCGGGAGCTGACGGAGTGGTTTAATGCGCTGCCTGAGCCACAGGAGAATCGCTCCTCCAGGTAGCGATTTGCTGTTGCAGTCGGCAAATTTCTGGCAGCAGAGCGATAAGCAGACCAATCTGCTGGAGAACCAGCGGCGCTTTGCTGTCGTTTCCTGGGTCAAGATGCGCAATCCGTTGAGCCAGTTCATCCAGCGCCTGCTGGACACGCGGTTGATCGGCTGGGCGGTGATGTAGCGCATCATCGACATAGCAGACAGCATCATCCAGCAAGGCAAGGATGCCCGGGTTTGTCAGTTTTTCGCGGTGGGCACCGAGCGTTGAGATATAGCTGGTGAAGGTATGGTTCAGGCACAGCAGGCGGAAAGCCGTTTCACGAATTTCTGCCGTGGCGCGCGGCTCCGTTGACATATTAGAGACTACGGAAGCCAGTTCAGCATCGCTGTTATGCGCATCACGTCGGGCAATGCGGTAAGCCAGACGGTTATCGCGTCCCTGGTGGTACTGTTCAAGAATGGCATCCAGATAGCGGCAGTTGGCATTCATCGCCCTGTCCAGGACGCGCGGCAAATTACGAAAACGCCAGTCGGGCCAGATAAAACTCACTGCCGCCCAGGCGATAGCACAGCCGAGCAGCGTATCGATCACGCGGGGCAGGGCAACTTCAAACCCTTCGCCCAGCAGATTAAAGCAGAGTAACACCAGCAGAGTGATGAACATCGTCGCGTGGGCGTACTGCACATTACGAAAGGCGAAGAACAGCACCCCGGTTATCACGATCAGGATCAGTTGGCCTTCCACCGAGGGCACAAAATAGAGCACCGGTAGCCCGATTGCGACCCCAACCAGCGTGCCGATAATACGCAGCGCCAGGCGGTGTCGGGTGGCGTTATAGTTCGGCTGGCAGACGAACAGGCTGGTCAGCAGGATCCAGTACCCGTGATGTAAACCGGTTATCTGAATAAAGGCGTAACCCACGCACAGCACCAGCGACATGCGTACCGCATGGCGAAACAGGGCAGATTCCGGCGTAAAGTTTCGGCTTAGCCGGAGCCACATATCGCTAAAACTGTGCACGCTGTCATCCGCGAGCTGACTGTCCGCCTCATTGCCCGGCAGCGCCATGGCCTGTTCAGACTCAATCGTTGCCAGCTGAGCATCAATCGCCCGCAGGTTATTGAGCAAAAATCCCAACGCTTTGATGTGCTCCGGCGACGTTCCGCTGGCTCGCACGCGGTCAATTGCCGCATCAAGATGGCTGAACACGCGTTCAAAGCGTGGATCGTGTTGATAAGGCGTGCGCAGCAGAATGGAGCGCGCCAGCTGCTGGCACGCCTGGGACTGCATGGAAAGCAGACGCTGGAAGCGGAACATAACGTCGCTGTAGCGAAACTTCTCGCGCAGGGCCGCATACTGAACATGAGACGAACTGGCGCGTTCATGAATATCCTGAGCGGCAAAGTAATAGTGCAGCGTTCTGCGCGTCCCTCTCTGGCCACGGTCGCCGCGAAGCCGGGTAAGCAGCGACGCTTTTGTCTGGTTAAGCGTGGCGACAAGCTGGCCGTTCGCCAGAGCCAGATCGTAGAGCGGAGCCTGGCTCTCCTCTTCGATATCCGGGTCAAACAGCCGGGATTTGAGCTCAAGATAGTGGGCCAACTGCTCGTAACTGCGGGCAAGGTTATCCTGCAGAGGGCGAACCGGGAAGATCAGATGGCCGGTTAACGTCAGCAGGTTATACCAGATGGCCCCCAGCAACAGCAGTACAGGCTGCTGATACCATTGGTCGTAAAGCGACACCCCCAGCATGGTGTAGATGGCAATCAGCAGGGCGCCAAACGCGATGGTGGCATAGCGCTGCCCCAGCCCACCCAGCAAAATAAACCCGCTGGTGGAAAGCGTAAGGCCTAAAGCAAACAGCCACGGCCACGGGAACAGCAACTCCACGGACGCGGAGGCAATAAAAAAGCAGACAAGGGTGATGACCAGGTTGCGCAGACGCCCGGCAAGGCGATCGTCGAGATCCGCCAGCGCCCCCGCAACCACCCCCAGCGTGAGCGGAATGGTGAGCTTGACATCGTTCAGCCACCACGGCAGCGCAACCGTGCCGCAAAGTGCGATAAAAATCCTGACGTTATAGAGCCAGGAGCTGTTCCAGGTGTAACGGCGAAGCAGTGGGCTTAGCATAGACGCGGACAGTCCTTAATCACTGAAAACGACGACGTGCATTCGCTTCACGCGCCGCCTGGGCCACTTCGACCGGAACTACCCTGCGCCCGACAGGCCACAGAGCGATGGCGGCGATCTTAAAGTTCGCGATCCCCACCGGAATACCAATGATTGTGATGCACTGCGCAATACCGGCAAAAATATGCATTACGCACAGCCACCAGCCGAAGAAAATCAGCCACAGAATGTTCAGCACGGTTCCGCCCGTGTTCATCAGCGCGCTTTTATTCTCCGGGTTCAGTTCGTCAACGTGAACCGCTTCATTCCCGTAAGGGATAAAGGAGAGTTTGGTGATTTCCCAGCAGGAGCGGGTCAGGGGAAGCGTAAAAATCAGGACGATGCTCACCAGGGTGGCAAAAAGCCAGGAAAGGGTGGTGGCAAAACCGCCCAGCACAAAATTCAACACATTCAGAACGGTACGCATAAACCCTCACTTCCTTTCGATAAAATTAACGCCCAATGATTGTAACGTTTTTTTAGGCTGGAGCACCTTAAAACTGGCAGTTAAACTATCAGGCAATTATCTCTTCGTGGATCCGGCTGGATATGGAACTGAAAGCAACTTCAATGGGCAAACGCCTGGCGCAACACCCTTACGACAAGGTTGTCCTCCTCAACGCGGGAGTAAAGGTCTCCGGTGAACGCCACGAATACCTCATTCCGTTCAATCAACTCCTGGCCATCCACTGCAAACGCGGGCTGGTATGGGGCGAACTGGAGTTTGTGCTCCCTGCAGATAAAGTCGTACGTCTTCACGGTACGGAGTGGGGCGAAACCCAGCGTTTTCATCATCATCTGAACCAGCTCTGGCAGCAGTGGAGTCACGATATGAGCGTGATAGCCGCACAGGTCCTGCAGCAGGTGCTGAGTGATATCGCGCAGAGTAATGCCCAACAAACATGGCTGACCCGTCAGCAGACCGCCGGTCTGCAGCAAAAAATCAGGCAGGCGCTGACGGCGCTGCCGTTACCGGTGACGCGTCTCAATGAGTTTGATAATTGCCGTGACGCCTGGCGACAGTGTCAGGCCTGGCTGAGCGACGCAGACAAGAGCCGGCTGGCGCATAACCAGGCGTGGACTGACGAAATGCTCACCCGCTATGCCGATTTCTTCAGTACGGTGGAGTCGTCGCCGCTGAATCCTGCCCAGGCTCGCGCCGTGGTTAACGGCGAACAATCGCTGCTGGTTCTCGCGGGGGCCGGGAGCGGCAAAACGTCCGTACTGGTCGCGCGGGCGGGGTGGTTGCTGACAACGGGCGAGGCCGTCGCCGATCAGATCCTGCTGCTGGCGTTTGGTCGCAAGGCGGCGCAGGAGATGGACGAACGCATTCAGGAGCGTTTGCACACCCGGGATATTACCGCCCGAACCTTCCATGCCCTTGCCCTGCACATCATTCAGCAGGGCAGCAAAAAAGTCCCTTCCATCAGTAAACTGGAAAACGACACCCAGGCGCGTCAGGCCCTGTTTATTAAGGCGTGGCGGCAGCAGTGCAGCGAGAAAAAAGCGCAGGCGAAAGGGTGGCGACAGTGGCTGGAAGACGAGCTCAACTGGGACGTGCCGGAAGGCAGTTTCTGGCAGGATGAAAAGCTGGCGCGTCGGCTTGGCTCGCGTCTCGACCGCTGGGTGAGCCTGATGCGTATGCACGGCGGAACCCAAGCCGAGATGATTGAGAGTGCGCCGGAGGACATCCGCGCGCTTTTTTCAAAGCGGGTCAAACTGATGGCACCGCTGCTGAAAACCTGGAAAACAGCGCTGAAGGAGGAAAACGCCGTCGACTTCTCAGGCCTGATCCATCAGGCCATCATCATTCTGGAGAAGGGGCGCTTTGTCAGCCCGTGGAAACACATTCTGGTTGATGAGTTCCAGGATATCTCTCCGCAGCGCGCCGCGCTGCTTTCGGCGTTACGGGCGCAAAATAAACATACCTCTCTGTTTGCCGTAGGGGATGACTGGCAGGCCATCTACCGCTTTAGCGGCGCGCAGCTTTCACTGACCACCGCGTTCCATCACTATTTTGGCGAAGGCGATCGCAGCGATCTGGATACCACCTACCGCTTTAACTCCCGAATTGGCGAAATTGCGAACCGCTTTATTCAGCAGAACCCCCATCAGCTGGCCAAGCCGCTTAATAGCCTGAGGGCGGGAGATAAAAAAGCCGTAACCCTGCTGGCGGACGACCAGCTTGAGCCGCTGCTGGACAAACTCAGCGGCTACGCAAAGCCAGATGAACGTATTCTGGTGCTGGCGCGTTATCACCATCTAAAACCTGCGGCGCTGGAGAAGGCGGCGACTCGCTGGCCGAAGCTGCAGCTTGATTTTATGACCATCCACGCAAGCAAAGGCCAGCAGGCCGATTACGTCATTGTGGTCGGGCTGAAAGAGGGGAGCGATGGGTTCCCGGCTCCTGCCCGTGAGTCGGTGATGGAAGAAGCATTACTGCCGGTACCGGAGGATTTCCCGGATGCCGAAGAGCGGCGTTTGCTGTACGTGGCGATCACCCGCGCGCGTCATCGCGTGTGGCTGCTGTTCAACAAAGAGGAGCCGTCAGTGTTTGTCGATATTCTGAAGAGTATTGATGTGCCGGTGGCGCGCAAGCCGTAGCGGGATTGCCGGGTGGCGGCTTCGCCTGACCCGGCCGACAAAACTCGTTGGCCCGTGCAAGCGTAGCGCCGCCGGGCATAACGCTACTTCAGTCTCTCGGAAAGATAACGCTGATAATCCGGGATGAGAATTTCAACCGGCGAGTTGAACTGCGGTGATTCAATGATGAAATCCGCCGTCGACAGGTTTGTCGCCACCGGAATATTCCAGACGGTGGCAAGACGCAGCAGCGCTTTCACGTCCGGGTCATGCGGAACCGCATTCAGCGGATCCCAGAAGAAGATCAGAACATCAATTTTCCCCTCAGAAATCTGTGCGCCCACCTGCTGATCGCCACCCATCGGGCCGCTCAGCATGGCGTTCACCTCCAGACCCGTTTCGCGGTGGATAAGGTTACCGGTGGTGCCCGTCGCCGAGAGGGCGTGCTTTTCCAGCAAGGACTGATGGCGGCGAACCCAGTTAAGCAGCATTTGTTTACAGTGATCGTGCGCAACCAGCGCAATGTGCTTGCGTGCCGGTAATGTGCGTGTTGTCAGTTCCATAATCATATCCATCAGGTTAACTGGCTACACGATGACGGGAACCGCCTGATGCTGCAAGAGAAAGGCGAAAAAAATGTGGCTTACGACGAAGGTTGTTGCTTCACCCACTGTAAAAAACGGGCTCGCGTGTCGGGATCGGCCTGCTGGAACCAAAATTTCAGGCGTTGTTCTGTCAGCGTCTGTGATTGAGGGGGGATCACATCCAGCTCTGAGACGCCGGACAGCAGCGTACTGTCGTCAGCCATGATGGTGGCAAACCGGGGCAGCGAGGCGCGCTTACCCGCTTTGTTATAGGCTTGCGTTGCGGCCTCATAATCTGTGCCCTTCGGTGACGACGTCAGCGCCAGAATATCCAGCTTCACCGGGATCGGTGTGGCATCGCCATCCACCAGTTCCACACGCGGCGAGGCGTCAAACGTCGCCGACTCTTTTTCCGTTTCCAGACGCGGCAACGTAAAGTTCACCTGGCTTACCTGCTGGGTGTTAAAGCTCATAATCAGCGGGGGAGAGAGATACGTTCGTTGTTCATGATTAGCAAGGCGGATGGTTTTTTCCACCCGGAACACCACCTGATGAGGGCCGTTATCCAGTTCGATGCTGTCGGCACCGCGTAATAACGAACTGGAGACTTTTTTCCCGTCCAGCACCAGCAGGTCAATGTCGGAAGAAAGCCGAAGCGTGGTTGCAAAAACGCAAACCGGCATCACTAACGCAATCACAGCAGTGGCAAGGCCGGCTTTCATAGGGGCTCCTGTTTAACGTACGCTTACCGCGATAATGTATCTAAATTTGTCGATAATCATGTTTACTAACATATAGACATATTCTGGCCTTTTGCTCTCATACATCTGTATGGGATGGATGGTTGAGATGTGCGCTTTGACATACACTTGTTAAAAAGCCAGGAGGAAAAGCATGAAAGAGAATGATATTGCCGAGATTTTGACGTCCACACGCACCATTGCGCTGGTGGGGGCGAGCGATAAACCGGATCGTCCAAGCTATCGGGTAATGAAGTACCTTCTCGATCAGGGCTACCATGTTATCCCTGTGTCACCAAAAGTGGCCGGTAAGACCTTGCTGGGCCAGCCAGGATACACCACGCTAAACGACGTACCGGAAAAGGTGGATATGGTGGATGTGTTCCGTAATTCCGAGGCTGCATGGGGCGTGGCGCAGGAGGCCATTGCCATCGGTGCGAAAACGCTGTGGATGCAGTTAGGCGTTATTAACGAACAGGCTGCGGTGCTGGCGCGCGAGGCGGGGCTGAAGGTAGTGATGGACCGCTGTCCGGCGATTGAAATCCCCCGGCTGGGGCTGACAAAGTCATAAAAAAAAGCCCGTTATCGGGCTTTTTTTACACGCTTAGTTCCGCAGGCGCGGAGCCTGTAACTGTTTGCGGATAGTCTGAGCCAGTTCATCCATCGTGGGTTGCTCCGGATGCTCATCCTGCAATTCACTGCTTAGCTGCGCCTCAGCAAGATAGGTATGGACGGGTTGTCCATCATCACCTTCCATCACCACATGGTACCAGGGTGCGGCGCGAAGCTCTGCGTTCACCGCCAGCTCATCCGCCGACGGTTCATCAAGGGAATACTCCGGGTCGATATCCACGACCACACCCAAATACCCGAGCAAAGTGTGGCGGACCTGCTGGCCGATACCGAATTTGCTGGCAATCATAGTCACCTCCCGGGAAACACTACTTACACTCTATGTGCGGGCAATATTTCTCTTTTCAAGTTACATGACGCGACAGGCAAACCCTTTCAGATACAGCCCTTCCGGGTAGGTAGCGATCACCGGGTGATCGGCTGCCTGACGGAACTGCTCTATAAATTGTACATCACGACCAGCATCTATTGCGGCATCGGCGATGATTTTCTGAAATAAATCTGTGGTCATCAGTCCAGAGCAGGAGAAGGTGAGCAGCACGCCGCCTGGGTTCAACAGCTGAATGGCCAGCATGTTGATATCTTTATAGCCGCGGCAGGCCCCCATCAGCTGGCTTTTGTTCTCCACAAACTTAGGCGGATCCATCACGATAACGTCAAACTTCTCACCCTGATCGCGATATTTACGCAGCAGTTTGAAGACGTCGTCGCGAATGAATTCGGCTTTGCTCAGATCCAGCTTGTTCAGCTCGACGTTCTGTTTTGCCACATCCAGCGCTTCCTGAGACGTATCCACGCTCACCACCTGCGCGCAGCCGCCCATTAAAGCCGATACCGCAAAGCCGCCGGTGTAAGAGAAGCAGTTGAGCACGCGTTTGTCGGCAACGTACTGACGCGTGGCCAGACGGCTGTCACGCTGGTCGAGGTAATAGCCCGTTTTATGACCACCCTGAATATCCACCAGCAGCTTCATGCCGTGCTCTTCGATAGGCAGCAGGGCAGGCGGCAGTTCGCCGGTCACCGGACCCTGGGTCAGTTCCATTCCCTCTTTTTTACGCACAGCCACATCGCTGCGGTCATAGATGGCGCACTCCGGGAACAGAGACTGCAGGGCGCTTATCAGCGCGGCGCGCTGGTATTCCGCCCCAGCGCTCAGTAACTGCAGAACCAGGAAGTTACCGAAGCGGTCAATGGTCACGCCCGGCAGACCGTCGGACTCTCCGGCAATCAGGCGGTAGCTGTCCAGACCATCGCGTTTGGCCAGCCAGTCGCGCCACTGCTGCGCCTGCTGCAAACGACGCACGAAGAAGTCGATATCGATGGTTTCATCTTTGTCGAAGGTCCAGACGCGCGCGCGGATCTGGGAGGCTGGCGAGTAGGCGCCTCGTGCTAACCATTTCCCCTGATGGTCAACAATATCAATGGTTTCACCGAGGCTGGCTTTACCTTCCATACGGGCAACCGCGCCGGAAAAGACCCAGGGATGACGGCGCAGTAATGACTTCTCGCGCCCTTTGGCTAACACTAAACGTACACTCATAATTTGCTATTCTGTCGATTCAAGAAAATGGCCGCCATTTTCCCGAGTTCGCCGGGGAAATGCAACGCGCCAGACGGATAAGGAGAAGGAAGATGTCAAAAGTCTGCACTATCGCCTGGGTTCACGGCGTCGTTCAGGGCGTGGGCTTCCGCTACAGCACGCAGCGCGAGGCGGTCCAGCTTGGGCTAACGGGATATGCGCGAAACATGGATGATGGCAGCGTTGAGGTGGTCGCCTGTGGCGAGGCAGAGCAGGTTGAAAAACTGCTGGCGTGGCTGAAAGCGGGTGGGCCGCGCAGTGCCCGGGTTGATAAGGTCTTAACCGAACCGCATCAACCCGGCCGGGAATACATGAACTTCGGTATTCGCTACTAAATGCATTTCACGGGTTTAGGCAGGCCGGCAATTTTGGTGGCCTGTTTGGCCGGGCCTTTCGGGAACAGACGATACAGATAGCGGCTGTTGCCTTTCTCTTCACCGAATTTATTGGCCATGGCTTTAACCAGCATCCGGATAGCCGGAGAGGTATTGAATTCGAGATAGAACTCGCGCACAAAGCGCACCACTTCCCAGTGCTCCGGGGAGAGCGCGATGCCTTCGTGTTCGGCGATTTTCTCCGCCAGCGGCTCGCTCCACAGTGTTGTATCTTTCAGATAGCCTTCGCTATCTGTCTCAATTTCCTGGCCTGCAAAAATGAACATAGTGCTCTGTCTATAAAATAAAAAACGCCGCCAGTGTAGCAAAAAAGAGGCGGCGGGAGAAACGACGACCTACAGAAGTAGCTGCAGCAAATTATTAGCATTGAGCTTTTTCAATGCGTTGCATTTATACGTCGACACCTGTTTTTCGCTCATCTGTGTCATATGTGCGACATGCCGCACCGACTGCCCATTCACCAGTCTGTCGAGAACGTTAAACTCCATGCCTGTCAGACAACAATTCAGACTTCGTACCCGACGGGGCTCTTTAGCAAGCAGATACGCAGCATCCGCTACGGCAATTCTGTCATCAAGAATATATATGGTCAGCATGGCAAAACGCTTTCGCAAATGCGTGGCCAGCGCCCAGCCTTTTTCATTACATACCAGATAAATCATTCCCTCCCAGCGCCTGAATTCCAGCTGGAGCAGAATGTCGACCAGGGCCAGATGCGTCCCCGCGACTGAAAAACGGCAGCGAACGACGAGGGTGCTACAGGTCAACAGCGAACGCCGCCACCTTACCTCTCCACTTCGAACCTGCGTCTGAGCGTCACGGCGAAGAAGGGCGTAACGCAACCCTTCAGCATAATAACGATTATTATCAAGAATGGCGTAATTCACGGCGGCCTCTTTATAACGTACTGGGTGTGTAGATAATGCGTAGCGTGCCGGTGTATTCGCCGGCATTTTTGCTGCTGGCAGAAAACGCTGGCGTGGTCAGAACTATGGGGGCGGGAACGCACTGTACGGCTTCACGCCCGCCAGGCAGGATCACTTGTCGCAGATATTTGGGATTGTTGACGCCCTGCCAGTCTACCGCTCTGCCGTTTGTAACCGTTTCCTTTGCGCCTGTGACGGGATTTGTCACCGAGACCTGGTAATCGAGGCGATCTCTCGGTTCCGCCTGAAAACCTCCACGCCTGCGAATAGAAAATGCTCCGGCAGCGCGACCTACTGCTTCCAGTCCGTCATCCTCAAAGCGCAGGAAGAGGCGCTTACTTTTACTGCTGTTGCCGTCGTAAAGGCACATGTCGAGCGAGGTTTCGCCGCTTATCTCACTTCCCCCCGGCCTGCCAGGGAAATTCGTCAGGTTCAGGTTAACTATCGGCGTCGAATGCGGGAAGCCCGGCAGATAGATTTGCTGATTGCCTGTATCGACGACTTCAAGTCTGATTCGTGCTATCCAGTTCGCGACGTTGGCATAACAGGCCACATTAATCGGAACAATCCCACAACCCCCATTATCCCACTGCTTAACGTTCTGTATTAGCACCTGCTCCCAGACACCAGAGAGGTTCAGTTTGCTCAATTCATCGCCGTAAATATAAAAATCAAAGTAGGGTTCACCGTCCCAGTCAGAAGGCGTTTTCGACCCATCGGTAGTGTTGCTTGCGAGTGAGGTTTCTCTATTCCGGAGAAACATATGTTTAATTCCGTAAACTTGCAGCTCCACCTCTTTTCTGGTTGCCAAATGAACAAATCGAACGGTTATTACGTTTGGGGTAGCCGGATTATCTGTAATCCAGAATGGGGTCGTTTTACAGGCACCTTGCTCGCTAATGGTAGAGGCACAGACAAGGGTATTCATTCCCCACTTTTTGGGATCGGCGGGATCATAACCAGCAGATTCATGGTACCAGATATAAAAACGGTAGGGCGGCGCAGCGCGATCAAAACTGAGCTGGACAGTCTTGTTTTTTTCCACAGGAGGAGCTGCAAGAGATTTAACTGCCCACAGGCAGATAAGCAAAGAAAGTAAAATGTATTTTTTCATCATTTTCCTTTTAAACCGTTATCGGTGTTCATAACCGTGGTATCAACGCTCTTTCCACGAGCGGCCAGCATTAACTGCGCCTGTTGTTGAACCGTTTCTGGCAGGCTGGAAAAACGGATCCCGCGGCAAGTAATAGTGCCGACATAGCGCACTACATCACGCATGCTTTTTACGCTTAGCGCGCATTGATAGAACTGCTGCTGGTTGAGGATATAAAGATGGTGGAGCAGGGAATCGCTTTGCGCGTTAAACCCGCCTTGCCCCAGATCGTTCCAGCCGTTGACATTCAGAGGCATGACACCCTTGAGTGGAGCATGATGTTCATCCGTGAGCCGACCAATCCAGGTGTAACTTGCCGAAGTGAGCACTTCTCTGTGAAGCATTTTCCCTGGCACCATAAAGACCGTTCTGCTTCCTGAACCCTGTGTAATTTCACTGCTGGCACCGTGAGAGATATCCAGAGATTCGTTAATGGTCAGGGTCGTTTGACGATAGCCGGGTACGGCGAATAATCCGCGACTGTTTGCAGGAATATCCGCTCTGCTGCCGTTATCCAGCGAGACGGCAACGCGTGAAGTCTCACTCTCTTCCTGTGTTTCGACGTCAACCGCAATGGCAGACGCTGGGCGTCCGTCGCTCCAGCGGCCAAACCACAAGCCGGAGCGTGACAGCGCGAATGTTGAGTTGTAATTTCCGCTGCTGCTCGGCGTGTGGCTGTTAACATTCCTGTCCCAGAAGTCGCTGAGTGTCAGGCTGGCGTTACCAAATTGTCCGCCTTTTCGGGTATAGGCAGTGGTACTTAAGGAATCGCTGTTAATCCCGGAGGCACTTAGACCATATTCGTTCTCGCCATTCCTGCCGGCGTACCAGCTATGGGAAAGATTGTAACTGAGCTGATTATTTTCATTTCGCTGGTGTTGCCAGGTTGCGCCAAGCGAAGTGAAGCGGGAGGTGTTGCCATTCCTGTTATGTGCCAGCGAGAGACTGAAACTTAAATAACCCCCTTTATCACTGCCGCTAAGTGAATCGTCGTAGCGTTTAAACACGTTAGCGCTGCCATAAATATTCAGGCCACTGATATTAAAACTGTTGCTCAGCCCCGCCTGCCAGGCGCGAGAGTGAGAACGAGTCATAAAGACCTGTTCCCAGGGGAGCCCCTCGCTGTAACGATCGTCATTCTGAGAAAGTTCACGACGGTAGATATAGCGTCCTTCGTTCTTGTTATCGGAATACCCCAGGTTGGCGTACCACGATCCGACAGGTACGGAAAAAAGTGCCGACAGCGTACGGTAACAGCCGTATACAGCATCGAACCCCTGGCTTCTGTTATCGCAGTTATTGGCTGATAACGCGTTACGGTAAAAACTCAGGGAAAAACCGTCGTTGTAGCTTATCTGCTGGATATTTCCACGCTCACCCTCGCCGCCGTAGAGGTAACTAAAACGAGTGCTTAATACCCCATCAATGAACCCAGAGTTGAAACCCTGGCTCCAGTCAACGGCATTTTCAACAAAACGGCGCTCACTTGTTACAGTAACACCGCTGGTCAGCGCCAGAGTCGGAGTGAGAGGCAGGCGAATGCCAGCTTGTGCCACGGAAGAATGCGTTTCACCAGGCCCATCATTATAAGTTTCGCCACCTTGTATAAACCATTCAATACGGTCAAATGGTGCTATGCCGGTACGTGTAAACGGGACCTGCTCAGTGCGTGTTAAACGGTTATTTTCATAGATTGCCAGGGTGACGGTATAGCTACCCTCCGGGAACGAACGCGTATCAAGGGTTTGCGCACCGGCGTTAAGGTAAAAACTGGCCAGCAACTGATCTCCCCGACGTGCATCAATGCGCGCATCATGGGACAAAAGAACGGTGAGAGGCGTGCCCTGCGAGAGCTGAACCGGATTGAGCCATGTCCGGGTCGAACCCGCGCGAAGCCCACGTATTTTCCCCAGAGGAAGCTGGCTAAGAGAAATATTCCCGCCGGCGTTGCTGAACAGATCGCGGGTATCCATCTCCCCCAGTTGGAGATAGTGTTCATGGCCTATATCCTGACGATACCAGGCATTGTTGACGCTAATCTCTTGCTGTTGTTGATGGCGAGAGCGTTGCCCAAGCCAGGTCCAGTCGAGGTTAAGATAACCTTTTTCCGTAAGAGCCAGTGCCCCGTTACCCTGAATTGTGGCCGACTGATAGTTTCTGTCCGCAACGAAGTTAATATTTTGCTGATGAATCAGGGCATTTTCACTGTCGTGCGTTGGCTGATACCATTGGCTGTTAGCGGTGTGTTTCGGCAAATACCGTTTATCCAAAAACAGATTAATGCGGGCGTTATTTTCATCATAAATAATCGCCAGGCGGTGGGTATCGATATAATCACATCCCGTTGCGGAACCATTGCTACTGCAAGCCAGATTGCCGTTACGAGGTAGCGGCGCAGCCAGCGCTTCGTTTATAGAGGCAATCAGCGCAGGATCGTCGTTAAATTGATGTTTAATGGCGTCGATAAGCGCCTGTGGTCTGGTGAAGGTGACCGTCTCAAGATTAATTTCTGTTTCAAAAAGACCCAGCGATTCTCCGTACAGGCTGACTTCCGTCCACAGACGCTGCGTTTTTGCCAGATCCTCAAACCCAGACGGGATTGCCATTTCTGCACAGGCAAATTGAATGGATGTGGATAAAAGAGTAACAAAAAGGAGAGTATTTCTGTGAAAAGCCATAGGTGAGCCTCAACATCATCCTGACATCAGAGGGATAGACCCCTCTGATGGTAGTTCCTTTGTGTATTAGTGAATTATGCTGTTGTTGCCTGCGTTAACATCAGGCTTACCACGCCGCTATATTGGCCGCTTTTCAGAACACCTTTCGTCGTTTGAGAAATAATTAATGGTAAAACAGCTGAACCATTTGCTGTCGTACTCGGAAAGAGTTCAGCACCGGTGAATACTGCGTCAGTTGTATTGAGTGTTTTATCGCCAAGCATAACGGTCATCGGAACGTTCTGGTCACCATCGGTATTCGTCAGTTTGGCTGCGCTGAGCAGACGAACCTTGACGTTACTGGTGGCGGAGTTAGACCAGATTTTGGTATTCAGACGGTAACTGACTAAACCACTGCCAGGCAGGTATTGCATATCGATGCTGGACGGCAGCGGCGTGTTGTCTGCCTGGGTCATATCCAGTTGCGAATCGACGCTGGCATTGACCGTGATATCTTTCTGAACGGCCATTGCGTTCATAGATGCTGTCATCGCGGCAACAATCATCAGAGGTTTAATTAACTTACGCATTGATATCTCCATATTTACGAGTGAGCGCCGTGGCGTTTTAAAATAAACACACGGTTTTTCAGTAAGCCGTGCTATTGCACGACGGGTAATTCGGCTTCATCAGTAGTTTTTTGTAACCAGTTGAAGTAGCGGAATTTATATTTAAAGCTCCTGGCATTCGAAAGTGATTGTAATTTTCGTTCCGTGTCCGGATAAATCGTTGCCTCTTCTTTTAGCCAGCGGCAATTATCTTTTTCATCACATATACCGATTTCTTTTAGCGGCACACGTAAGGTTCCTGTATTTTTTAAGGTGCCGTGCCTCAAATTCAGCTGTAGAGATACTTCTTCCTTATTCGGCGCGAGGTGTACCAGCGCTCCCCAGATGATATTCACCCCAAGTTTCGCCACATCGGCACCGCGTTTTTCCGGTGTGGATATAATGTCGTCTGGCTGTTTTACGCCTTCAAAATAGACGCGCCACGTGCTTTCCTTAGATGGGGGAGCCAAAGATACCAGGCGAACCACTCGCATAGCGCCAGCCGCCAGGGCAAATTTCTCGGGTGTCACGATAATGCCACCTTCCTGCCACGCGGGAACATCGATCTCTTTTTCCTGCGGTGTTCCAGGATTAAGAATTTTCTTTTGCTTCACCCGAATGAACTGAATATCATCACTCTTCGACGCCACTGTTATTTGCGCTGTTCCGGAGCTATCCACATTAAGTTCCATCGGATATACGCTCATATTAGCGACTGACATTTCCGAGAAAAATGTCAGTGACAGCACAGTTGCGTAAAACGCATAAGGCCTTTTTTTAAGTTTTTTAATTTTCAACATCTGCCTGCTCTGGTTACTTAAATAGGGGTTTATTACCAGTGGCCATGAGCATATGAATCGCTTCAGGGCAGGGAAACTTTAACCAGAACAGCATCTTGTGAAAATTTGTATTAGTTAACTAGATATATACATTTTTTTATCCTGTTTTTCTGGCTTGAAAGATGTATAGTTAATATGAAATGCCACCATTATGAACATAGAAAAAAATCGCGCCTGCACAAAAAACAATCAAGTCAGGGCTGTTTTATGTCTGTTGCCTCTTCGGGGCAAGCAAAGACAGGTGGCATAACCTGAGAATTTATAATGTTATCTATATTCAACAATTCATTATTATTTAATCCTGAGGCGCATACCATCGGGCTGGTAGGCCAGCCGGAGTCAGCATTAACACTCTCAGCTCCCGCCGTCCGTCTTTTACAGGAATTTGTACGAAATAAAGGATGTGATCTCAGCCGCGAGGAGTTAATCACGCGCGTCTGGGAAGCATATGGTTTTACTCCGTCAGGCAATAACCTCAATAAAGCGGTGAGTGAGCTCCGTAAGAGTTTTCACGCATTGGGTGAACGTCAGGAGATGATTGTCACCTTGCCGCGCATTGGTTTTCGTTTTGAAGCAGACGTTATTAGCTATCCGAAGCAGTTCTCCCGCACGTCTGAGCCTGAACCGTTGCAGATTCCTGTACTACTCAGCAGCAACACGTTACGAAACTGGAAACATATTCGTTTTGTCGGGTGGATGGGTATTTTTGTGCTCACTGCTGCAGCAATCGGGACGGGGATGTACTGGTGCCGTTTACAGGACTTCACAGCCCCCGTTGAACTTAAAGAGATCAATGAAAAAATTGGGGGCTGTAGATTCTGGTTTGTCAACGAGCAGGATCGGCCAGTAAAGATGTCAAAAATATCAAGATTGCTTGAAGCAAATAATGTTATATGCAAGGGAGATGAGTACGATATTTATTATTTTAATGAAAGACTTACCCTCACTTCAGCGGATGAGATTTTTATCGGCGCTTGTCCGATAAATAAAAACAGTCCGTGCAAAAGTATTCGTTACAAAAGTGGGCCAGAAGAATGAAAATAAAAATCCTGTTCGGACTTGGAGGGGTTGTTATTGGAAGCCTTATAGTCGTGGCTTTGTATCCTTCAAACAGAACCACACAAGATGTGCTGGCATGCACCACCGAATTTAACTTTACCCGAAATGAGGGAAAGCCAAATGAAGTGAAAGTAAATGCTATTGCTCAATTCTATATACGTCAGGACGGTACCGGTTTAACGACCTATAAGGGTGCATCAAAGGCGAAAGGGACTGAGATGATAGTAGATCGTGACGTGAATTTTACCTGGGAGCGGCGAAAAAATGATCATGTCATTATGCTGACTTACAAGAATACGTTACGCCGGCATAATGACAACACGCCCGACGCGTTGTGGGGGAGTTTTGCGCGCCCGGGTGCACGCTACTACATTACTCTCTCTAAACTTCCCCCTTCTGTGTGGCTTATTCAAGACCGGCTTTATCCAACCTACATTTGTCGTGAAGACTAAACTATAAAAAAAGGAGAATGCCACCGGCATTCTCCTTTTGTTTCAGCTGGTCGGCTTAATCCCGGCTGGCGAAGCCCAGGATGCTCAGCAGGCTGACGAAGATGTTGTACAGCGACACATACAGGCTCACGGTGGCGCGGATGTAGTTGGTCTCACCGCCGTGAATGATGTTGCTGGTTTCATACAGGATCGCGCCGGATGACAGCAGGATAAACACCGCGCTAATCGCCAAGTGCAGGGCAGGGAGCTGCAGGAAGATGTTAGCCACCATACCAATCAGCACCACCACGATACCTGCCATCAGCATACCGCCGAGGAAGGACATGTCCTTGCGGGTGGTCAGCACGTAGGCGGAGCAGCAGAAGAACACCAGTGCGGTGCCGCCCAGCGCCATACCGATCACATCACCCATGCCGGCAGACAGGTATGCGTTCAGGATTGGCCCCAGGATATAACCCAGGAAGCCGGTAAAGGCGAACGCGGAAAGAATACCGACCGGTTTGTCAGCGGTTTTGTAGGTCAGGAACATCAGACCGTACATCCCCACCAGCGTCAGGATCAGCCCCGGAGACGGCAGCATCAGCACGGTGCTGGCGGTGGCGGTGATCGCCGAAAACGCCAGCGTCAGGCTGAGCATAAAGTACGTATTGCGCAGCACCTTGTGGGTGCTGAGTAGCGATGTGCGGTCGCGTGAGGAAGTAATTATACGATCCATGAGTCACTCTCTTATGACAGATGTAATTAACGGAAAGAATAGGAAACGGCGCGCCAGTCTCAAAGTGGTTTTACCCATCTTTACTCAGCAGGTTAGCGCCGGCGCTGGTTATTTATTCTGCAGAAAGACGTTTCATCAGTATGAACAGCGGTTTGGCACAATTAATCAGATCAAGCTCTTATAGGTTACTGAAAAATATTGCCTTATTACCATAAGGCCGCTAAGAGTTATTTCCGGATCGTCACAAAACAGACAATAAGGCGAAGGAAATGAAACCACAAACACGCACTCACTTTACACTCTCTTTACTGGCGGCCGGGATCCTGTGCGCCAGCACGGCAACCTGGGCGGCTAACGTGCCGGCAGGAACGCAGCTGGCCGATAAGCAGGAACTGGTCAGGAATAACGGAAGTGAACCCGCTTCGCTCGACCCGCATAAAGTCGAAAGCGATGTCGAATTCAATATTATCAGCGATTTATTCGACGGGCTGGTCAGTGTCTCCCCGGCGGGTGAAATCCAGCCACGGCTGGCGGAAAAATGGGAGAACAAGGACAACACCGTCTGGACGTTCCATCTGCGTCCGGGCATCACCTGGAGCGACGGTACCGCCATCACCGCGGAAGATATCGTCTGGAGCTGGCAGCGACTGGTTGACCCAAAAACCGCCTCACCGTATGCCAGCTATCCCGGAAGCATGCTTATCGTCAACGGTAATGAAATTGCTGAAGGCAAAAAAGCGCCCGATACGCTGGGCGTGAAAGCCATCAATGACACCACGCTGGAAGTCACGCTTTCGCAGCCTAATGCTGCTTTCCTGGCGATGCTGGCACACCCGTCTCTGGTGCCGATAGATAAAGTCCTGGTGGGGCGTTTCGGCGATAAGTGGACCAAGCCCGAGCACATCGTCAGCAGCGGTGCCTATAAGCTGTCCTCATGGGTAGTTAACGAACGCATTGTGGCGGAGCGTAACCCGCGCTACTGGGATAATGCCCATACTGTGATCAACAAGGTGACATATCTGCCTATCACCTCCGAGGCGGCTGATGTGAACCGCTATAAAGCGGGAGAAATCGATATTGTCTACACGGTGCCAGTCAACCAGTTTGCCCAGCTTAAGAAAACGCTGGGCAGCCATCTGGATGTCTCCCCGCAGCTTGCCACCTACTATTACGAATTCAACACTGCCCGCCCGCCGTTCAACGATGCGCGCGTGCGTAAGGCGCTCAATATGGCGCTCGATAAAGACATCATCGCAGATAAAGTGATGGGGCAGGGACAGCGTCCGGCGTGGCTTATCAGCCAGCCGGACATTGGTGGCGTTAAGTTACAGAACCCGGATTACGCCAGCTGGCCGCGGGACAAACGAATTGCCGAGGCGAAAAAACTGCTCGAAGAGGCCGGGTATAACGCCAGCCATCCACTGAGTTTTAATCTGCTGTATAACACCTCTGAAACGCACCAGCGTATCGCGATTGCTGCCAGCTCAATGTGGAAGAAAAATCTGGGCGTCGAGGCGAAGCTGCAGAACCAGGAGTGGAAAACCATGCTCGATACCATGCACACCCATAACTTTGACGCGGTGCGCTACGCCTGGATTGCCGATTACGATGACGCCTCCACATTCCTGAATAACTTCCGTACCGGGGATAGCCAAAACACCACGCAGTACAGCAATCCTGAATACGATCAAGCGCTGGTGAATGCGGCGAAGTCGAAAACGGCACAAGAGCGCGGTAAGTTTTATCAACAGGCAGAGGATTTGCTGGGGCGTGATGTGCCGGCGATCCCTGTCTATCACTACGTTCGTACGCACCTGGTGAAGCCGTGGGTGGGGGGATTCACGCCGGATAAGCTCGGGTACTACTATACGAAAGATATGTACATCAAAAAACACTAAGACAATCGCTGGAGATTGTGCTGGCAAAATGGCCAATATGTTGTCTATTCAACCGATTAAACGTAATTTGGCTATTTTTAAAGCGAACGAATGCGCGTGCTCTTTACAGCCTGCGGTGAGGTGTTTATAGTTCGCCTCACTTAGGAAGCGTGGCCGAGCGGTTGAAGGCACCGGTCTTGAAAACCGGCGACCCGAAAGGGTTCTAGAGTTCGAATCTCTACGCTTCCGCCAAATTCGAAAACCCTGCGATAGCAATATCGCAGGGTTTTTTGCTTTGGCTCTACACCTCCGCCATGCCGCCCATGTTGTAGCCGATCGTCATCCCGGCGTCTGCCCTGTAGACGCTCGCTTTGACACACCAGGTTTGCTCTATATTTTCAGGGGTGAGCACCTCCGCAGGCGCGCCCGTGGCCGCGATACGCCCGGCCTTCAGCAGGATCAGCCGCTGGCAGTAGTTGGCCGCCAGATTGAGATCGTGCAGCGCCACCACCACCGTAAGAGGCAGTTGCGATATAAGTCGCATCAGCTCCAGCTGGTGCTGAATGTCCAGGTGGTTTGTCGGCTCATCAAGCAGCAACACCCGGGGCTGCTGTGCCAGCGCTCGCGCTATCTGGGTTCGCTGACGCTCCCCACCAGACAGTTGCTGCCACCGCCGCTGGCGTAATCCGCATAGCCGCATGAGGCTAATCGCCTCTTCCACCGCCATATCATCATCGCGAGTGCTTCTCTGAAACGCCTTCCGGTAAGGCGTACGTCCCAGCCGCACGATTTCCTCGACGGTCAGTTCTCCCTCAACGTTGGCATGTTGCGGGACGAAGGCTAACTGCCGCGCGCGCGTTTTTAACGGCATCACGCTAAGCGACGTGCCATTAAGCGCGACGCGTTCACTGTGGTGTGGAGACAGCCCGGCAAGACAGCGTAGCAGCGTTGATTTGCCCGAGCCGTTTGGCCCTAACAGGCCGACAATTTGCCCGGATGACAGGTCGAGATCGATATCCTCAAGCACCGTCTGTGCTTGTCGGGTCACACTTAACCCCGAGACGGAAATATTCATGGATGCTCCTTCCGGTTTTGATAAAGCAGCGCCACAAAGACAGGTGCGCCCACCAGTGCCGTCACCACGCCGATGGGAAGCACCTGGTGCACAATCAGCGTGCGTGACACGACATCGGCCAGGATCATAAAGTGCGCGCCGATAAGAAACGTCAGCGGGATCGTGCGGCGATGGCCCGGACCGCTGAGCATGCGCGTCACATGGGGAATGACCAGCCCCACAAATCCCACTGCGCCTATGGCACTGACCAGGGTTGCGGTGACGAACGCGCAGGTCAGCAACAGGATAATTCGTACAGCGGTCACCGGAATCCCGAGGGTGGTAGAGACCTCGTCTCCGAAGGTAAAGGTGTCCAGCGCCCGCGAAAAGAGGCATACCATCAGCAGGCCCGTCAACGTAACGACCAGCGCCAGCAGCGCGTCCGGCCAGCGCACACCGCTCAGGCTGCCCATTAACCAGAACATAACACTACGCGACTGCTCGGCATTGGCGGAGGTGCTGACGATATACGCAGTCATGGCGTTGAAGAGCTGTGTGCCCGCAATGCCTGCCAGCAAAATGCGTGACGGGCTTGCGCTCATGCCGTTTGTAATCAACATGATGAGCGCAAAAGCGGCGCAGGCGCCAACAAACGCACCGCTGCTCACGCCAATCACGCTCCCCCCGATACCGAGCAGCATCACGCAGACGGCCCCCAGCGAAGCGCCTGCGGAGATGCCCAGCAGATAGGGCTCCGCCAGGGGGTTGCGCAGTATTGACTGGAGCACCAGCCCGCACAGCGCCAGGCCGCCGCCGCTGCAAGCAGCCATGAGTGCGCGACTCATGCGGTACTGCCAGACGATGCCTTCCTCGGGTTGCGGCAGAACGTATGCAGTCAGCCCAAGACCATTGAGGATCGCTTTTCCGGTAACGGCATATGATACCGGCATATCGCCGATACTCGCGGCAAAGACCAGCATCAGCGGCAATGCCACGGCGCCTGCCGCCATTAACCCCTGCTGGCGGCGGGGAGAAGATACATGACTCATTATTCGCCCTGGAATGAAGCCAGCCGATCGCTGATAAGCTCAACCGCGTCGACGTTACGCAAAGAAGGGTTTAACGACATTGCGGGCACCACAATAATCTGATTATTCCTGACCGCCGGAATGTTTCTTGTCACCGGATCGCGTCGTAAAAAGGCCTCTTTTATCGCGGCGTCATCGGCAGGGTAGAGCCTGCGTGACATCTGAGCGATGACGATAACGTCTGGCTGCATTTGGGCAATATGTTCCCAGGTGACAGCGGGCCATTCATCATGCGAGTCAATAACGTTCTTTAACCCCAGCGTGCGGCTTATCCAGCCAGGCGCGCCGTAATTCCCTGCCACCCAGGGATCGCCATTCAGGCGGCTGCTTGAAAACCAAAAGACAACCTTCAGGGGTTTTGCTGAGATGCGCGCCTGCGCTTTCTGAATCCGTTCTGTCAGCTCACGATTGAGCTGCTCGCCGCGCGCGGGAACATCAAAGATGGCGGCCAGGTCTGTGACTTCGTGTTTTATTTCTGCCAGTGAAAACGGCGTGCTCCGTGCCCCGTCTGCGTTTGAGGTTGCCGTCACCGTTTTGTCCGTGCAGTCGGCAGGGGAGATCCACGTCTTGATCCCCAGTGATGCAAACTGCTCGCGTGTTCCCACCTCGCCTTGCGGGCCAATATGCCAGTGATACTGAGCGAGGACGAGTTCCGGTTTTTGTCCCACCACGGCTTCAAAAGAGGGGGAGTTATCCGCAAGGCGGGGGAGTTTTTTTCCGGCATCAGCCAGCGAATCCGGGAGTTTGCCGAACCAGACTGAGGTTGCGGCGACAGATTTTTCCAGCCCCAGCGCGAGCATCAATTCCGTTTCATGCTGACCCACGGTAACGACGCGCTGTGGCGCTTGCGTAAAGGTCTGCCTGACGCCGCAATTTTCAATCGTCAGCGGGTAAGTTGTTGCTGCAAACGTGGCTGGTGCCATGGCCAGCAGTACTGTCAGTAATAACCCTTTTTTCAGAAGCATAAAAATCAATCCTAAATTGTTATGTTATAACATAATACATATATTGTGATTGAGCGCAACACGCTGCCTGCCGGACATTTGCCGGTGCCTGTAATGAGAGGGAAACTTCACATCCAGATTAACGTCGCCGAAGTGAGTCATGACGCCAGAGGGCGGGGTGATGGTGAGCAAGTGTAACTTTATGCAATTTCACGCTTTACATCATGCTAAGAGATGTTTATAGTGCGCCTCACTTTGGAAGCGTGGCCGAGCGGTTGAAGGCACCGGTCTTGAAAACCGGCGACCCGAAAGGGTTCTAGAGTTCGAATCTCTACGCTTCCGCCAAATTCGAAAACCCTGCGATAGCAATATCGCAGGGTTTTTTCGTTTTACAGCCCAATCACCAGCTCAGCGGAATGACTTCTTGAGCAACACAGCGCCACATGCGGGTTCGGGGCGTTTTTCTCTGCCTCTGACTGTACGCTGTCCCGGTGATCCACCACGCCGTCAATCACCGGTGTCAGACACGCACCGCAGATCCCCATCTCGCAGGAGAGCGGTACGGCCACACCGTTTTCCTGTAGCACCTGAGCAATGGTTTTATCTGCGGGCACAGGCCAGCGCTCTCCGGTGGAGGCCAGTTTAACCGTGAATATCTCGCCACTTTCAGCGCCGGTATCAGGCGCAGCGGGTTGAAACGCCTCGCTGTGGATCGTGGCGCCATCCCAGCCTTTCGCCGTCGCCACCTCACGTACTTTTTCCATAAACCCGGCCGGGCCACAGACCCAGGCGTGAAGACCCGCCGTGGCCACCGGGATATGCTCTGCCAGCAACGTGCGCGGGCTAGTGGTATGGATAACGCATTCGCCGTGCTTCAGCTGCGCCAGCTCGCGGGCGAAAGCCGCGCTTTCAGCGTGTCTGACATAATAGTGCAGAGTGAACGGGGTTCCGGCTGCTTCCAGCTGCAGGGCCATGGCATACAGTGGCGTAATCCCGATCCCCGCAGCCAGCAGCAACACCCGTTCGGCCTCCTGCAGGGCAAACAGATTGCGCGGTGCGGAGATCAGCAGCGTCTGACCGGGACGCAGCGTCTCATGAATATAGCGCGACCCGCCACGCGAGGCGGTTTCCCGGCCCACGCAGATCAGATAGCCTTCACTCCCGCATGGGCCGGTCAGAGAATACTGACGAATTACCCCGCAGGGCAGATGCACGTCGATATGCGCACCGGGCTGCCACTCTGGCAGCGCTTCACCGTTTTCCGCCACCAGCCTGACGGCGAGGCTTTTGTTCCCCTGACGCCACAGCCCGTCGACGATAACGCTTAAAATATCACTCATGACAGCCCTCCATCAGACCAGGAAAAACGCGCCAAAACCCATCTTTTTCAGCCCCCGGCGATAGGCAATCGAGCTTTTATCCGCGGGAATATGGGCTTCAAGGGTCAGATCCAACGGCAAACTTTCCGGGCGCTGGGTCTCGACCATCAGGCGGTCTTCCTCAAAAATCCGCAGGTTAAAGGCATGCACCTCTTCCACCGGGATATGCAGATCAAAGTTGCGCGCAATCGGGGCAAACATGCGGGTGACGCGTGACGAGACCGGCGACGCGGCGTTCATGATCACCAGCCGGGATTCGCCCGGAAAATGGATCGTCAGGGTGGCGGTAAACGGCAAATGCATTTCAAAATGGCGCAGCCACTGGAAGCCTTCCGGCGCCTGCACATCAGCGCCGGCGGGATAATTGCTCACCGAACTCCAGTAGTCCGCTACAAAGCCAAACGGTGTTTCCTGTGGCTGATAGGTCGGGACGAGCTGGTTATCCGGGTCCGCAAAGGTGCTGGTGTGGATCCACGCAAAATGCGCCACATCCAGAAATCCTTCCACCTGACGGCCAGCGAAGCCATTCACCTCAAACGCCGGACAGTTGATCTGCTGAAAGCCGTCGTCATCCCAGTGTGGCATGGTGGGCAGCGGCATCGGGTTGTCGGGGTCAAACGCCAGACACGTCCAGATCAAGCCAAAGCGCTCCTCCACGGCGTAGTTAATCAGGTTGAGTTTCGCCGGTACCGGCTGGTCGGGGCTGGAGGGAATACGGTTGCAGCGGCCATCTTCCCCGAAGCGCAGGCCATGGTAGGGGCAGATAATCCCGTGCTCATCATGAAAGCCCAGCGTCAGCGGCACGCCGCGATGCGGACAAACATCGCGGGCGACCACGACCTGGCCTTTCACGCGGTAGATAACCAGCGCTTCGTCAAGCAGGGTCGCCTTAACCGGCGCCGCGCCAATGTCGCAGGCGCGCGCAACCGGATGCCAGCACTTTGCCAGACGCAGCCAGTCCTCTGGCTCAAACGTGCAATGGGCGGGTGGTACAGGTGCTTTATTCATGTGTATTCCTCTTACGTTCAGCCTAATGGTCCGCCCTGAATGGTGTCGCACAAACCGTTGATGATGCGCTCCCCGGTCTCCTCTCTCAGCTCCTGATACCAGGCTCTGGTTAACGCCATATCTTTACCGTGCGTGACGTCACAGCGCTTGCGAGCCTTCAGCACCAGGTCGCGTACCCGGTCACAGCGCAGGGCTTCGTACTGCCGCAGCGCCAGAGTAATGTTGTGGTTTTCGCGCAGACAATCACCCAGCACCACCGCATCCTCCAGCGCTGCGCAGCCGCCCTGGCCGATATCCGGCGTGGTGCTGTGCGCCGCATCGCCGAGCAGCGCCACGTGGCCGCGTACCAGGCTGTCGAACGGCTCAATGTCGTGGATTTCAATGCGGTTGGTGGTATCCGGATCCAGCGCGGCGATCAGCTTCTGCACCGGCGGCGCCCAGCCGCGGAAGTAACCCGTGAGATCGGCTCTGAGGGTTGTGCGATCTTCCGCCAGACCGAGGGGAAGCGGGACATCAAAAAAGAAATAGAAGCGGCCACCGGAGACGGGCATCAGCGACACACGCTTGCCTTCTCCCACGAACGTGGTCCACTGGTGGGCGGGGGCAATCTCTTCATCAATCTTGACCAGTCCGTTCCAGTTAACGTAACCGGCGTAGCGGCGCTCGGGGGTATACCCCAGCACGTACGGGCGCACCGCCGAATGGCTGCCATCGGCGGCAATCAGAAAATCGCCCGTCGCCGTGCTGCCGTCGGTAAATGTTACGCTGACGCCAGCATCATCTTCCCGGACGTGTTCGACGCGCTTGCCGAACTGCACCCGCTCGCGACCCCAGAAGTCCAGCATCTCGCGCTGTAGTTCAGCGCGCGAGACGGGGCAGGGGCGTCCCCCGGTGCGCTCCACCAGCGGGGCCAGGCTAAAGCGGGTCAACGTGTCGCCGCGCCGGTGATCCTTGTAGGCCATAAAGCGCATCGGCCCGCCGTATGTCTCAATAATGTCGCCCATGCCGAGGTGCTGCATGCATTTCACCCCGTTGGGCCAGATGGAGATGGCCGCGCCAACGGGTTTGATCTCTTTTACTGCTTCAAACACGGTACAGTCGATGCCCGCCTTTTCCAGCGCGACAGCGGCGCTCAGACCACCAATGCCCGCACCAATGACGATTGCTTTCATGCTTCTCTCCTTTTGCCGGGTGTCATTAACATCAGCAATTTGCGTACCAGGCTGCAGAGTGGGGTAAAGGGCGTTGAGGGAGGGATGTTTGCACTGCTAAGGTGCGTTATCGCGGTGGGAATGCCTTTTTATGAATCAATAATTTCCGGTTTAGGGTTAAGGAATCAACTGTTTCAGGTCTCAGGCAAGAGTGGCGTGTTTTGTGCAATGTTCAGGGACGATGATGACACGGGAGGAACCATGATAACGCTGGACGATTTTAATTACCGGGGTCACGAAGAGGTGCTTACGCTATTACACCCTTGCGTGGCCATTCCCGGCTGGGCCGAGGCGCTGGTCGCCGGGCGGCCTTATCCGAGCCGGGATGCTCTGTTTGATGCGGCCCAGGCGCTGACGAAAAGCTGGGATGAACACGCGCTCACGCGGGCCCTGAGCGCGCATCCGCGCATCGGTGAGAAGCCCATGGGCACGCAGGCGGAGGCGGCGCTGTCGCGTCGGGAGCAGGGAGCGGTGAATCATGATGATGCCCGGCTTGCTGAGGCGTTACGGGCAGGTAATGCCCGCTACGAAAGCCGTTTCGGGCGCGTCTTTCTGATCCGCGCCAAAGGCCGCAGCGGGGAGGAGATCCTCCAGGCCCTGAACGCGCGGCTGGAAAACAGCGATGCGCAGGAGGTGCAGGCCGCACTGGATCAGCTGCGGGAAATTACCTTATTACGACTGGAAGGAGTCATTGGCGCATGAGCACGCTCAGTACACATATTCTGGATATCTCGACGGGCAAACCCGCGCAGGGGGTGACGGTACGTCTTGAACAGGACGCGGAGATCATCGCAACTGGCGTGACCAACGCGCAGGGCCGCATCACCGAATTTGTTCCCGTCCTGCCTGCGGGCCGCTATCGGCTGGTGGCCGAGACTGGCGCCTGGTTTAGCGAAACGGGGCGCGACACGCTCTATCCCTGCGCGCAGATTGATTTTCTTATCGGCGAAACGGCAGATGAGCACTTCCATCTGCCGTTTGTGATTGCTCCTGGCGGCTGGTCAACCTACCGCGGCAGCTGACCACACTGGCTCGCCGTTGACCCAGGTTTGGCTGATATTACGCTCGTCGCCCAGGGTCATCAGCACAAACAGTTGCTCGTAGATATCCTTGCAGCGCCCGCTACGCAGGCGCTGCAGCGGGGTGACGGCCGGGTCGATCACGATAAAATCGGCCTCTTTGCCTGGAGCGAAGTTGCCAATTTTGTCATCCAGACGCAGGGCATGCGCGCCACCCAGCGTGGCATGATAAAAGGCCTCGCTGGCGCGCAGGCGATAGCTCTGCAATTGACCTACCTTGTAAGCTTCCCCCAGCGTGCGCAGCATGCTGAAGGTGGTACCCGCGCCGACGTCGGTGCCGATACCCATCCGCACCTTGTGCTGCCAGCAGGCGGGTAACCGAAACAGCCCGCTGCCAAGAAACAGATTGGAGGTAGGGCAAAACGCCACCGCCGATCCGGTGTCGTGCAGGCACTGCCACTCGCTGTGGTGTAGATGGATCCCGTGAGCAAACACGCTGCGCTCGCCGGTGAGGCCGTAGTGGTGATAGACATCCAGATAACGTTCATGCTCCGGCCACAGGTCATTAACCCAGGCCACTTCGTTCGGGTTTTCGCTCAGATGGGTCTGCAGCCAGGTGTCCGGAAACTCCTCTCTGAGTAAACGCACCGCCGCCAGCAGTTCCGGTGATGAGGTGGGCGCAAAGCGTGGCGTAATGGCATACCCCAGCCGTCCATGGTGGTGCCAGCGCTGGATTAGATCCCGCGTCTGCTGGTAGCTCTGTTGTGCCGTTTCGGTCAGGTAGTCCGGGGTGTGCCGGTCCATCATCACCTTCCCGGCGATAAGGCGCATATTCAGGCGCGATGCTTCGGTAAACAGCGCATCCACCGATTGCGGATGCAGTGTGCAAAACACCAGTGCGGTGGTGGTGCCGTGGCTCACCAGCTGATTTATGAAAAATTCCGCGATCTCTTTTGCGTAGCTCTCGTCGGCAAACTGGCTCTCCACCGGAAACGTATAGGTGGTCAGCCACTCCAGCAGCTGCTCGCCGAAGGCGCCGATCATCTCGGTCTGCGGGTAATGAACGTGGGTATCGATAAAGCCGGGCAGCAGCAGTTTGCCGCGCAGGTCGGTGTAACCCTTGTGCGGGTCAAGATATTGCTCTCCCTCCTGCCAGGCCATGAGCGCCACGATTTTCCCGTGGTAAATAAACAGCAGGCCGTCCTCCTGGTAGCGCGCATGGTCGGCAATCAGGTCTGCGCTGTCGCAGACCCGGGCGATATCGAAAAATGCACCGCGTATCGCAGTCTGGTAATCCATCACGGCTCCTGTCTGATTGTTTGCGTGGCCTCGCGTGCCGTGAAGTGAGCGGCGGACGCCCCTTCGCGCTCTTCGCGAGCCAGCCAGCGGTAGGTTACCCCGCCAAGGAACACGCCAATGAACCAGCTAAAGTTTGCCACCTCATGCAGCGCCGGGATGAAGCTTATCACCAGCCCGACGGCAACCGAGGGGATCAGCGCGCCGATGGCTTTCGGGTTAAAGCCGTTGCGGTACCAGTATTTCCCTTCTGGCGTGTCATCGAACAGGTCGTCCACGGATACCTTGCCACGCTTAATCAGGTAGAAATCGGCAATCAGGATACCGAACAGCGGACCGATAAACGCCCCCAGCACATCCAGGGTGTAATGAATAAGCTCCGGGGAGTTAAACAGATTCCACGGGGTTAACAGGATCGAGCCGACGGCGGCAATCATTCCCCCGGTGCGGAAGCTGATTTTCTGCGGGGAACAGTTAGAGAAATCAAACGCCGGGGAGACGAAGTTGGCCACGATGTTAATCCCGATGGTGGCGGTGATCATGGTCAACAGACCAATCGCCACCGCCAGATCGTTGCCCACGCGGCTGACGGTTTCAATCGGGTCGGTGATCATGCGGCCAAACAGCGACTGGGTACCGGAGACAATCACCACAGTCACGATGGAGAACAGCAGGAAGTTAAACGGCAGGCCCCAGCGGTTGCCGCGGCGGATTTCCCCCATGCTTTTGCCGTAGCGGGAGAAATCACCAAAGTTGAGCAACGGGCCTGAGAAGTAGGAAACCACCAGCGCCGTGGCGGTGATCATCTGCCAGGTCTGCTCGCCCGCGCTCAGGGATTTGCTGGCGAGGGTAAAGGAGATCCCGTCGAATCCGGTCTTGTATACAATCCATCCTGCCAGCGCCAGCATCACCACATACACCGCCGGGCCGGCGATGTCGATAAAGCGCTTGATGGCATTCATGCCGTGCCAGAAGACCATTGCCTGCAATACCCACATAATGGCAAAGCAGACCCAGCCCAGGTGCGACAGCCCGAGGAACGCGCCGGTGGTGAGCGACGAGAGCGACGGCCAGAACTTCAGCGCCACCAGCATCAGGGCGTTAGCGGCCAGATAGGTCTGAATGCCGTACCAGGCAAAGGCGATAAGCCCGCGGATCACCGCCGGAATGTTTGCCCCGAACACGCCAAAGGCCTGACGGCTGATCACCGCATACGGCACGCCCGCCATCTGGCTCGGTTTCGCCACCAGGTTGGCACACAACTGCACAATGCAAATTCCCACCAGCAGGCAGAGCAACACCTGCCAGCTTGCCAGCCCGAGCGTAAAGAAGCTCGCGGCGACCACGTATCCCCCCATGCTGTGGACGTCGGACATCCAGAAAGAAAAGATGTTGTACCAGCTCCAGTTCTGGTCACGCGTCGGTGCCAGATCCTCATTGCAAAGCCGTGGGCTGTATATCGCACCGGAATCAGCGGCCGTACCGTGTTGCGTTTTTTGTCTGTTTGGCATGAAACCTGCTCCTGTGAATGAAAACCCGTTGAGTGGGAGTGCAGACGGTGTTGCAGGATCCAGGCCAAAATAATAAATCTTGTATGCAATATTTTATTTTTATGTATACGATTCGATAGCGAAAAGTAAAAAGTGGAGTGGTTAATGAACAACGTGAACAGTCTGCACGCCGCGCCAGACCTGCAAGACAAAGACGAATCCATCTTTCAGGCGCTGATGACCGCGATTGTCGAACATCAACTGCTGCCGGGAAGCAAATTGCCGGAAGAGGCGCTGGCGGAGGTCTTTGGCGTGAGTCGTACGGGCATCCGTAAGGTGCTGCAGCGACTCGCCGCTGTGCAAATGGTCACCTTAACGCCCAAACGTGGTGCACACGTTGCCAGCCCGACGGTCGAAGAGGCCCGGCAGATCTTTCGCACCCGCGCGCTGCTGGAGGTCGCCAATCTACCGGACGTGCTGGCGCACTGTCAGCCGCCGCATCTGGCCGCGCTGGCGTCAATCATCCGTCAGGAGCAGCAGGCGCATGAGGCTTACGACGGCCCGGCGGCGATCCGCCACTCCGCAAATTTCCATATTCAGCTGCAGGCCATCTCCGGCAATCAGGTCCTGACGGAGATGGTGACCCGCCTGAGCCAGCGCTCCTCGTTGGTGATTGCCACCTGGGGCGCGCCGTGGCGTCAGGGGTGTCGCTGCAATGACCACGAACAGCTTGTGGAGCTGCTGCGTCAGAAAGCGCTGCAACCCCTGAGTGATGCCTTAATGCACCATTTTGAACATATCGTCGCCAGCCTCTGTTTTGAACGGGCGGGGGAATGCCTGCCCGATTTTGCCCGGCTGTTCGCCAGCCACAAGGAGTCGTAATGTCGTCTGTCCGTATACAAGTCATTAATCCCAATACCAGCCTCGCGATGACGGAAACCATCGGCGCGGCCGCCCGCGCGGTGGCTGCACCGGGCACGGAGATCCTCGCGGTCTGCCCCAGTGCGGGTGTGCCCTCAATCGAAGGCCATTTTGATGAAGCCATTGCTGCCGTGGGTGTCCTTGAGCAAATCAAAAAAGGCCAAGAGCAGGGGGTGGAAGGGCACGTGATTGCCTGCTTTGGCGACCCAGGGCTGCTGGCCGCGCGCGAGCTGGCGCAAGGGCCGGTTGTCGGCATTGCCGAAGCCGCCATGCACATGGCCACGCTGGTGGCGACGCGCTTTTCCATTGTCACCACGCTGCCGCGCACGCTGATTATCGCCCGTCATCTGCTGCAGCAGTATGGCTTTCAGGATCATTGCGCGGCCCTGCACGCGATTGATCTCCCGGTGCTGGCGCTGGAAGACGGCAGCGGCCTGGCGCAGGAGAAGGTGCGCGCGCGCTGTATACAGGCCCTGAAAGAGGATGGCTGCGGCGCCATCGTGCTGGGCTGTGGCGGGATGGCAACGCTCGCCCAGGAGCTGACGCGCGAGCTGCGCGTGCCGGTGATCGACGGCGTCAGTGCGGCGGTGAAGATGGTGGAATCGCTGGTGGCGCTGGGGCTGTCAACCAGCAAGCACGGGGATCTGGCCTTCCCGGAGAACAAACCGTTAAGCGGACATTTTCAGGCATTGAATCCATTTTAATTTTTGGGGGGGTAGCAATGGGGCTTTTTGAAGAGGGTTATCCGCGGGATCTGCGTGGCTACGCAGGCAACCCGCCGCATGCGCAGTGGCCGAATCAGGCACGCATCGCCGTGCAGTTTGTGCTCAATTATGAAGAGGGGGCAGAAAACCATATCCTGCACGGCGATGCCGGGTCGGAACAGTTTCTCTCGGACATCATTGGAGCGGCCAGCTATCCCGACAAACACATGTCCATGGACTCCCTGTACGAATACGGCAGCCGCGCCGGGTTCTGGCGAATTCATCATGAATTTCAGAAACGCGGCCTGCCGCTGACGGTCTTTGGCGTGGCGATGGCGCTGGCGCGTCACCCGGAGATTGTCGCGGCGATTAAGGCGGCGGATTACGACGTGGTCAGCCACGGCTGGCGCTGGATCCACTATCAGAACATGGATATCAACCAGGAGCGGGAACATCTGCACAAAGCGGTGCACGTGCTGACCGATCTGTTTGGCAAGCCGCCTGCGGGCTGGTACACCGGGCGCGACAGCCCCAACACGCGCCAGCTGGTGGTCGAGCACGGCGGTTTTGACTACGACAGCGACTACTATGGCGACGACTTGCCCTTCTGGACGGAAGTGGCCTGCAGCGATGGCAGCCGTAAACCGCACCTGATCGTGCCCTACACGCTGGACGCGAACGACATGCGCTTCGCCACCGCCCAGGGGTTTAATACCGCCGAGCAGTTTTATACTTATCTGAAAGACAGCTTTGACGTGCTGTATGAAGAGGGTGAAAGCGCGCCGAAGATGATGTCCATCGGCATGCACTGCCGCCTGCTGGGGCGTCCGGGCCGTTTTCGCGCGCTACAGCGGTTCCTGGATTATGTGCAGCAGCACGAGCGGGTGTGGGTTTGTACCCGCCAGCAAATTGCTGACCACTGGCGGGACGTGCATCCGTTTCAGAAATAGTGGTGTCGTATTGTGCCGGGTGGCGGCTGCGCCTTACCGGGCAGGTTTTTCAGCGTCACGACATCACACTCACCTGCGCCGCCACGATCCGCCACCCGTAAGCAAACCGCACCCACGTCTGCTGCTGGCGGCCAATGCGTTCCGTCCCCTCGCGGGTAAATTCGGTGCTGCACACCGCGTAATCTTCTCCGAAGGTGGTGATCACGGTATTGCGCAACGTCCGCTGCAGCCCGGCGGAGGGGCGCGCCGCCCGAAAGGCGCGGATTTCATCAATGCCGTAGAGGTTTTCCCCCGCGCCCAGTCGCACCGTGTTTTTGTCGTGCCAGAACAACTCATCCAGCACCGCAATGTTGTTGCTCACCAGCGCATCTTCATAGCGATAAAACGCGGCCGTGACGTCCGCCATCACCCAGGGAAGGTTAATGTCGTCGTGATTCATCATTGTGCCATCTCCGCAGGACGGGCATCGGTTATCCCGCTCGCTTCCAGGACCCGCGCCACGCGCAGGCAGGCTTGTTCATTAAACGGTGCTGCGATGAGTTGCAGACCAATCGGTGCCCCCTGGGCGGTGCGTAGCGGAACGGTGGTGACGGGCAAACCCAGAAATGAAATCGGCTGCGTCAGCATCCCCATGCTGGCGCGCACCGGCAGTGGCTCGCCGTTAATCTCCATGGTCTGCTCGCCAATCGTCGTGGCGCTGCGCGGGGTTGCCGGGGCGATCAGCACGTCGGCCTGCTCAAACAGCGCTTTACAGGCCTGTCGGGCGTGGGCGCGAAAACGCTGGGCCTGAATATACCAGGCGGAAGGGATCATTGCCCCAGCCAGCAGGCGTTCGCGGGAGTGTGGTTCAAAACGCTCCGGTTCACGGCGAAGTGACGGCAGGTACTGGTTCCCCCCTTCGGAGGCGCTGATGATAAACGCGGCAGAGCGGGACAGCGCGGCTTCAGGGAACTGCAACTCTTCCTGGACGTCAAGAGCACGTGCCGCGCGCGCGACGGCTTCCCGGGCGTCGTCGTTACACCACGTGCTGAAATAGCCCCCGAGGACGGCGCAGCGCAAACCATCCAGACCGCGATCGAGCAAAGGCCGCGTCTGCTCGCGGGAGGACTCTGCCTGAAAAGGGTCGCTGGTGTCTCGCCCCTGTAGCGCATCGTACACGGACGCCAGATCGCACACCCGGCGGGCAAACGGCCCGATATGATCGAGACTGGCGACAAACGGGTGGCTGCCGGAGCGTGACAGGCGGCCAAAGGTCGGTTTTAAGCCATAAATTCCGCACAGGGACGCCGGGACGCGAATCGACCCGTTGGTGTCGGTACCCAGTGAAAAATGGACCAGCCCGGCGGCGACGGCGGCGGCAGAGCCACCGGAGGAGCCGCCTGCAATGCGCGTCAGATCGTGCGGATTACGCGTGGCGCCGTAGTGGCTGTTTTCCGTGGTAAAGCCGTAGGCATAGGCATCCATATTGACCATCCCGGACAACAGTCCTCCCGCGCTGCGTAGCTGGCGAACCGCAAAGCTGTCTGCGCTGGCAGCGGTTCGCTTGCTGAACAACTCGGCTCCGGCGAGGGTGGTGTGCCCGGCCACATCAAACAGGTTTTTTACCGCGTAAGGCACGCCCGCCAGCGGCGGCAGGGGGCGCTTTTCCCGGCGCAGGGTGTCGATATTTTCTGCCTCGGCCAGCATCCGCGCTTCGGTAACCGCCGTCCAGGCGTTGATCTGCGGGTTGATGCGCGCAATATCCTCCAGCGTCTGACGGGCGATCTCGCGGGCGCTTAACTCGCCTGCACTCAGCGCCTGCTGGATCGCGCTGATACTCATCTCGTGTAGCCTCATGCTTTGTATACTCCTGCGATCTCCAGACGGTCATCAAGCGGCAGCGCCATCAGCGGGGCGGCCATGGCGGCAATGCGGCTAAACTGCTGCTGAAGCTCCGCGCGGCGGGCGTCATCCAGCTCAATGCCCAGCACGGCCTCCATCTGCGCCAGGTAGGCATGCCAGTCAGGTTGTTGTGTTGTCATGGTTTTCTCCTCAGTATCCGGCGGCGCCGCCGTTGCTGCGCGGGTCGAACGCGCCTTCAAACAGCCCGTTCGGGTGGCGGACAATCGCGCCCGCGTGGCCCATGGCTTCGCTAAAGTCCGGGAAGATCTCCACCTCGTGACCCAGCGTCTGCAGGCGTGCGATCGTTTCAGGGGAAAACCGGCCTTCCACCTTTAAGGTGTCTGAGCTTTGTCCCCAGGTGCGCCCCAGCAGCCAGCGCGGACGGGAGATGCTCTCCTGCAGCGGCAGACCCTGCACCACATAGCGGGTAAAGAGCGTGGCCTGAGTTTGCGGCTGGCCGTCACCGCCCATGGAGCCGTAGACCATCACCCGTCCGTCGTTCAGACGCGCCGCGGCCGGGTTCAGGGTATGGAACGGCTGTTTGCCCGGCGCGAGCGCCAGAAGATGTGCGGGATCGAGGCTGAACGACGCCCCCCGGTTCTGCCAGACGATACCCGTATCCGGGAGCACCACCCCGCTGCCGAACTCGTGATAAATGCTCTGGATAAACGACACGGCCAGGCCGCTGTTATCCATCACCCCCATCCACACCGTATCGCCAGGGCCTTTGCCGGTGCCCCACGGCGCGGCATGGTTATCGTCAACCCGGTCGGCGAGCGCCTGAAGCGCCGCAGGATCCAACAGGCTCTGGATATCGGTTTTCAGCTCGCGCGGGTCGGTGATGTGGGCATCGCGCAGGCCAAAGGCCAGTTTGGTGGCTTCCACAATGCGGTGCACTGTCCCGGCGTCGTCGGCATCGGCCATCGCCAGACGGTCGGTGATGCCGAGGATCGCCAGCGAGACCAGCCCCTGCGTCGGTGGGGCGAGGTTCCAGACCTCACCCTGCTGATGCGCTAATTTCAGCGGCGTGGTGCGCCGGGCGACATGCGCGTTCAAATCCGCCAGCGTAATGGGCAGGCCGAGCGTCTCCATCCCACGGGCCAGACGCGCCGCCAGCGGACCACGATAAAAACTCTCCAGACCCTCTTCGGCAAGTTGCGTCAGCGTGGAGGCCAGCGCCGGTTGATAAAACCGGCTGCCGACCTCCGGTGGTTTGCCGTCTACCAGCCAGGTTTCTGCGAAGCCGGGCAGGTCTTTCAGTTCGTCGAATTTACTGGCGGTGGCAGTGGCCTGCGAGGCCGTGACCGGCGTGCCATTGCGGGCATAGTCAATGGCATCTGCCAGCAGGCGCGTCAGCGGCAGGGCGTTGCCCGTCAGCGCGTGTGAGACCTTAAGTGCCTCCGCCCAGCCACTGACGGTACCCGCCACGGTCAGCGCCGCACGGGGGCCGCGGTGGGGGATGTGCGCCAGATCGCCATAGGCGGCAAGCGTCGCCAGCGATCCCGCCGCGCCGCTGGCATCGATGGCAATCGGTTCGCCGCCGGGGGGCACGATAAGCCAGAAGCCATCGCCGCCCAGGCCATTCATATGGGGATAGACCACGGCAATGGTGGCCGCTGCCGCGACCATCGCTTCAATCGCGCTACCGCCATCGCGCAGCACAGACAGCGCGCTCTGGCTGGCAAGATGATGGGGGGCAACCGCCATTCCGTGTACGGAGACATTACTTTGCATGAACAGTCCTCATAACCCTGAAAGTCACAAGGCGCTGCAAAAGCTGTTCCAGGTATGAATGAAAAGTTTCATGTCATCCCGGCTGATAAGCTGGCATGCTTAATGAATAGAGAGCGAGAGATGAAACAAACGTTACAGAGGCGTTATGGAACAGCTTGATGAACGACTGAAAGCACAATACGCGTCACTGTCGCCGCAGGAGCAGCGGGTGGCGGATTTTATTTTCGATCACTTCGACGACCTGATCAGCTACAACAGCGCCGAGCTGGCGCAACTGAGCGGGGTGTCGAAAGCCACGGTGAGTCGCCTGTTTAAGCGTCTGGGCTATGAGAAGTATAAGGACATGCGCGATGAGCTGCGTACCCTGCGCCAGAGCGGTATGCCGCTGACGGACAACCGCGACGCGGTGCAGGGCAATACGCTGCTGGCGCGTCACTATAAGCAGGAGATGGCTAACCTGACCCAGTGGGTGAATGCCCTGGATGCCCGGCAGTTTGCCGACGCGATGGCGTGCATGGTTAAGGCGAGGCGCATTGTCATTATCGGGATGCGTAACGCCTATCCGGCGGCGCTGCACCTGCGTCAGCAGCTGTTGCAGGCGCGCGGGCAGGTGCTGGTGTTGCCGCAGCCCGGTCAGAGCCTGAGCGAAGAGCTGGTGGATCTCACCCCCGACGATCTGGTGGTGATGATGGCGTTTCGCCGCCGCCCGCGCATCATCCGCCCGCTGCTGCAGCAGCTTCAGAGCAGTGGTATTCCGGTGCTGCTGATGTGCGAGCCGCAGGCGCACAGCCTGTTTCCGCTGGCGAGCTGGCAGCTCTGTGCTCCGCTGGACAGCGTCTCAGCCTATGACAGCTACGCCTCGGTCAACAGTCTGATCAACCTGCTGGCAAACGCCTTCCTGCATGAAATCCTCGATAAAGGCCGTCCGCGCATTCATGAGATCGCCACCCTGTATCAGCACCTGGACGAGCTCGAACAACGATAATGGGGCATCGGTGTGGTGCTTTGCATTGAAATGGTGCAGTGAGGCGGGGCGAAAAAGAGAGAGCTTTTTCGCCCCGCCTTTGTTTTATCAGGCTTTACAACAAAATCCCGCGTTTCGCTTTATCTGGCACATTAGTTGCAAAATACAATTCAAAGAATCTTTTGTTTCATGTTAACGTTACGGGGAAGCACCATGAAAAAATTGTTGATTGCACTGGCCGGGGCCGTCTGTCTGCTCACTAACCTGTCGGCAAAGGCGGACCAGCTTCAGGATATCGAGAAACGCGGCACCATTCGCATTGCCGTGCCGCAGGATTTCCCGCCGTTTGGCTCGGTCGGAACCGATCTGCAGCCGCAGGGCTATGACATCGATATGGCGCGTTATCTGGCCAAACAGATGAAGGTCAAGCTGCAACTGGTTCCGGTGACCAGCGCCAACCGCGTGCCGTATCTGCAAACCGACAAAGTTGACCTTGTCATTTCAAGCCTCGGTAAGAATGCGGAACGTGAAAAGGTGATCGATTTCAGCCGCGCCTATGCGCCGTTCTTCCTCGGGGTGTTTGGCCCGAAAGGCGCAGAGCTGAAAGATGCCGCCGCCCTGAGCGGTAAAACCATCGGCGTGACGCGTGGAGCGGTCGAGGACATGGTGCTGACCAGCCTGGCGCCGAAAGACGCAGACGTAAAACGCTATGAGGACAACAACACCACGCTGTCGGCGTATCTGTCCGGACAGGTACAGTATGTGGCCACCGGCAACCTCGTGGTGGCGGCCATCTCGCGCCAGAACGCGGAGAAAGCTCCGGTGCCGAGCTTTATGCTGAAAGATTCACCGTGCTTTATCGGGCTGAAGAAAAATGAACCAGCGCTGAAGGCGAAAGTGGATGCGCTGATTGAACAGGGTATTAAAGACGGCACCCTGAACGGCTTCTCTGAGCAGTGGCTCAAGGCGCCGCTGCCGGCAAGCCTTGGCGTGTAAGGCAATGACAGAGCAACTCCATTTCTCTGAGCTTTGGCCGCACTGGCCGGCGCTGCTGGCCGGGCTGTGGGTCACCATCCAGTTGACGGTAATGGCGACCCTGGGCGGTCTGGCGATTGGTATTTTCGGGGCGGCTATTCGCAGCGGGCGGGCGACGTGGTTTAGCCGGATCTGGGGCGGTTACGTGGAGATTATCCGTAACACGCCGTTTGTGGTGCAGCTGTTTTTTATCGTCTTTGGCCTGCCCAATATGGGGCTGAAGATGACGGCGGGTGAGGCGGCACTGCTGGCGATGGTGATCAATCTGGGCGCGTACAGCACGGAGATTGTCCGGGCGGGCATTCAGGTGACACCCAAAGGGCAGTGGGAGGCCGGACGCGTGCTGGGGCTGACCCGCACCCAGACCTTCATTCGCGTGGTGTTACCGCCTGCGCTACAGCGTATTTATCCGGCGCTGGTGAGCCAGTGCATTATCGTGATGCTCGGCTCGTCGGTGGTGTCGCAGGTCTCGTATGAAGAGCTGACCTTTGCCGCCAACCTGATCCAGTCCAGAACGTTTCTGAGCTTTGAGGTTTATCTGGTGACAACCGGGATTTACTTAGCGCTGTCGATTACCCTGCGTCAGCTGATGATGGCGGCAGGACGCAAATGGCTGGGGGTGCAGGCATGATGACCACCTTTACCGACTGGGACATTATTCGCAACCTGCTGCTGGCCGGGCGCTGGACGATACTGCTGTCGCTGGTGGCGTTTGTCGGCGGCGCGGTGGTGACCCTGCCGCTGCTGCTGCTGCGTCTCACTGGCGGACGACTGATCATGCGCCTGATCCGCGGCTATATCGAACTGTTTCAGGGTACACCGCTGCTGATGCAGCTATTTCTGGCGTTCTTCGGCGTGGCGCTGTTCGGCATCGATGTCTCGCCATGGACCGCCGCATCGCTGGCCCTCACGTTCTACACCAGCGCGTTTTTGCTTGATATCTGGTTTGGCAGCATTCGCGCGCTGCCCAAAGGGCAGTGGGAAGCGTCGCGCTGTCTGGGGCTGACCTTTGGCCAGACGCTTTATCGGGTGGTCGCGCCGCAGGCGTTGCGGATTGCGATTGCGCCGACGGTCGGTTTTGCCGTCCAGGTGATTAAGGGCACGGCGCTGGCGTCAATCATCGGCTTTATCGAGCTGACCAAAGCCGGGACGATGCTCACCAATGTCACTTATCAACCGTTTAAGGTCTTTGCGCTGGTGGCGCTGGGCTACTTCATTCTGTGTTATCCGCTGTCGCGTTACAGCCGTTATCTGGAGACTAAATTCAATGCCTCTCATCACCATTAATCAGGTGCAGAAGTACTACGGCGATAACCATGTCCTGAAGGGGGTCGATCTCGATATCGACATGGGCCAGGTGATTTCGATTATCGGGCGCAGCGGATCCGGCAAAAGCACCCTGCTGCGCTGCATCAACGGTCTGGAAGGGTATCAGGACGGCAGCATCAAGCTTGGCGGCATGACCATTACCGACCGGGATTCCCAGGCGCGTGAAATCAGCCGCTCGGTCGGGATGGTGTTCCAGAACTTTAACCTGTTCCCGCACATGACGGCGCTGGAAAACGTAATGCTCGCCCCGCGTCGGGTGCTGAAGAAAAGCGCCGCCGAATGCCGGGCGCTGGCGCAGCAGATGCTGGAGAAAGTGGGCCTCGGCGATCGTCTGGATTACTACCCGTCGAGTCTCTCCGGCGGCCAGCAGCAGCGCGTGGCGATTGCCCGTGCGCTGGCGATGTCGCCAAAAGTCTTACTTTGTGACGAGATCACCTCCGCGCTCGACCCGGAACTGGTGGGCGAAGTGCTTAAGGTGCTGGAGCAGCTGGCAGCAGAAGGGATGACCCTGATTCTCGTGACCCATGAAATGAATTTTGCCCGCGAAGTGGGCGACCGCGTGGTGTTTATGCACCAGGGGAAAGTCTGGGAGCAGGGCGACAGCAAAACGCTGTTTGCCAACCCGCAGACCACCGAACTGAAGCAGTTCATCTCCTCCGTGCGCGGCCTCAACTGATAAGGACTTAACAATGGATATCGCTCAATTTCCGCAACTTAATCCGCCGCAGCGTCTGCTGATGGGGCCGGGGCCGATCAATGCCGATCCGCGCGTGCTGCGCGCCATGTCGAGCCAGCTGATTGGTCAGTACGACCCGGCGATGACCCACTACATGAACGAAGTAATGGCGCTATATCGCGGGGTGTTCCGCACCGAAAACCGCTGGACGATGCTGGTGGACGGCACCTCCCGCGCGGGCATTGAGGCGATTCTGGTGTCGGCCATTCGCCCGGGCGATAAAGTGCTGGTGCCGGTGTTTGGCCGCTTCGGCCATCTGCTGTGCGAAATCGCCCGCCGCTGCCGGGCGGAAGTGCATACCATCGAGGTGCCGTGGGGCGAGGTGTTTACCCCGGATCAGGTGGAGGATGCCATCAAACGTATTCGTCCCCGTCTGCTGCTGACCGTGCAGGGGGACACCTCCACCACCATGCTGCAGCCGCTGGCCGAGCTCGGCGCGATTTGCCGCCGTTATGACGTGCTGTTTTACACCGACGCCACCGCGTCGCTCGGGGGGAACGCGCTGGAAACCGATGCCTGGGGGCTGGATGCCGTCTCCGCTGGCATGCAGAAATGTCTCGGCGGCCCGTCCGGCACGTCACCGATCACCCTGAGCCCACGCATGGAAGAGGCGATCCGCCGCCGCAAATGCGTCGAGGAAGGGATCCGCACCGACGCCCATCGCGACGGCGACGAGGAGATGATCTACTCCAACTATTTCGATCTCGGCATGGTGATGGATTACTGGGGGCCGGAGCGGCTGAACCATCACACTGAAGCCACCACCGCGCTGTTTGGCGCCCGCGAATGCGCGCGGCTGATCCTCCAGGAAGGGCTGGACAACGGCATCGCCCGGCACAAGCTGCACGGCGATGCGCTGCTGAAAGGCATTCAGGCGATGGGGCTGGAGACCTTTGGCGATCTGAAGCACAAGATGAACAACGTGCTGGGCGTGGTGATCCCGCAGGGCGTTAACGGCGATCAGGTGCGTAAGCTGATGCTGGAAGATTTCGGTATCGAAATTGGCACCTCGTTTGGCCCGCTGCACGGCAAGGTATGGCGCATTGGCACCATGGGTTATAACGCCCGTAAAGACTGCGTAATGACCACCCTGAGCGCGCTGGAGTCGGTGCTGAACTACCTGAAATTCACCACCCCCCAGGGGGCGGCGATGCAGGCCGCGTGGGATCATTATCGCCGCGAGACGTCACAATGAGCCCGGCGGCAGAGCGGGCAATGGCCCGTGCCGATGCGCTGGCCGCCATCAGCGAAACCCCGGACGGCCTGACGCGGGTTTATCTTTCCACGCAGCATCTGCAGGCCAACCAGCTGGTCGGGCAGTGGATGAGCCAGGCGGGCATGACCGTCTGGCAGGACAGCGTCGGGAATATTTGCGGGCGCTATGAGGCGCAGCTGGAGGGCGCACCGGCGATACTGCTTGGCTCGCATCTGGATACCGTGCGCAATGCCGGGCGCTACGACGGCATGCTCGGCGTGCTCACCGCCATTGAGGTGGTGGACAGCCTGCATCAGCAGGGCGTGCGCCTGGCGCAGGCCATCGAGATTGTTGGCTTCTGCGACGAAGAGGGGACCCGCTTCGGCATCACGCTGTTAGGCAGTCGCGGTCTGACGGGCACCTGGCCGGAGAATTGGCTTGATACCTGTGATGCCAGTGGCATAAGCGTGGCGCAGGCGATGGTGCAGGCGGGGCTGGATCCCGCACGGGTAGCGCTTGCCGCGCGGCATCAGAACGATTTCAGCGCCTGTCTGGAGCTGCATATTGAACAGGGGCCGTGCCTGGAGCAGGAGGGGCTGGCACTGGGGGTGGTAGAAGCCATTAACGGCGCGCGGCGTCTGAACTGTCTCTTTACCGGCGAAGCCGGGCATGCCGGTACCGTGCCGATGGCTCACCGTAAAGATGCCCTGGCCGCAGCTGCCGAATGGATGGTGCAGGTTGAAAACACCACCCGACAGCGCGGCGGCAATCTGGTTGCCACGGTGGGGGCGTTACGCTGCCTGCCCGGCGCGGTCAATGTGATTCCCGGCGAGGTGGCGCTATCGCTGGATATTCGCGGCCCGCAGGATGCCCCGCTGGACGCATTGATCACTGCACTGCTCATTCAGGCGGAAGAGATCGCAGCCCGGCGTGGGCTCCGTTTCAACGCCGAGGAGTTTTACCGGATAGCCGCCACGCCCTGCGATGCCAGACTGCAATCGCTGTTAGGGGAGGCCGTAACATCGGTTCAGGGCCGTACGCTATCGCTGCCGAGCGGTGCCGGGCACGACACCATTGCGCTGGCAGAACGCTGGCCGGTGGGGATGTTGTTTGTGCGCTGCAAGGGGGGCATCAGCCACCATCCGGCGGAGTCGGTGATGGCTGAGGATGTTGCGCTGGCGATTGAGGCGTTTGGGCGGGCGGTGAGAGCGCTGGCTGACGGTGGCGCGCGTTAAGCCACCGAACGCACCGCATCTTCGATATCAGCGCTCACCCGTACATCCTGGTCGTCAAAAACCATGCAGTGATGGTCGTCAAACGCCACGTCTATCTTCTGCCAGGGCGCGAACTTCACGTCGCCCGGCAGCAAGATCTTTACGTTGTCATGGCCATAGCATTGCCCAAACAGGTAAGTATTGTTTCCCAGTCGCTCCACCACTTCACAGTTAAATTCCAGCCGCGTGCCGCGGTGAAGGTCGGTGGTTAAATGTTCCGGGCGGATGCCCAGCGTGACCTGACTTCCCGGCTGCAGCGGTGTGGTGGTTATCGCGAGCGTGAGCGACTTCTGTTGCGATAGCCTGACGGTAAGCTTACCTGGCTGCCAGGCTTCAACGGTCGCCGGCAGAAAGTTCATCTTCGGAGAACCGATAAACCCGGCGACAAACTTATTTGCCGGTTTGTAATAGAGATCCATCGGGGCGCCCATCTGCTCAACCTTGCCATAGTTCATGACCACGATCTTGTCGGCCAGGGTCATCGCTTCGATCTGGTCGTGCGTGACATACACCATGGTGGTTTTCAGCTCCTGATGCAGGCGGGCAAGGTGCAGACGCATCTCGACGCGCAGTTCGGCGTCCAGGTTAGAGAGCGGTTCATCAAACATAAAGACGCGCGGGTTACGCACGATGGCGCGGCCTATTGCCACGCGCTGGCGTTGCCCGCCCGAAAGCTGTTTAGGTTTGCGGTCCAGCAGGTGGGAGAGCTGCAGCGTTTTTGCGACCATCTCCACCTGGTGACGGATCTGTTCTTTTGGGACCTTATTCACTTTCAGCCCGTAGCCCATGTTTTCGGCGACCGTCATGTGCGGATAGAGCGCGTAGGACTGAAACACCATGGCCACGCCGCGGTGGGAAGGCGCGACGTCATTCATGACCTCATTACCGATTAAGACTTCACCTTCGCTAATCTCCTCCAGACCGGCAATCATGCGCAGCATGGTCGATTTACCGCAGCCGGAAGGGCCAACAAAGACGGCGAATTCCCCGTCTTCAATTTCAAGATTCACGTTGTGCAAGGTGACGGTGTCGCCAAAGCGCTTGGTGACATTCCTTAACTGTATGTTTGACATCAGTGTTCCCCGAGTAAACCGCTATCTATGTTTTACGTATAACAATCAGGTTCAACATAGCTGGACGGTGCAATTTGTCTGTATTGACTATAACTTCCAGTATTCATGCGCCCTATACAGATTTTCCATTAATGTTATGACGATCACACAACTTACAGTTTTTTGTAGAGTTATCATGATGTGAAGGGTAGCGTATACCAAACCAAAGATATTTGACGTCATACGTGCAGCATCTGATTTTGCTGGATTTTAGATGAGGCAGATAAGGCGTTAAATGTCATAACAACCATAAAATTGTTATACCTTCACATGAGGTTTGTAATGAAAAAGAACCTACTTGCCGCTCTGATCCTCTCTACGCTCTCGGTGCAGGTACATGCCACCACGCAGCTTAACGTCTGGGAAGACATCAAGAAGTCATCCGGTATAAAAGAGGCGGTGGCTGACTTTGAAAAACAGTACGACGTTAAGGTCAACGTCCAGGAAACCCCTTACGCCCAGCAGCTGGAAAAACTGCGTCTGGATGGCCCGGCGGGCATTGGCCCGGACGTGCTGGTGATCCCTAACGATCAGCTGGGCGGCGCCGTAGTGCAAGGGTTGCTGACCCCCCTGAATCTGGAGGCTAAGCAGACCGAACAGTACACCCCGGCCTCAATCAATGCCTTCAAAATGGATAATGCCCTCTACGGCGTACCGAAAGCGGTCGAGACGCTGGTGCTGATTTACAACAAAGACCTTATCGACAAACCCCTCAATTCGCTGCAGGACTGGTATGACTTTTCGAAACAGCAGCGCACGAAAAACCAGTACGGCCTGCTCGCCAAGTTCGACCAGATTTACTACAGCTGGGGGGCAATTTCTCCGATGGGCGGCTACATCTTCGGTCATAACGACAAGGGCGGCTATAACGCCAGCGACGTTGGCCTGAACAAGCCGGGCGCGGTAGAGGCCGTGACGTACCTTAAAAAATTCTACGCCGACGGGATCTTCCCGGCCGGGATAGTCGGTGACAACGGTCTGAACGCCATTGACTCCCTGTTCACCGAGAAGAAAGCGGTAGCCGTGATCAATGGGCCGTGGGCATTCCAGCCGTATGAAGCAGCAGGGATCAACTACGGCGTTGCGCCGCTGCCAACGCTGCCCGACGGCAAGCCTATGAGTTCTTTCCTTGGCGTGAAAGGCTACGTTGTCTCCACGTGGAGCAAAGACAAAGCCCTGGCGCAGAAATTTATCGAATTCATCAACCAGCCGCAGTATGTGAAAACGCGCTACATCGCCACGCGTGAAATCCCGCCGCTTACCGCGATGATCGACGATCCGATTATCAAAAACGACGAAAAAGCGAGTGCCGTCGCGGTACAGTCGGCGCGCGCAACTGCCATGCCGGGCATCCCTGAAATGGGTGAAGTCTGGGGGCCAGCCAACGCCGCGCTGGAGTTGAGCCTGACCGGCAAACAGGATCCTAAAGCCGCGCTGGATAGCGCAGAAAAACAGGTCCAGATGCAAATCGAAGCCATGCAGGCCAGCAACCAGTAATTTTCTGCCGTCGCAAAACGGGAGGACTCTCTCCCGTTTTTTTGAAAGGAGTTGTCTGTGAGTATCATCCCGGAAAATTTTGCCAGACCGCACGGGGCCGGGCGCCATGCCTGGACCGGCCTGCTGCTGGCGTTCATCCCCGGCTTCGGTCAGTTCTACCATCGTCAGTGGCTGAAAGGGATCATCTTCCTGGTACTGCTGGTCAGTTTTCTCGGCGTATTTGCCGATTTTCTGCGCGAAGGGCTGTGGGGGCTGGTGACGCTGGGCGAGGAGGTGCCGCGGGACAACTCCATCTTCCTGCTGGCTGAGGGGATCATCAGCGTGCTGATCGCCGCGTTTGGCGTGATGGTCTGGTACCTGTCGATGCGTGATGCGTGGGTGAATGGCAGAAAACGCGATGCGGGACTTACGCTTAACAGCGTGCGCAAGCAGTACCAGATGCTGCTGAGCGACGGCTTCCCGTATCTGATGATTACGCCCGGCTTTATCCTGCTGGTGTTTGTGGTGGTTTTCCCGATCCTGTTCGGCTTTGCCATTGCCTTTACCAACTACAACCTCTATCACACGCCGCCGGCTAAGCTGGTGGACTGGGTTGGGTTTAAGAACTTCATCAATATCTTCACGCTCTCCATCTGGCGTTCGACCTTCTTCGACGTGCTGCAGTGGACGGTGGTCTGGACCCTGCTCGCTACCACGCTGCAATGTTCAGTAGGCGTGCTGCTGGCCATTCTGGTGAACCAGAAAGATCTGCGCTTTAAACCGCTTATCCGCACCATCTTCATTCTGCCCTGGGCGGTGCCGGGCTTTGTCACCATCCTGGTGTTTGCCGGAATGTTTAACGACTCCTTTGGGGTGATCAACAACGCCATTCTGGCCTTCTTCGGCATCGCGCCAAAAGCCTGGATGACCGATCCGTTCTGGACCAAAACGGCGCTGATTATGATGCAGACCTGGCTCGGCTTCCCGTTTGTTTTCGCTATGACCACCGGCGTGCTGCAGGCCATTCCGGACGATCTGTACGAAGCGGCGACCATGGACGGCGCCAGCAGCGCGACTAAGTTGCGTACCATCACGCTGCCGCTGGTGCTTTACTCGATTGCGCCGATTCTGATCACTCAATACACCTTCAACTTCAATAATTTCAACATCATCTACCTGTTTAATAACGGTGGACCGGCGGTGGTAGGGTCGAATGCGGGTGGGACGGATATCCTGGTGTCGTGGATCTACAAACTGACGATGTCCTCTTCGCAATATGCGATTGCGGCGACCATTACTATTCTGCTGTCGATCTTTGTCGTCGGGCTGGCGCTGTGGCAGTTCCGCGCCACGAAATCGTTCAAAAATGACGACATGGCGTAAGGAACGGAACAATGGCTCAATCACAAAGTATTAAACGTGAGAAGTGGGTTCGCCTCTCGCTCTCCTGGCTGGTTATCGTGCTGGTCTCGATAATCATCATTTACCCGCTGGTGTGGACGGTCGGTGCGTCGTTTAACGCGGGTAATAGCCTGCTGAGCTCGTCGATTATTCCAGAGAACTTCTCGGTACAGCACTATGCCGACCTGTTCAACGGCCAGGTGAACTACATGACCTGGTACTGGAACTCAATGAAAATCAGCTTCCTGACCATGGTACTGACCTTAATCAGCGTCAGCTTTACCGCCTACGCGTTTTCGCGCTTTCGCTTTAAGGGGCGCCAGAACGGTCTGATGCTGTTCCTGCTGCTGCAGATGATCCCCCAGTTCTCGGCGCTGATTGCCATCTTCGTGCTGTCGCAGTTGCTGGGCCTTATCAATAGTCATCTGGCGCTGGTGCTGATCTATGTGGGCGGCATGATCCCGATGAACACTTACCTGATGAAAGGCTACCTTGATGCCATCCCGAAAGATCTGGATGAATCCGCGCGCATGGACGGGGCCAGTAATTTCCGGATTTTCATCGAAATTATCATGCCGCTTTCGAAGCCAATTGTGGCGGTGGTGGCGCTGTTCTCCTTCACCGGGCCGCTGGGGGATTTCATCCTCTCCAGCACCATTTTGCGCACCCCGGA
>OKVX01000099.1_pt1 | contig 49336 bp, 43 predicted proteins | sample 1606941 | NCBI WGS metagenome assembly OKVX01 (sample SAMN03281016, study PRJEB24777) | human gut metagenome | isolation source: fecal sample PR161 from 1 month old female Malay infant, caesarean... | reverse complement strand
TGCCTGTTGTTATGCCATGTTTCGGCAGGGGTAATTGACCTATAGCAAGCGTTTGGGAAGGGTTCCAGCGAAGGGGGGAAATCAGTAACCCTATGAAATTAGTGACAACCTTAATTAAAGCCTTATGGCGTAAGGGCTGGTTGCGTGCCGGGCAGAATAGTCCTAAAGCGAATTTTAGATAGTGACAGTGTCACATATCAAAGGGCGCCCTTACGCCGAGAGTCGTTCGTTATTTAGATAGAGGCACGAACCCGGCGAACACGAACCGAGATGCTAATGATAGAAAAAATGGCAACAATCGCGAGCAGCAGCCCAAGCGCCAGCATGGCGTTAAACCCAATCCATCTGAACAGCAGCAGACCAGCAATCCCTCCGCTCATAAACGAGAAAATGGTGGTTAAGTGAGTTTTCAGCTGACTTTTTTGTGCCGCGGTATCCTTCGAGTAATCCCTGCGAAGCATCGCCACCAGCACGGAGGCCAGCGATATGCCTGCATCCGTTAGCGTGCCGGTAATGTGCGTCGATCTCACCCGCCCTCCGGAGAGCTGCGTGGAGGTTGAATTATGAATGCCCATCAGGCCGCACAGAAAAATAATAATCTCGCGGTTGCTCGTGAGGGCGTGGAAATACATCTCGTAGAGAGAGATGCCGGTCAATAGTACCCCCTCGACGAAAAGGATTTGGCAAAAAACCAGCCTGATATTGTGGATAATGCCCCAGAGTACAATAAGACGAGCAAGGATGGCGCCGGTGACAAAAGAGAGAATAATCGAGCCAAAGAAAATCATATCGCTCAGATCGGTAGAGGAGACTTCGCTGGATAATTGTGAGGTATTGCCGGTCATGTGAGAGGGGAAAAAGCCAAATGCCCCAAGGGCGATGGCGTTAAGCAAACCTGCCGAGGTCGCCAGCCAGAGGGCAAGCCGACGATCCTCCTTATGCGTTCGTTCTTTCTTGAGTCTAATCAGCAAGAATACCTCCGGGTTGAGCTTTGCCTGAATAGTCAGGCTAGCAAAGCGGTGCAACGGGCTGTCCAGGATATGGCTTAATTATTATTCCCTCTGACGCCAATCAGGGTTTAGTAATTAAATAAAATATCCTTGCTCAAGGTGTGGGCGTAAATAATTTATATCATGCCGTTATTGCCGTGACGCAAAAACGCCGGGCGCTGGTTGAGGCGCTCATACCAGGCCTCAATCGCCGGCACGTCGGGCTTGTCAAACGGCGTCATCTTCCAGCGATTCACTGACAGCCCAAGCACCACGTCCGCAAGGGTAAACGTCTCGCCCGCCGCAAATGCCCCGGTGCGCTGCAGTTGGTTTTCCAGAATGGTGATGCAGTGGTTCCACTCTTTTATTCCCGCCGCAATGCGCGCAGGGTCGTTAAAGTCCGGGTTTTTTCGTCCCAGCGCCGGGAAGACATAGCGCCAGGCGTTATTGAATTCAGTTGCCTGCCAGTCCATCCAGCGCTCAACGTTGGCGCAGGCCTGCGGCTCTGCAGGCAGCAGATCGTGACGTCCGGCCTTGCGCGCCAGATAGCGGCAGATGGCGTTGGACTCCCACAGCACGAAATCGTCATCCATCAGCACCGGCACCATGGCATTGGGGTTCAGCGCGCGGAAGTCATCCGTTTCTGTTGAGGCAAAACCGCTGCCGTAGTCTTCCTGCAGGTAAGGGATGCCCGCTTCTTCACAGGTCCAGAGCACTTTACGAACGTTGATGGAGGTGGTTTTACCGAGGATGTTAATCATGACGCCGCTTCTCTTCAGGGGGATTAATCATTTAAAAACAATACACCCTTTGCGCGAAGAGGGAGGGATAATATTGAGTGAGGAGTGCTCTGTACGGGCAGGTCAGCGCGTTTTAAGCGGAAACGTTACGTCTTCAGGGGGCGTAATGGCGGTTATTCCGCGCCGTTTTCTCCAGAGGCGCCTGCTTGCTTAATGCATGGAAAAAATTTAGGCTAACATCAGAGATATGCTTGCTCATTAAAGGCTTAGAAATGGAAAAAATAACCCCTGAATATACGTCCGTTGACTTATCTCGTTGGGCAAGGAAGGAACATTTTGAGATTTTTCAGGGGTTCGCTCAGTCGACGTTTAACCAGACGGTTTTAATCGATATTACTGCGCTGTTAAAACATATCAAAGCGGTCGGCTGGAAATTTTACCCAACTATTATTTTTCTCATTTCGAAAATCGTCAACAGTCATCCGGAGTTCCGTATGGCCATGAAAGACAATGAGCTTATTATATGGAATGAAGTTCATCCAAATTATACCATTTTCCATAATGAAACAGAGACCTTTTCATCATTATGGAGCCATTATGATGGCAATATTCAGCACTTCCAGAAGACCTACGCTGAAGACATTGCGCGCTACGGTAATAATTTTTCTTATTGGCCTAAAGAAGAATCCCGGGAAAATATTTTTTTCATATCGGGTATTCCCTGGGTGAGTTTTACCAGCTTTAACGTCAACGTTGCGCACATGAAGAACTTTTTTGCCCCTATGTTTACGCTTGGAAAATACTATGAACAAGATGGCAAAGTATTATTGCCCCTTGCCGTTCAGGTTCATCATTCCGTGTGCGATGGTTTCCATGTGGCAAGACTGTACAATGAACTACAAGAGATGATTGATGCCTTGCCGCAATCCGGCGCGTGACGTTAATAAAAAAGCCGCAAGCAGCATGCTGCTTGCGGCGTCAGGCTCGGTGACGATGTGGCAATCAGGCAGCTTTTACCGCTCTGATTTTTTTACTGTCAGCCGCAGGGGCATCGAGAGCAGGGAGCTTGCTGGTGCGCAGAATATGCTGCACGGTCTCTTTCTGCTCGGCGAGACACAGACCAAGATTTTCAGCCTGCGTTTCATCCATCTGCATTCCGCTTTGCAACAGCCAGTCGGTGAACGCGTCTGCCATATCGAGCAGCTTGTCGTGAGCGTCAGCCTCTTTCTTACTGGCAAATGTCATTTTCTCTTCACCTTTTCTTACGACAACATATTTTATTTCAACAGCCATCACGCACCTCTCATACTGTATTTATATACAGTATAACAGCTTCGGGATGATGTTGCAGTAAAAAGTGAGCTACTGGTGCATCGGCTGCGTTTCACGGCCGCCGATACTGCGTCGCCATGCGCCAGGTGCCTGACCGAATTGGCGCTTAAAGCTGCGGTTGAACGATTGCTGAGAGTCAAACCCGAGCGCGATTGCCACGTTCAGGATGGGTTCATCGCTGTGGGCTAAGCGCTCAACCGATTTTTGCAGCTTTTGCGCGCGAATATAGCCGGCGAGGGGATAGCCCGTGTGCTCTTTAAACAGGCGCTGGAGGTGCCATTTCGAGTAGCCGGAGCGCCTGGAGACGGTCTCAATGTCCAGGCGACTGTCGAGGTTGTTATCAATCCAGTCGAGTAAATCATGCATAAATGCGCCAGTGTTCATCAGGTTTCCCCCACGCAGCGATAGAAAGGTATCTTTATCTGTTGCATTTTAAGGTGGCCTGGTTTCTCGATAATTGCAAGTTTTATTGTTGCATTTAAATCCTTGCCCGAAACGGGCCTTTTAACGCCGCCTCAAATAGCACATAAAGTGCAACAATTATTCTTGCACTTAGTTAGGCGCATTCCTACAATCGCCGCGATAGTGTATTCGAAACTGTTACAGTTTTGTGGCGATGAACGACACAAATGGCCTTAAGCCAGCCCGGACAAAGGAAGTGGCGCGGCACCTCCCGCTGCGTCTTGCCCGGCGGCTACAATTACCGGAATAAAAATAATGAGCCTGCAAAAAACCTGGGGAAACTATCATCTGAATGCGCTGGGAGCGATGATGCTCTCCGTGCTGCTCGTCGGATGTGATGACAGCGTCGCGCAAAACGCCGCGCCGCCCGCGCCCGCCGTTAATGCTGCAGACGTGGTTGTGAAATCCATTAGCCAGTGGGATAGCTTTAACGGCCGGATTGAAGCCGTGGAAAGCGTGCAGCTTCGTCCCCGTGTCTCTGGCTACATCGACAAAGTGAATTTCACCGACGGCCAGGAGGTGAAAAAGGGTGAGGTGCTGTTCACGATTGATGACCGAACCTATCGCGCCGCGCTGGAGCAGGCGCAGGCGACGCTGGAGAGAGCCAAAACGCAGGCCGGCCTGGCGCGAAGCGAGGCTAACCGTACCGATAAACTCATTAATACCAACCTGGTATCCCGTGAAGAGTGGGAGCAGCGCCGTTCGGCCGCCATTCAGGCGCAGGCCGATATTCGCGCAGCCCAGGCTGCGGTAGACGCCGCGCAACTGAATCTCGACTTCACCAAAGTGACGGCTCCTATTGATGGTCGCGCCAGCCGGGCGTTAATCACCAGCGGCAATCTGGTCTCCGCGGGCGACAGCGCCAGCGTGCTCACCACCCTGGTCTCGCAGAAGACGGTTTACGTCTACTTTGACGTGGATGAGTCAACCTATCTTCACTATCAAAATCTCGCCCGCAACGGGCAGGGGGCGTCCAGCCACCATACGGCGCTACCGGTTGAGATCGGCCTTGCCGGCGAGGAGGGTTACCCCCATCAGGGTAAAGTGGATTTCCTTGATAATCAGCTCACGCCGAGTACCGGTACGATCCGCATGCGCGCGCTGCTGGATAACGCGCAGCGTCAGTTCACGCCGGGACTCTTTGCCCGCGTGCGCCTGCCGGGCAGCGCGGAATTCCAGGCCATGCTTATTGACGACAAAGCGGTACTGACTGACCAGGATCGCAAGTATGTCTATATCGTGGATAAAGAGGGTAAAGCGCAGCGTCGCGATATTACGCCGGGGCGTCTGGCCGACGGTTTACGCATCGTGCAGCAGGGGCTGAAACCTGGCGATAAGGTCATCGTTGACGGTCTACAGAAAGTGTTCATGCCGGGTATGCCGGTGAACGCGAAAACCGTCGCCATGACCACCAGCAACGCCCTCAACTGATCACTTGACCTGAGAATCCTTCCCATGGACTTTTCCCGCTTTTTCATCGACAGGCCGATTTTCGCTGCCGTACTGTCGATTCTGATTTTTATCACAGGATTAATCGCCATCCCGCTTCTGCCGGTGAGTGAATATCCTGACGTCGTACCGCCAAGCGTACAGGTGCGCGCGGAGTATCCGGGCGCCAACCCGAAAGTGATTGCCGAGACCGTGGCGACGCCGCTGGAAGAGGCGATCAACGGCGTCGAGAACATGATGTACATGAAATCCGTTGCCGGCTCGGACGGCGTGCTGGTTACTACCGTCACGTTCCGTCCGGGTACCGATCCGGATCAGGCGCAGGTGCAGGTGCAAAACCGCGTAGCACAGGCCGAGGCGCGTCTGCCGGAAGACGTGCGGCGCCTGGGCATCACGACGCAGAAGCAGTCGCCAACGCTGACGCTGGTGGTGCATCTGTTCTCGCCCAACGGTAAGTACGATTCACTGTATATGCGCAACTACGCCACGCTGAAGGTGAAGGACGAGCTGGCGCGTCAGCCCGGCGTCGGCCAGATTCAGATTTTCGGCTCCGGTGAATACGCCATGCGCATCTGGCTGGATCCGAACAAGGTCGCGGCCCGCGGGCTGACCGCCTCGGACGTGGTCACGGCAATGCAGGAGCAGAACGTGCAGGTCTCCGCGGGCCAGCTTGGCGCCGAGCCGCTGCCGAAAGAGAGCGATTTCCTGATCTCCATTAACGCCCAGGGTCGTCTGCATACCGAAGAAGAGTTTGGCAACATTGTCCTGAAAACGTCGGAGGACGGTTCGGTCGTCCGCCTGCGCGACGTGGCGCGTATCGAAATGGGTTCCGGCAGCTATGCGCTGCGTTCCCAGCTTAACAATAAAGACGCGGTCGGGATTGGTATCTTCCAGTCACCGGGGGCGAACGCCATCGATTTGTCTAACGCGGTGCGCGCCAAAATGGACGAGCTGTCTACCCGTTTCCCGGAAGATATGAAGTGGGCGGCACCTTACGATCCGACGGTTTTCGTGCGCGACTCCATCCGTGCGGTGGTGCAAACCCTGCTGGAAGCGGTGGTGCTGGTTGTACTGGTGGTGATCCTGTTCCTGCAAACCTGGCGCGCGTCGGTCATTCCGCTGATCGCGGTGCCGGTGTCGGTGGTGGGGACGTTCAGCATTCTCTATCTGCTGGGCTTTTCGCTTAACACCCTGAGTTTATTCGGGCTGGTGCTGGCGATTGGTATCGTGGTGGACGATGCCATCGTGGTGGTGGAAAACGTCGAGCGAAACATTGAAGAGGGGCTTGCGCCGCTTGCGGCGGCGCATCAGGCGATGCGTGAAGTTTCCGGGCCCATTATCGCGATTGCGCTGGTGCTGTGCGCGGTGTTCGTGCCGATGGCGTTCCTCTCCGGCGTAACCGGTCAGTTCTACAAGCAGTTTGCGGTGACGATAGCGATTTCCACGGTGATCTCCGCCATCAACTCGCTAACGCTCTCTCCGGCGCTGGCCGCGCTGCTGTTAAAACCGCACGGCGCGCCGAAAGACTTCCCGACCCGGCTTATCGATCGCCTGTTCGGCTGGATTTTCCGTCCGTTTAACCGCTTTTTCCATCGTAGCTCTAACGGTTATCAGGGGCTGGTGGGCAAAACGCTTGGTCGACGCGGCGCGGTGTTTGTGGTGTATCTGCTGCTGCTGTGTGCCGCGGGCGTCATGTTTAAAGCGGTACCCGGCGGGTTTATTCCGACACAGGATAAGCTCTACCTGATTGGCGGCGTGAAGATGCCGGAAGGCTCGTCGCTGGCGCGCACCGACGCGGTGATCCGCAAAATGAGCGAAATCGGCATGAATACCGAAGGCGTGGACTACGCGGTGGCTTTCCCGGGGCTGAACGCGCTGCAGTTTACCAACACGCCGAATACCGGGACGGTGTTTTTTGGCCTGAAGCCGTTCGACCAGCGCAAGCACTCTGCGGCGGAAATTAACGCGGAGATCAACGCGAAAATCGCGCAAATCCAGCAGGGCTTTGGTTTCTCCATTCTGCCGCCGCCGATTCTGGGGCTGGGTCAGGGGTCAGGCTACTCGCTGTATATTCAGGATCGCGCGGGGCTGGGCTATGGCGCGCTGCAAAACGCGGTGAACACCATGTCCGGTGCGATTATGCAGACGCCGGGAATGCACTTCCCGATCTCAACCTATCAGGCTAACGTTCCGCAGCTGGACGTGCAGGTTGACCGCGATAAGGCGAAAGCGCAGGGCGTGTCGCTGACCGATCTGTTCGGTACGCTGCAAACCTATCTGGGCTCGTCGTACGTGAACGACTTCAACCAGTTCGGGCGCACCTGGCGCGTGATGGCGCAGGCAGACGGGCAGTTCCGCGACAGCGTGGAAGATATTGCGAATTTACGCACCCGGAATAGCCAGGGCGAAATGGTGCCAATTGGCAGTATGGTGAAAATCACGACCACCTACGGACCGGATCCGGTTATCCGCTACAATGGCTACCCGGCGGCGGATCTGATTGGCGATGCCGACCCGCGCGTGCTCTCGTCCGCGCAGGCGATGACGCAGCTGGACGCGATGTCTAAGCAGATCCTGCCGAACGGAATGAACATTGAATGGACGGATCTGAGCTTCCAGCAGGCCACGCAGGGCAATACGGCGCTGATCGTCTTCCCGGTCGCGGTACTGCTGGCGTTCCTGGTGCTGGCGGCGCTGTATGAAAGCTGGACGCTGCCGCTGGCGGTGATCCTCATCGTTCCGATGACCATGCTTTCCGCGCTGTTTGGCGTCTGGCTGACCGGGGGCGATAACAACGTCTTCGTGCAGGTGGGGCTGGTGGTGCTGATGGGGCTGGCCTGTAAAAACGCGATTCTTATCGTGGAGTTTGCCCGCGAGCTGGAAATTCAGGGGAAAGGCATCATGGAAGCAGCGCTGGAAGCGTGCCGCCTGCGTTTACGTCCGATTGTGATGACATCCATCGCCTTTATCGCCGGGACCATTCCGCTGATCCTCGGTCACGGCGCGGGCGCAGAAGTGCGCGGCGTCACCGGGATTACGGTTTTCTCCGGGATGCTGGGCGTGACGCTGTTTGGTCTGTTCCTGACGCCGGTCTTTTACGTGACGCTGCGTAAGTTCGTGACGCGCGGCAAAGAGGAAAGAGAGGTTCTGCCTGCGTAGGGATATCGCAGATAACAAAAAACCGCACTCACTATGAGGGCGGTTTTTTTTTGCGTAAATTACTGGGCTTTTTTGTACTGGGCAATCAGTTCAGGTAAAGGATCGCACCCGCTGGTATCGGCTTTTTTGACCTCGTCCAGCGCGCTTGCCACGGTGTGGCGCGCTAATACCGCGAGCGAGGCCTGCTCTGCTTCTTCGGAAATAGATTTGAAGTACCAGCAGGCGTTCGCGCTGACCACGCAGCGGGCCGGCACGTCCGGGCGCGACGCCCAGAGTTTTTTGTCTTCGGTGACTGAAAGGTAGATATCGCGCAGGGTAATCTCTTCCGGCGGACGTCCAAGATGAATTGAGCCGTTGCGGCCAAGCGTTGAGACGATAATGCCGTCACGCGTGAGTGGAACCATCAATTTGCGGATAAAGCTCGGGTTGGCTTCCAGGCCGTAGGCCAGAATCGCACTCGTCGAACGTTCACCTAGTTGCTCCGCCATCGCTACGCTGAGAACCATCTGCAAAGCTGTCGGGAAGCGGTAATCTAACATTTCTCTTTCCTGGGTTGCGGTGAATCTTGTTCTTTTTGGCACCGCAGAGGTGAATAAGCAATAAACAACAATATAACAAATACGGTAATTTTTTTGAAGCAATCTGCGGCATTTGCGATCAAACACCCTGTTCCGGTTTAGCTATACGTGCGGTTCGGGAAGTCAACCGTCACCAGCAGGCCACCTTCTGCGGAAGTACTCAGGTTTACGCTGCTGCCGTGCTGCTGTGCAACGGCTTTGACAATGGCAAGCCCCAGTCCGCTCCCGCTTTGCAGCTGATTGGGATCGCGGAAAAACCGGTCGAATACGCGCTCGCGCAATTCAACCGGGATACCCGGCCCCCGATCGGAGACGCGTAGCTGGGCTGATTTATCTGCTGAGCGTACCTCTACCTGAATCCGCCCGCCCTCAGGACTGTACTTCACGGCGTTTTCAATGAGATTGTCTATAAGCGACATCAAACGCTCCCTGACGCCAGCGATCCAGATTTCATCCTCAGCGAAGAATTCCAGCTCAATCTTGCGCCCGGACGCTAGCGGCTCCAGCGCAGCCATCCGCTCTTGTATGAGCGAGGTTAGCGGCACGGGCTCCATCGCGGTGTCAATGCGCGCTTCACTGTGCATCATCAGCAGCAGCTGGTTGACAAGACGGGCCGCCCGGCTATTGCTGCGCACAATCCCTGCGAGCAGTTGCCGCTGGCTCTCGCTGCTCACCCAGGACTGCAGCGCCTCCACGTTGATGCGCATCGCGGCCAGCGGCGTACGCAGCTCGTGCGCGGCGTCCGCAATGAATACCCGTTCGCGTTCAGCGCTTTCCCGCACTCTGGCAAGAAAGTCATTAATCGCGTCCACCATCTGGCGGAGTTCCTTATGCCCGGGAACGGCCTTTAAAGGGGAGAGATCGTCAGGCGAACGTAATGAAATCTCATTAACCACCTTGCTCCAGGGGCGCATCGCAATGCGGATTGACAGCCACGCAGGAAACAGAAGAAAAGGAATGCATACCAGCAGCGGCATAATGTAGTAGCCCCGCGAGTTCAGGTAGATAAAGAAGTTCCAGCTTCCGGCAGGGGTGAAAAGGGTAACCTCCACGTTGGAGTGGGGGGATTTAAGCGTGCGGCTCGTCCAGGCGTGACCTTCACTCTGAACGCGCTGCATTTCGCCTAGTCTGGTGTTTTTTACCCCCGTAGGTGCACCATCAGAAGAGAAAATAACCGCGTTGTTTTCGCGAACGATCAGGTTTATCGACAGCTCCGGATCTTCACCGCCGCCATAGCCTTCCCGCAACGCTTTGCTGAATGCTTCCAGGGCATCATTACGATCCTGCGGGCGCTCGTCACTGAGATCAACCAGAGTAAAAATGGTTTCGTAAGTCTTACTTCCCGTGAGTATCGGAGGGCTACGCAGGTCTTCCAATAAAATAAAGGTTAAAAAAAGACACCACAGCAGGGTAAGCAGCAGCATCTGGGCGATGATAATTCGCCGTACCAGCGTTGGGCGCCTCAGTTGGTGCCAGACATTTCGCATTAATCTGTCACCTTCTGGATAGCGACGGTATCAATGACATACCCGACGCCCCGCACCGTTCGTACATAGCCGTCACCAATTTTTCGCCGCAAATTCCCCATATGCACGTCGAGCGCATTGCTGAGATTTTCCTTCGCGCCAAATATCCTCTCTTCCAGGAACCGCCGCGTGATCACCCGGTCAGCGCGCAGCATCAACGTTTCAAGCAGCGCATATTCACTGGCCGTCAACTCAACGTGACGCGCGTTCACCGTTACGCGACGTGTCGGGATATGAAGCGATAAGCTCCTGATTTCTATAGCTTCATTTTCAAAACCGTAGCTGCGTCGCGCAAGGGCTCTGACTCGCGCCAGCAGTTCGGCGAGAACGAAGGGTTTGACAAGATAGTCGTCTGCGCCAGCATCCAGCCCGCACAGGCGATCCTGCAGGGTGCCTCGCGCCGTCAGGATAATGACGGGGATCCCCTTAAGCTGCTGGCGCAAACGCGTCATCAGGCTCATGCCGTCGCCGTCGGGCAGCCCCAGGTCGAGCAGAATAAGTTCCGGCACGCCGACCTCAAGCTGATGCAGCGCATCCTCTTTACGGCGAACCCATATGACATCAAATCCTTGATCTGAAAGGGCGATACGTACGCCATTGCCGAGATCCAGGTCGTCTTCGATTAGTAAGATTTTCACATTGGTAACTGTATCAACAGTGAATGAAGAACAACTTAAGAAAAAAACGGTAGCAGGAAATCCGTCCGGTTGACAGCGCCCGCACGCGCTTCAGCGTTTCTTCATTTTCGGCTCATAAGAACCTCAGGGTGAGTATTCAGAATGAGTGCTCTGGCGTGTAAACCGCTTGCATTGCAATCATTTGAATCCAAAGGACTTCTTCAATGAGTAACATCGAACTGCGTCATTCTTTCCCCTATTTACTTCCGAGCCGCAGACTGAAAAACATCGTGCCGGGCGTTATTCTGGCGTTACTGGCTACCCCGGTACTGGCGGCAGAGCAGAAACAGGGCAATGTCTTAACCCTGGGGGGAGGCGTGGACGTCGCGCCACGCTACTCGGGTTCGGATAAAAGCCGGGTCTCGGCAGCTCAGGTAGTAGATTATTCCATGGCAAATGGTTTCTTTATCAGCACCACGCGGGGTATCGGTTACGGAAACAACATTGGCAACCTGGATTACAACGCCGCAGTGAGCTACCGAACAGGCCGTAAAGATAAAGACGTGAGCAGTGATTCGATCAGCTCCGGCAGCGACTATCTGCGGGGGATGGGCGATATCAAAGGTTCCGCTATCGTGGTGCCGGGGCTGGGGTATAAGGTGACCGACTGGCTCAATCTGCAGCTGCAGGCTGAGATCCCGGTTTCTGAGAGAGACAACGGTGAGGCGGTGCATTTCGGCATTTCCAGCCCGCTCTACACATCGTCGAAAAATGCGGTGACGCTGGGGCTGACGGGCAGCTGGGGTTCCGGCAAGTACATGCAAACGTACTATGGGGTTAATGCTGCCCAGTCCGCCGCATCGGGATTTGCCCGACATGACGCCGGAGCGGGGATTTACTCCTGGTCGATGAACCTTGACTGGACCTACAGGCTCACCTCGCGCTGGAGCGTTCTCACCTCCGCGGGCTTAACGCAGTTGACGGGGGATGCGGGTGATAGCCCGATCGTGCAACGTAAAACGTCGCCAACGGGAAGCCTGAAGGTGACGTACAGTTTCTGATTGCAGGTTGCTTATAGATATGAGCGCGCAATAGCGACGAATTTGAGCCGCCCCGGAAGGATGATGGGGCGGTAGTTTTTAAATGATGTTTAACAGCAGTCAGAATAATGAGTTGACTGACGTTTTATTAAGAACTGAGAGGCATCGACCTGACTCCGGAGCATTTGGAAACCATAACCTCACTGAGAAGTGTGCCAATATTACGTGGCTATAATCCCTGTCCGGAGAATAAAGTGCTCGGAAAATTATTGTTAAAGTACATGCCAGGGTTACAAAATTTGTTAGCCTATGATAAAAGCTGGCTAAAACATGATGTTAAAGCTGGATTATCCGTTGCGGCTGTAGCGCTACCCGTTGCTATTGCTTATGCTGAATTGGCGGGTGTTGGGGCAATAGTGGGGCTCTATTCCTGCGTTTTACCGATGATAGCTTATGCACTGTTTGGTTCTTCACGTCAGCTTATTGTTGGCCCTGATGCAACGACCTGCGCCGTGATTGCAGCCGTCGTGTTTCCTCTTTCTGCAGGCAATCCTGAACTGCACTGGCAACTGACGATCGTCATGACATTGATGATGGGCGGGTGGTGCCTGCTTGCCAGTAAATTTCATCTGGGTGCACTTGCCGATCTCCTTTCTCATCCCATTCTTACAGGGTTGCTTAATGGCGTAGCCGTGACGATTATTGTCGGGCAATTAGGCAAGGTTTTAGGGATCAAGCTCGATGAAGCGCAGGTTATTGAGAAAATACTGGCCTTGCCAGGCCGACTTTTAGACAGCCATGTATTAACAATAGGGATATCACTTTTAACGTTAATTATTTTAATGGTTATCAAAACGTATCGCAGCCACTGGCCAGCACCTCTGATTGCCATTGTGATAACAACGATACTGGTATGGGGAACATCTGCGCAACAGTATGGTATTGCCACGATTGGGGGGGATGGCTTCCAGCCTGGTTTACCCGTCGTTAACTGGGGTGCGTTCCAGCCCGGTCCGATGCGAGAATTAGTGATCCCGGCGCTGAACCTGGCTTTAGTGAGTTTTGTCAGTCTGATGCTGACCGCTCGCAGTTTCGCCGCGAAAAATGGCTATGAAATTAATGCTGATGCAGAGTTCCGGGCACTGGGTATTGCGAACATTATGTCTGGGCTATCTCAGGGATTTGCCATCAGTGGAGCCGATTCCCGGACCGCGGTTAATGATTCCGTTGGGGGAAAAAGTCAGCTGGTTTCCATAGTCGCAGCCTTACTGATAGGTTTAGTGGTGGTATTTTTCACGCAGCCATTACAATTTATTCCGGTATCTGCATTAGGTATTGTTCTAATGTATGCATCGTGGTCATTAATTGATTTACGTGGGTTATGGAACCTGAGGCGAAGAAATAAACAGGCATTTCGCCTGGCCTTCTTTACGTTTGGCTGTGTTTTAATCATCGGTGTAATCCAGGGGATCGGCCTTGCGGTGTTGCTTGGCCTGTTACAGTTCCTGCGTACGGTATTTCGTCCCTCTGAGCACTTACTGGGGACTGACGAAAATGGAATGATCCACTCATTAGGGAATACAACCGATATTAAAATGGTCCCGGGCGTGCTGATGTATCGATTTAACTCACCGTTGACCTATTTTAATGTGGCTTATTTTAAACGTCGGGTATTGAACCTGGTTGATGGTGCAGCATTACAACCTAAATGGGTGGTTATTGATGCCGTGGCTTGCTTCACCTATTCAGATATCAGTGTCCTGGCAACTATTAATGAGTTAAAGCGTGACCTTAAAGCCCGACAGATTATGTTAATCCTTGCGGGCAGGAAAACGGAATTAACACGTTGGTTTAAAGAAAGTCGGCCAACAATGAATGATGATGACATGATTCTGGCGCCAGACCTCTATTTGGCACTCCGGTTCATTCAAAGCAAAGAGAGTGTGAGTGAATCAGGTGGTGATGCACAACCAAACCCTGGTTAAAGGCTTGCTCGCCACCCGCGAGCAAGCCATATCCCTTAGCGGTACAACGTCTTTTCCGCAACCGGAACAACCAACGCCGATCGCCAGTCCGCCAGCGTCAGCTGCGCAAGCCTGCCGAGCGCGATATAGAACGGATGCCCGGCGTTGTCGACAAACACCGACAGAAAGCGAGTGCTCCACGGCAGCAGATGCCACGCCAGAAGCCGATCGCACTCCGATTTGCGGCCATTCTCGGCCAGCCATGCCGCCAGCAGCAGCAGGGTGCCGAAATGATCTTCCGGTTCATTTTGCTGCATCTGAAACGCGATATTGTTTTCCCGCATCCACTGGCGCAGCGCGAGGGTCGAATCGCCAAACAGCACGGATTCACGGTCCAGCCAGACGGAACCCCACGGCGGAGCGGGCAGGGCATAAGGACCAATAAACAGCCGTTGCCAGGCATCCGTCAGCGGCTCATCGGAAGATGAGGCAAAGGTTTCGGCAACGGGCAGCAGCGTTTCCGGCGGCAGGGGCCAGTCCTCTATCCATTCGCCAGCGGTAAGTGCCTGCACCAGCGGGGCTGTTTGCTCGCTGTCAGGGGCGAAGTAAAATAGCGCACCCAGTACGCGGGCGCTGAACGCGAACGAGTCACGGTGTGAGACGTCTTTCATTAAACCTTCCTTGCTCGCGCGGTTATGTCCGCGCGACGTGATTAACCATTAATACAGACCAAAGCATAAACCAGGGTCATAGAATTCACCTTTTACACCTTCTCAATCTGTACCAGATTGGTGTGCTGCGGGTTGCCTTTTGCCAGCGGTGACGGGCGGTGCGTGGTCAGGGTGTTGATACACGAGCCGTGGTCGATACGATCGCCATTCATATTGGCATCGTGCCAGGCTCCCTGGCCCATGGCGCTTACGCCTGGCATGATGCGCGGCGTGACTTTCGCTTCTATTCTCACCTCACCGCGATCGTTAAAGACGCGCACCGTATCGCCGTTTTTAATGCCACGTTTCGCGGCATCAACGGGATTCAGCCAGACCTCCTGGCGGCAGGCCGCTTGCAGCACGTCGACGTTACCTTAGCTCGAGTGAGTGCGGGCTTTAAAATGGAAGCCAAACAGCTGCAGCGGGAACTGCGCGCGCTCGGGCGCATCCCAGCCGTCAAAGGTGGATGCGTAGACGGGCAGCGGGCTGATGGTCTCATCTTTTGCCAGCTCCCAGGTCGCCGCAATATCCGCCAGCTTGCTGGAATAAATTTCAATCTTGCCTGAGGGCGTTTTCAGCGGGTTGGCTTCCGGGTTCTCGCGGAATTTTTTATAGGCCACAAAGTGTCCGTTCGGATCTTTGCGCTTATAGATGCCCATTTTTTTCAGCTCGTCATAGGACGGCAGCGTGGGATCTTTTGCGAGCATTTTGGCATACAGATACTGCAGCCACTCTTCCTGCGTTCGCCCTTCGGTAAATTTCTGATGGATATCCGGTCCGAGGCGTTTCGCCACTTCGCTCATGATCCAGTAGATAGGCTTGCGCTCAAACTTCGGCGCGGTCACGGGCTGGAGAAAAATCAGGTAACCCATGTTCCCGGCGTAATCGTTAGGGATAATGTCTTCCTGCTCGACGGTCATTAAATCTGGCAGCAGGATATCGGCGTATTTCGCCGATGAGGTCATAAAGTTGTCGATCACCACGATGGTTTCGCACTTGCTTTCGTCCTGCAGAATATCGTGGGTTTTATTGATATCGGAGTGCTGATTAATAATGGTGTTGCCCGCGTAGTTCCAGATGAACTTAATTGGCACATCCAGCTTATCTTTACCGCGTACCCCGTCGCGCAGAGCGGTCATTTCCGGGCCACGGGCGATGGCGTCCGTCCAGCTGAAGCAGGAAATTTGCGTTTTGACCGGGTTTTCCGGCAGCGGCATACGTTCGATAGTGATGGTGTAGGTCGATTCACGGGCGCCGCTGTTGCCGCCGTTGATCCCCACGTTGCCGGTCAGAATCGGCAGCATCGCGATGGCGCGGGAGGTCAGTTCACCGTTCGCCTGACGCTGTGGTCCCCAGCCCTGGCAGATATAGGCCGGTTTCGCGGATCCAATCTCGCGGGCCAGTTTAATGATGCGGTCTGCAGGAATGCCGGTGATGCGCGAGGCCCACTCCGGCGTTTTCGCCGTGTTGTCCTCACCCTGGCCGAGAATGTACGCTTTGTAGTGACCGTTAGCGGGGGCACCTTCCGGCAGCGTTTTTTCGTCGTAGCCAACGCAGTATTTGTCCAGGAACGGCTGGTCAACCAGGTTTTCGTCGATCAATACCCAGGCAATCCCCGCCACCAGGGCGGCATCGGTACCCGGACGGATCGGGATCCACTCGTCTTCGCGTCCGGCTGCCGTATCGGTGTAGCGCGGGTCGATGACAATCATGCGTGCGTTAGAACGCTCGCGGGCCTGCTCCAGATAGTAAGTAATCCCGCCGCCGCTCATGCGCGTTTCCGCCGGGTTATTGCCGAACATCACCACCAGTTTGGTATTTTCGATATCCGAGGTGCTGTTGCCGTCGTTGCTGCCGTAGGTATAAGGCATCGCGCAGGCGATTTGCGCCGTGCTGTAGGTGCCGTAGTGGCTCAGGAAACCGCCGTAGCAGTTCATCAGGCGCGCCACCAGCGAAGCGTAAGGGGAGGAGCGGGTGATATTGCCGCCGACAATCCCGGAGGAGTAATTAATATACACCGCTTCGTTGCCATACTTGCTGACCACGTCTTTCAGGCTGGCGGTGATGGTGTTCAGCGCTTCGTCCCAGCTGATGCGCTCGAATTTGCCTTCACCCCGCTTACCCACGCGTTTCATCGGGTAGTTCAGACGGTCAGGGTGGTTGATGCGGCGGCGAATGGAGCGCCCGCGCAGGCAGGCCCGGACCTGGTGATTGCCGTAGATATCCTCACCGGTGTTATCCGTTTCGACCCAGTACACTTCGTCATCGCGGACGTGCAGACGCAGCGCACAGCGGCTGCCGCAGTTGACCGAACAGGCGCCCCAGACCACTTTATCTTCTGCCGGTTTCATTGCATTTTGTACCGCGGCTGCGGCGCTTTTCAGTCCAAAAGGCAACGAAATTCCGCCAGCGGCAAACGCCAGAGAACCTATCGCCGTAGATTTCACGAGTGTTCGACGGCTAATCCCGCCGTGATGTTCGATATCGGACATGGCTCACCCCACCATTGTGATTACATATTATTTTTCCCGAAACGATAACCGGGCTAATGATGGGGTGAGTGTTACTTATTTGGAGGTATTAAATATTAATCCTTGTCAAATCAAAGGGGATTGACGGTGATTTACTGAGGTTCAGCCGGCGCATTATCCTGATTGCCGGACGCCGTCCCGCTGCCCGTACGGGTGTACAAAATTTTAAAGGTGTCGTTGGCACAGTGGCCCACCACCTGAGCGTCCGGCTGGTCAGCCTGATCGTTCGGCACAATGTTCAGCGTAAAACCTGACTCCGGCACGCCGTTGTTGACGATCTTCTGCTGAATGTCGCTTTTCACGCGCTCGCAGGAATCCGGTGCCGCCAGCGCGGCCGTTGAGGCACTCATTAACAGCAGGGCGGTAATCCAGGGTAACCGTTTCATCTGTAGCTCCTTTTCTCTGTGTAGAGATTAATTTTAGCAGGCTTCGTGTAAACAACTGTATTTGCTAATATGATTGGGAATAATCTCTCTGTATTGGTAAAGAATGTGAAGAAATATGCAGCGATAACGCTCCTGGCAGCTACTCTCGCAGGGTGTGATAACAACTCCGCGCCGCTGTCGTTTACGCCCGAGATGGCGAGTTTTTCGAACGAATTCGATTTCGACCCTCTTCGCGGCCCGGTCAAGGATTTTACCCAGACGCTGTTCAACGAGAAGGGTGAAGTGTCTAAACGGGTCACCGGCACCGTGTCGGCGGAAGGGTGTTTCGATACGCTGGAGCTGCACGATCTGGAGGCTAACACGGGTGTAGCGCTGGTGCTGGATGCAAACTACTACATCGATGCAGAAACCCAGCAGCGTAAGGTGAAGCTGCAGGGCAAATGCCAGCTGGCCGAACTGCCGTCAGCCGGGGTGACGTGGGATACCGACGACAACGGCTTCGTGGTGGCCGCACATGGTAAAGAGATGGAGGTGAAGTACCGCTACGATGCGGATGGCTACCCGCTGGGCAAAACCACCGTCTCCGGGGATCAGCATTTATCGGTACAGTCGACGCCGTCTAAGGATCTGCGCAAAAGAATGGATTACTCGGCCGTGAGCCTGTTAAACGATAAGCCGCTGGGCAACGTGACGCAGAGCTGCGACTACGATCGCCACAATAACCCGGTGAGCTGCGATCTGACGATCACGGACGACAGCGTCAAACCCGCCGTTGAGCGCAAGTACACCATCAAAAACACGATTGAGTATTACTGAGAATGAAACCGCGCAGGCTACTGCGCGGTTGGTTTCAGCAGGCTGGCACCTGACGGCTTGTGACCGGCCAGATGCTGATGCTGGAAAATGCACATGCGGATGGTATTCCGGTATTCACCATTGATAAAGAACTCATGAATCAGCTCGCCTTCTACCATAAAGCCCAGCTTGCGGTAGATATGGATCGCTTTTTCGTTCTCTTTATCCACGATCAGATAAAGCTTGTAGAGATTCAGTACGTTGAATCCGTAATCCATCGCCAGCTTCGCCGCCCGGGAGGCCAGGCCTTTCCCCTGGTGCTCCGGCGAAATAATGATCTGGAACTCCGCCCGGCGGTGAACGTGGTTGATCTCAACCAGCTCCACCAGCCCGGCTTTGTCGCCTTCACACTCCACCACAAAACGACGTTCGCTCTGATCGTGAATGTGCTTGTCGTAAAGATCCGACAGCTCGACAAAGGCCTCGTACGGCTCTTCGAACCAGTAGCGCATCACGCTGGCGTTATTGTCGAGCTGGTGGACAAAGCGCAGGTCTTCACGCTCCAGCGGCCGGAGTTTTACGTCACAGGGCGCCGACATTATGGGGCTACCGTACGACCAGTGCGGCGATCCAGGCAGCGCAGGGTGTTCGGCTCCCAGTAGGCATTGACGTTCGCACTTTGCTGACACTTATCGCGTGCGTCAAAGGCGACATCTTCTTTGTCCCATTCTTTTTCAGCACGTTTGTTGACCTTCTGACGAAGGCTGCGGGTGTCATTCCATTGTTCTTTGTCCATCGCGGCGTTCTGGCGGCTTTGCGCGCTGTCACCAGACTCAATAATGAGCTTGCTGGTTTCCGCTGTCGCAGAGGCGGCAAAGGCGAACGATGACAGCGCCAGCAGGGCTGTCAGACAAAGGCGTTTGCTTAATGTAGTCATAGCGTTTCCTTTTAAATGGGTGCAGATGAGCAAGTTTCCCCGTTTAGATTCTACACCAAAGAGCAATAACGGCATACCCGCGGAGCAAGTATGGAAAAGTAAAGGGCATCATCAGGTATGATGGTTAAATAAATCCTCACCTGACGTGAAATATGCTCAAAACGACGCTGCTTTTTTTTGCCACCGCGCTATGCGAAATCATCGGTTGCTTCCTGCCCTGGCTCTGGCTGAAGAAGGGGGGAAGCGCACTGCTGCTGATCCCGGCGGGCGTCGCGCTGGCTCTGTTTGTCTGGCTGTTAACGCTGCATCCGGCGGCCAGTGGGCGCGTTTACGCGGCTTACGGCGGCGTCTATGTCTGCACGGCGCTGCTGTGGCTGCGCGTGGTGGACGGCGTCAAACTCAGCGCATATGACTGGGCCGGGGCGCTGATTGCCCTGTGCGGTATGCTGATTATTGTGGCGGGATGGGGCCGTGCTTGAGCCCCCCGGGTTTTGTGATCGTTAGCTGATTTTATGATCATTATACTTGTATGGTAGTAGGTTTGATGGGTAAATTTCCAGCATCACAACGAACGATGTAAGGAAAGGAATTATGAAGATTGTCGCGGCTGACGTGTTTGTTACCTGCCCGGGGCGGAACTTTGTCACCCTTAAAATCACTACCGATGAAGGGATCGTTGGCCTCGGTGACGCCACGCTGAACGGGCGTGAGCTCTCTGTTGCTTCCTACCTGAAAGATCACCTCTGCCCGCAGCTGATTGGCCGCGACGCGCACCGTATCGAAGATATCTGGCAATTCTTCTATAAGGGCGCCTACTGGCGCCGCGGGCCGGTCACCATGTCGGCAATTTCCGCCGTGGATATGGCGCTCTGGGACATCAAAGCCAAAGCGGCCAATATGCCGCTCTACCAGCTGCTGGGCGGCGCATCCCGTGAGGGCGTAATGGTCTACTGCCACACCACCGGGCACACCATTGACGACGTGCTGGAAGATTACGCCCGCCATAAGGAGATGGGCTTTAAGGCGATCCGCGTCCAGTGCGGCGTGCCGGGCATGAAAACCACCTACGGCATGGCTAAAGGGAAGGGGTTGGCCTACGAGCCCGCCACCAAAGGCGACTGGCCGGAAGAGCAGCTCTGGTCCACCGAGAAATACCTCGATTTCACGCCAAAACTGTTTGACGCGGTGCGCAGTAAATTTGGCTTCAATGAGCATCTCCTGCACGACATGCACCACCGCCTGACGCCCATCGAAGCGGCGCGCTTCGGCAAGAGTATCGAAGCGTTCCGCATGTTCTGGATGGAAGACCCAACGCCTGCGGAAAACCAGGAGTGCTTCCGCCTGATCCGCCAGCATACCGTCACGCCAATTGCGGTGGGCGAGGTGTTCAACAGCATCTGGGACTGCAAGCAGCTTATTGAAGAGCAGCTTATCGACTATATCCGCACCACTATCACCCATGCAGGGGGGATCACCGGGATGCGTCGCATCGCGGACTTCGCGTCGCTCTATCAGGTGCGTACCGGCTCGCACGGCCCGTCCGATCTGTCGCCGATCTGCCACGCGGCCGCGCTGCATTTCGACCTGTGGGTGCCGAACTTCGGCGTGCAGGAATATATGGGATACTCCGAACAGATGCTGGAAGTCTTCCCGCACAGCTGGCGCTTTGATAACGGCTATATGCACCCGGGCGAGAAGCCGGGGCTTGGCATTGAGTTTGATGAAAAGCTGGCGGCGAAATACCCGTACGATCCGGCCTATCTGCCGGTGGCCCGTCTCGAAGACGGCACGCTGTGGAACTGGTAACCGAGGAGCGAACGATGAAAAGCGTAGTGATTCAACAGCCGAACCAGCTGGTGATTGAAGAGCGTCCGCGCCCGGAGCCAGGCGCAGGGGAAGTCCGCGTCAAAATCAAGCTGGCCGGGATCTGCGGGTCAGACAGCCACATCTACCGTGGGCATAATCCGTTTGCAAAATATCCGCGCGTGATTGGTCACGAGTTTTTTGGCACGATCGACGCCGTGGGCGAGGGCGTAGAACCGTCCCGGTTAGGGGAGCGCGTTTCGGTGGATCCGGTGATCAGCTGCGGGCACTGCTACCCGTGCTCCGTCGGCAAGCCTAATGTCTGCACCTCGCTGGTGGTGCTGGGCGTCCACCGCGACGGCGGATTCAGCGAATATGCCGCCGTGCCCGCTAAAAATGCCTGGCGCATCCCGGATGCGATCCCGGATAAACACGCCGTGATGGTTGAACCTTTCACCATTGCCGCCAACGTGACGGGGCAGGCTAGCCCTACCGAACAGGACGTTGCGCTGATCTACGGCGCAGGACCGATGGGACTGGTCACCGTACAGGCGCTGAAGGGCGTCTACAACGTGAAGCAGGTTATCGTCGTCGACAGAATCAATGAGCGTCTGGCCATGGCCCAGCGCAGCGGCGCGGACTGGGTCTTTAATAACGGCGAAACGTCGCTGCAGGCCGCGCTGGACGAAAAAGGTATCAAGCCGACGCTGATTATTGATGCCGCCTGTCATCCGTCGATTTTGCAGGAGGCGGTCACCCTGGCTTCCCCGGCGGCGCGCATCGTGCTGATGGGCTTCTCCAGCGAGCCGAGCCAGATAGTCCAGCAGGGGATTACCGGTAAAGAGCTGGCGATCTTCTCCTCGCGCCTCAATGCCAATAAATTCCCGGTCGTCATCGACTGGCTTGAAAAAGGGCTGATCGACCCGGAAAAACTGATCACCCATACCTTTGACTATCACCATGTAACAGACGCCATCGAACTGTTTGAAAAAGACCAGCGGCAGTGCTGCAAGGTTTTACTGACGTTCGGGCAATAACCCTACACGCGGTTAAGAGCCCGCGAAGACGGGCTCTCAGTGGTACGCATCTTACCTTTAGAGATAGCCATTATGACGCAAGCACAACCTCAAAGAACCACCTCAGATCTTGTGAAAGCCGCCGTCTCCGGCTGGCTGGGCACCGCGCTGGAGTTTATGGATTTCCAGCTCTACTCGCTGGGGGCGGCGCTGGTATTTCATGAAATCTTCTTCCCGGAACAGTCGGCCGCGATGGCGCTGATTCTGGCGATGGGAACCTACGGCGCGGGCTACATCGCGCGTATCGTCGGGGCCTTTATCTTCGGCAGAATGGGCGACAGCATTGGTCGTAAAAAGGTGCTGTTTATCACCATCACCATGATGGGGATCTGCACCACGCTGATTGGCGTGCTGCCGACCTACGCGCAGATCGGCATTTTTGCGCCCGTACTGCTGGTGACGCTGCGTATCATTCAGGGGCTGGGCGCCGGGGCGGAGATCTCCGGGGCCGGAACCATGCTGGCGGAGTACGCCCCGAAAGGGAAACGCGGCATCATCTCCTCGCTGGTGGCGATGGGGACTAACTGCGGGACGCTGAGCGCCACGGCGATCTGGGCCATTATGTTCTTCGCCCTCGATCGTGAACAACTGCTCGCCTGGGGCTGGCGCGTGCCGTTCCTTGCCAGCGTCGTGGTGATGATCTTTGCCATCTGGCTGCGAATGAACCTCAAGGAGAGCCCGGTCTTTGAGAAAGTAAACGATGCAGAAACCGTGCAGCCGGACACCTCGCTGGGTTCCATGGTGAAAAGTAAATCCTTCTGGCTGGCGACCGGCCTGCGTTTCGGTCAGGCGGGCAACTCGGGGCTGATCCAGACCTTCCTCGCGGGTTATCTGGTCCAGACGCTGCTGTTCGATAAAGCGATTCCCACCGACGCGCTGATGATAAGTTCCATTCTCGGGTTTATCTCCATCCCGCTGCTGGGCTGGCTTTCCGACAAAGTGGGGCGCAGGCTGCCGTACATTATCCTCAATATCTCCGCCATTATTCTGGCGTACCCGATGTTGTCGATTATCGTCGATAAGAGCTATGCGCCGGGGACAATCATGCTCTCGATCATCGTTATCCATAACTTCGCCGTGCTGGGGCTGTTTGCGCTGGAAAATATCACCATGGCGGAGATGTTTGGCTCGCGAAATCGCTTTACCCGTATGGCTATCTCGAAAGAGGCGGGCGGTCTGGTGGCGGTGGGCTTTGGCCCGGTACTGGCGGGGATTTTCTGCAATATGACGGGTTCCTGGTGGCCGATTGTAGCCATGCTGGTGGCCTATTCCGTGATTGGGCTGGTTTCGGCGTTCCTGATGCCGGAAGTCCGTGACCGCGACCTCAGCGCGGCTGAAGATGCCGCAAAGGCCGCGCCGAAAGAGCGCGTGGGTTACGACGCGGTCTCCACGCGACGCTAGTGGTTTATATCTTTCGTGATTTATCACACAACCTTTTGTTTATGTCACACCATCTGAGCAAAAGTTAATATAAATCAAAAACTCAAACGGCAGTATCAGTATGGTTGATGGCAGTAATTTTTTACCCCGACTGCCATTCTAGTTGGTGTAGTCAGCAGGCGCTGCCGCTCTGGACTGGGGGCGGCAGCGATCCACAGCTTTCTTATTAGCGAGTCTTAATCATGGAAAACACCTTATTACAGGCCAACGCGACGCTGCCTCAGTACGATCGCGACAGCCTTAAAGCACGCATTGTACATTTAGGCTTCGGCGCATTTCACCGCGCGCATCAGGCGGTGTATGCGGACATCCTCGCGGCTGAACACGGCAGCGACTGGGGGTACTGTGAGGTTAACCTGATTGGCGGCGAGCAGCAGATTGCCGACCTGAAGACGCAGGATAACCTCTACACCGTAGCGGAAATGTCTGCCGCTGGCTGGACGTCCCGCGTGGTTGGCGTAGTCAAAAAGGCCCTGCACGCGCAGGTCGACGGGCTGGAAAGCGTGCTGGCGGCAATGTGTGAACCGCAGGTGGCGATTGTCTCGCTGACCATCACCGAAAAAGGCTACTGCCACTCTCCGGCAACCGGGCAACTGATGCTCGATCATCCTTTCATCGTTGCCGACATGCAAAACCCGCATCAGCCGAAATCTGCGCCGGGCGTGGTGGTGGAAGCGCTGGCGCGCCGTAAAGCGGCGGGGCTGCCCGCGTTTAGCGTGATGTCCTGCGACAACATGCCGGAGAACGGTCACGTGATGCGCAACGTAACCTGCGCGTACGCCCGGGCGTTAGACGGCGAGCTGGCGGACTGGATCGAGGCTAACGTTACCTTCCCGTCAACCATGGTGGACCGCATCGTACCGGCGGTCACACCCGATACGCTGGATAAAATCGCGCAGCTGACCGGCGTACGCGATCCGGCGGCGGTGGCCTGCGAGCCGTTCCGCCAGTGGGTTATCGAGGATAACTTTGTGGCCGGGCGTCCGGAATGGGAAAAAGCCGCAGCCGAACTGGTTTCAGACGTGATCCCGTTTGAAGAGATGAAGCTACGCATGCTCAACGGCAGCCACTCTTTCCTGGCCTACCTGGGCTATCTGGCCGGTTATCAGCACATCAATGAGTGTATGGAAGACGAACACTATCGCGTCGCCGCGCACGCGCTGATGCTCAACGAGCAGGCGCCGACCCTGAAAGTGAAGGGCGTCGATTTAGAACGCTACGCTGACCTGCTGATCGCCCGTTACAGTAACCCGGCCCTGCGCCACCGTACCTGGCAAATTGCGATGGACGGCAGCCAGAAGCTTCCGCAGCGGATGCTGGATCCCGCGCGCTGGCACCTGGTGCACCAGACGCCTTTCCCACTGCTGGCGCTGGGCGTGGCTGGGTGGATGCGCTATGTCGGCGGCGTGGACGAGCAGGGTAACGCTATTGACGTGAGCGATCCGCAGCTGGCGGTGATTCAGGCGGCGGTGAAGGGAAGTGCCGAAGGGGAAAACCGGGTTAACGCGCTGCTCGGCATTGAGGCCATTTTTGGGAAAGAGTTGCCGCGAGAAAAAGCCTTCACAGATGCCGTGATGAGCGCGTATCAGACGCTGCTGCAGAAGGGGGCTAAGACCACGGTGGCGGAGTACGTGTCGCACCTGTAATTCAACACATGCCGCCGTTCGCGGCGGCATGTCGGCGCACAATTTAGTGCATACCCAGACGAATCAGTTCAATTGGTTCGAACTTACCTTCGCATCCTTCCACTTCCACCGTTTTGCCACGGCGCACCTGCGCGGCATCCAGCCCGTCGCTGTGGATCGCCTTAATCACGCCGGTTTTGCCGGTGCCGCTAATCATGACGCGGCTGCCGGTGGTGATTGCATTGCGGTTACGGTCGTATGTCATCATGGTATTTTCTCCTCTCTAAACTATCCGTTACGGCGCTATTTCAGGTTTTGCCGTTCACGGGGCACTATAAATACGCCTGTCTGCCAGTCATGTTTTTGTTTTTGATCAAACTCACACTTTTTTGTTTATTACATGGGGCGTTGACGCTTCACGACGGCAATTTACAAAGCAGACCGTTATTTTCACTTATTGATAGTTTCTACGGGGAAGCGTTGAGGATTGGTTTATATTCCCGATGCCATTCTGGTTGCAGGAAATAACCCTTCATCGGAATAAGGAGTCAGGCTTATGTATAAGAAGATTTTGATGCCTGTTGACGTGTTTGAAATGGATTTAAGCGACAAAGCGGTTCGCCACGCGGCTAACCTCGCGAAGGCCGAGGGCGCGTCGATTACCCTGGTCAATATTCTGCCTGCCAGCAGCCGGTCTCTGCTGCGCGGATTCAACGCCGATATTAAAAAGTTTGAAGAGTATATGAGCGCAGAATCCGGGAAGAAAATGAACGAGTTAAAACGACTGTTCGATATCTCCTTGGAGAATATTCACACTCTGGTTCGTTTTGGCAGCGTCCGCGATGAAATTATCAAGCTGAGCAAAGAAGGGGAATATGACGTGATTGTCATCGGGTCAAAAAATCCGGGCATCACCACCCATCTGTTGGGGTCAAATGCGGAGTCTATTCTGCGCTACGCCACAATTCCGGTGTTAGTCGTTCGTTAATTACGGCGCCGCCCGCGAAAAGGGCGGCAAATATCACTCTTCGCTAAACCACTCGCTATTTTCCTGACGAATAAGCTGCACGGATTCGCCTATCTCCTGCAGATGCAGGGTCATCGCTTTTTCCACGCCGTCCGGGTCGCGTTTTTCCAGCGCGCTGAAAATATCGTGATGCTGGCGGAGCAGCATTTCCGGCGGGGAGACGTGATCGAGGCTCATGTAGCGCACCCGGTCAATGGTGGCCTTGATGTTCTCGATGGTATCCCAGGCCAGCTGGCAGTCTGCAATTTGCGCCAGCTTCTGGTGAAACTCATCATCAAGCTGGAAGAAGTCGTTGAGCTGTTTACGGTCAATCGCAATGCGCTGCTGATGCAGGTTTTGCTCCAGCAGGTAACACTGGTTGTCATTAATGAGCGTCGCGGCACGGCGCACCACCGCGCATTCAATTGCCTGGCGTACGAAACAGCCGTTGCGCACCTGTGAGAGTGAAATTTTGTTCACGTAGCTGCCGCGCTGCGGGCGGATCTGAATCAGGCCGTTCTCCGCAAGTTTAATAAACGCTTCACGCACCGGCTGACGGGACACGTCAAATCGCACGGAGACCTCTTTTTCAGAAAGCGGCGTTCCCGGTGGGATCAGGCAATGGACAATATCACGTCGCAAAATGCGATAGATTTGCTGGTTTACGGGCTGGGTGGGATTGAGTTGCGATTCAGCGGCCATGAGTTGTCATTTCTCAGAGAGTTAGCCCGAACATACTACCATTCTTTTATGACCCGAAACAGACCCGGCCCGCGGGCCGGGAAGGGCTTATTTAGCCACGATGGACGCTAAGTCCGGCAAAACTCTGGCTGACCGGCATCATTTCCACGGTATTGATGTTGACGTGTTTTGGCAGCGTTGCGACCCACCAGACCGTTTCGGTGACGTCTTCCGGCGTCAGGGCGTTGGCATTTTCGTAGGTTTTATCCGCTTTCGCGTCATCGCCCTTGAAGCGCACGTTGGAGAATTCGGTGCCGCCTACCAGCCCCGGCTCGATATCGGTGACGCGAATGGCGGTGCCGTGCAGGTCGGTGCGCAGGTTCAGGCTGAACTGGCGCACAAACGCTTTGGTCGCGCCGTAGACATTACCGCCCGCGTAAGGCCAGCTCCCGGCGGTAGAACCGATGTTGATAATGTGGCCGCGGTTGCGCTCGACCATGCCCGGCAGCACCGCGCGGGTCATGTACACCAGCCCTTTGTTGTTGGTGTCGATCATGTTTTCCCAGTCTTCAACGCTGGCTTTGTGGGCAGGCTCCATGCCCAGCGCCAGACCGGCGTTGTTGACCAGCACGTCGATGGCACGCCACTCTGCCGGCAGGCTGGCAATCATCTCTTCAATGGCCGCACGGTTACGCACGTCCAGCTGCGCGGTCAGGATGCTGTCACCTAAATCGTCCTTCAGCTCCTGAAGCCGCTCCTGACGACGACCCGTTGCAATCACCTTATGCCCGTTGGCGACGAAGCGACGCGTGATGCTTTCACCAAAACCTGCCGTTGCCCCGGTAACTAAAATAATCATCTCACTGTTCCTCAACGCTTTTTGTGTGGTACTAACATAGCACGCCCGCAGAGGGTGCGTTAAGGCAACATTTGTATGACGGCGTTGCAGGCGATGGCGGCCTGGCCTACTCTGGGAAGATATTCGTTCGGAGGAGTGAAAGATGACGGCCACCAACCCCTTTTTTGACATTAGCCTGCTGCCTTACCAGGCTCCCCATTTTGATACCATCAAAGACGAGCATTATCGTCCGGCCTTCGATGAAGCGCTTCGCCAGAAGCGGGCGGACATAGAGGCGATAGTCTCTCACACCGCTGCGCCAGACTTCACTAACACCGTGCTGGCGCTGGAGAAAAGCGGCGTCATGCTTGCGCGCGTCAGCAGCGTTTTCTTCGCCATGACCTCCGCGCACACCAATGCGTACCTGCAGGAACTGGAGGAGCAGCTCTCCACCGAACTTGCCGCGCTGGCGAACGACATCTGGCTGAACGACACTCTTTTCGCCCGCGTCGAGAGCGTCTGGCAGGACCGCGCCGCGCTGGATGCCGAATCCCGTCGGCTGGTCGAGGAGACGTACCAGCGCTTTATTCTGGCCGGCGCGCGCCTGAATGAAGCGGAAAAAGCCGAGCTGAAGGCGCTGAATACCGAGGCCGCGTCCCTGACCAGCCAGTTTAACCAGCGCCTGCTGGCCGCTAACAACGCGGGCGGGCTGGTGGTGGATTACGCGCACCAGCTTGAAGGCCTGAGCGCCGAAGAGATTGCTGCTGCGGCGCAGGCCGCCGCGGAAAAAGGGCTTAACGACCGCTGGCTGATCCCGCTCCTGAATACGACACAGCAGCCTGCGCTAGCCGCGCTGCGCAATCGGCAGACGCGCGAAAACCTGTTCAACGCCGGCTGGACGCGCACCCAGAAAGGGGATGAAAACGACACCCGCACGCTGATCCTGCGCCTTACGGCGCTGCGGGCGCGCCAGGCCCGTCTGCTCGGCTTTGAGGATTACGCCAGCTGGAGCATCGCCGACCAGATGGCGAAAACCCCGGCCGCCGCGCTGGAATTTATGCGCGGCATTGTGCCTGCCGCCCGCGCCCGCGCGGAACGCGAGCAGGCCGATATTCAGAAGGTCATCGACGACGAGCAGGGTGGGTTCATCGTGCAGGCCTGGGACTGGGCCTTTTATGCCGAGCGCGTGCGTCAGGCGAAATATGCCCTCGATGAATCGCAGATTCGGCCCTATTTTGCGCTCAATACCGTATTGCAGGACGGTGTATTCTGGGCGGCCAGCCAGCTGTTTGGCATTCGTTTTGTGGAGCGTTTCGACATTCCGGTTTATCACCCTGACGTCCGCGTATGGGAAATTTTTGACCATACCGGTGAGGGCATGGCGCTGTTTTACGGCGACTTCTTCGCCCGCGATTCCAAGCAGGGCGGGGCCTGGATGGGCAATTTCATCGAGCAGTCCTTTGAGCTTGCTGCCCGCCCGGTGATCTACAACGTCTGCAACTACCAAAAGCCGGGTAACGGCGGCGTCGCGCTTCTCTCCTGGGATGACGTGATAACCCTGTTCCACGAGTTTGGCCATACCCTGCACGGTCTGTTTGCCAGCCAGCGCTTCGCCACGCTGTCCGGTACCAATACGCCGCGTGATTTCGTTGAATTCCCGTCGCAAATTAATGAGCACTGGGCCAGCCATCCTCAGGTGTTTAGCCACTATGCCCGTCATTACGAAACCGGTGACCCCATGCCGGACGCGCTGCGGGAAAGCATGCTCAACGCGACCCATTTCAACAAGGGCTATGACATGACGGAGCTGCTGAGTGCGGCGCTGCTGGACATGAACTGGCACGGCATCAGCGAGGCCGTGTCGAGCGTTGAAGAATTCGAAGCCGCGGCGTTGAAAAAAGAGGGGCTGGATCTGCCCGCTGTACCGCCGCGCTATCGCAGCAGCTATTTTGCCCATATCTTCGGCGGCGGCTACGCGGCGGGGTACTACGCCTACCTGTGGACGCAAATGCTGGCGGACGATGGCTATCAGTGGTTCGTGGAGCAGGGTGGATTGACGCGTGAAAACGGACAGAAATTCCGTGAGGCGATTTTGTCTCGCGGCAACAGCGCTGACTTAGCCGAACTTTATCGAAACTGGCGCGGACACGATCCGAAGATTGAACCGATGCTGGAGAATCGCGGGTTGAGCGCATAAAGCCACTTTTAGCTAAGAAGATAACCGGGCCCCGCGCCCGGTTTTTTTTAAGGTCTGAAAGCCCAAAAATGGTCAAAAAAAGAACTAAAATTTACATTTATTAATGGTTTGAAATATATTTATATTAAATGTGCTTAAATTTAGGCGCTTTTACCAATCTCAAATTTATAATGCTCGCAAGTTTATTTAATTATTTATGCTGACTGGAGCATGGCCGTTTATTGCATATAAGAATCATCGCAAAAAGATGATTATTATATTTTTACCTCAGCCTAAAGTATTAATTTTCTCTGCCGATTAGCATGGGTGTGGTCGTGGTGGAAACCCATTTCCATTAACCACAAAAAATAAGCCGTTATTAAAATTCATCTCCAGAAGATGAACCTATGCTAATTATTAAGGAAGAGTCATGTTTAAAAATCTCAACATCGGCACCCGGCTTACCATAGCATTTGGCGCAATTGTGGTTTTAATGTCCGTCGTCTGCGGATTGCTCTATTTGAGCTTTGACAGAGTGACGGCCGTAAGCAAGCTCAACGTCCATAGCTATAAAGTGGTCGACAATCTTCGCTCCCTAACCGAAAGCCTGATCAACATGGAAACAGGTATTCGAGGTTTTGCGCTCACCGGCAACCAGGATGTGCTTGAGCCTTTCACGCAGGGTGATGAACGGTTTAAAAGCAAAGTAGAAGAAATTGCGGGGCTTACGCGTGATAATCCGTCGCAGCAGCAGAAGTTAACTTCCCTTTCCAGACTTGAAGAAGAATGGAAAAGAACCTTTGCGCTGCCGCTCATCCAGCGTCGGGAGAGCGTATCCCGCGGGGGCGAAAATATGGATGCGTTTATCAGTAACGTTGAGCGAAATACCGGAAAAGCCCAAATGGACGCCATGCGGAGCGTTATTCAGCAGGCGCTGAGTGATGAGTACGACATTATGGCTGAACGCCAGACCCGACTGGCTGAAGAACGCTTTCGAACGCGAATGATGATTGTTCTGGGGATGATTGCTGCGGTTATCACCGCGCTGCTGACGGGCATACTGCTGTCACGCAGTATTCTCCGACCGCTTAAGCAGGCCGTAAATACGGCGAATACTATCGCTGCGGGCAATCTCACCTCAACCATACGTATTACCCGAATGGATGAAACCGGCACGCTGCTTGCGGCTCTGGACAACATGCAGACCCAGTTGAAAACCCTTGTCACTGAAATCAAAGAGGCCGCGACGTCGGTGGATCTGGCTGCCGGTGAGATCGAGCAGGGCAATATGGAGTTATCGTCTCGTACCGAGGAGCAGGCGGCGGCGTTGCAGCAGACTGCCGCCAGCATGGAACAGTTGACGATGACCGTTCGGAACAATACCGAGGTCGCGGAGCATACGGCAACGTCAGCAAGAAAGACGGAAGCACTGGCACGTGAAGGTGAGTCTGCCGTGGGCGAAATGAGCGAAACGATGCAGAATATCTCGGCTAACGCCCTGAAGATAAAGGAAATCACCAGCGTTATAGAAGGGATTGCTTTCCAGACTAATATTCTGGCGCTGAATGCGGCGGTCGAGGCTGCACGTGCCGGTGAGCATGGTCGTGGCTTCGCCGTGGTGGCGACGGAAGTCAGAAATCTCGCTCAGCGCAGCGCAACGGCGTCCAAAGAAATTGGCGCGCTGATTGAGCATGCCGTTGAGGATGTCGATAACGGTGTGTCGGTGGCATCCAGAACGGCAGAGACGATTTTGCGGGCTGCGAGCAACGTGGCTACGCTGGTAGAAACTATGGACAGTCTTTCAATGGCCTCGGTTGAGCAAATGCAGGGCATCATGCAAATCAGCGCTGCTGTCACCCAGATGGATGGCGTGACGCAGGGTAATGCGGCGCTCGTTGAGCAGTCCGCAGCGGCATCGCAGGCGCTGACCGAGCAGTCCAGGGCACTGAAGCAGATGACGGAAAACTTTGCTATTTGAGCAGCAAAAGCATAATCAAAAGGTAAAGCTCCGGCGTTTTAAACGCGAATTTTAATCAAACCAGCACGGGGGCGCTAATAAAAAGGGGCGTCCCCGTGAATAATGAAGAAAATAGCCGAGCGTCAGTGACAATTTAAAAATACTGACTACGATTTCGTTAAACGAAAATTTAAAAGGAGTTTCTGATGGCGATTGCTGTGGTGACAGTTTTACTCTTCGTGTTGATGTTCCCGGCGGCTATTCACATTTTGCTACAGCTCGTTGGTGGCTGGTGTGACGCGTAGCTTCCCTGGTTAATCCGGTCTTTTGGGCCGTCATCTGATTTTCAATAAGCAGCGCTACGCTACATTTTTAATTTTATTGTACGATCGTCTGGACGCGGGTCATCGCGAAACGCGAGCCGGATAATTTACAGGCAGGAAGTATGTCTCTTCGTTCGCTGCGGGCGTTATGCCTGACAAGTTTTTTCATTGCGGATGTCCGTGATGGCCTTGGTCCTTTTCTCGGTATCTTTCTGACAGAACGCCACTGGAGCCCCGATGATATCGGCATCGTGATGACTGCCGGTGGGCTGGCGGGATTGCTGGCTACGCTCCCGGCGGGGGTAATTACTGACACTTCGCGGAACAAACGCGCCGTACTGGCGCTGCTCTGCACTTTGATCACTCTCAGCACGCTGCTGCTCTGGTTTAGCCAGCAGACCAGCGTTGTTGCCGTCTCACAAATGGTCACCGGCATCTGCGCGGCGTTTGTCGGACCGCTCATCGCCGGGATTACGCTGGGCCTGACCGGCCAGCGCGGGTTCAGCGCGCAGATGGGCAAAAATGAGGCGTTCAATCACGGCGGCAATTTTGTCACCGCAGTGATGGCAGGCGGCATTGCCTGGTACTGGGGCGTCGAGGGGATTTTCCTGCTGATGACCTGCACGACGCTGCTGACGCTCTGCGCGCTGCTTGCCATCCGCAACGGGGACATTGATAACGATGCGGCGCGAGGGCTTTCATCCTCAGGTAGCGTTCCTGTCCCCGGCTTCGCGGTGCTGATTAAAAACCGGGCGCTGTTTGTGACCGGACTGACGCTACTGCTGTTCCACCTGGCGAATGCCGCACTGCTGCCGATGCTGAGCATGAGGGTGGCCGCGGCACCCGCCTCGATCAACCCGGGCCTGTACGCGGCAGGCACCGTCATCATCTCGCAGGCGGTGATGATCCCCGTTGCCATCTGGGTTGCAGGCCGAATAGAACGCTACGGCTACTGGCGCTTGATTATGCTGGCACTGCTGGTTATGCCGGTGCGCGCGGCGCTGGCGGCATCGACCGACGCGCCGTTAATGATGATCCCGGTACAAATTCTCGACGGTCTCGCCGCCGGGATCCTGGGTGTCGTCGTACCGTCGTTTATTGTGGTGCTGCTGCGCGGAAGCGGGCACGTTAATGCCGGGCAGAGTGTGGTGATGCTGATGCAGGGAGTGGGGGCAGCCATGAGCCCGGCGTTAACCGGGACGATCGCCGGTCATTACTCGTTTGCGACGGCATTCAGTGTCCTGAGCGCGATTGCGCTGGCCGCCGTCGTGCTCTGGTGGCGCGTTGCTCATCGAAGCTGGGAAACAAACGCGCCGGATGAAGCTTAGCCCCACCCGGCGTAGCATTTAAGCCAGTTCGTTAGGGCACGGTTCACCCTTTTCTAACTGCTGAAGATTCCCCAGCGTGGTTTCCGAAATGCTGATCAGCGCTTCGGCAGTCAGAAACGCCTGGTGGCCGGTAAACAGGACGTTATGGCAGGCAGACAGACGGCGGAACACGTCGTCCTGGATCACATCGTTGGACTTGTCTTCAAAGAACAGATCGCGCTCGTTCTCATACACGTCCATCCCCAGCGCGCCAATTTTCTGGGTTTTCAGCGCTTCAATAGCAGCCTGAGAGTCAACCAGACCGCCGCGACTGGTGTTGATGATCATCACGCCGTCTTTCATCTGGTCAAACGCCGCCTGGTTAAGCAGGTGGTAGTTTTCCGGCGTCAGCGGGCAGTGCAGGGAGATCACGTCGGACTGCGAGAACAGCGTCGGCAGGTCGACGTACTCCACGCCCAGATCCAGCGCTGCGGCGCTCGGGTACGGATCGAATGCCAGCAGGCGCATGCCGAAGCCTTTCAGAATGCGCAGGGCAGCTACGCCAATTTTACCGGTGCCGATCACGCCCGCGGTTTTGCCGTACATGGTAAAGCCGGTAAGCCCTTCCAGCGAGAAGTTGGCGTCACGCGTACGCTGATAAGCGCGGTGAATACGACGGTTGAGCGACATCATCATGCCAATCGCATGTTCCGCAACCGCCTCCGGGGAGTACGCCGGGACGCGAACCACCTTCAGACCCAGCTCTTTTGCCGCGTCGAGATCCACGTTGTTGAAGCCGGCGCAGCGCAGGGCGATATACTTCACTCCCTGCTTTTTCAACTCTTCCAGCACCGGACGACTGCCGTCATCGTTAACAAAAATGCAGACGCCTTCACAGCCGTGCGCCGTTTTGGCGGTTTTTTCGGACAGCAGAAAGTCGAAAAATTCAAGCTCAAACCCGTAAGCTTCGTTAACATGTTGCAGATACTTTTTGTCGTACTGCTTTGTGCTATATACCGCGAGTTTCATAAGACTTTCTCCAGTGATTTTGCATTCACGTTAGCATGATTAAAATTATCTTACAATTTATAAAATATTATTGAATTCAATAAGTTCTATCAATTATTCTAGAGCATATATACACCCTAACTCCATGATATTCTTAGTACGAGAAATCTTCGGCGCGACTCGGTTCAAATCAGGTTGGGCAAAACGGAGTGGGTAACGGGTGCGAAAAACGCATATCGGTATTACTTGAAAGAATGGCAATAGGGTATGAAAACTGCAATCCTTCCGGATGTGATGGGACGATATTAGGAACCGGGTGAGTTTCTGAAAAGAGGGAGAATGATGCATGTCGCAACAAGTGGAGTTATCCTTATCTGCGCCGATGTTGCCTGTTTTGTACTATTTTATAGCATCTATTGCGGTTTTCTTCTTACTGTTGATTGGAAAACTCAAGGTCAATAGGCTCCGTAAATATCCATTGTTCATTGCCTATACGCTGTTTGTGATAGCGATTGCAGCCATCCAGATTAATGTTTTTGCCAACGGCTATGAGTTTGTTCGCGGTTTTTTACATATCGATTTTGATCCATGGCGGTACGATTCAGTGTATTGGGGGTCGTTGATATTCGCCATGCTCTACCTATTGGCAATGCCCAGGAACAGGTATTAGTTACGCAGTGTTTTCCCGTTTTTATGTCTGACATAATGCGTAACCCACTGAATCTAAAATGTGTTCTTTAGGTTACGCATAGCAAAAAGTTTTCTCATACTCTTTACAGCATCTATCCTTTATCTTGTGGTTAACTTCAACTCAACCGCCAAACATGCGACAATATTCGGCATTGTCGGCTTAATTTTTTCGAAAAATCAGGACATTAACTGCCCATGAAGGGTAAATACAAAGCCGCCATTGCGGTTTTACTGCTGTTGATTTTGGTGCCGCTGACGCTGCTGATGACGCTCGCCCAGTGGGTGCCGACGCTCGCCGGGATCTGGCTCCCCGTCGGGACGCGCATTGCTTTCGAAGAAAGCCCAAAACTGACTCGCCACGCGCTGGTGATCCCCGATCTTCGCTATCTGGTGGAAGACTGCGAAATTGCCCGCATCGATAACGTGACGCTGTCACATCCGAGCCGCTGGAAACTGGATATCGGCGCGCTGGATCTTAACACCGTCTGCCTGAGCAAAATTCCCCAGTCTGCACCCTCAACGGTTGCCCCCAAAACGCTGGCCCAGTGGCAGGCTGTGTTGCCCAATACCTGGCTCACCATTCACCGTCTGACGCTCTCGCCCTGGCAGCAGTGGCAGGGCGAGCTTAATGCGTCACTGACGCCCTCCAGCCAGGAGATCGCTTACAGAGGCGAACAGGTCAGCATCAAAGGCACGCTTCGCGGCCAGACGCTCTCGGTCAGCCAGTTCGATGTTCAGCTCCCTGACCAGGCGCAGCCGATTAAGCTGGTGGGCGAGTTCACTTTGCCGCTGGTGCCGGACGGCGTGCCGGTGAAAGGCCATGCGGTCGCGACCTTTAACGTGCCACAGTTAACGTCTCTGGTCGATGCCGATCTCGACTGGGAAGACAATCAGGGACAGCTGGTGGTGATGGCGCGGGATAACCCCGATCCGCTTCTCGACCTGCCGTGGCAGATCACGGCGGAACAGCTGAACATCAGCGACGGGCGCTGGAACTGGGATCTTTCGGGTATGCCGCTGAGCGGGCGGGTGTCCCTTCGCGCCGACAACTGGCAGCAGGGGCTGGAGAAAGCTACCCTGACCGGACGACTGAACGTGTTGACGCAAGGCGATGCGGGTAAAGGTAACGCGGTACTGAACATTGGGCCCGGCAGGCTCAGCATGGAAAACAGCAACATGCCGCTGCATCTGAGCGGCGAGGCGAAGCAAAACGATCTCATTCTTTACGCCAAATTGCCCGCCACACTGACCGGCAGCCTGTATGAACCGCAGCTTGCTTTTGAGCCCGGCGCGCTGCTCCGCTCGCGCGGGCGCATTATTGACTCACTCGATATCGATGAAATCCGCTGGCCGCTGGCGGGCGTGAAGCTCACCCAGAAGGGCGTGGACGGGCGTCTGCAGGCTATTCTGCGTGCCCATGAAAACGAGATGGGCGGTTTTGAACTCCACCTGGACGGTCAGGCCAACGACTTTTTACCTGATAACGGCCTGTGGCAGTGGCGCTACTGGGGAAAAGGCGGCTTTACGCCGATGCATGCCCGCTGGGATGTCGCCGGGAAAGGCGAGTGGCGCGACAACCTTATTGAACTGACGGCGCTCTCCACCGGTTTTGACAAGCTTCAGTACGGCACCATGGAGGTCAGCAAGCCGCGGCTGGTGCTGGATCGGCCTGTACGCTGGCTGCGCGATGCCGAAAAACCCGCATTCAGCGGCGCGCTGTCGCTGAATGCCGGGCAAACCCGGTTCTCCGGCGGCAGCGTATTGCCGCCCTCGGTCCTGACCTTCAGCGTCGACGGTACCGACCCGACTGTTTTTCAGTTTAAGGGCGACCTCCATGCGGACGACATCGGCCCGGTACAGGTGAACGGACGCTGGGATGGCGTGCGCCTTCGCGGGCAGGCCTGGTGGCCGAAACAGTCGCTCACCGTCTTCCAGCCGCTGGTTCCGCCGGACTGGAAAATGACGCTGCGTGATGGAGAACTCTATGCGCAGGTTGCCTTCTCGGCGGCCCCCGATCAGGGCTTTGAGGCGGGCGGACACGGCGTGCTGAAATCCGGCAGCGCCTGGATGCCGGACAACCAGATCAACGGCGTCGATTTTGTGCTGCCGTTCCGCTTCAGCGAGGGGACCTGGTCCCTGGGCACGCGCGGCCCGGTCACGTTGCGCATTGGCGAAGTGGAAAACCTGGTGACCGCGCGCAACATTACCGCGGACCTGCAGGGGAATTACCCCTGGACGGAGGACAACCCGATGCTGCTCACCAACGTTAAGGTTGAAACGCTCGGCGGGAAGATCACCATGCAGCAACTGCGGATGCCGCAGCACGATCCGGCCCTGCTGCGCGTGGACAATATCTCCTCAAGCGAGCTGATCAGCGCCGTCAACCCGAAGCAGTTTACCCTGTCGGGCCCGGTGAGCGGGGCGCTGCCGTTCTGGCTGGACAATGAAAAATGGATCATTAAAGATGGCTGGCTGACCAACCCGGGGCCAATGACGCTGCGCATCGACAAAGATACGGCAGACGCCATCGTGAAGGATAATATGGTCGCGGGCGCAGCGATTAACTGGCTCCGCTACATGGAAATTTCGCAGTCGTGGACGAGAATCAATTTAGATAACCTGGGTGAATTAACCATGCAGGCGACCATCAAGGGGACCAGCCGCGTGGACGGCAAAAGCAGCTCCGTCAATCTGAACTACACCCATGGCGAGAATGTCTTTACCCTGTGGCGCAGCCTGCGTTTTGGCGACAACCTGCAAACCTGGTTTGAGCAACACGCGGCGATTCCCGGTCTCCGCAGTTTGACTGGCAAGGAAAGTGAGGAACAACAATGAAAAAGATGGCTGGTGCGCTCACCGTTGCCGCGCTACTGACCGGCTGTACGCCGCGCATTGAAGTCGCTGCGCCAAAGGAGCCGATTACCATCAATATGAATGTCAAAATCGAACACGAGATCCACATCAAGGTCGATAAAGACGTTGAAGCCCTGCTGAAATCGCGCAGCGATCTGTTCTGAGGATGCCATGAAACGATTAGCGTTGATTTTACTGGCCCTGAGTATAAACGTGCAGGCGGCTGCGCTGACCTTAAACGATGCCCGCGCGCAGGGGCGCGTGGGGGAAACCCTGAGCGGCTATCTTGCTCCGATCCAACAGGATGCCGAAACGCTGGAGCTGGTGAATCGCATTAACGCAGCGCGCACGGAGAGCTATCAGAAGCTGGCTGACAGCAATAATTTGCCGGTTGATGAAGTGGCGAAAATGGCGGGGCAAAAGCTGGTGGCCCGCGCGCAGCCGGGCGAGTACGTGAAGGGCATTAACGGTAAGTGGCTGAAAAAATAGCTAGCGGTAGCGCTTGCGGTATTCACCCGGCGAGACGCCAAAACGCTGCTTAAAGGCCGTTGAAAAGTGGCTATGGTCGGTGAATCCCCAGCTGTAGCCAATGCCCGCCAGCTTTTCATCGTCGCCGGTTGACTGCAATTCCTGCGCGCAGAGATCCAGACGACGGTTTTTAATGTACTGCGCTACCACCAGCCCCTTCTCGGCAAACAAGCGGTAGAGGCTGCGTACGGACATTCCGCTCTCGGCGGCAATCCATTCCGGACGCAGCGATTCAGACTGAATATGGTTGTCAATCAGCGCCACAACGTGCTGAAACTGGCGCTCCTTGCGCGGCTGAATCACGTCGCGCTGCTGGAACGCGGGGCGCAGCAGGCAGACCATCGCCTCAAGCGCCGCTTCACTCTCCCGGTCACTCAGGTCGGGGTTGTTCATACTCTCCATCAGCAGGCGATGGCTCAGCTGGACCGTGGGTAAGGTGCGGGAAAGGGCGAGCGCGCAGCTTATCTCCTGAAAGCGGCACTGCTGCTCGATAATCTGACGGGGAACCAGCAGCGAAATCTGGCGGGACTTTTCCAGCCAGTTGATCGAGCAAGGACGGGAGGCGTCAATCAGCGTGATATCCCCGGTTCTGAGCACCGCGCGACGCTCATCCTGCTCAATTTGCGCGCTGCCTTCAAGCTGGAAGACGGTGTAGAACCAGGCATCATTACTCTGTGCGATCTCCCGTCGGGAGCGGAACAGGTTAACGCCGCCGGCGGTGACGGTACTGAGCTTCAGGCTGCGCGCGTAGCTGGTCTCCAGCTCGCCGAAGAATTTGCCTTCGGTGGGCTGGGCGTTAAAACGCCCGCAAACCTGGTTAATCTGCGCCAGCCACTGCTGATACTGTTCCTGCTCGCTTGCACACGCCATCGTTTCTCTCGCTGCACCGTCAACGTTTTCGCATTGTTGCATTTGTGTTGCATTTTGTCAGAGCTATGAGGCTGACTATAGGAAAGAACACTCACCGGTAACAGCGATATAAGCGGCGATTATCGCGATTTGCGGCACCTGTCACAGGTGGCAAAGCGAATGTCACAGAGACAAAAGCGAGAATGCAAAACCCCACATAGACTGGATGAACACCCTGCGAAGAATAACGAAGGAGTATCCTATGTCTGAATCATCGGTGGCTATTCTGCCTGCCGTGCAGCAGTTTTTAGACCGACACCACGGCCTGTGGATTGAAGGGCGTCAGGCCGCGTCGGACAGCGAAAAGCGGCTGAACGTCTACAACCCGGCCACGGGCGAGGTGATTGCCTCGACCGCCGATGCCAGCGTCGATGACGTTGACCGGGCCGTTATGTCCGGCTGGCGCGCCTTTGTGGCCCGCAGCTGGGCCGGAAAATTACCGGCGGAGCGCGAGCGGATCCTGCTCCATTTTGCCGATCTGGTCGAACAGCACGGCGAGGAGCTGGCCCAGCTTGAAACGCTGGAGCAGGGCAAATCAATTAACATCTCCCGGGCTTTTGAAGTGGGCTGCACCCTTAACTGGATGCGCTATACCGCCGGGCTGACCACCAAAATTGCGGGCAAAACCCTCGATCTTTCCATCCCGCTGCCGCAGGGTGCGCGCTACCAGGCGTGGACGCGTAAGGAGCCGGTTGGTGTGGTGGCCGGGATTGTGCCCTGGAACTTCCCGCTGATGATCGGGATGTGGAAAGTGATGCCAGCGCTGGCCGCGGGCTGCTCTATCGTCATTAAGCCGTCTGAAACCACGCCGCTAACCCTGCTGCGCGTGGCGGAGCTGGCCAGCGAAGCGGGCATCCCGGACGGGGTGTTCAACGTAGTAACAGGGAGCGGCGCAGTGTGTGGCGCGGCGCTAACCTCACACCCGCATATTGCAAAGGTGAGCTTTACCGGCTCGACGGCAACGGGTAAGCAAATTGCCCGCGCGGCGGCGGACACGCTAACCGGAGTTACCCTGGAGCTGGGCGGGAAAAACCCGGCAATTGTACTCAAGGATGCGGACCCGGCGTGGGTGATCGAAGGACTGATGACCGGCAGCTTCCTGAACCAGGGGCAGGTGTGCGCGGCGAGCTCGCGCATCTACATTGAAGCGCCGCTTTTTGACACGCTGGTGAGCGGGTTCGAACAGGCGGTGAAATCCCTGAGCGTCGGGCCGGGCATGTCGCCGGAGGCGTTTATCAACCCGCTGGTGTCGCGCGCCCACTGCGATAAGGTGCAGACCTTCCTCGACGAGGCGACGTCGCGCAATGCGGAGCTGATCGTCGGTAACCGCGGTCCGGAGGGCAAAGGCTATTACGTGTCGCCTACGCTGGTGGTGAACCCGGATGCCGCGCTGCGGTTAACCCGAGAAGAGGTGTTTGGTCCGGTGATCAACCTGGTGCGAGTATCCGACGGAGAAGAGGCGCTCCAGCTGGCGAACGACACCGAATATGGCCTGACGGCCAGCGTCTGGACGCAGAATATCAGCAAGGCGCTGGAGTACACCGATCGGCTGCAGGCGGGCACCGTCTGGGTGAACAGCCATACGCTGATTGACGCCAACCTGCCGTTCGGTGGCATGAAGCAGTCCGGCACCGGACGTGATTTTGGCCCGGACTGGCTGGACGGCTGGTGCGAAACCAAGTCGGTTTGCGTGCGGTATTAAAAAACAAGCCGGGTAAGGCGTAGCCGCCACCCGGCGTTATTCAAAGCGACCACCGATCCCGCCCGGCCTCTTTCGCCCGGTACAGCGCCGCATCGGCGCGGGCAATAACCTCGGTACCCGCAAGCCCCTCGACCATGCCCGCAATCCCCATACTCACGGTGACACGATCGCTGACGGATGACGCGCTGTGCGGTATGGACTCCGCGCGCAGGCCGTCCTTAATACGCAGGGCGACCTTTTCCGCGATGGCTTCAGGGCAATTAAACAGAATCACCAGAAACTCTTCGCCACCGTAGCGTGACACCACATCCTCAGGTGTGCGCACCGACTGCTTCAGCACCCGCGCCACCCGCGTCAGACATTCGTCACCCGCCTGGTGACCGTAGGTGTCGTTGTAGCGTTTGAAATAGTCAATATCCAGCATAATCAGCGAGAACGGTTTCTTCTGCTCAACCGCGTTCTCCAGCACCACCTCCATCTTCCGGCGGTTGGCGGTTGTGGTTAAGGGATCCTGATGCGCCAGCGCATCCAGTCGTGAGATCAGCAGCTGGTTTTGCTGGTTACGTCGCCAGGCCTCGTCAAACCAGCTTAAGAGGATGAATCGCCCGCAGATCAGGATCAGCGAAAAGACGCTCCAGATGATAACGAAGTGAAGATTAAGGCCATCATTCAGTACCCAGCTTGCAATCGGCAGGGTTATCCAGAGCGGGAGCACGAAGGCGAGCAACCCCACAGGGTAAAAGTAGAGGGCCGTTAACCCAGCGAGTAATAAAATAACGCACAGCGGCCAGACGTGGGGCAGCAGTAAATCGGTGATGAACCAGAAGCACGATATCGACCAGATAGCGCTACAGATACACAGCACTACGCTGATACCGGCGATGCGCCGCCAGCCCATAAGGATCAGTGCAGCCGAGAGGATAATAATGCCGAGCATCGAAGCGTCGACCATTTTCATCATATGCGGCAAGTGGGGATAAAGGGGATCGCTGGCGTTAAGCAGAACATGGCGCAGCAGAATCATCACGGCGAAGCTGATGTTGACGAAAGCCAGCCAGGGCAGGTTCATCGCCAGCCCGTGCATAACCATGGCGTGGCGCGTCGGCCAGGTTGCTCGCTCAAGTGTCGGTTTTTTTCTTTTTTCCATTGACGCTGTTTACCCCGTCCAGGGAATAAGTTAAGCAGAAAAGGGCGGACAGGCCGCCCTTACGTATGCATCGTTACGGCGTCACAATGTTAAACCAGAAATCAAATTTATCCATATAACCGAGCATGGTGTCGAGTTTTGCACCGTCGCCAGCGATTTTCACATCACCGTTGTCTTGCGCCTGTTTGAGGGTCATCTCTTTGAGGATAATTTTGTTCAGCGTATCGCGGCTAAGAGTGATGGTAGCATCAGCATCTTTTGCCTCGGCGTTCGCCGTATGGTTCAGCACGCCATTTTCCAGTTCCAGCTTATATTTCCCGCCATCATTACCCAGATCAATATTAAACACCGATTTGGCATCGCCCGCTTTTTGTCCGTTGATGTGTACGGCAAGATAATCGAAGAACATCTCCGGGGTCATTGCCCGTACGGTATCCGGGCTGGCGGTATTCGGGGTTGGACCTTTCACCACGCCATTACGCAACTCCTGCGCTCCGGTCAGATAGAAGTTACGCCACGGGCCGGATTCTGCCTGATAGCCAAGCTGCTCAAGCGCATCCGCTTCCAGGTTGCGTGCAGCCTGGTTGTTCGGATCGGCAAAGACCACTTTGCTCACCACCTGCGCTACCCAGCGGTAGTTTCCTTGATCGAAGTCGGTTTTCGCTTTGCTCAGTATGGCATCCGCGCCACCCATATACTCCACGAATTTCTTCGCGGCTTCTTCCGGCGGCAGTTCGTCAAGCGTCGCCGGGTTGCCGTCAAACCAGCCCAGGTAAAGCACGTAGGTGGCTTTCACGTCGTGGCTCACCGAACCGTAATAGCCGCGGTTAGCCCAGGTATGCGCCAGCGAATCCGGGAGCTTGAAGTTAGCAGCGATTTCGTCACGCGTTAGCCCTTCATTCGCCATACGCAGGGTCTGGTCGTTAATGTAACGATAGAGGTCACGCTGACTTTTCAGCAGGTTGACCACGTTTTCGTTGCCCCAGGTCGGCCAGTGGTGCTGTGCCATGATGATTTCGGCTTTATCACCCCAGCGTACAATCGCCTGGTTGATGTATTTCGACCACGGTAGCGGCTCGCGGATTTTGGCCCCGCGCAGCGAGTAGGTGTTATGCAGGGTGTGGGTCACATCCTCAGCGGATTCAATCAGTTTTTTCTCTTCGATATACCAGAGCATTTCTGACGGTGCTTCGGATCCCGGTGCGAGCATAAAGTCATAGGTCAGGCCGTCTATGACCTCTTTCTGGCCGTCTTTTTCAATGATGTTTGTCGGGGCAATCAGCGTCACTGTCCCGGCGGAGGTGGTGGTCCCGAGACCGGCACCCACCTGGCCTTTAGCATCGGGTTTCAGCAGGTTGCCATACATATAGCTGGCGCGGCGGCTCATCACGTTACCCGCCATGATGTTCTCGGCAACGGCCGCTTCCATAAAACCGGCCGGGGCGTAGATTTTTACCTTGCCGGACTTCACGTCAGCTTCTTCCACCACGCCGCGCACACCGCCATAGTGATCAACGTGGCTGTGGGTATAAATTATGGCGACGACAGGTTTTTTGCCGCGATTTTTAAAATAGAGCTCCATCCCGACTTTCGCCGTTTCTGCCGAAACCAGCGGGTCAACCACGGTAACACCTTCTTTCCCTTCGATGATGGTCATATTCGACAGGTCGAGATTTCGAATCTGATAAACGCCGTCGGTTACTTCAAACAGGCCGCTAATATTAATCAGCTGAGATTGACGCCATAAACTGGGGTTAACAGTCTCAGGAGCTTTATCTCCCTCTTTAATAAACGAATATTGTTGTGGATTCCAGATAACATTTCCTTGCTCCCCTTTGATAATGTCCTGAGGAAGAGGCGCAATAAAGCCTTTATGGGCATTCGTAAAATCGGTGTTATCGGAGAAGGGAAGCTGATTAAACAGGGCGTTATTGACTTGCTGTGTCGCTGCAGTGGCGTCCTTCGGGGCTTCTGCGGCAGCGGAACTGACGGAAATAACAAGTCCAGCCAGAGCAAGACTCCTGACGATCAAATTGAATTTCATCCTAAAACCTCTCAATGATGTATTACGTCGCTTGTGGAAAATTCGCGTCCTGGCTGAAAGTGATTCGAAATGAAATAAAAAAATGAAGTAGAAATAACTATAATCGGGGAGAGGTATTCAGCAAGTAAATGGATAAAACCGGGCATTGTGCCCGGTACGTTATTTATTTCTGTTCGTCTTTTTTCTTCCCGAGCGTTGGTGTCTCGTCGAAGAAGTTCCACGGTTTAAGCAGGGTATGCACCCATTCCGTCGGCATGATCGGCCACTCTTCCGCGCGTGCGACGTGGGTGGTGCCGGTGGTCATCCAGACCACGTCGTCCTGGTCGTTGAGCGACTCGTTATCCTTGCTGTACTGGCCCAGACCCGTATCGTGGATAGAGCGGTTCGGGAATTTCCCTTCCGGATACAGCTCGTCCGGGTGGTAACGCGTCACCCACAGCTGTTTATCCATAAAGCTCAGACGATGGTAGATCCACTCGTCCGGCGCAAATTTCGCGCCTGTCGCCACCGGATGGGTACCGCCCGCGTAAGGGATAATCTGGTACGAGACCGGGTTGCCCATGCGGTTCTCCTTGCTGGTGTTGCTCAGCAGTCGGATGGTGCCTGGGTCAAACTTCTGTGCCGCCTGCTGTTCGGTATCAATGTCATACTGATTGACCTGCATGGTGCTGGTGCGCGGGCCGCCGGCGGTATTCGGCTTCACTTCCGGGTCCATCGCCACTAGCTTGTTGTTGATGCCGTCCACGTCCATATCAAGACGGAAGTTATAGATGTGCTGGTGCGTGGTGCCCACGATATTATGATCGATCAGCGTGCCGTACTTTGTGTCGTCTTTGGCGGTGGCATCATGCATGGTTTTCGCCTGCACGCCTTTCACCGCCTCGATACCCGTTGCACCGGCGTCAATGCCGATGGTGCCGTTTTCGTGGAACACCCAGTCGAAGATGTAATCGTAGTTGCCCACGGTACTCACCCAGCGCACCACCAGCTCGCGGCGTTCGGCGCTGACGTTCGGCTTGCCCATCTCCTGATGTTTATATTCTGGCCCCGCGTAGCGTTCGAAAATGGCGATCGCGCGCGGGATCTCCATCGGCGTGCCGGTGTAGTCCGGGATGGTTTCGTTGAGCATCACGGCGTTGGACGGCACGTCTTTACCGCGCACCAGCGGCGAGGTCAGGGTGCCCATGCCGTAGTCGCCGGAGTCGAGATAGGCCTTGAAGTACCAACCCACGTCCGGATCGCCGTAAGGGACAATCATGCCGCCGAGCGATCCCTGATACATCACCTGACGCTTTTTCCCGTTGTCGTTGTAAGTGACGGTCGAAATCATCGGGCCGACGCGGGAGTCCAGGCTCAGGTGGAAATCCCAGTTCTGCCAGTGCACCATGTCGCCGGTAATGGTGTAGTTCTTGCCTTCCGGCTCAATGATGTCGAGCGGTTTTTTCGGCGTCTCGACACGGTCGCGGCCGTCATAGGGGCGCGGAGTCATCGGAACCGGCACAACGGCACCTTCTTCAATCTTCTGGATTTTTTTCTGCTCAAGATCGACCACGGCCACGAGGTTCTCGATCGGGTGCGCCCAGTAGTTGCCGTCGCCGACGTCCAGATAGCTCACCACCTTAAGCAGGCGGTCTTCCTGCTTCAGGCCGTCTTTACCGTCGAAGTAGCCGACGGTAAGCGGCGTGGTGATCACTTTTTTCGGGTCGGTGATGCCGTGTTTTTTAAGCACCTCGGCAAACTCCGAGCTCTCGTTAATGATCTGCTGAACCGCGGTGAAATCATCCAGTAGCACCATGCCGTGCGCGTCCTTCACCGGCTCCCAGCGCAGGATTTTTTTATCCTTCAGGTCCACTACGCTTTCGATAACGTGCTTGCCGTCGAGCATGACGATCTTCGCCTGGCGAGGGGCGTCCACTGCCGTACCGTTGAGCACAAAGTCCCACACTTTGGCTTTCTCTGGTTCCGCAAGGGCGATCTGGGTAAAGCGGGTATTGGGTTTAAAATCCGCAGAGGCTTTCACAACCCCGATAGCCTGCTTAATTTCGTCCGCCGTCAGCGCGTTTAGCGGGTGAGGGCGTTTTTCAACCTGGAAGGTCTGGTCAAGACCAGACTGGAAAACATCGTTGATGAAGGTCTCTGAGATAAAGGCTTTTTTGTCCTTCATCACTACCGGCACTTCAAGCTTGAGGGGGTGACCGTTGACGATGGCCGTCTTTGCGCCCGGTTTGACCTTCACGAAGGCGCCGTCTTTCGCAATGGTGAACATCTGTGCGTAATCATCCCACTGAACGTCCGCGCCAAAATCCTGCAGTGTTTTGTCCATCGGGACCAAATGCGCCTCGCTGCCGTGGGCGAAAGCAGGGGATTGCCAGGCGCAACAGAGCGCAACGGCCATGGCCAGTGCCGTTCTACGGGCAGAAAAAGAAGAATTGCTTCCCATCGTAGACCTCATCTTGTTGTGTTTTTAGGGCTTATTGTGTTGTGACAGCCTTATCCTGACAGGCGCCTGAGAAAAGCGTTTGCCTGCATCTGCCAGGTTATTTGTTGGTCTTGCCAGGTTAAAAAAGGCGCTGAGATAAATCACAGGTCGTGCAGAGCAATCTCCTCTCCCCGTTGGGGAGAGGGTCAGGATGAGGGAGAACGTTAGCTGAAATCACCCCGCTGGCGCGCCACCAGCGTCAGAATGGAGTAGAGCGCCACGGCCTGCTGGTGCTGGTTGAAAATCTCTACCGCCCATTCCACCACGCCGGTCGGTTTTTCCTCGGCGGTACGCTGTTTCTTCAGCGTTTTGAGCTTGCAGGTCAGACGCACCTGGATGGTGTCGCCCGGCTTGACCGGCTCGATAAAGCGCAGGTTTTCCATGCCGTAGTTGGCAATCACCGGCCCGACGCCTGCATCAACGAACAGTCCCGCCGCGGCGGAGATCAGGAAGTAGCCGTGAACCACGCGCTCGCCAAAGATCGACTCTGCCGCCCCGATCTTGTCCATATGGGCATAAAAGTGATCCCCGCTCAGGCAGGCAAAATTGACGATGTCCGCCTCCGTCAGCGTGCGGCGCGGCGTCAGCAGGCTGTCGCCCGGCTGCAGTTCCTCAAAGTATTTACGGAACGGATGGACGCGATCTTCCTGCACCGCTGCGCCACGCACCCACTGCTTGCCGATGGCGGCCAGCATCGTCGGGCTACCCTGAATCGCGGTGCGCTGCAGGTAGTGCTTCACCGCGCGCAGGCCGCCCAGCTCTTCGCCGCCGCCCGCGCGGCCAGGGCCGCCGTGCATTAGCTGAGGAAGTGGGGACCCGTGGCCGGTAGACTCTTTTGATGATTCTTCGTTAAGGATCTGAATACGCCCGTGGGCGCGTGCCGCGCCGGCAATAAACTGGCGGGCAATGTTCAGGTCTGCGGTGACCAGCGTCCCTGCCAGGCTGCCGCCGCCCGCGCGGGCAAGCTGCATGGCGTGCTCTGCACTGCGATACGGCATCAGCGTGGCGACCGGGCCGAAGGCTTCGGTATCGTGCACCGCCGGGGTTTCATCCGGCTGCGGGCAGAACAGCAGGGTCGGCGGGAAGAACGCCCCCGCGGCCTGCAAATCCGCTTTGCCGCCCAGACGGATCTGGCAGCCTGCGGCGACCAGCCGATCCACTTTCTCCTGCACGTCTGCGCGCTGTTCAGCGTTGACCAGCGCCCCCATCTTCACCCCTTCCTGCGCCGGGTCGCCCATCACCACCTTTTCCAGACGGGCAATCAGCGCCTGGCTGATGGCATCAACCTGGCTTTGCGGGACGATAATCCGGCGAATGGCGGTACATTTCTGCCCGGCCTTGGCGGTCATTTCGCGGACCACCTCCCGAATGAACAGGGCAAACTCCGGCTGCTCCGGCGTGACGTCTTCACCCAACACGCAGCAGTTCAGGGAGTCGGCTTCCATGGTGAACGGAATCGAATTCGCCACAATATTCGGGTGCACGCGCAGGCTTTGCCCGGTGCTGGCGGAGCCGGTAAAGGTCACCACGTCCTGGCTGTCGAGCTGGTCGAGCAGATCGCCCGCGCCGCCGCAAATCAGGCTGATGGCGCCGTCCGGCACCAGTCCGCTGTCCACGATGGATTTGACCATCGCCTGCGTCACCTGCGCGGTAGCGGTGGCGGGCTTGATGATAGCGGGCATCCCGGCAAGCCAGGTCGGCGCGAGTTTTTCCAGCATTCCCCAGCAGGGGAAGTTGAAGGCGTTGATGTGTACCGCCACGCCGGATTTCGAGGTCAGAACGTGGCGCGCCGCAAAGCCGCCTTCTTTCGACAGGGGGATTAGCTCATCTTCCGGCCACAGCGTGTCGTCCGGCAGCTCGCGGCTGCCCAGGCTGGCGTAAGTGAAGAGGGTGCCGATGCCGCCTTCAATATCGACCCAGCTGTCCGCCTTCGTCGCGCCCGTCTGGGCGGACAGGGCATAAAACGCCTCTTTTTCGCCGAGCAGGTGTTTCGCCACCGCTTTCAGCATGGCGGCACGTTCAATAAAGGTCATGGCGCGCAATGCCTCGCCCCCATGCTCAATGGCATAGCGACGGGCGGCCGCCATGTCCAGCCCTTCGCTGGTCACTTCCCAGAGTGCTTCGCCGCTGATGGCGTGATGAATCGCGCGTTCGCGGCCCCGGCCAGACTGCCAGGTACCGGACAAGAAGCTGGCTAACTGCTGCATCGCTTATCTCCAAATGTTTCGTGATTTCACTATTAATAGTTTGATCGCGAATCATAAAAATCAAGCTGTGTTTTTAATGAATTGTTAACGTTGTGATCTGGCTGGACGAATCGCGTCGCGTAAGGGCGCTTTGCAAAAAGCCTGGCGTAAAAGCCTTGCGAGCAGCATCACAAAACCAGGAAACAATTCTTGGGGTTATATTTAACCTTTGTGTAACTTTTAAAAAACAAAGTGATTCAACATTTCGCTTTAATTTGCAAACTAACGAATCATAAAGGTGATGACGTGACGCAAGAACAACGGTTTGAGCAGCGCATAGCGC